>Ga0209490_10003763_pt1 | contig 14138 bp, 7 predicted proteins | sample MAT06_FD_187209 | JGI IMG/M metagenome (GOLD analysis project Ga0209490, IMG submission 187209) | Freshwater microbial communities from Lake Fryxell liftoff mats and glacier meltwater in Antarctica - MAT-06 (SPAdes) (version 2) | ecosystem: Environmental > Aquatic > Freshwater > Ice > Liftoff...
GATTGATGTTCCGTTGGAAGGGATGGTTAGATAAGTCGGCGAATGCGGTGAGGGATTCCTGGGTTTTAGTAACAATTAGAACTTGCTTGTTTTGCTGAATTGCAGTTTGGGCGATCGCTTTAGCAATTCGAGTCTTGCCACTACCCGGTACGCCAGCAATCACAGCTAGGGGATTGTTAGACAAACCTAAGCCCAATGCATCTTGCTGACTGGGGCTAAAAGATAAGTTTAGAGTAGATTCTGTCAGGTTCAAATCAACTCGTTGATCCAGATAAATCCCACCGCCACAGATGGTTTGCACCATGACCTCTACGGCAAGAGTGGGTTGTTTTTCTAGCGCAGACAATTGTTCCTGCAACGAGGCAATCCGATCCGCCGGATAAGCTTGCAAACCCTGTTGTACTTGTGACCAAAAATGAACACTATCCATGCAATTCCTCTATCCAAGCGCGAATGAGATGTCCAATGGTTCCTACATGATCTAGGCAGTTAGCGGCAGTGTTGATATCAGGCAATTGACACAGCCAGGGAGGATCAACTGCTGGTGTCGCATCTCGGGGGGAAGATTGCAGATATAGGACTCGCCCTTGACGATTTCCTGTTTGGGATAGAGCGTGTAAGTAGGTCTCAGCTTGGACGATCGCCGCTTCAGTTGGACGATACCAAAACACCCAGAGTAATAATTCTTGTGTTTCTGGCGGCTCTAGCGTTTGGCTATGCAAAGGATGGGTCGCCAGAGATATCCGAATATCGCACAGGCTTGAATCGTGAGGCGCGCTCTTCGAGATACCCGCAAGGGGTCGCTCAACCGTAAAGCAATAAACGCGATCGCTCAGAAAAACCTGGATGGGAATCTTCCCTAGATCCAGATACCGTCCATAGTCAGGACTAAACCGGCTTTTGAGAGTTTCGAGTGGGTGAACATAACTGCCCTGCCATTGCATCAATGCCGTCAACAAAAATGCCGCCACCGTATCGGCTAATAAAGGATGGCGAAATGACCAAAGCTGCGCTCTTTCTGCTTTGCGTTGGATGTAATATAAAAATGCTCGGTAGAAGGTGCTGTAAATGGGGTTCTGCTGAAGCACATAGTTAGGGCGTGTCGGCTGATAATGCTGCGCTTGAATAGATTGCACCTCGGGTTGCTTCAAAAAGCGATCGACGAGTTGACGAAACTGCGACACAATCCCACTATGTTGATTGTTATCTGATAAATACAACGTACACTCCAGATGCAACACCTTATGAGCAAAATAAATCAGGAATTTGTTCTCAGCCGTGTTGTAGTCCTGATACCGCTGGATACCCATCAGCTCCTGTCGTGACCCGGCTTTTTCTGCCGCTGTTCGTCCTGGACGGCGAACATAGTCCCGTAGACAATAGGCATCCATTTCCTGAATTCGTCCAACAGGCATCAACTCTGTTTGACGATTCAATTGGCTGCGGAGTTTAGAAGCAATCAGCTCTAGCTTCTTTTTAAGTTGAAACTGCTCCTCTAAGCTAATAATCAAAGGCTGTCTAGCAGCTTCAGCGTCGAATTGCTTGAGTCGTTCTGGTAGCCGCATAATTTGCAGTTGTTGACTACGAGGCTCCCGCATTGCGTTGCCCCATAACCCTATTAAGACGAGCAGCGATTGATAAATGCTATCCTGCGCATCGAGACAAGCATCCCAATTTTTCAGATGGTCTTCCTCAACGGCATGGCGATCGATGACTTCATCATTGAGAATCAGCGTCCAAGTTGCTCCTGCAAGTTGCAGTTCTTTCACCTGTTCTAAACGATCGCAGTCTTCCTGCAAGTCTTCTGGTTTTAAGTAGGCAAAAGCCGCTTCGTATAAGTGACCTTCGCTGGCTGAGACGGGTATCAGAAATGGTTCATCGACAGGCTGCGAGAGTCTTAAAATCGGGCGATCGCGGCATTGCAATCGAAGCAGCGTAGATTCTTCCACGGTTCCATTGAGATAGGCAAATAGGCTGGAATAGTATTGCATTTAATCTATTCCCCCTATGCTTCTGGATAAACTAAACCCTTCCAATGGAACTGTCCATACTGTCCCTCTTTCGCTTTATTAAACGCCTCTTGTAGAGCAGCATCGTTAATTTCAGCAGTAATGATGTCGCCCAGATGTTTGAGCGCTTGCTGGTTCTGTTCTTCGTGGACTACAACGCCTCGCAACTTCGGAAGTAGTTTCTGAGCAAACTGATCGGCGATCGCCGAGCGAAATGCTTCTGAATTGGGGTCTTGTGCTCCCGGATAGTTGACGACATAGGCAGCGATCGCCTGGTAAACTCGATGGGCAAAGGGATGTCCCATCGCTTCCATTGCAACGTTAGCTTTATCTAGTATTTCGGTAACTTTTCTAATCACTTCAGAGTTCGCATCCGGCGAAACAAACCATTGGTTAAAATGTGAATAGGTGAGATAGGCTGCACGAGGTTCTTTGGTCTGGTTTTTATTACTGAGCTTTAACGCTTTGGGTTTACCGAACGTTAGAATGTTTGCCCGGTCTAGCACTTTATCCGATAAAGTCTGGGTGGTTTCATCTTCGTTCATGGTTCCGACGAACAAAAACTGTTGAGGAATTGGAAACTTCCGGGCTTTTTCTGAGACGGGCAAACTACCGAGATCGATCTCTAGATTGGCATTTTCAGGATGGTTCCGACGGCTCTCCAGTTTTGATAGAAAATCGCTGAAGTAATACTCTACCCGCGCCAAGTTCATCTCATCTAATAAAACAATGACGATGCGATCGCCGCCCAGGTTTGGATATTGATAAATTCCACGCAGCAGCGACGTAGGCTTAAACTTATTCTCCATGTAGTTATAGAAGCCAGACAAATCCTGTGGAGAATCCCACCGGGGCTGTACAGGCAAAGCCAAAAATTGTGCTCCAATGTAGTCAGCATAGATCTGGGGCAGCTCGCTTTTACCTGTTCCACTAATGCCTGCTAACACCACCAACGCAGAAATACCCTGTACTTTTAACGCGGTATGGAAGGCTCGAAGCACACGACTAGGGAAACTAAAGCCACGACTAGCAACATAGTTCTCAAAGCTGTGAATAAATCCTTCTTCGTCAGCAAATGATAGCTGCGTAGTCGCTAATTCTTGGGCTTTCCAAAGCGGTTCTTTCAAAGCTTGCAAGGCAAACTCTATCAACTGCTGCGAGTCTCCTTCTAGACCCTTCAGTTTTTCATTAAGTTCACGAACTTTAGCTTCCAAGCTAGTTTGCTCATCAATCATTTGAGCAATTCGCCCCTCCAGCGCACCCGATTCCCGCCGTAAACCTCGTCGCTGTTGCTCTAGAGCGTTAATCTCTTGACGAAGTTCCGAGATGCGATTGTGTTCTGGTACATTGTCTCGAATTTCTCGTAAGAGACGCTGTAGTTCTTCTTCTAAATGTTGTTTCTCCGGTTTCAACTGTTGGACTTTAGATTCCAGACGATCGCGTTCTTGGAGCAGCGCATCAAACGTCGATCGTTCAAATTCCAAGCGAGTTGATTGTTCCTGTAGTTGGCGGCATTTTTGTTCTAACTGACTCAACTGAGCTGTTAGCTGGTTCAACTCTGCCTGTTTGGGCAAAAGGTTGGCTGTAACAGTAGCTAATAATCGATTTTCTGCTCCGATTCGTCCGGCAATCTCTTGCTGTTCTGCTCGAACCAACTCTCCCCGTTTTTGCAGTTCTGCAAATTCACCCTGACTTTGGCTCAGATGCAATCTTGATTGACGGACTTCCTCTTCAAGTTTTCCCTCTTCACCGCGCTGCCAGTCTACTTTTTGTTGCAGTTCCTCTAGCTGACCTATCAAACGAATCGCTGCCGCTTTCTCTTCTATCTTCTCTTGCAGCGAATTTTGTTTTTCTTGCAATGCGTAAATTTCTTTTTCCTGAGACGAACGAATTCGAGATCCTTGGAGCGCCGCAATTCCAACTCCAGATCCGGCTGTTGCGATTCCAGCGATCACCGCTTTCTGAACAGACTGTCCTAAAAGTAATGTTACGGCTGTTCCTGCGACAAACGTTACTGAACCGCCAAGAAGCCAATCTACTGAATGATTTTGCACAACTCCCCTCATATCTTTGCTTACATCTGTTCCTTTCTATAGGCACGACATATAGAAGTGTCGAAGCCACACCAGGATAATTGGGTGTAGAGAGTGATTAATTAGATGCCTTCCGTTAAGGTTCCCAAGGGAAATATTTCTTTAACAGTAAGGAGAATATCTGTCTCTCGCATCAAAAGGGCTTGTATTGCTTGATTAGAAATTCGGTTGTCTAGACCTGTGGATACTGAGCTTTTTAAAGTTGGCGATCGCGGCATTCTATGATTTCGATTCACAGATCTAGGCTACTATCAGGGTGCTCATAGTCAGGACGTATAAGTTGGGCTGACTGCCATCCATTTTCCTTAGCAAACTCAACCTAATTAAGGGAACTCAGAACAATATGGGCGACAAAAAATCTACCTTTGTTCTATCTTCAAGGTAATCTCTCACAAACTTGCCCATCGTTGTCTCCATCTAACCGATAGGGATCACCAGGAACAGCATCAAATACCCGTTGAGCTTCAGCTTGGGTCGCAAAATCTCGGCAATCACAGTCTGAGCTGGTACAGGTAGGCAAGCGTTCTGCGACTGGCTGAGGTGAAGGATCTGGAATAGCCGCAGGAGAAACTTCAGCAGGAGGAGGAGGTTGTCCTTGTCGACTTCCTTTTCTCCAGTCCCAAGGCATGACAGCGTTAGGCTCTCCCCAAAAGCCATGGAAGGACGCCTTCGCGATCTCTTCAGCTTGAAGAAATTGCTGCCGCGTATCTGCACATCCATCCAAATACTGTTGATAGACTACGACCAATCCCTCACGCACTAGAGTCAGGTTGACTGATTGTTCTTCCAGGTAAAGCTCTGCAACGGTTCGCCCATAACGATCCGTATCAACTTTTCTCATTTTCACTGACTGTCCTACAGGCAACAGCACCTTGAGCCGCGCTGCCGCAGCCTGTCCCCCCGGTTGGTCACTCTCTGGCGCATCGACACAAGCCAGCCGAATAGTCAGAGCTTTCCCGTCATCTCTTACCCGTAAAGTATCCCCATCTCCAGTTGAAATGACTGTGGCGATCGCGCCTAGCTCTTGAGGAGCAGGTGACAAAGTTGGGGAAGATTGACTGATGGACGGAGTTGGAGAACTCGTAGGCGTTAGCTCTGGTGTAATTGCTGAGGTGTTACTACATCCAGCGATCACCAAGAGTATTAGAATGATTGCCAATTGCACCTGCATAATCTACCTCAATCCCAATTTTAGAGAACTGTCCGTTAAGGGTTTTGGACAACCCTAAACTGCTCTGCCTTAGTAACCTGCAACTTCAATACATTATTTTTAGAGGTAGGAGTTACTCCGATGATTTGAACCGTCTTGCCATTTAGACCGGGTGGGGGTGGAGCATCAGGTATCGTATTTAGGAAAGTCCGAGGCATTACAACCTGGTAAGTCCTTCCATCTTGTCCAGACAGATTCAAGGTCAACCTATCAGCGCTAGAGTAACTAAACCCATTGATTCGACCAATAATCGTTTGTTCTTCTTGACCTACTGGTAAAGTTGAGAGCTTTTCAGAGGTTCCGCAAAACAAGGGGACGACACTGTTAGAAAAATTGGCGCAAGCTAAAAGCTTCTCGACTTTCCGGGAGATACCTACAAAGCTCGTGTAGTCTACTTCTTGACCTTTGCCATAGTTCGCCCCATCTCGAATCTCTTGAGGAGCACCTAGCAAGACATTTTGAATCACTGTTCTATCAGATGCTGAGAGAGATGGAGAAAAATATACGCCAGCACCAGGAATTTTTCGACTGACATGGATGACCCGAAACTCTGGTTTGTCTTGAATAAAACTGAGAGCACCAGCCCCGACATCAGCACGTCCATCCTTCACCATCTTCTGGATATCAGAACCTCGATGCCCCATATCGATCCGAAGCGTCTTACCGAATAAATCGTAAACTGGCATGTAGAAGCTAGAGGCTGAATTAAAATCGCCCATAGCAAGCCTGGTCGTCGGCTTCAAGTCCTCTAGAGATTGGATCGGACTCTCTTGCCGTACAAACAAGGCTGACTCATAATATGGCTCAAACTTAGGGAACATTCTTGCTATAAATGTATAGCCGTTGTCCTTAGCGGCAACCGAAAGCATAGGAGATAAGGTAAAAGCAATATCCCAATCGCGCTTAGAAATCTTGCTTTTAGCATCTGGATAAGAGATCTCTTCACTGCCATCAAGCACAATTTGAATTTGCTCACCAAACTGACCATGCAAATAGTCCACCAGAGGCTTGTAGTACTTTTGAGCACCAAGAATACCAATTCTCAAAGACTTAGCCTCCAAAGGCTGTGACGATGCAGAAGTAGAAGATGCAGAAGTAGAAGATGCAGAAGGCTTTACGTTGGAAGAAGATACACTTGACTGTAAAGGCTCAAGTGGTGAAGGATCAAGTCCTGGTGTTGCATCTCTCAAGAAGTAGACAGCAGCGCCTAAAATTCCAAGAGTCATTAACCCTGCCCCAATCGCCACTACAGGCGACTTTGTCTTGCGTAAAGAAGCGCCACAGATCTCGCATTTAATGGCAGTAGAAGGATTGCGATCGTGCTCGCATTTCGGGCATTTGATGTAATTAAAGTTAGCAGTCATGGCTCTCTCTACAGGTTCAATAGCTCAGTCGATAAGGATTAGTACTAATTTATATAGCCCTACTTGATTGGGTTAGGACACTAGATTGAAGCTTGCTGACGATTGCAGCATCCAAATTGTCCTAATTAGAATGCTTATGCTATATCTAGGTTTTCTTGCGTTAAGACCATCGGTTGATCCTTCATGATCCTGGTTTTCTAGTTAAATTCGTGGGCAGAAATGCTCTGTAAGAATTCCCACAAATTAGAACCTAGTACCATGCCTTCAAATCCGAACAGAGAGTTAATCTACTGCTACTTAAACCCCATTTATGGAAGCTCTGCATCATCATGTTGATAGGTGTTTCTACGACTTGGCGGCTCTGTTACCTCTGCATTCTGTTCTGTATCAATGTGTAGGAAGGAGACGATAGGAAGTTAATCCAGAGCGCCATAGGTCTCAATGATCATCCGACGAATTTTAAGCAGGACTTCTTTACCAGTGCGTCCTAGTCCAACGATGATAGTAGGAGTCATGCCATTGTAATCAGACATAAATTTGCGATAAGGGGGGTAAGGAGAACAACAGTGGAGCGAAATGTTTACGTCACAAAATACTTAAGCAATAGATCTTGAGCGCTTTCACCAGTCTGTTGGAGCAGACTCTTCAGCAGTTTCATTGCCATGCGGGAGGGTTTAGAATGTCGATTTTCCCAACGACTAACGGTTGGGAACGTCACTCCTAACTTGGCGGCGAATTCCTCCTGAGTTAAACCCAGTCGCAGCCGCAGATCTCGAACTAATTCTGCAATATCTGGCGATTCGATCACAGTTATTGAACACACTGAATTTAACAAATGCCATAAGCATCTATATGAAGCACGATATGAAACTTGTAGAAGTGCGTCGTCAGTAAAGTTACTAGATGTTGAGTCAGAAAATTAGATTTTTGAGTTTTTAACAAAGCATAAGAAGCGTATTACAACGAATCTTGTACTTAAAGATAGGGTCGAGTTAAACTAATCCGGGCAGTCACCCGTTTAACTCGTTTGCAAAACTGGACTTGAAGCGTTAGGTTCATCAGGATGCTCAACAATAGGGTACTTGTTCGCCTTTATATAGCAACGGATGCGGTCGTGCCGCATCATTCTATCGAATGAGCCTCTACAGCAATTTGCCAATCATTATTCACTTTTTGAATCTGGAGACCAGGAATGGTCTGAAGCAACTCAATCAATTTCATATCAGGACAGACACTTCGGATTACAGTTCTTATTGGTTTTTTATAACAGTCGCAGAACTTTTTACTTAATACTGAAATTGTGATAAATTTTTTCAGATGATTTGCTGTCAAACTCCCGATGATTTCTACTAAAGCAGTCTCCAAGTCATTTACTGATTCAATCTCAGGAACTAGGAGCGGCTGATATTCTGAAGTCCTTTGAACTTGGTGAGGCAGGATTTCTTCAGCCTCCTCAGCTTTTAATATTCCCAATAAACGCCCATCAACTTTCCAGGGTCGCTTGATTCTGATTCTGTATTTGATTGAAGTTTTTTGAAACTGGTGAACACTAGGCATTACTGCCTGGAAAAGAGCTATGTAAAACTCTTGTGGTATTTGAGTGCTATAGATTGAAAATCTCTTGCTACTTGCGAAAAGACTCCTCAAACCATCGTTATAACCTTGAAGTCTTACAACTTCTTCAAGTGAAACTCCATATTCTGCATAAAATAACTCAGTGAGTTTAGCTACCTTAGTCCAAGGATTGCCGTTCCTACTCGATTCAAGAACTATGAAGTTTTCCAGTTCGTCAAGGATCTGTTGTAGCGATGAAAACAAGGACGGATCTTGATGAGGCTCCATTTTTTGAATCTAGTAGAGGTAAATTTCTCGCTGCAAGCAGCGAAGGAGTCAGCTTGCAGTTCAAGCCGCAGTTTCGGGAGCAGAACGATTTGCCAACCCCAGCCGCTTGCGGTAAGGTAGTTGGTATCGGGTGCATCCCACCTTTGCAAGTCCACAAATCTTGTGATTTGTCAAAGCCTTGTCTGAAGACTTCTAGGAGAGGGTTTTGAGCCTTAAGTATTTATACTCAATTGCATAACTGGGATGCACCCGTTGGTATCTAAGTACCAGTGCGGATAGCATATAGCTACAGATGTATCGCTGAGTCTTTTATAATCCTTTGAATGCGGCTTCCCTCATCGAAAGAATCCTAAGTTGCTCAGGAAACTTCATAGTCATTTAGCTTTAGATATGGACATGAAACCTTTCGACTGCATCTCCACCGATAAACCAGGGAGCTAATTAAGCTAATAATGCCCATCTCACCAAAAATGTAAAACTATTCCAAAGTGGCTTCTTCTTGTATAGCCTTGTGCCAGTACGCCTTCATTTAGCAACGGATGCTGTTGACGAATATGCTACGAGCAGGATTATAAAAAAGTGGCAACCGCTGAAGCGAGGGTTACTTTGAGGTATAACCTCAGGATCAGTAGAGACATCACACTGACAGCGATCGCCTATTCAGCGACCAATATAGGAATTCGATGATCTCCAGTTGTGTTGGAGAATGTGCATACAACTTCAAACGACGGCAAGTAGCCTTGAACTCAGCGTCAGCGGGTTCCGTCCATCCGTTGCATTTAAGTTGTTTTATGCCGTTGCTACTTTTATAACTGATTAATGTACTCAAAGAGTGCCACTTCAGCTTTGAACCACTCTCCAGCTATCCTAATGGCGTTGAACTGTTTATGGAGTGATAGTTCTAGTTCCTGAGCTTCTTCGCAGCCTTGAACTTGTACTGCCTTAATTAACTTTAACTCGACTGGATTGGATGTTTGCAGCGCTTTCATCCTCTTTTCCAAGTTTTTTGCCCGTCCTATTTTGATCGCATTGCTATCTTTGTTGAGAATAAAGTAAACAAAATGAGCTTGCCGAGCCAGCTTCTCACCATCAAGAGAGAGGGTTCTATTACCTGAAGTAATAATCTTAACGTTTGGACTTGCCCAAGTTTTGACCCATGTGCATATTGCTTGGATAGTCAGAGACTTTTGCGCTCTTATCGTAACAAGGTCTCCATCAATATTTAGCGTGAACTTCTTTGCACCCGCTTTGCCTCTAGACGGAGGATGAACAACGGCTTCATACGTGTTGGTGTAAGTTTCAGTATATGGAATCGAATCTTTGTATCGGGTGAGTGTGATTTCTTGTGTCTTAGTTACTCTTCTCGTTGTAGGGTGCTGGTTGGAAATGCCAAGACGTTTCATATCTTCCGTTGTAACTTCTACCCATCCCCAACCTTCGTCTGGGTTGTTTGGATTTCTATCGATATAGATAACGTTTCCCATCCATCTAGCCATGCATTTTAGACCGATAAACTTCAACAGTCTTCTCAGCAATAAGCTTGTGCCAGCTTGACTTAATGCCAACCAACAACCTTGCAGTTGCCACCCTGTTGAGGACTCGTGGCGTAATATTGCTTCTCGCTATTCTGCGCCTTACTAGAGTTCCCAAGCACTAATAAATGATCTCGATAGAGAGCACTCTAAACTTAAACGCTCACTCTCACTTTCTCTATTGCTGCCTCAAGTCGCTGGGCAAACTCAGAGGAGCGATCGCACGTCATCACCAGCTGATCAATGGAGCGCGTCATCCCCACATACAACAATCGAGCTTCGTCCTCAGGCAACTGATTTGAGTCAGGCATCCGCCCAATTCCAGGAATGAGGATGATCGGAAATTCTAATCCCTTGCTAGAGTGCATCGTCACTAACTTGATACTCGGAGCTGCTGGCTTGTAGTTGCGGCTGTTGCTATTCTGATTCACCCACTCGATCGCCATCTCATGCTTCTTGAAATAGCCACTGATGATTTCAGCCATCCAACGAGAGCGATAAACGATCGCCATCTCGTTCCAAGGCGTACCCTGACGATAGAACTGTCGTGCCCGTTCTGCTAGATATTCCACCTCTTGATTAAAGCTAACAAGACGGATTAGTTCTGGTCTCGGTCCACGCCGACCTGAACTTTGAGGTTCAATCAAGACAGGCGTATCCTCATCGCTGGTTTCTGTGGGAGTCAAAATCTCTTTAGCGAAATCATAGGCTACGCTCAAAATCTCCTCGGTATTGCGATAGTTAATCTTAAGGACGGTCGTTCTCCCTTGTGCCTGAACATCGACACTTTTGAAACTAAACTGCTTGCGATCGCGTTTCTCATAGATGCTTTGAGCATCGTCATAGAGCAAGAGCAGAGACTTGGTTTCAGGGTCGACCATTTTAACAACCAGCTTGAACCATTCCGGCTCAAAGTCATGGCCCTCATCAATCATGACTGCACCATAGCGACCAGCCGGGATCTTGCCAGAATCCACCCCTTGAATTACTCGCTGCACCAATTCTCTAACATATTCTCCTCCCCGAAACTGATTGGGACTAGGCTTCTGAATCCGATATTGCCAAAGCTGATCGCCACACCAACCATGAAAATGTCGCACAGTGACGCGATCGCCTGCCCCCTTCTCATGGAGCATGTGTCGCAACTTTGATGCCAGTGCTACGTTGAAGCAAAGAATGAGAATCGGCTGGTTCGTTTGCTCGACTAATTGCAGGCAGCGGTATACCAAGATCAAGCTCTTCCCTGAGCCAGCCACCCCGTGAATCACCCGATGCCCGTCTTTCAGACTTCGAGCCACTTGCTCTTGCTCTAAGTCCATGACGCGGAGAATATCAGGGAGGGCGATCGCCTCTGCCGTTTCAGCTCCATCAGGAGGGGTGGAAGGTTGTTCCCCGATTCGCACTTCTGGAAACAGATGCCACCGGATTCGATCAACCTGTGCAACAGTTAGGGGTTCACCAAATTGGTAGGGACAAAGATTCCATAACCTTTCCTGAAATTTATAGGAGTCCACAGTCTCATACATCTCATCTTGACAAATAACGAGATGTGGCTCAAAAACCTGAGATAGAGCAGGTTCAGATTCAAATTGCTTGCGGGTGATATTAGTCAGCACTGCACCATAACAGTAGGGGAAAGCTAGTTGACCCTGGTGGTGTCCTCCTGATTGAACCAGAAGTTGATCTCGCCCCAATAATTTAACGACTGCCAGGACATAATCTCTTGCCTGTTGCAACGGATGTTTGAATTCTTTCAGGTCATTTCCGATCAAACACGATATGGTCGTTGGACTGACGTTCTTAATCGTGTTCAGCGTCCAGTCTTTGACTTCTAAAACAAAGAGACCCCGACTAGGATGAAGGATGATGAAATCAGGATGGAGACGTTTGGGTCCAATGGGTACATCGAACCAAAGAAGATAGTCATTTTCTAACTTCTCTTCAAGCCTTTGGGCAAGCCGTCTCTCTCCATGGGTCATGCGTGGAGAGCAGTTGCCGAAAGCAGGAATCAAAGTAGCCATGCAAGCAATCCTGACAAGTTTTAACTGACTTCAATGTTCCCGAAAAATGCAGTAATGCAGTAGCTAAGGCTCAATCTGAGAACACTGAAGATTAATTAGAATTGTTGCGAAATAAGCTAAAAACTCTTGAAACCTCATCCTGGCAAGCTTTTTAGCAAGAACTTCTACATTCATAGAAGCGTGCCCCCCACCTCTGCTGCTAAATGCTCTCTATGGAACTTGCCCGGTAAAATGAGAGTCAGGTTGCTTACCAATAAGTATTGGGCTAATAGGTTCGGTCATGAAATTTTTCTCTCTTCAGCACAGTCTTTGCCTTAGTCTTCTGTTGACACTGCCGTTTCTTGGCTCTCAGCGTGCTCAGGCATTCTTAGTGCTACCCACACCGCTAACTTCCTCCATGACCCCGATCGCTTCTTCTGCGGCTCAAGACTATCCGCCTGAGCTTCAAAAAGCGATCGCGCTCCTAGTACAAGAAAAATATGCTGAAGCCGATGCCCTGCTCACTCCTCTCATTCAAGCTCATCCAACGTATATGCCAACGCGGGATTTCTACCTCATTAGCCAAACTCTACAAAGTAATTGGCTAAACTTAGCGACGGAAAATGCTGAACGTGCTTACCGCAACCTCCCGGATATTAGCGCTACAGATGCTCGCCAAGGTATTGAAGGCACTGTGAGTGTCCCTGAGGAAATTCAGCAGCGTTTAGATGCTCGCAATTGGAGCAGCACTCCTGGGATCGAAACGGCGATCGCCCAAGTCAAACAACAGGTTGATCAAATGCCCACCGCCATTCAGCCTCGACTAGTTCTTGCCGCACTGTATAGCCTTGCAGCTCACACTTTAGCGGAAGAAGATCCAGCAAAAGTTCAACAGGGCTACAATCAACTGCGCGAAGTCGTGCGCCGTCATCCTACTGATGCGCAAACCCAGTTAATTTTGGCAGAAAACTTGCCTACTTCTGCCGAAAAAACAGCAGCATATTTAGAAAGTATCCACCTTGATCCTCACCTAATGTTGGCGTGGATCGGTTATGCCGACGATGCGCTGAGCCGTCAGCAAGATTTACAGAGCGTTATCAAAATTTATCAAGATGCGATTCAAGCTAATCCTGATGCCTATCAAGGCTATTACCAATTGGGAGCACTGTTGCAGCAAAATCAGCGTAACGAAGAAGCGATCGCCCCTTTGCGTCGAGCGACTGAACTTCAACCCAGTTTTTCTGCGGCTTGGTCGTCGTTATTTTATGTTCTCCAACAACCCTCTGCTGTCAACTCACTCGATTCTCTGATCAACGCATTTGAGCGAGTTTCTATTCTTAACCCTGAGTTTTCTGAGTTTGATGTCAGTACCTTAAATCGGTTAATAGTACGTGCCAATCGGATTCCTGAAGCAGTAGCTTTGTACAATCGCATCGGTCGTAAAAATCCTCAGATTGCCAGTCAAGGTTTCTTGCAACTTGGCTTTTTACTCAGTGAAGTAGCGCCCAGTCGCAGTGCTCAAGTTATTCGCCTCTACCGAAGAGCCAATCGCCTAATGCCGAATCGAGATAATCAGCGCGCTCTCGCTAGTGCCCTGATTCGCTACCAGCACCCTATTGAAGGAGAAGCTTTACTGCGGCAGGTTCTAGCGAATGAACCTGCTGAAACGGCTGTTTATGCCACAGGTGAGCTAGCGTTTGCCATTGCCCAACAAGACCTGAACCAAGCCCTGAATTATCTAGACAATATCTATGCTGTTGATCCAACTGTGGCGGGCTATGAATGGATCGGTAGTTGGCTGATTGAACAAAAGCGTTGGGATGAAGCAAAGTTGTTTTATGAAAGAGCGGTGCGGCAAGATCCCTGGTACAACATCTTTTTAGCTCAAATCCTCGCAGAGCAGGGGCAATCTGAGGAGGCGATCGCCAAGCTGCGAACTGTCCTCAGCAATTTGCCTAAAGGAGACCCGAACTATTATGGGTTTCCCAGTGCTGTCCTCTGTGACCTGTTGGCAAAAACGGGCAAGCTGGAAGAAGCGATCGCCATCTACCAGGAGGGAACGCGCAAGACCCATAATCCAGATCTTTA
>Ga0209490_10003764_pt1 | contig 14137 bp, 11 predicted proteins | sample MAT06_FD_187209 | JGI IMG/M metagenome (GOLD analysis project Ga0209490, IMG submission 187209) | Freshwater microbial communities from Lake Fryxell liftoff mats and glacier meltwater in Antarctica - MAT-06 (SPAdes) (version 2) | ecosystem: Environmental > Aquatic > Freshwater > Ice > Liftoff...
GATTGACCACGATCGTGCCTTGGGCGCAGCTACTATCGTTAGCGTCGGGAGTCCGTTGGGGAAACTCAATATTATTCCCCCCATTGGTCATGGGAGCAGAGCAGTTGTTGCGAATACCAAAGGGATTACCTGCCCGGTTGTTGGCAATAATTGTATTTCTGATAGTGACATTGGGATCACCGATCACCCCGCCATTAAAAGAACTAGCAAAATTGTTAGAGATCGTGGTGTTGTTGATAGTCACTCTGGCATTATTCACAATAGCGATCCCGCCCCCTTGACCACCGTTGATATCCGGGTTCACCGCTTGATTATTGGCGATCGTGTTATTGACCACATTAGCATTCAGCCCATTGCCTAACCAAATTCCCCCACCTAAGCCACTGGCGGTATTACTAGAAAAAGTACTATTTTGGATATTAGCCGTGGTGCCACTGCCACTCCCCAGAATAAAAATGCCCCCGCCGGAGCCGCCCTGAGTTCCACTAGAAGTATTCCGGGCAATAATATTTTGATCAAAGATCAGTCGATCGTTCCCGTAGAGTTGGACAAATAAACCCCCGCCTTCATTGGCAGAAATATTGTTACTCAAACGAGTCCGCCGAATCACAATTCTGCCCTGACTATTTAAGCCCCCATCAACATAGATTGCCCCACCCCCTCCCGAAGGCGAAGGACGGGTCGATCGATTCCCCACAAAAATACTATTTGTAACCTTGAGATTACTCAGCAAATTATTAATGGCCCCACCATTGCTGGCTCGATTGTTGGTAAATCGACTATTACTGATATCTAAGGTGCTTTCACTCTTAGTGTAAATTGCTCCGCCGCCGTCAAATTGTCCTCCTTGGGTAGACACATTGTTGTTAAAGTTGCAGTTATTCACGGTGAGGACTCCCCGAAAACCACTAAAAACTCCTCCTCCTTCTCCGGTGGTAAAGCCATCCGCAATGGTCAAATTTCTCAGGGTTAAGCTCACACCATTATCCCCAGTCCTCAGCACCCGGTTCGTACCGCCACCACTTAGGGTAATTAAATTTCCCGCCCCATCGATGGTGGTATTGGCAGTGATCACTTTTTCTCCCACCCGAATGGTCACAGGGTTAATCCCACAGTTGAAGGTAACAACGCCTCCACCGACCAAGGCTTGACTGAAGGTTGCATCATTACAACTTGCTGGAGTGCCATTCCCCACAACGCCCCCAGCCAGAGCCGGATGACTATGGACGATCGCCAAGCCCAGCCCCAAACTAGCTGCCACCACATAAAGCAACTTTTTCCCCGTCTTCAAAAAAGCCCACATAGTTCACTCCTCGCAGAAAATTTTTAGTAACTGAATTTTGGTAACTGTCTCAATTTACTCGATCGCTCTTCACCAAACTGATGGCCCCGACCCCCTGATCTAATTACTGAAGCTAATCCCTCAATCTGATCATTCACTAGCCTCAAATCTCTTTCCCTAAATCCTTGCTGCCCTCCTGAAAGCAAAAATCAAAAAAGCTATATTTGTAATTTATTCCTAGTAAGCTACTCAGAGATAGTGTTAGCCTAGATATATTAATCCCTAAATTAGTTCAATTCTTTCACGTAATAATTTCACGTAGTAATTTCACGCAATAATCACGCAATAATTTTTAGACTATGTACAAGGTTGTAGTTGGGCTTTCCGGTGGAGTAGATAGTTCCACGGCTGCTACTGTTCTCCATCATCAAGGCTATGGAGTGGTGGGAGTAACTCTGTGGTTGATGAAAGGCAAAGGGCAGTGTTGCTCAGAGGGGATGGTGGATGCGGCTCAACTTTGTGAACAGCTAGGGATTCCCCATCACATTGTCGATAGCCGGGAATTGTTCCAGAAAAATATTGTGGATTATCTCGTCGATGGTTATGCGGCGGGTATTACACCCTTGCCCTGTTCCAATTGCAACAAAATGGTGAAATTTACCCCCATGCTTGCCTATGCTCGGGCAGAACTAGGTATCGATAAAATTGCCACGGGACATTATGCCAGAATTACCCAAGACCCAGCTACAGGACGCTATCAACTCCGGCGGGCGATCGATTTATCCAAGGATCAATCCTACTTTCTCTACGACCTGAGCCAAGAAGTGCTGGCAGCTACCATGTTTCCCTTGGGAGAAATTCCCAAAACAGAAACCAGAAAACTGGCGGCTGAGTTTGAGTTGCAGACTGCGGATAAACCAGAAAGTCAGGATCTGTGCCTTGTGGAGGCGCACGGCTCTATGCAGACATTTTTGGATAAGTATATTCAAACCAAGACGGGGGATATTGTCGATCGCACGGGGAAAGTCCTCGGACACCATCAAGGAGTACATCACTATACGATCGGGCAACGCAAGGGCTTAGGTATCGCTGCCCCGGAACCTTTGTACGTGATTGCCTTGGATGCGGCTAATAATCGGGTAATTGTGGGTGATCGCACCTCGGCGGGTCAGCTAGAATGTACAATTTCTCGTCTCAACTGGATTGCCATTCATCCCCCCACTACACCCCTGCAAGCAGAAGTCCAAGTTCGTTACCGTTCGGGAGCCGTGCCAGTGTCGATCGTGCCAATTGATGGCGATCGGGTCAAACTCATTTTCTCAGAACCTGAATTTGGGATCACACCGGGACAGGCAGCGGTTTTCTACCAAGGGGATCTAGTTTTAGGGGGCGGGATCATCGATCGATACGCTCTACCAGAACTTACGGCAGTTGAGACGGGCAGCAAAGTGGAACAGAGCTAGGTTTGTAAGCCTAAATAAAAAAGCCCTAGAAAAAATCTAGAGCTAAAACCAGGGTGCATCTACCACTAATTACCTTCCTTGCTCGATCGACCCTTCAGGATAAAAAGTTAAATTATTTTGATGTCTCAGGTTTTGAGTCTCGATCTACTAGGCTATGGTTGCGATCGAGTCCGGGATTATTTATGCACTAATTCTAAGGGCAGGAAGATAAATCTCTGGGCGATCGATCCCAGTAAATTTAATTAAATTTAATCAAGCAAAATCAATTTAACAAAATCAATCAAGCCCCTAAAATTAAAGACAAACTATAGGGAGGTAATCCTCATGTTAACCGCCGATCTCCAAATCCTATTTGATCAACAAGTACACCAAGACCCTGAAGGTCGCTACCTTACCGATCGAGTGGACTGGGAACAGTACGAAGACTTGCTCACCAGAAACGGTGATAGTTCAGCCTATCGAGTCACCTATCTAGATGGAGTCTTAGAAATCATGTCCCCTTCCCGTCGCCATGAAGAACCAAAAACTCGCATTGGAAATCTCTTGGAAATTTACTTCCTAGAAGCAGATATCGACTATTTTCCCTTTGGTTCTACTACTCTGCGAAAAGAAGAAAATAGAAGTGGGACGGAACCCGATGAAGCCTACTGTTTTGGTATAGATAAGGAATTTCCTGATTTAGCGATCGAGGTGATTATTACTAGTGGGGGGATTAACAAGTTAGAAGTTTATAGAAGATTGAATGTCAAAGAAGTTTGGTTCTGGCAAAATGCCAGTTTTAGCCTCTACTATTTACGGGAAGAAACTCCAGTAGAATTTATTCAAACCTGTGGTTATGAGTTGGTCGATCGTAGCATACTTCTCCCAAATTTAGATATAAAAGTACTGGCGGAATATGTGCAGTGTCCTAGTTCTCTCACGGCTGTCAAGGAGTTTCGGAAACGATTAATTTCTGAGACTTAAAAAACATTGCGATCGCTGCAATAGAATAATATGTAGTAACTGCCAAAAACAAATTATAAAAAATAAATATGCCTAACGCTATACTTCAAACCTTACCAAAAACAACTACTTTTGAGGAATTTCTGGCATGGAAACCAGACGGAGGATTTTATGAGCTACACGATGGAGTAATTGTTGAGATGCAACCAATTGGACAACATGAAGAGATTAATGGGTTTTTGTTGAAAAAGCTAAACTTCCAATTTGAGCAACTAAATCTACTTTATATTATTCCTAAACAAGCACTGGTAAAGGTTATCGATCGAGACTCCGTCTACTCCCCAGGTGTGTTGGTGATCAATCAAGGAAATCTGGACTCAGAATTGCTATGGAAAAAATCCTCAACCGTGACTCAAGCTGCCTCTATCCCCTTAGTTATCGAAGTAGTAAATACCAACTGGCAAGATGACTATGCCCATAAACTAGTTGATTACGAAATTTTGGGTATTCCCGAATACTGGATTATTGATTATTTAGGTTTGGGTGGCAGACGATATATTGGCAATCCTAAACAACCGACTATTTCTATCTATTATTTAGTAGAAGGTGAATATCAAATTAGTCAATTTAGAGGCGATGAAGCGATCATTTCTCCTACATTTCCCGAATTAAATTTAACCGCTCATCAAATTTTTACGGCAGGTCAATAATCATCAATAACTATTGGCAACTATTGGCTAATTCTTAAAATCCATACTTGTTTTTAGGCTAATACCCATCTCAAGGCGCAGGGAGAGAGGACTCTGGGAGCTAGCCTCGGCTCCTTGGTTGATTCCTAGGGATTCTGCCAGACTTTGCTCTAGCAAGGTACAATATTAGCTAAAGACAAACTAGCTTTAAAGACAAAAGCATAAAGACAGAGATTAAGGCTATAATCTAGCAGAATTTCCCGTATAAGGCAGGAGACGATCGAGGTATGGGTAGAGTAGTCGGCATTGACCTAGGTACAACGAATTCCGTCGTAGCAATTATGGAAGGGGGCAAACCCGTGGTAATTGCCAACGCTGAAGGCATGAGAACCACTCCCTCCGTAGTGGGGTTTAGCAAAGATGGAGAGCTATTAGTCGGGCAGATGGCTCGGCGGCAATCGGTGCTGAATCCCCAAAATACTTTCTTTGGCATTAAGCGTTTTATTGGGCGCAAGTATGGCGAACTTTCCCCCGAATCGAAGCGAGTCCCCTACACTGTCCGGCGGAATGAAGAAGGCAATGTCCGGATCAAGTGTCCCCGTCTGCAAAAAGAATTTGCTACCGAAGAAATTTCGGCAATGATCCTCAAGAAATTAGCCGAGGAAGCCGCCCGTTACCTAGGAGAACCTGTCACCGGAGCCGTGATCACTGTTCCTGCCTATTTTAATGATTCCCAACGTCAAGCCACCCGGGATGCTGGACGAATTGCCGGATTAGAAGTGAAGCGGATATTAAACGAACCCACGGCTGCTGCTTTAGCCTACGGACTCGATCGCCGCCAGAGCCAGACAATTCTGGTTTTTGATTTAGGCGGGGGAACTTTTGATGTCTCGATTCTCGAAATTGGGGATGGAGTTTTTGAGGTCAAAGCCACCAGTGGGGATACCCAGTTAGGTGGGGCAGATTTTGATAATAAGATCGTGGATTGGTTAGCCGAGCAATTTTTGGTAGAAAATCCGGGGTTAGATCTGCGCAAAGACCGCCAAGCCTTGCAACGTTTAGGAGAAGCGGCGGAGAAAGCCAAGATTGAACTATCAGGTGTGGGGGTGACGGAAATTAACCTACCCTTTATTACCGCCACCAGTGAAGATGGTCCCAAGCATATTGAAACCAAGCTGACTAGGGCAGATTTTGAAAATATGTGCGGGGATCTGGTGAGTCGGCTACGTCGTCCTCTGAAGCGGGCTTTGAGTGATGCTGGATTGAACCCCAGTCGCATTGATGAAGTGATCCTCGTGGGTGGCTCTACCCGGATTCCCCTTGTGCAGGATTTGGTGCGGACATTTATCGATCGAGAGCCTAATCAAAACGTTAACCCCGATGAAGTGGTCGCTGTGGGAGCTGCAATTCAAGCAGGAATCTTGGGGGGAGAAGTGAAAGATATTCTCTTACTAGATGTCACACCCCTGTCTCTGGGCTTAGAAACCATTGGCGGCGTGATGAAAAAACTAATTCCCCGCAACACCACAATTCCGGTGCGCCGTTCTGATGTCTTTTCCACCGCCCAAAATAATCAAACGATGGTAGAAGTCCATGTCCTCCAAGGGGAACGGGAAATGGCGATCGATAATAAATCCTTGGGCAAGTTTAAGCTCACCGGGATTCCCCCCGCTCCAAGGGCTGTACCCCAGATTCAAGTCGCCTTTGATATCGATGCCAACGGGATTTTGCAAGTAACTGCCATGGATCGTAGTACTGGTCGGGAGCAGGGCATTACCGTGCAGGATGCCTCCACCCTCAGCCAAGGGGAAGTTACCCAGATGATCCGGGATGCAGAACGCTTTTCCCAACAGGATCGGGAGCGGCGCGATCGGGTGGATAAACGCAACAAAGCCCAGACCCTCGCTAGTCAGTCAGAACGCCAACTCCGGGAAGCCACCCTAGATTTTGGCAATCAATTCACTAGCCCTTACCGCCGCCGGATTGAAACCCTTGCCCAAGAAGTCCGGGACGCTGTGGAGAGAGATGACGATCGAGCCTTAGACCGGGCCCAGGCGGATTTGCAAGATGTCTTGTATGAACTCAACCGAGAAGTTCAGATGCAGTACGAAGATGAGGAAGGAGATGATTTCTTTGGTGCCATCAAACGGACTTTCACTGGTGATGGGGAAGGTGGTGGTGGACTGCGGAATCCTTTTGCTAAGAATGACCGAGATGATCGCTACGGGGACGATCGCTATGGGGATGATCGCTACAGCCGAGATAGTCGAGATAGCCGAGATAGCCGAGATAGCCGCTACGATCGCCCTTCCCCAAGGTACGACCAATACGATTCGACCGAGGAGAGGCTACGCCAACAAAAAGATCGTTACAATCCACCCAACGACCCCTACGATTCCAGAAATCAAGGAGATAAATACGATTCGACCGAGGAGAGGCTACGCCAACGAGGGGTTAGTGATCCCAGAGACCCTAGAGACCCTAGAGACCCCAAAGATAATCGGGGCGATTCCCCTTCGGGAGGCTTCCGCCAACGCTACCAAGATGATTACCCCACTACCAGACCCAAAGCTCCCCGGACTGATCCCTATGATCGAGGTTTAGCTGGCTTAGGAGGTGGTGACCTGTACACTCCCCCCAGCCGGAATCGACGGGAACCTAGGGATCAAGACCCGCCCCGTGATGCTACCCGACCCCGACGGATGCCCAGATCCAACGATTGGGATGACGATGATGATGATTGGTCTTAAGGATTTGTGGCGTGATTAATACAAGAATATGCAAGATTTTCGAGATTACTACCAAATATTAAAAGTTCCTGCTGAGGCAACTAGTGAGGAAATTAAAAAATCCTTTCGCCGTTTAGCCCGACAGTATCATCCAGACCTGAACCCCAACGATAAGGTTGCGGAGGAAAAATTTAAGGCGATCGGGGAAGCCTACGAAGTCCTTTCTGACCCTAATAAGCGCTCGGAGTACGATCAATTTAGTCGTTACCACCAGCAAAAGAGCAATCAAAAGGGGAATAAACGCAAGCCCAAAGGTGCGCCCCGCAGTGATGAACGCAACTATGACCAGTATGGTGATTTTCGGGAATTCGTGGACGATCTCATGGGCAGGGATGCTCGCCGAGTAGAAACCAGTGATGCCTTTCGCCCCACTTCGACCAAGACCGCCAGAACTATTCCTCGCCCCGTGCCGAAGGATGTGGAAGCTAGACTTACTTTGCCCCTAGAAAAAGCCTACTCTGGGGGACGGGAGCGTATTCGTCTGGAAGATGGTCGATCGTTAGAGGTAGACCTACCAGCAGGAATGATGAGCAATCAACGAGTCCGCCTCAAGGGATTGGGGATTAATGGCGGCAGTCTTTTCCTGAAAATTACCGTCGCTCCCCATCCGATTTTCTTGATGGAGGGCTATGATCTCAGCTATCAGTTAGTCGTAAGTCCCCTAGAGGCGGTGTTGGGGGGAGCCGTGGAAGTGCCGACCTTGGATGGACGGGTGAAAATGAATCTGCCGCCGGGATTGCGATCGGGGCAACGGCTACGCTTGGCTGGTAAGGGTTATCCTGATGAAGAAGGCGAGAAGGGTGATCAACTAGTAGAAATTCAGATCGTTGCCCCCAAGGAAATCAGCCCCGAAGAAAAAGATATCTACGAAAAGCTTCGATCCCTAAGTACCTTCGATCCCCGAGAGGATTAATAGACCTCTTGCAGAATTAGCTGAAACCTAACAATTTCCTAACAGGATCATGACGCTTTCAGGGATTTGGGCAAGATGTCTAATCTGTTGATACGTCCAAATCTAGAGAGTTTAGCGCTCACAGATGTGGCTGGGGTCTTCGGCTCGTTCTGCAAATTCTAGACCCTGAGCCAAGCGCCAAGCAAAAATGGCGGGTAAACCTTTCTCAATAATTGCGGCACAGGTTTTCTGGTAGTCGTACTCTACTTCCCGGAAAGTAACTCGATCGCTCTCACTGTCGTAGATCACGTAGGTGGCGTTGGGTCTGCCATGTCTTGGTTCTCCCACAGAGCCAGCATTGACAATACGTTTCAAGGGGGCGGAAAAAGTTTGGTGGACTGTTCCTTGTTGAGGAAGGGTAACTTTAATTTGTAACTGACCATCAGCGAGCGATCGCACGTAGGGGACATGGGTATGACCGCAAAACAAAATATCTGCCCCAGTGGCAAGAACTCGTTCAAGAGCCACAAAATCATCCATTTCTGGCAATAAGTATTCATGCTGATTGTGGGGGCTACCGTGGACAAAACACAGGTTTTCATCCCGTAGGCTTAGGGGCAACTGGGCTAAAAATTCCCTTGTTTCTGGATGGATAACTTGATTTGTCCATTCATGGGCTTGTTTGCCCCGATGCTCTGCCAAAACCGAAGGATAGCTACACTCACAGGCATTTAACCCTTCTACCACATCTTCATCCCAGCAACCTTGACAGGTGGGAATATCCAGCGCTTGGATCATCTCGACAACCGCATTGGGATGGGGCCCGTAACCCACTAAATCGCCTAGGCAGTAGATTTGATCGGCATGTTGAGCATCAATATCTGAGAGGACGGCATTGAAGGCTTCATAATTGGCGTGAATGCAGGATATAACGGCGGTTTTCATTGGTTCTCCTTTGGTAAGTTAGCTTAAATGTGTTTTTGGTAGGAATTTATGCCATTTGTGTGAGTTGTTCTTCAATTTGGGCTTGGTAGTGGGCGATCGCTTGATCATCCAAACAGGAATCTTCTAGGGTTTGATTGATCCCGGCTCGATCGAGGTTAAAGCCGATAATTTCAACTCCACTAAATTGATCTGGTCTCCCCTTGGTACAGGGCGGGAGGGGTAATTCTGTAGTGATTGTTTCTGGAATTTTCTCTGGGATATCCTTCGGGAGTCCGGCGACAAAATCTAAGTGCAGAACTCTGCCATCCACCGGGGTAAAAATTCCCTTGGCTCTTTGGACTTCCCCGTAGGCTCCATGGGTAAGTTCATACCAGAAGGTTTCTAGACTTGCACCATCGATTACTTGCCCAGTGAGGATAGAGCGGATAATTTGGGGCTGAGAATGCTGCCAATAATCAACGGAAGATATCGGTAAACCGGGGACGATCGTATCTGCCCAATCTCGCCACAACTCTTGATTATTTAATTGATTATTTTCTGGATTATCTAATTGATTAGTTTCTGGATTAGTTGCTGAAGATACCACCGCTACCCGATGGCACAGGCTTTCTTCTACAGGTAAAGTTAGGGAAGTTGGATCAATATGAAACCCTAGTTCAATATATAGAGAGTCAATGGGGAGAGAATTTTCAGAAGAGTTTTCAGAATTTCCAGAATCCTGCCCTAAATCCTGTTGCCAGTGGTAGAGAAACTCATTTAATTGCTCTTCAGTAAGAATTTCTAAGTTGTCAACTGCTGCGGCGAGATAGATGGCATCGATCGGCATCACTCCTTGACCCAGATTGAGATAAACGGCAGATTTAGTTGGATTAGTTGGATTAGTTGAACTAGTTAGATTATTTAAAGTTAATTGTTGAGTTAATTGTTGTTGAATCCATTGAGTTTTTCCTGCTCCCGGAAACCCAGCTACAAGAATAATTTTTTTTGGTGTTTTTAGGGTTGTTTTCAGGATTGTATTTGAAGTTGTAACTGAAGTTGTAATTGGTGTATTCATGATTGGAAACCTCTGGCAGCACCGTAGCGGACAGTTTGAAATTGAATCTTGCCTATGTTGGGTTCATAGAGAGTGTAGGTGGCTTGACCGGGAATCCGTCCCACATTGCCCACGCCAACGATTTTTCGGGGTCTGAGGGTGGCAGTACGAGGTTGAGAAGCACGATCGAGGGTCGCAACTTGTGAAGTCATACTCCCGGCAGTAACTTCGTACTGAAAAGCCAAGCCCGATCGCCCACAAAATAGATAATTGGCATCCATTCTAAGTAAACGATCGATCATCTCCACTGGCGGAGTGTCTGGGTTTAGTTCATCTTCTACCCCCATAGTGCTACCGTGAATCAACAGGCAATCTAGCTCAAAAAAACCAAAATCCAGCGATCGCAACCATGACAGATGAGACCGATCAATGGCATCCCAGAGAGTTTTCGTCATAGCGGCTCCGTAGCGATCGATCAATGCTGTCGGCTCCCCGCTCTTGCCTAAGCCGTGAAGGATTAATAATTGTTCTTCCCACCAACCCTGACAAATTTGGGGTTTTAGTTCCCCAACCTTGGGAGATTGGAGCCGTTGGATCACTCCGTTACTTTCAGGATTAGCGGCAATTATATCCCCTAAAATATATAACTCTGCCACGGACGTTGGCGTAAGCCTCCCCTTTGGGAATCGCTGTCGTTTCAAGTCTGCCAATACCGCTTCGTAGGCAGCCAGATTCCCTTCAATACCACTCAAAATTGCCCACATATTTTTCTCAACCAAAATAATTTTTAACTACACGTTTGGGAGTATCTAGCAAGCCTTCTCGATCGGGGTCTTCACCCAAACCAATTAAGAGAGTCCGCACTGCTTGCATCATTTCGGCATCGGAAACAGGAGACTTAAACTGGGTTTTAATGGCGGCGATCGCACTATCAGCAAGAACTAAATCTGTAGGCACTTTAGGGGTAGGAATGTTGCTCACGATAATTGATATTTTTAGGTGATTTATTGTTGTAATGGTTGGTATTTGGGGAGATTTCTATTAGTTATTAGCCTCTAGAAACCAACTTTTTGGGGAATCTGAAGAATCTTGGGAAGTTCTAATTCCTGACAGTTTGCTAACCCTTGGCGTAGTTGTTCTGCATTAATATCTCTACCAATTAAAACTACTTGATTATTGGGTGGAGTTTTCCATTCATCAGCATCAATACTAAAGCGTTTGCCACTAAGCTGAAAAACATGGCGAAGTTCACTTTCTACAAACCAAAGGATGCCTTTCCCCCGATAGATAGTATTCGGCAGATTATCTAGAAACTCTTGGAATTTAGTTAAGCTCAATGGTCGATCGCTCTTGAAGGAAACTGAGACAAAACCATCATTATCTAGATGTGCTGAATGGTGTTCATGATTATGTTCATGATTATGTTTATTTTCATGGTCAAGTTGATGCTCATGGTCATGATGGTCATGGCGACCGTGTTTATGGCTATTCTCGGCTTCAGCTTCCTCAAGCATGGGGGCATAAAAATTAGGATCGTTGTAGCCCACATCGAGGATTAGAGGCAGAGGAACTTCTCCCATTTGACAGCGGAGAATCCTTGCTCCAGACTTGATTTGGTGAATATGGTGTTCTAGTTCTTCTACTTTTGTGCTAGGGACTAGATCGGTTTTATTGAGCAGAATAATATCCCCGTAGACAATTTGATTAAGGGCGGCTTCACTTTCAAAATGTTCGGTAGTAAAATTCTCTGCATCTACTAGAGTTAAAACAGAATCTAAATGAGTTAAATCTCGTAGCTCTGTACCCAAAAACGTGAGGATAATTGGTAGAGGATCGGCAATTCCGGTCGTTTCAATTACTAAGTAATCAACTTTATCTTCTCGTTCTAGAACTTTATAAACAGCATCAACTAAATCTTCATTGATAGTACAACAAATACAACCGTTGCTGAGTTGTACCATATCTTGATCGATCGAGACTAGTAGCTGAGTATCAATATCAATGTCTCCAAACTCATTAACTAATACAGCAACTTTTAGATTCTGTTGATTATTGAGAATGTGATTTAGAAGTGTGGTTTTACCGCTACCCAAAAATCCGGTAATAATCGTAATGGGCATTCCCCGCTTAGGGGTAAGATTGTTGTAGATATTAGTCATATTTTATATTTACTTTAGGTTTATTTTGGAAGTTTATGAACATTGTTAAATTCAAGTTATGGAATCTCATAAGTAACCCTTAAATAACACTTAAAAAATGTTGAAAGTAATCAGCAGTCATTGCAAGATTAAGGCGACTTCCTTGGCAAAGTAGGTCAGAATCAGATCGGCTCCGGCTCGTTTCATACTGGTGAGAGTTTCTAAAATTACTTGCTTTTCATCAATCCAACCTTGGGCGGCGGCAGCTTTGATCATGGCATACTCACCACTGACGTTATAGGCGGCGATCGGCAGATTCGTGCATTGTTTGATCCTCCAAATAATATCTAAGTAAGCAAGGGCGGGTTTGACCATCAAAATATCTGCACCTTCGGCAATATCAAGTTCAATTTCTTTTAATGCTTCACGGGAGTTGCCTGAATCCATTTGGTAGGTTTGCTTATCCCCAAATTTCGGAGCAGAATCCAGAGCATCCCGAAAAGGCCCGTAGTAACCAGAGGCATATTTGGCAGAGTAGGCGAGAATTCCCACATTAATCCAGCCTGCGGCATCAAGGGCTTGGCGAATTGCCCCGATCCGACCATCCATCATATCTGAAGGAGCCACAAAGTCAGTCCCGGCGGCAGCTTGAGTGAGGGCTTGTTTTACTAGAACAGCCACAGTTTCATCATTGAGAATCTTCCCATCCTCAACTATGCCATCGTGACCTTCGCTGCTGTAGGGGTCGAGGGCGACATCGGTGATGACCAAAATTTCGGGGATGGTTTGTTTGATGGCTTGAACTGTCCGGGGGATGAGCCCTTGGGGATTGGAGCTTTCGGTGCCAGCGTTATCTTTTTGAGTTTCGGAAATTAGGGGAAATAGGGCGATCGCCCCAATACCTAACTCGTAGGCTTGCTGAATTTCTCCAAGTAATAAATCTAGGGTGTAGCGATAACAACCGGGCATGGAAGCAATTTCTATTTTTTGATTTTCTCCCTCCATCACAAATAGGGGATAGATCAAGTCTGAGATTTGTAGATTAGTTTCCCTTACCAATCGCCGCAGGGTCTCTGTTCGGCGCAAGCGGCGGGGTCTTTGGGGGAGAGATGTTGTTAGAAGTTCTAATTTTTCTGTTGTCTCTGGGAATAATTCCGGTGCTTCTAATAATTCAGGTGCTTCTGATGCTCCGTGGGATAGTCCTTCATTGAATAGGGCTTTACTTGAGTCTGCTAATACTTCAGTCATAATCTTTGGTTGGTTGGGAACTTCTTTAGTTATTATAGGATAATAATGAGAATCATTATCACAAAATTATTGCCAGATTGTCACATTATTCTTTTTGCTTAATTCTTCTTATTTAACTTGCTGTCTAATTGCAATGCCTGAAACTATCTCCCCCAAGTACTTATCCCAATATTTATCCCGATCTTCAGATTCTTCAAATTCTATTGATATTGCTGTAATTGGAGCCGGGCCCCAGGCTCTGACTTTGGCTGCCCATCTATTGCAAAAACGCAAGTCTTGGGGCGATCGCTTCCGGGTTTTTGACCCTAGTGGAGTTTGGTTATCCCAGTGGCGACACCAGTTTGCAGCGTTGGAAATTCCCCATCTCCGATCGCCCGCCGTCCATAACCCCGCTTCTAATCCTTTTGCCCTCCGAGATTTTGCCCAAACCCATCCCCAAGAGCTTTATCCCCCCTACGATTTACCCGGAACTAAATTGTTTATAGATTTTTGCGATCGACTCATTGCCGATCATCAACTACAAGATCACCTAGTCCCTGCTCAGGTAGAAAGCATAGTTCCTCTAGAAAAGGGGTTTCAGCTCTGGTTAGGGGATGGCTCGATGATTTTGGCTCGGCGGGTTGTAGTTGCCAACGGTGGGGGCAGGAAATCTCTGCCCGATTGGGTACAGGAAATCTCGACTCCCTATCCCAGCGATCGCCTCCAGCACTCTAGCG
>Ga0209490_10003765_pt1 | contig 14135 bp, 8 predicted proteins | sample MAT06_FD_187209 | JGI IMG/M metagenome (GOLD analysis project Ga0209490, IMG submission 187209) | Freshwater microbial communities from Lake Fryxell liftoff mats and glacier meltwater in Antarctica - MAT-06 (SPAdes) (version 2) | ecosystem: Environmental > Aquatic > Freshwater > Ice > Liftoff...
CTTCTAAAGCAGATCCTGCTACTTGGGAAGAGTCACAACGCCTGTGGCAAATGGCACTCAACCACCTGCGACTCATTCCTCACGGTTCTTTTTTGACTGAGCGGGCGATCGACAAAACCATCGAATACCAAGGAAACCTCACTGTCGCCACCTACGAATGGCAAGTAGCACGGTCTACACAGAAAATTAGAGCCGAGGAAGAACGGGTAAGAGAAATCGCCCGCAAAGAGCAAGAGAAAATAGAATTTGCTCGCCGCGAAATAGAGAGACAAGAACAAGAGAAAAAAGAACTCGCCCGCCGAGAACTAGAAAGACAAGAATTTGCCAAGCAAGAATTAGTCCGCAAAGAACAAGAAAAACAAGAACAAGCCCGCCAAGAAAAAGAAAGGCAAGAATTAGCACTAAAAGAATTCACCAGACAAGAATTAGAAAAGCAAGAACTCGCCCTAAAAGAACAACAAAGACAACAATTAGAACTCAATCAACCAGCAACTCCTCAACCAACTCCCGAATCAACCGCAACAACAACTCCCGCGGCAGTTACGCCCGCCGCGTCGCCGTCGAACTTTTTCTTTGCGGGAGATACTAACAGAGATGGCGAAATTAATCAGCAAGACGAAGCCGGAAAAGAACAATGGTCATTGTCTAACGGCGCGCTAGTTCTATTTAACGACAAATCGAGCAGCCCCAAAATACCAGTTTGGCAGCAAACCAAAGTGAGCGCTCCCCGCCGCCCAGCAATGCTCTCTCAAGTTCATTTAAAACTGTCTGACAACTTCAAAAGCTCTCAAATATCGATCGCTGCTGACAGCATTGCCAGCCCTCACATCAGCGTTTTTCAGAAGACCAGCGACGGCTGGCAAGCTGTAGATATATCCGGTACTAAACAGCTAGTTTTTAGCACCGATATTGTTTTAGGCATAGAAGCAAAACAATTTGCCGATCGCAATTGGAACGGCACGTTTAATCTCAAGGCAACTGCCATAAATAATGGTGCAGAAATCGCCTCAAGTACCATTCAAATGGGCGTTACTCCTTGGATCATGCCGTCCAATAGCGCACCAGTTACAGAGGTTCAGGTCAGCGACAGAGGCTCGGCAAACAGCCAATTCATCTCCCAACTCAAACAAGCAGTAGAACCCACTGGTGCTCAAGTGAAAGTCATTCAGGGCGATCGGGCTTGGATGCAAGACACCCAGAAAAACGGCTACGTTCAATTTCCCGAAAAATTAAAACTACGCAATTTTAATGTAGTAGTAAAAAGCAATAGCAATCCCGCAGAAAACAACTCTCGAAAATCCAATTCAGAGCGGAATTTAAGCGTGTTTAAAATCGGCAAACCTCGCAATGAAGAATCCGTAAATCAGTGGGCTGATGGCTACGGAAATTTGCAAGTAACGCCGCCGCTTCCCGCCTATCCAATGGGTCGAGTTTATTACGGCAATCCGGGGAATGCTAGTTTTAATCCAGAGGTACTGGATTTTATTCAAGCCCAGAGAATTCAAGGGCCTGCGGTGGATATTGATACTTCTTGGCTGTTGACTCGCCAAGTCGATGAAATTATCAATTTTATTCCCAGTACAACTCCCGGAAAGTATATAATGGCGATCGCCAGTCCAGAAGCAGGAATTAAGCTATTGGAAGAATTAGCAGAAAAAGGTTACGGGGATGTGATTATCAATCGTGGCTTGAGCAATGAAATTACAGTCAGCGTTGCTTTGAAAAATCAAGCTTTAATTCAACATAATCTCAATTTGCAAAAGCAAAGACTTAATCCGGTTATAGAGAAGTTAAAAAGAGAGTTTGCACTGACAGATGACCAAATTATTCAAGTTCCAGCGATGTTTGGCTATAGCGGTTATGCTTGGTGGCCGAATATGGTGAATTCAGTGCCGGTAAATGGCAAGTTGTTAGTTTCTAATCCGCGTGGTGCGCTGATTGATGGTAAGGATTACACTCAGGAAAGATTGCGCCAATTGCTGCTGCCTTTTGGTGTGAATATTAGTTTCCTTGACGATAGGTATTATCAAGAACTTAGGGGGAATGTGCAGTCGGCGACAAATACTGTGAGAAAGGGAGAAGAACGACCTTTTTGGCAATCTTTGCCTAATAATTAATGATTGGGCATCGAGCATTGGGTATTGGGATTTTGTAGGGGCTCCCCTCACCAACCATACTCGCCTGTAACGAACAATCTCATAAACCCGCCCCCACCCAACCGTAAATCTCGCGTCCCTATGCTAATATTTAGGAAAACTATGCTAGGAATATCAGAGATGGCTACCCTGCAAATAGAAAATATACCAGAGGAATTGTATACGAGGCTGCAAGAGTTAGCCGATGCTCAAAACCGCTCGATTAGTGCATTTGCGATCGGCATTTTAGAAGCTGAGTTGTCAACAAAGACAAAACCCCTCTCAGGACAACGTAAAAAGTCTGTAAGAGAACTATTGGCAGAAATCAGCCGTCGTCGCGAGTCTCGTCCAGCGAATATGGGAATGATATTAGATAGTACCGCTTTAATTAGAGAGGATCGCGACGAATATCTTGCACCATTTTTATGAACAGGCAAGATGCCTGTTCCACGACAGTACCATTTTTATGAATAGGCAAGATGCCTGTTCCACAAGAGTTAAATTTTCTTGTGGGGTGGTTTATTCTTACCAGTAAAAAGCCCGATCGCTATAATATAGATATGAAATTCCCGGCAGCAAAACCCGATCTACTATGACACTAAAAGAATTAGAACCACAACTGCTTTCCCTGACTCCGCCTGAGAAAGCTCAAGCAATACAGATATTAGCTCAAAGTTTAGCCAACACCTGGCAGGGAATTGACAAAACTCCCGGTACTGTTGGCGGTAATGCCAGGATTGCAGGGACTAGAATTTCTGTTTGGGGATTGGTAGAGTCTCGTCGATTAGGCGCGACTGACGCTCAACTTTTAGCAGATTATCCACACCTTAGTGCTAGCGATTTGAAAAATGCCTGGGCTTATGCTGAAGCATTTCCTGACGAGATTGAAGCAGCAATTAAGTTGAATGATATAGACTAATATTATTTCAGTGCCGATCGCACAAATAACGTAAAATGCTCAAAAGCCATCTTTATACTAGAATTTTATCCCCATGAGTGACCAACCGGAAAACAATCAAATTCTGACTCAGCAACCGGAAACGATTGCCAGTTTCGATGCAGATTCCGAACCAGCAGAAACTCCGATGGAAATTGCCCCAGCCGAAGATACTTTAACTGCTAATCCCGAACCAGCAGAAACTCCGACTGAAATTGCCGTCAGAGAAGATATTATAGCCACAACAAACAAACCAGAAACTTTTCCAATAGCCGCCGAAATCCCACCAGCAACTATTGATTATGAAAATCACCCAACTCAATTAAATCAGACAACAATTCCAGAGCCCCAAAAAACTGGGGTTTGGCGAGTTTTAGCTGTTTTTTTTAGCGGAATGTTGGTCGGTTCTGTACTCAGTCTCGGCAGTTTAATAGCGTGGAGAATGTATCAGGAAAGAGTCAATATTCAAATCAAATTGCCCTCTGACGTACTACTTCCTGAAAGTCCTTCCCCAATCCCAACAGCGCCAGCTAATCGACTTCCCACGATTCCCCCCGCACCAGGAATCGCCCAGTCACCGACAAGCCTACCGTCGCCCAAGCCCACGCAAATTCCGTCCCTGTCGGGAGTTCCGCAACTGGCATCTCCTTCTCCTTCAGCCTCTCCTGCTGCTGAAACTGCTGTTACTGAGCGAGTTAGCTTTGAACCAGGTGCTACGGGAGTTACTCTCACCAATACTTTGCCAGAAAACAAATCCAAGCGCTACTTACTTGAGTGCAATAGCGGCCAAAGCATGACAGTAAACGTTCAAGAAGGCACGGTTAGTGCAGCAATTATTGCTCCTAACGGCGAAAAACTTGCTACTGTGAATAGCACAACTCCGTGGCAAGGTCAACTACCCAGTAGCGGTGACTATACTATTGAAATTTCTGGCGACAATAAAGCTAACTACGGAGTTAAAATTGAAGTAAAATAGTAACTTAGTCCCTCGTTCTAATCAATTATCAATCACCAATGATCGCACAAATATCTCCAAGCATCTACGAAGCAAAGACTCAGGAAATTGCTCAAGAAATCCTTAAGGCAACTCAAGACAAAAAACGCTCCTTTCTCGGTCAACTACAAGACCAAATGCGTTGGGACGATAAACTAATGGATTGGGCGATGGCTAGCCCTGGACTCCGGGTGCAATTGTTTCGATTTATTGACTGTTTGCCGGCCCTCCGCAGCAAGCCGGAAATTGCCCGTCACCTGCAAGAATACCTGACTGCGGAAGAGGTAGAATTGCCGGAAGCTTTGAAAAAATTGCTCAGTTTTACTAACGCTGATTCGATTCCTGGACAATTGGCGGCGACAACGGTTGCGCCGGCGGTGGAAACTTTGGCGCACAAGTATATTTCTGGGGAAAATATCAAGCAAGTAGTTAAAACTTTAGAACGACTTCGCAAGGATAAAATGGGTTTTACAGTTGACCTTTTGGGGGAAGCTGTCATAACTGAAACTGAGGCGCAAGTTTATCTTAACCGCTATTTGGAATTGATGACGGAATTGAGCAAGGCAGCGAATAATTGGTCTCAGGTAGATGCAATTGACAAGGCTGATGGTGAAACTCTGCCGCGAGTGCAAGTATCCGTCAAATTAACCGCTTTTTATTCTCAGTTTGATCCGCTGGATGCTAAAGGCAGCGAGGAGAAAGTCAGCGAGAGAATTCGCCTATTATTGCGTCGCGCGAAAGAGTTGGGGGCAGCAGTTCATTTCGACATGGAACAGTATGCCTACAAGACTCTAACTCTTAGCATTCTCAAAGACTTATTGTTAGAGGAAGAGTTCCGCAGCCGCACGGATGTCGGTATTACAATGCAGGCATATTTGCGCGACAGCAAACAAGATTTGCAAGACATTATTGCCTGGGCTAAATTGCGCGGGACTCCCCTAACTGTGCGTCTTGTAAAAGGCGCTTACTGGGATCAGGAAACTATCAAAGCGATGCAGAAAGATTGGCCGCAGCCGGTCTACAATGATAAAGTTGCTACGGATGCAAATTTTGAAGCAATGACTCAGTTGTTGCTGGAAAATCACGAATATTTGTATGCTGCAATTGCTAGTCATAATGTCCGATCGCAAGCCAGGGCGATCGCAATTGCCGAGACTCTCAATATACCACGTCGCCGCTTTGAAATGCAAGTATTGTACGGCATGGGCGACAAATTGGCTAAGCTTTTGGTCGATCGCGGTTATCGCGTCCGAGTATACTGTCCCTACGGCGATTTGCTCCCAGGCATGGCCTATTTGATCCGCCGATTGCTGGAAAATACCGCCAACAGCTCCTTCATTCGGCAAAGTTCCGAAGAAATGCCGATCGAACAATTGTTAGCCGCACCAGTCGCCAATGGCAATGACCAGATAGCTTACAGCAAAGTATTCCCCAACGTCGCCGATACCGACTACGCCAATACCGAACTCCGCAAACAAGCAGAAACCGCCATCAAATCAGTGCGGGGAATCCTCGGACAAACCTATTTACCCCTAATTAACGGCGAATACCAAAACACCGAAGCAACAGTTAATTCCCTCAACCCTTCCAACCCCACAGAAGTAGTCGGCAAAATCGGATTGCTTTCGGAAGAACAAGCCAAACAAGCCCTTCAAGCAGCAAAAGACGCCTCCACAAGTTGGCGGAAAACCCCCGTTCGCCAGCGCGCCGGAGTCCTCCGCAAAGCCGCAGAATTGATGGAACAACGGCGGCACGAACTATCAGCTTGGATGGTTTTTGAAGTCGGCAAACCAGTCAGAGAATGCGATGCCGAAGTCTCCGAAGCCATTGATTTCTGTCGCTACTATGCCGACGAAATGGAACGGTTGGAACAAGGGCAAAATTACGATATAGCAGGTGAAAATAACCGCTACAGCTATCAACCACGCGGGATTTCTTTGATTATTTCACCTTGGAATTTTCCCCTGGCAATTCCCGTGGGCATGACCGTTGCATCCCTAGTAGCTGGGAATTGTACCTTGCTCAAGCCAGCGGAATTTTCATCAGTAATTGCTGCCAAGATTACTGAAATCTTGGTTGATGCAGGCATCCCCAAAGGCGTATTTCAATACGTGCCTTGCAAAGGTTCCACCGTCGGCGCTTACATGGTGAAACATCCCGATGTTCACATGATTACTTTCACCGGTTCTCAAGAAGTTGGTTGCCGTATTTATGCCGATGCTGCGATTTTGCAACCAGGACAAAAACACCTGAAACGAGTCATTGCCGAAATGGGCGGTAAGAATGGCATTATTGTCGATGAAAGTGCGGATTTAGACCAAGCTGTGGCGGGCGTTGTTTATTCGGCGTTTGGATATAGTGGTCAAAAATGTTCTGCTTGTTCGCGAGTCATTGTGGTCGAATCGGTATATGATGTTTTTGTGGAAAGATTAGTAGAGGCTACGCGATCGCTCAACGTCGGCATTGCCGAAAATCCCGGCACTCAAGTCGGCCCTGTAATCGATGCCAGCGCCCAATCGCGCATCCGTGAATACATCGAAAAAGGTCGCGCCGAAGCTAAAATCGCTTTGGAAATGCCGGCACCAGAAACCGGTTATTTTGTCGGCCCAGTGATTGTCACGGAAGTATCGCCGACAGCAACTCTCGCCCAAGAAGAAATTTTTGGCCCGGTTTTGTCAGTGATTCGGGCAAAAAATTTCAATGAAGCGATTGCGATTGCTAACGGTACAAATTTTGCCTTAACCGGCGGATTGTATTCTCGCACGCCTTCGCATATCGATCGGGCAAAAGCCGATTTTGAAGTCGGAAACCTGTACATCAATCGCGGAATTACTGGCGCAGTGGTATCCCGCCAACCTTTCGGAGGATTCAAGCTTTCGGGTGTTGGTTCCAAAGCCGGCGGCCCCGATTATTTGCTACAATTCCTGGAACCTCGCACAATTACTGAAAATATTCAGCGGCAGGGTTTTGCGCCGATTGAAGGAGTAGACGATTAATCATTGGTGTTAACTTAACGTCAAACGTACTCATAGACTGCTGTTTACCGCCGAGGCAAGATCCCCCCTAACCCCCCTTAAGAAGGGGGGGACAAGATTCTTCTCAAAGTCCCCCTTCTTAAGGGGGATTTAGGGGGATCTCGCAAGAGGATAAAAGCGAGATTTTTCAATGGTTTCAGTTTTTGTAGGGTGCTCTTCGGCGCACCTTACGGGTGGAGTAACAGAAAAAACTTCTGTCAGATTAGCTAGTTATAAAATGGAATCTACTGAAAATCGCGATCGACTAAATTCTCAGAATACAGCACTTAACAAGTGGCTGAGATTTTTAATCATAGTGATATTAGTCATGGGTATATTTTTTCGTTTCGCCAATCTCGAAAAGAAAGTTTACTGGATAGATGAAGCTTATACCTCCTTGCGGATTTCCGGTTATACAGAATCCGAGTTTATTGAGCAAGTAGCTGACGGGCAAATTCGAGAGATTCAATACTTGCAAAAATACCAGCGGATTAATTCAGAAAAAACAGTTTACGATACGGTCAAAGGTCTAGCATTAGAAGAACCTCAACTCGCTCCCCTGTATTTTATAGCAACCAGATTTTGGGTGCAACTGTTCGGCGATTCAATAGCTGTAACTAGAAGTATATCGGCAGTTTTTAGCCTGCTGGCCTTGCCTTGTATGTATTGGCTGTGCTTAGAATTATTTGATTCCTCCCTGGCAGCTTGGTTGGGAGTTTCATTACTAGCTGTATCCCCTTTTCAAATAGTTTACGCTCAGGAAGCTCGACCTTACAGTTTGTTTGTATTAGTAATTTTGCTGTCGGGCGCTGCTTTGCTGCAAGCAATGCGTCTAAAAACTAACAGCAGTTGGGCAATTTATGCGGCAACAGTAGCGCTGGGATTTTATTCTCACCTATTATTTGCACTGGTGGCGCTAGGACATGGAATATATGTAGCTATCTCTGAAAAACTGCGATTTAAAAATACTATAATTGGATATTTACTAGCATCAATAACAGGAATTATTGCCTTTTTTCCTTGGATTTTAGTTTTTATAATCAATTACCAAAATGTAAATCAAAAAATAGCATGGCAGTCTTTAAAGATTCCCCTTCCAGACTTAGCTGTCAATTGGGTGTATAACATTGCTAAGCAATTTTTTGATCTAGGAATAGACTCCAATGTACCACGATTGTATTCGAGATTGATCCTACTTTTGATTTTAATAATTGTTGCATATTCTTTTTATTTGCTACTGAAGTATACAGAACAGCGTGTTTGGTTGTTTGTTATGACATTAACCTGCGTAATAGTCGTCATTTTTTTACCCGCAGATATAATTTTTGGAGGAATTCGATCGCTCAACACGCGCTACATGATTCCCTGTTATTTAGGAATGCAAATGGCTGTTGCCTATCTTTTTGCTTCCAAAATCACATCTCCTCAAGTTACAGTGCAGTTGCAAAAGCTGTGGAGGCTGGGTTTTGCTGCTGTGCTATCTGTTGGGATTATCTCTTGCTGCATCTATTTGCCGGCAGACACTTGGTGGAATAAAGACCGTTCTTATATTAACATCCCGATCGCCCGTACAATCAACTCAGCTTCTAGACCATTAGTCATCACAGATATGTGGGTGTATAGTGTAGATAAGATCGGCAATTTACTCGGTATGAGTTCCCTAATCAATTCCCCAGCTAAATTTTTAGTATTGCCGCCGAAAATCATTGAAATACCAGATAATTTTAACGAGATATTTTTGTACGATATTTCGCCAACAATCAAATCTGAAATAGAAAAAAATAATCGTTATATAATTCAAAATATTTACCCTCAAACAAATCAATCAATGATTTTCGGTAAATTGGTTAAAAAGTAAATTCTGGTTGAAAAAATGCGTATTAATTTTCCCCGAAATTGGTTGAGTTTTCTGATAATCGCCGTATTAGTCGTCGGTATATTTTTCCGGTTCGCAAATCTCGATCGCAAATTCTACTGGATCGACGAAACCTATACTTCGCTGAGAATTTCTGGCTACACCGAAGCCGAAATGCTCAAAAACACTTCGTACCAGAAAATAACCTCCCTCTCGGATTTACAAAAATATCAGCAGATAAATCCCGAAAAAACTTTAACTAATACGCTAAAATCTTTAGCAACAGAAGATCCCCAACACCCGCCAATTTATTACATACTAGCCCGATGGTGGGCTCAATATTTTGGCACTTCTGTCACAGCAATGAGAAGTTTGGCTGCTGCGATTAGCTTGCTAGCATTCCCCGCTGTTTATTGGCTAGCTTGGGAATTATTTCAATCCTCTGCTGTGGGTTGGATGGCGATCGCAATTTTCGCCATTTCTCCCTACCAAATCCTGTTCGCCCAAGAAGCAAGACAGTACAGTTTGTGGACTCTCACTACTATTTTATCAACTGCCGCCCTGTTGCGAGCAACGCGCGCTACCGACGAAAATCAAAGCCCAATTAGGCTGGTTTATCACTGGACAATTTACGTACTTATGACAGCAATGGGACTTTCCACCCATTTGTTATTTGTCTGCGTCGCTGCGGCTCATACAATCTACATCACCATCATGGCGAAATGGCGCGATGTTAAAACATTTATTCCGTATTACGTGGCAGCTTTAGTAGCATTTATCATCTTCATCCCTTCTCTAGTAAATGCTGTTGAAAAATTCGATCAAATTAGAAGTACAACAGTATGGGCACAACAGACAAATCTCTTAAGATTAGTTACCAGGTGGGTTGGTTCCGTCACCATCGCATTTTTTGATATCGGCATTGATGGCAGTGCTAATAGCGCACAATTAGCGTTTCTAATTCCCGTGAGTCTAATTATCCTAGCTTTAGTTGGATACGCAATTTATTTTCTGTGCAAGCAAACACCAATAGGAGCGTGGTTGTTGATATTGTTACTGATTGCCACAACTGCTTTGTTTTTAGCAGTACCTGATATATTTCAAGGTGGCAGGCGATCGACAAATCCGCGATATTTAGTGCCTTGTTATGTGGGAATCCAACTAGCAGTTGCTTACTTGTTGTCTACCAAAATTAGCCTGAATCTCGATAATTTTAAGGAACAAAGATGGTGGAAGATAGCTATAATAGCACTGTTTTCGGCTGGCATTATATCCGCTGGAGTTAGTTCTGGGGCCGATAGTTGGTGGAATAAAGGCAGCGGTTGGTTGCGCGCCGACTTGGAAGTAGCAAGAATAGTTAATGCAGCCAGCAATCCCCTGATCGTTAGTGATACGAATATTGCATACATCATGCCTTTAAGTTATCGGCTACAACCAAAAGTCAAACTGCTAATAGAACCCCGCTGTTATACTTCTTGCTACCAAAATCGAGAATTGTTACGGAAAAAACCACAACTCCCGAAAATTCCCGGCGGTTTCAGCGACTTGTTTTTGTACAGACCGTCCTCAGCTTTGCGATCGGCAATTGGGCAACAAAACTATCAAATAGATCCGGCGGTTAGTAATGTCGATCTCAATCTCTGGAAAATTACCAAGAAATAATCTCAAAGATTAAGGCAAAAAATATCTGAATTTTTGGTAGTATGTCGCAAGTATAGTTCAATAGGGCTGCTTTTCGCGGTAAGCTAGAAATTAAGCATCAAAAAATAACATCAAAAATCTCAAATGACAGTCACTGAAACCTCCAACATTCGCAAACTGCTGTGCGATCCAGACTTAGGGCTGATCCCTCATCTAGAAAAGTGCCTGAAAGACTTGCACTCGTCTGCGATCGCCGCTGGAGAGAAATTCAAGGTAGAACCTTATGATATAGAACTCAACAACTGCCACACCCAGAAGCATCCCAACGACCAAAAACCCCTCGTCACCCAGTCAGTATTAATCAGAATTCCCCTGACTGGGAAAGTTCAAGACAAGATGGAACTCTATCTGATCGCAACTGAGTTGCAGAACCAAATCGACTTCAAAATTATTGACTGGAGTGCGTTAGAACGCCGCCAATACGACATTCACGGCATCCCTTTAAAACAGCCAATTACCAAAATAGACGGCGAGATGAATTACAACTTAGTATTCGATCGACCAAACTACTGCTGTATTACTCTGTGCCGCCAATTTGATGTAACTTACGCGGCCAATTTTTAAGATAAGACTAGGCTACACAAACGGAGTCGGCGGTTGAAACCGCGTCTATACAAACGAAGTCCGCCTCCGCGGACTCAAGGTGCGCTAGACGCACCTTGTCGTTATTTTGTACGTCGCGGCTAGGACAAAATCGAATTTAAACCGATCGATTGGCAGTTTCCGCCAGAATCTGCTTAATTTGAGCAGCAGTTAGATTCGGATTAGCCTGTAACATCAAAGCGATCGTCCCAGCTACGTGCGGCACTCCCATAGAAGTACCAGCAAAATATCGATAGGGAATCCCTGGTTGAGAAAGCGGTACAGTAGAATAAATGTCGCCAGAATCCGCCCTGCCGCCGTCGCCGCCCGGAGCAACAAAATAACTTAGCAACTCCGCTCCCGCCCGGTTAGAAAAATCTGCAAATAAGCCATTGCGGCTAACAGCACCGACAGCAATTCCTACCTCGTTGGCAAACCGAGCCGGATAATCTACTTGCGGACGAGCATCATTTCCCGCGGCCGAAATTACGATCGCGCCTTTAGCTTCAGCAGCTCGAATAACACTCAATTCTTCGTTGTTCAACTGTTGGCCACCCAAACTGACATTAATCACCCTTGCGCCATTTGCCGCCGCATAATTGATCGCATTAATTTCATCCCTAATTTTCCCCACCCCGGTGCGATCGAGTATTTTTAAAGGCATAATCTTTGAAGTCGGAGCCGTTCCAGTAATCCCAACCCCATCTCTTTTTGCAGCAACTAAACCCGAAATATGAGTGCCGTGACTATTATCATCCATCGGGTCATTATCGTTGTTGACAAAATCCCATCCCCGGAAATCATCAACAAAACCATTGCCATCATCATCTACGCCGTTGCTAGCTTTATTTCTACCTGCTGCATCAACGCCAGTTTCCCCCACATTGCTCCAAATATTCCCGATCAAATCGGGGTGAGTGTAGTCAATGCCGCTATCGATAACTGCTACTACAATGCCGTCTCCAGTCAATCCCTTCGCCCAAACTTCTGGAGCTTTAATTAAATCTCTGCCCCACTCGTCGCCGCCCAAATCGGGAACGTCAGGAAAAGTTGCAACACCCGCAGCCTTAGCAACTGCTGCCGCCGCATTCACCAAACCGAACCCGGAACGAGTGTCAAAACCAGGCAAGTTGCTGGCACTGTTATCAGAAATAGTTGGAGGGGTTGCAGACAGATTTAGGGTAAAGTTTGTGTTGCCTTGAAATTGATAAATTCGGACGTAGTAAGTTCCTGCTGCTAAACCATTGATGTCGATCGACTCCGGCGATAAACCCGATTCTTGAGCAGAAGCAATAATATCGGTAAAGTCAATAGAATTGTCGCCGTTGATATCTTTAATTAAAGCAACGTCAACATCGGCCGTCAAACCGCTGACAGTTAGTTTAAAGTCGCTATTTGCCTGCAAAGTAAAGCGGTAAAGGTCGTCTGGGCGAGCGTTGCTAACCGAGTCGGCGAGTGTTTGAGTGCCACTCAAAACGCCTAAATCGCGGGCTTGGCTGAGTTGGTTGCCCAATACGCTACTTGCAGAGATGAATGTACCTGCGAGGTTTTGTGGAGATGCGTTGGCAACTAGGCCTAAAATAGCATTGGATTGGCGAATTTTAATTAATGTATTGGAAATGCCGGGGGCGATCGAGATTTCTTCGAGAATCAAGTCAGCTTCGGTAAGATTGTCAGTCAGCCCGATCGAATCCACAAAACTGTTAAAGTCAGTAATTATGTCAGCAGCAGCCGGATCTGAGACAGCGGAGTCGCTGCGCAGGACAAAAATATCCGGGCCCAAACCCCCTGTCAGCGTATCTTTGCCCCCATCGCCCACTAAAACGTCGCTACCGCCACCGCCGTTGAGTAAGTCAGCTCCCTTGCCGCCCTGCAAGGTATCGTTGCCGGAATCGCCAAACAGGATGTCACTACCGGCACCGCCGTTAAGCAAGTCATTCCCGACACCACCGAAGAGGGTATCGGAATTGCCGCCGCCGAGGAGTCTGTCGTTACCATTATCACCGTTGAGGCGATCGGCATCCGAGGAACCGACAATAAAATCGTTACCACCGAGGGCAAAAAGTCCGTTAGGATAAGGAGTCAAAAAGCCCGGAGTTAAGGTTAAACTGTTGGGGTTATTGTCTAAAAGGTAGGAAAGACCGTCAGGGCTCGGGCCGGCCATAGAAATGTACTCCTTAAATACGATCAATCTAAATTCTAAATTTAAAACATGAGATTGTGGTTAAGAAATCAATAATCCCAAATTCAAAATCGGTATCAGAAAATGGGAAACCAAAATTTACCTCGAATTCAAAATTTTTTTAAGCTTGCGAAATCGCGTTTCAAGCCTTATTTACGCTATTGTATTTTGGGCGGGACGTTTTTATTTATCGCCCAAGCTTTTGTAACTCACTGGCGAGAAGTCGCGAATATCCAAATTCGAGCCGAAAGTTTTCCGTTGCTGGCGATCGCCCTCGGCGTCACTTTACTTTCACTAATTTTTGTCGGCTGGGTGTGGATGCTAATTTTGCGCGAATTCCGCCAACCTGTAAATGCCGCCTGGGCGATTCAAGTTTTTCTCAAAACTAATATTGCCAAGTATTTACCGGGGAATATTTGGCATTTTTGGGGTCGAATCTTGGAAGCCAAAAAAGCCGGGATTTTCCCCAAAGCTGCTACTCTCAGCGTGTTACTAGAACCGCTACTGATGGCTTCGGCGGGCGTTTTGATTGGCTTGCTGTGTTTTGATAAAATTAATTGGTGGTTGCGGCTTGTGGGTTGTGCTGCTATTTTAATTGCCATTCGTCCTCAAACTCTAAATCCGATCGTCCTATTTGTAGAGAAGTTAAAGTTAAAGAAGAAGAGTGGGGAAAATTCTCAGGTTGAAGAGGCTGCGGGCGATCGACTAATTTCGCGTTTAGGGTCTAGCTCCAGT
>Ga0209490_10003768_pt1 | contig 14126 bp, 11 predicted proteins | sample MAT06_FD_187209 | JGI IMG/M metagenome (GOLD analysis project Ga0209490, IMG submission 187209) | Freshwater microbial communities from Lake Fryxell liftoff mats and glacier meltwater in Antarctica - MAT-06 (SPAdes) (version 2) | ecosystem: Environmental > Aquatic > Freshwater > Ice > Liftoff...
CATCCCTCGATCGACCCGATCGACCCGATCGACCCCACCAAGTCACGATCGTCGCCCCCAAACAACCCCAGCTAGGTAGGCAACTCAAGGAGCAATTACAATTAATCTATCCCCAAATCCAGACCCACATAATTGATTATTTTCTGCCCCGTCAGGAATTTATCCAACGGCTTAAAGCTAGTCAGATCACTGTATTTTTTCCCTTGGAAACCGAAGGATTTTATCTCCCGGCTCTAGAAGGCATGGCGGCAGGAACTTTGGTGGTTTGTCCTGATTGTGTGGGGAATCGATCGTTTTGTTTAGATAGCTGGAACTGTTGGCGACCGGAATATAAATTGTCAAAAATCTTCCAAGCAGTAGAGCAGGTCTTGGCAGCCAGTCCCAGCGATCGGCAGGAAATTCGGGATCACGCTCAACTAACAGTGGCTAAACATGATTTAATAGCAGAGCGCAGGGCTTTTCTGAAAATTTTGGCGAAGGTAGAACAATTATGGCAGGAACGTTAGATATCGAAAATATTGATTTAGTTGATGTAAATCTTGAGCCGAATATTGAGCCTAGGGTTCAAGAGGGCGATCGACAAAATTCTCATCACTACAATAATTCCCATAATATTTTGCTGACGGGCGTGCCTCGATCGGGAACTACCTTAACTTGTCATCTCCTCAACAAAGTTCCCAACACCGTTGCTCTCCACGAACCCATGACCGTCCGGTTGTTTGCTGATCTGCCAAATCATGGGTCAATTTGCGACCAGATTGATACTTTCATGAGTCAAGTCCGCCACCTAGCTTTAACCAAAGGCACGGTGATTTCCAAGCATATTAATGGGCAGATTCCTGATAATCCCATCTCGGACAAATCCACAGACAAGGGTTTAAGACCGCCCCTCGCTACCCACGGGGAAATTCCCATTGATAAAAAGTTAGATGAAAATTTTGATCTGGTGATCAAGCATCCGGGAGCTTTTAGTGCCGTGATTGAGGGCTTGGTAGATAGGTTTCCCTGTTATGCGATCGTCCGCAATCCCCTCTCGATTCTGGGTTCTTGGAATAGTATTTCCATGGCCCACCGCACAGGACACGCTCCAGCAGCAGAACGCTTAGACAAAAATCTGGCTAGTAAATTAGAAATAATTAGCGATAATACCGATCGACAAATCTATCTACTTTCTTGGTTCTTTGATAAATTTCTCCAAGTTCTACCAGATACTTCGATTATTCGCTACGAAAATATTATTGCCTCCCAAGGGAGAGCGATCGAGATAATTACCCCAGCCGCCCAAGCCCTCACAGAACCCCTGATGAGTAAAAATAAAAACCCGGCTTACGATCGAGCCTTATTCCAGTTATTAGGGGCTGCCCTCCTCAAAAGTGATGGAGCTTACTGGCATTTCTACGATCGAGAAAGCGTCGAGCAATTACTAACTGAAATGATGTGATTCCATGCCTGATTTTTTGGTTAATTTTCTGATCGTTGGTACTCAAAAAGGCGGGACTACGGCTCTAGGAAAATTCCTTGCTCAACATTCAGAAATTTGCTTTGCCCCTAGTAAAGAGGTGCATTTCTTTGATAGTGTCACTTACGATCGAACTGCCGAGCCATCTTTGCTTAATCACCAATATCAACGGGCCTTCCCCAACTGGCAGGGGCAGAAATTAATTGGCGAAGCTACACCTATTTATATGTATTTTCCCTTTATTGCCGAGCGTATTTATGATTACAATCCCCAGATGAAATTAATTTTCCTGCTCCGAGATCCCGTCGATCGAGCAATCTCTCAATACCAGATGGAAAGGGGACGGGGCTTAGAATGGCTGCCATTACCGATCGCCCTTGCTTTGGAACCTCTGCGTCTGTGGTACGATCGGCATAATCTCCAAGAAAAATCTTCTAGGCGTTGTCACTCCTATATCGATCGAGGTTTCTATGCCCAACAAATCCTCCAGATGCAGCGCCATTTTCCCCAGCAACAAATGCTATTTCTCAAGACTAGTGATCTCTGGCAACACCACCAAGAAACCCTCCGGAAAATTTATGATTTTTTGGGTATAGTTGACCAGACAATCATTCCCCAACAAGAGCTAGTTTTCTACCAAGAGCAGCCAATTAAAAATGATTCTATTATGCATTCTCTGGTTAATTATTTCACTAAATATTACCTTCAGCACAGATTTAGAAAAGCAAATTTACAACTAGCAAAAATTCTGGGTTGGCATGACTTTCATCAAACTAAATTCTTTCATCAAACTAAATTCAAAAAATAACTATTCTCAAGAATAACCCAAGTAATTACTCAGCAACTACTCGGCAATTACTTAAACTGCTTAAACTACTTAGCAAAGAATAAGGCAAGTAATCAGTCAATAATTATTTAAACTATTAAACTATTTAAATTATTTAGCTATGTCAAGCCAAACTTTAGTCATTACTGGAATGCATCGCTCTGGCACATCCTTAACTGCTTCCCTACTCCAAAGTGCGGGGTTAGATGTGGGGCAGAGATTGTTGATGGCAAATGAGAGTAACCCCAAGGGACATTATGAAGATTTAGATTTTGTGAATTTCCATGAGGATGTATTGGATGCTCAGGGGTTAAATACGGCGGGATGGACTCTTGATCGATCGATCCCCATTTCGGAACTATTGAAACCCAGAGTAGAATCTCTCTTGGCTCAAAATGCAGGCAAACCTCTGTGGGGCTGGAAGGATCCGAGAACTGTACTATTTCTAGATTTTTGGCGGCAAACCCTGCCTGATGCTAAGTTTCTCTTTGTGCATCGGCAACCCTGGGAAGTGATGGATTCTCTCTTTCGCCGGGGCAATCCAACTTTTATTAAAAATCCCAATCTTGCCCTCGAAGTGTGGCAGCACTATAACCAATTAATTCTGGAGTTTCATCAAGAATTTCCCGATCGATCCCTGCTCCTCAGCCTCGACACCATCACCCAAAATCCCCAATTCCTAACTCAAATAGTTGCGGATAAATTAAATATTTCTTTGCAAATTCCTGAGATCGATCGCTACGACAAATCTCTCCTCCAGCACACCACCTCTCACCACGCCCTCCTGATCAAAACTCATTTTCCTGAATCGATCGACCTCTACACCCAGCTCCTCGACCATTCCCTCACCCCTACTACTTCTGTCCCAAATTTCCCAGACTCTGTAGAATCTCTAAAATCCCCAGCATCTTCCAACCTTCTAGAAACCCCACAATCATTAACTTCTTCTACTTCTCTTGAGGGCGTAAAGCCTTACGCCCCTACCTCCTTTCCCTCCTCTCCCCTCTCCCCCAACGATTACAAGCCTTGGATCGCTAAAGATTGGGTTGATTACTGCGCCCTTGCCAAGGATAAGAAAAATTTAGAAACCCATGTCCAACAACTCCACGGAGAAATTCGGCGGTTGCATGATGAAGAAATCGCTCGGTTACAGGAAGAAGTGGTTCGATCGCACACAGAGCTTACCCAGACTCACGAGGAAATTCGGCGTTGTCATGGGGAACTGCACAAAGCTCAAATAGAAATACAAAATATGCAGGTGCATATCCAATCTCTTACTACCCACATTTCTCCCCTAGAAGAGCAGCTCCGCCACACCCACACAGAACTAGAACAAGTCCGCAGCATTGCCCAACAAGCTCAAGGACATCTTGCCCTGACTCAGGGAGAAATAGCTAGCCTCCAAACAACAATTTGGGGGATGGAAAGCAGTAAATTTTGGCTGCTGCGGCGAGCTTGGATGAAACTTAAAAAACTCTTGTGTAAGGCTTAAAAACAATCCTTAAAAATAAGACTCTCCTCTGCTGAGTGGTAAGTTGACCCTGTTCAGAAACTTTATCAGAACTTGATCAGAGCTTAATCAGAAAATTAAATGGTCATGGCTGTGTTAATATACATACCGTTTACAATCCATTGTCACAAGGCACTATTTGTAGTGTTGTATATGGTGATATTTTTGATCGAGCATTTGCCCCCTAAACCCTTCCTGAGCAATGACCCAAACAAATAGTGAAAATTATTTAGCTGAAAATTTAAAGGGTTCCCTAGATTTACCAGCATCCGACCATGATACGACTGACGACATACTATTGATTTCTGGTTGGGTGTTTAGTAGCACAATGCCGATCCGGTTTGTTACCTTTGCGATCGATGGCGGCAAGGCAGAGGAGTTGCCCTATCCCATGTTTCGCTACGACGTGGCTACGGCTTATCCTAATATTCCCAATGCTGGCTCCAGTGGTTTTGCCTATAGATATCCCCTCAAACCCAACTTTATCGGCACAATCAACTTAAAAATTTGGGTAACCCATTCTGACAACTCCGAGGTTTGTGTCTTCGATCGCATGGTAACTATGAGGCCAGCTAACCCCTTAGATCAGTTACTAACCAAAGTTAAAGCAGCTAAATCAAAAATCTTTACTAAAACTTCTAGCCTTGTTCTATTTGCACCGAGGGCTGCGAAAAAAGTCTATAAGGTTTGGCGCAGTGGTGGGATTAGGGCTGTTAATATCAAAGTGCGGGAATATATTGCTAGTCGCTCTCTGAATGACTATTTGTGGACAGATAATCGTCACAATTTTCATCATCACGTTGCTCCTGTTATTCGGGAAAAAATTAAGAAATTACCAGCCCTGCCCAAGATTTCTATCATCATTCCTACCTACAATCCACCTAGAGGATGGCTCCAAGCGGCGATCGAATCTGTCCAGAAACAACTCTATCCTAACTGGGAATTATGCATTGCCGATGATGCTTCCCCAGAACCCTATGTCAAGGCATTCTTAGAGAAACAAGCGGCTAAAGATCCCCGGATTAAAGTCCATTTCTGTCCTACTAATGGGGGAACTGCGGCGGCTTCTAATGCTGCGCTCCAGTTAGTGACTGGGGATTTTGTGATGTTGATGGATCATGATGATCTGATTACAGAAGAAGCCCTATTTCGAGTGGCAGAATCAATCCTCGAAGATGCCCCGGATATGATTTATTCCGATGAAGGGATGACGACTCCTGAAGGCAGAATGATTACCTTTGCTTTTCGCCCCATGTTCTCCTTGGAGTATTTGCGATCGCACCCCTACATTGTCCATTTTGTCGGCTTCAAAACTAGCTTACTCAAACAAGTAGGTGGCTTTGACTCTAGCTTAAAAATCTCTCAAGACTATGATCTAATTCTACGAATTGTAGAGCAAGCAAAAACCATAGTGCATATTCCCCAGATTCTCTATCTATGGCGGATTCATCAAACCAGTTCTGGACACCAAAAACAAGCAGAAGTCATCAATGCTTCTAAACAAATTCTCCAGCGTCATTTAGACCGTTGCCAACTTGCTGGGAAGGTAGAAGATGGAGTGAGTTTTAATTATTTTCAAGTCCGCTACGATCTGCAACCCAATCAAAAAGTTGCCATTATTATTCCTACCAAAAATCATGGGGAACTAGTCCATCAGTGTATTGATAGTATCGAAGCAACTATTAAAGATATTCCCTACGAAATTATTATTGTTGACCATGCTTCCGATGATCTAAAAACTATTTATTATTTCAAATCTTTAGAAGGTCGCCATCGAGTCATGCGTTACGAAGGCTCCTTTAATTTCTCGGCGATTAATAACTGGGCGGTGAAACAACTTAATCCTAAAAAATATAGCCATTATTTATTCTGCAATAACGATATTGAAGCGATCGAACCCGGTTGGCTAGAGCGGATGGTGGAATTGGCTCAACACCAAGATATCGGCGCAGTGGGAGCGAAATTACTCTATCCCGATCGACGGGTGATTCAACACGCAGGAGTCGGTGTGGGCTTAAATGGGATTGCGGAACATTACGCTAAATTCATGGCGAATCAGCTTATGGATCAGGAGTTTACTGATGGTTATATGGGGGCTTTGTACGTCAATAAGGAAATGTCAGCGGTGACGGCGGCTTGTTTATTAATGCGGCGGGATACCTTTGAGAAAGTGCAGGGCTTTGATGAACAGTTAGCTGTTGGTTTTGGGGATGTGGATCTGTGTCTGCGATCGAGGGCAGCAGGTTATCGAGTTGTCTTCTGTTCCCAAGCTACTTTGATTCATCACGAATCCTACTCCCGGGGGAAAACCACTGGCTTTGATCCCCACCCAGAAGATTCTCGCCTATTTTTAGACCGATGGTTAAGCATGATCAAGGGAGGCGATCCCTATTACAATCCTAATTTATCTACAGTTTCTACCCATTGGGATTTCTTAAAACCGATGCCAGTGATGGTGGAAGTTTCCCGGCGTATCTATCAACATTCAGGAAAAAATTTAGAAAAAGATTCATAAAAATTCTAGGGCAGCATTATGCAAGTTGTATCCACACCAATTCCCGATATTTTAATTATTGAACCGCAGGTTTTTGGGGACGATCGAGGCTTTTTCATGGAAAGTTATAATCATCGCCGCTTCCAAGAAAAAACTGGTTTAGATGTAGAATTTGTTCAGGATAATCACTCTCGATCGATCCGCAATGTCCTCCGGGGGATTCATTACCAAGTCCAAGCAGTGCAAGGAAAATTAGTCCGGGCTTTGGTCGGTGAAATTCTCGATGTAGCGGTGGATTTGCGCCGGAGTTCCCCAACTTTTGGCAAGTCTGTGGGTTGTATTCTCAGTGCTACTAATAAGCGCCAATTGTGGATTCCCCCCGGTTTCGGACATGGCTTTGTAGTTTTCTCAGAAGTAGCAGAAGTGATGTATAAAGCCACTAATTATTATGCGCCAGAGTTCGATCGAGCAATTCTCTGGAATGATCCTCAGTTGGCAATAGATTGGCAACTCCAAGGCGAACCAATTCTGTCAGCAAAGGATAAAAATGCTCCCAAACTCCAAGATGCTGAATTACTCGATTAATAGTTTTCTCAACATAATCTAGTAATTTGTTTTTCTAACTAAACTCTAGGGATCATATGGGTAGTAATGAGCTAATCTTCTTCATGCATATTCCCAAAACGGCGGGGACTACACTCCGGCAGATCATCCAACGACAGTATGGGGAAGAGCATATTTTTTCTGCTTATATTGGTGTAGGAGCAGCAACATTACAAGAGCATATTGACAAACTAAAATCTAGATTAAATCAAGAATTAAATGAACAAGTAAATCAACTAGATCAATCCCCAAATCAATCAGCAAATAAATCTATAAGTTCACCACTAAAACCTGAAGTAAAATTAATTTTGGGGCACGTAGGTTTTGGGTTGCACGAAATTTTGGGCAGGGAATTAAAATATATGACTTTTCTGCGTCATCCGGTCGATCGAGTCATTTCTTGGTACTACCATCAGCAACGGGTCAAGGATGCCAAATATCATCAAGAATCCCAGTATCTCAGCCTCCGGGAATTAATCACAACTCTGCAACCCATACCGACGGATAATCATCAAACCCGCTATCTGTCTGGAGATTGGCTCCAGCAACAATTGGGGCAAACCGGGATTAGTTACGGGGAATGCGATCGAGTACTATTAAACCAAGCTAAGGAAAATTTGCGTCAATATTTTAGCGTTGTCGGGATTCAAGAAGATTTTGATGGTAGTCTGGCTTTGTGCAAAAAAGTATTGCAATGGCAGGAAATTGATTATATTCCCGAAAATATTGGTAAAGATAAAGCTAGGTTAGCGCAGTCAGAAATTGATTTTGTTGTTAAATGTAATCCTTGGGATTTAGAGCTTTACGAATATGCTAAAACTTTATTTCATCAGTAGTCTAATTAACAAATCAATCCATAAACAATTCATAAATCTAATATTAAATAAGTAAACTATGCAAAAAATCCTCTTAATTGGTGGTAATGGACAACTTGGTACAGAAATTCAAAAATCTTTGATAAATTATCCCAATTTAGTAATAGTTAGTCGTCCCCAAATAGACCTTTATGAGCCAGAAAAACTCCGAGATTTAGTTCTAGAAATCCGACCAGAAATAGTAATTAATGCGGCGGCTTATACGGCGGTAGATTTGGCAGAAAAGGAACCAGAACTAGCAAAATTAGGCAATGTACTCGCTCCCCAATACCTTGCCCAAGCCTGCGAACAATTGGGGGCTTACTTAATTCATATTTCTACAGATTACGTTTTTGATGGTACAAGCAATCAACCTTACCAAGAAGATGATCCGACTAACCCTCTGAGTACCTATGGCGGGACAAAATTGGCAGGAGAAATCGCCATTCAAGCCCATTGTCGGCGCTATGTGATTATTCGTACCGCTTGGGTCTATGGCAGCTATGGCAAGGCTAATTTTGTAAAAACCATGCTCAGATTAGGGAAAGATCGAGAGGTGGTAAAGGTAGTCTATGATCAAGTCGGTAGTCCCACTTGGGCGGCGGATTTAGCCAGCGTGATTAAACAAATTTTGCCTCAGTTAACTCTAGAGATGACGGGAATTTATCACTATACAAATAGTGGAGTTTGTAGCTGGTACGATTTTGCGGTGGCGATCTTTGCCGAAGCTAGACAATTAAATTTTCCTTTGCAAATTCAAGAAGTCATTCCCATTACCACCCAAGAATATCCTACCCCCGCTCACCGTCCGCCTTACTCGGTTTTGGCTACTACCAAGATTCGATCGTACCTAGATAGTTATCCTCCCTACTGGCGGGAGAGCTTAGTTAAGATGTTAAAAGAGTTGCAAACTCTATAGGGTAGAATGGCAGGAAGTTTCTGTGATCTTTCTCAATAAATATTGTGTATAGATTCTGCTCCAAATATTCTTAACCCGCAAGTTATAACCCCAAATATGAAAGCCCTTATTCTCTCTGGTGGTAAAGGTACTCGCCTACGTCCCCTTACTTATACTGGCGCAAAACAACTAGTCCCAGTGGCAAATAAACCGATTCTTTGGTATGGCATTGAGGCGATCGTCGCTGCGGGGATTACCGATATTGGGATTATTATCAGTCCAGAAACCGGGGTAGAAATTCAACTAAAAACCGGGAATGGCGATCGCTTCGGAGCTAACATCACCTATATCACCCAAGATCAACCTGCTGGTTTGGCCCACGCCGTCAAAATTGCTCAACCTTTTCTAGGGGATACTTCCTTTATTATGTATTTGGGAGATAACCTAATTCAGGATGGCTTAGGGACTTTCCTCAATCAATTCAAGGAGCAACAACTGGATGGCTTAATTCTCCTGCGGAGTGTGAAAAACCCCACTGCCTTTGGGGTGGCGACCCTCGATGCTCAGGGGAGAGTTCTCAAACTGGTGGAGAAACCGAAGATTCCTGAGTCTAACCTTGCTTTAGTCGGGGTGTACTTTTTTTCTGCGGAAATTCATCGATCGATCGCCGAAATTCAACCCTCTACCCGGGGCGAACTAGAAATTACCGATGCCATTTCCCATCTGATTGACAGGCAGGGCAGTGTCCAAGCCAGAGAACTAAAGGGGTGGTGGCTGGATACAGGGAAAAAAGATGACCTCCTTGAAGCAAATCAGATTATTCTTGACTCCTGTGTCAGCACAGAAATTGCTGGGGAACTCGATGACAAAAGCCAAGTCAATGGCAGGGTATCGATCGGTCAAGGGACAAAAATTATTAACAGCATCATTCGTGGTCCGGTGGTAATTGGCAAAGATTGTTACATAACGAACTGTTTTATTGGCTCCTATAGTAGTATTGCTGATGCAGTGACTTTAATAGATTCAGAATTAGATCACAGTGTCATTCTTCAGGGTGCAAGGATTGAAGGGATTCATCAAAGAATAGTGGATAGTGTGATTGGGCAGAGAGCCTCTTTACAAAGAACCCACCATCGTCCTAAAGCTTTACGCTTCATGATAGGAGATGATTGCCAAATTGAGTTAACATAGACCACTTAAGTAATAAAATTAGCTTAGTATATTCATGTACCTATCAGCCATCTAAACCTTTATTATTTAAATTATGATTTATGATTAGGTTAGTTACAGAATTAACTATCGCTGTCTTAATTTTATGGGTGTTGTTGTTTTGACTAAGCTCAGTGATAACAAAATAATTATTCCTATACATCTCTACCCTTTTACGTATTAATCTTGCGGGTAAAAAGTAAAAAGTGGGTGAAACCAAGCTTATGAGTACAGCGATTAGTCAAGAGAGAATTGCCATTGTTCTAGCTACCTATAATCCAGAACCTGAGTATTTAGCAAAGCAGCTAGCATCGATTCGGCAGCAAACTTGGCGGAATTGGTTTTGTTATGTGGTGGATGATTGTTCTACGCCAGAGTGTCAAGAAAAAATTCAAACTTTGGTGGGGAATGATCCCCGGTTTTCCTGTCATTTTCACGAAAAAAATGTGGGTTCCTATCACAACTTTGAACGGGGACTCCAGTACTGCGCTCTCGATGAAACCGTGGGGGCGATCGCCTTTTCTGACCAAGATGATATTTGGCATCCCGAAAAGCTCAAGACTCTCCTCCAGAATATGCGATCGAGCCACGCCCTCCTTGCCCACTCAGATCTATTAGTTGTCAACGCAGAGGAACAAGTAATCCATCCTTCCTGCTGGGAATACGAAGGACGCAATCCCGAAAAGCTCACCCCAGAACTCCTCCTCCTCCGCAACACTGTGACTGGCTGTGCCTTGATCTTTTGTGCTAGTCTCCTGCCCCAAGTGTTACCTTTCCCGATCCAGAGAAGACCCGCTTGGCATCACGACCTCTGGGTAGCTTTAGCAGCAGCAAAACTGGGGACGATCGCCCACCTCCGGCAGCCCCTAGTTGCCTACCGTCTCCATGATAGTAATAGTATCGGGGCAGTGAAAGATACAGGAAAATTGGGAAAAGAGCTAACAGTCTGGGCTGGCAAGAAATTTCGGGTTACTGGAAATAGCTACAGAATTCACCACGATCTCAGTCAAGCCTTTTATAATCGCTTTGCTCCCGGCACTCCCAACCCCTTTGACGATCGAACCCTTGATTTTGGTCTAGGCATCCTCCGTCTAGGCTGGCAAAGCTACTGGTCTGGCTATGGCTCTGAGGGGATTACCCTAAGAATTTTCCTCTTAAAATTTCTCTTTGATTTCAATCGTCTCCTCAAACCCCAACAATTTCTTCCATGAGATCCTCCCGACGCTCATCGTTGACGTAACCTTCCTTGGGCATAGCGATCAAGTGCGGGGCTTCCCGGCTAAGAGCTAAAAATCCCCCCCTCTCTGTCTATCAAAAAGTCTAGCAAAAATAATCCAGTCAGAACTGCAATCAAAAAGTAAAATGAGAACAACTTGAAGCCCTAGATGCAGCCCTAATTTTGTAAGCCCTGTATTTAATTAATCCAGAACTAATAATTGTTTACTGATCATTAAATAACTGTTAACTGATCACTGTTTACTGTTCCCTGACAAAAATCCTATGATTTTCAAAGCCTTCCAAAAAAAAGCCGCCCCTAGGCCAGAAGTCGCCGAATTTGATGTAGAACTCCGGGGTGTGAGTAAAGCCTTTCGGGGGGATACAGTTGTCCGAGATGTGGATTTGCAAATTGCTCCGGGGGAATTTTTTAGTATCCTTGGACCTTCGGGCTGCGGGAAGACTACGACTCTGAGATTAATCGCTGGTTTTGAACACGCCTCTGCCGGAGAAGTTGTGATTCAGGGGAACTCCATGAGCCGAGTCCCTGCCCATCGTCGCCCTGTGAATACTGTGTTCCAGAGCTATGCCCTCTTTAGTCACCTAAATGTAGCCGAAAATGTTGCCTTTGGTTTGAAATTGCAAAACCTCAAACGTCAGGAAATCCAAGAAAGAGTTGAAGAGACGTTAACTCTAGTGAAAATGATGGATTTTGCCAAACGTTTGCCCCAGCAGCTATCGGGAGGACAACAACAACGGGTAGCTTTAGCGAGGGCTTTGGTGAATCGTCCGGCGGTGCTACTTTTAGATGAACCCTTGGGGGCGTTGGATTTGAAACTCCGTAAGGAAATGCAGGTGGAGTTGTCAAATATTCATCAAGACTTGGGGATGACTTTTATTATGGTTACCCATGATCAGGAGGAAGCTCTGAGTTTATCCGATCGCATTGCGGTGATGCAGGGAGGCAGAATTGAACAAATAGGTTCCCCGGCAGAGATCTATGAGTGTCCCCGGACTCCCTTTGTGGCAGAGTTTATCGGTGATACCAATTTATTTCTGGGTCGATCGCAGGAACACGGCCATGTCATCCAAGTTAGCACCGATGAAGGGATGGATTTGGTGATTCAACCCCGTTATCAACTCCCTGGCCCCATTCCTGATGATGTGGTGGTCAGTATCCGCCCAGAGAAAATCAAAATGAGCCTCCAGCCCCAAGCCAATCACCCCAACTGTTTTGAGGGCAGACTCCGGAATGTCATGTACAAGGGAACCCACGCCTACTATTTGGTAGAACTCCTCCAAGGCAAAACGGTGACAGTGATGTATCCTAAAGCCAGTAATAATTTACCCAGCCCGACTACGCCAGTATATGTCCTCTGGCATCCGGCGGATTGTTTGGTAGTGTGGGAACCATCAGGGGAGGCAGATTCATAATGGGGCAGCAGCTCGATTTCCCAAAGGGAAGGCTACGCCAACGACGGCATTTTCTCCTGGGGGCGGGGGCGACTCTCACCTCCTTGGGATTATCTACGGCTTTATCTAGCTGTGGCTGGACTCTTGCCAATGTCCGTCCGCCTGTGACTGGGGGCGACCCAAATCAACTTTTTATCTACACATGGTCGGGCTATATCGATGAAGAGCTATTAAAAGCCTTTGAACAGGAGACGGGAATCCGGGCGATCGTTGATGTCTTTGATGCCAATGAAACCATGTTGGCAAGACTGCAAGCCGGGGGAGGTGGAGCTTATAGCGTCATTTATCCCTCGGACTATATGGTGCAGAAAATGGTGGAATTGGATCTACTCCAAGAATTAGATAAAAGTTTGATTTTGGGGCTGGAGCAGTTATTTCCCCGGTTTCAAGACCCCGCCTACGATCGAGGGAATCGATTTAGTGTCCCGGCGGCGTGGGGAACTACTGGTTTAATTTACAACACCAAAGCCCTACAGCAACCCGTAGAAGATTGGCAGTATCTTTGGGACAATCAACAACTTTTAAGCAAGAAAATTACCCTGATTAACGATGTGCGGGAAGTTATGGGGGCAACTCTCCGGAAATTGGGGTTTTCCTACAACAGCACCGATCCCCAACAGATTAATCAAGCCTACCAGCAACTAGTGCAGCTCAAGCCCTCGATCGCCGCCTTTACCTCCGATGCTTGGAGTCCCCAAATTTTGGCAGGAGATTTATTAGTATCCATGTGTTATTCCAGTGATGCCAATCAGGTGATCGCCGAAAATCCAGCCCTGCGCTATGTTGTCCCCAGTAGTGGTTCTTCTTCCTACGTGGATACGATCGTCATCCCCAAAAGCGCCCCCAATTCCCAAGGAGCCTACGCTTGGATCAACTTTCTCCTCCAGCCCCAGATTGCTATGCAGGTAGTCAAGAACCTGAAATTTGCCACTCCGAACCAAGTTGCCTTTGATCAACTATCCCCAGAGCTAAAACAGGATCAAACCCTTTTCCCTACCCCCGCCACCCTAGAAAAGTTAGAAGGTATTACCCCGATCGCCGATGATATCAGTGCTATTTTTGATGACTACTGGACAAGGTTAACTAGTGCTTAGTTAGTTGTTTAAATATTTGTTTATTTGTCTAATAGTTATCTAAATTCATAATTAAATTTTTTATAACAATGCCGAAAGCTAAAAGTGAAAAAGTCAAGAAAACGAAGCGCAAAGAGCAAAAGCCACCAAAGCTAAAAGAGCGAGGACAGGGAAATTTTTTTGAGGCGTTAGTTCTCCTCTTGCCATCGGGATTATGGCTATTTTTATTATTAGTATTACCCACCTTAGTAATTCTGCAATTGAGCTTAGTCCCTAATATTAAGCCGGGGATGGTCGTTGATCCTAGCGGGCTTGAAAATTATCTCCGAGCCTTTGAGGGAACTTTCTTGCGGGTCATTTTGCGATCGCTCTTCTTGGCAGTGGCGACGACCTTTAGCTGTTTAATTTTGGGGTTTCCTGTTGCCTTTTGGATTGGTTATATGTTGCCGAGGGGCTGGCGCAATTTATGCCTCTTAGCCTTTATTCTACCCCTGTGGACATCTTCTCTACTC
>Ga0209490_10003770_pt1 | contig 14125 bp, 15 predicted proteins | sample MAT06_FD_187209 | JGI IMG/M metagenome (GOLD analysis project Ga0209490, IMG submission 187209) | Freshwater microbial communities from Lake Fryxell liftoff mats and glacier meltwater in Antarctica - MAT-06 (SPAdes) (version 2) | ecosystem: Environmental > Aquatic > Freshwater > Ice > Liftoff...
GGTTGGGGAGAGAGAGGAATACGAGGAACGTTGGACCGGTGGCTACATCTTCGAAAATGAGTGGCAGAGTTTTCGTACACGCAAGAATCGTGATCTAGAACTAACATCAGCGCAGCATAAGTATTCGAAGAGTGGTCGGTATACTGTTGCTGTAAAGGTTATCGATATCTTCGGGAACGATACGATGACGTTGGTGGGGGTGAGTGTGGGATGAGAGCCTTCTTTCGGCCTGTTGGCGCAAGACTTGGTTGTAAAGGTCAAAGTCGGATGTTGACTACTATTGCGATAATGAAGTCGTCCGGATAATGAAGTCGTCCGGACTTATTAGACTTGGCGGGCGCGAAAACCAAGTACAACATTTTTTCATGAAAGAATGTTGGATGGCGAAAAACTACAAACACATCACCTTGGATGACAGAACGTTGGTTCAAACCCATCTCTAGCAAGAATTCAACCCTAGTGCCATTGCGATAAGCTTGAACCGGCCTCGTTCATGTATCACACGTGAACTTGCCCGCAACGGCTGGAAGGCGGTTTCAGGGCCTCGCTCTGTTGGGCTGCCCGCCATTGCAGGCAGTTATTCTTCCAGTCGAGCACCCCTTCGTGCTCGAAACCTGTCTGTCATGCAGCGTGTCGAGCGCAAGCTTGTGGTCGGCAATCTGTTATGGCGTAAAGTCAATGATGGCCTGCAACGTGGCTTATCGCCCGAACAGGTTGCAGTTACACTGAAACGCATGAACGAACCCGTCCGCCTGTGCCACGAGACCATTTACCAAGCGATCTACGCGATGCCCAAGGGCGAAACCCAAGACTAGTGTGTAGTCGAAGAGAATCAATTGCGCAAAATCACCGGAATAGATTTAGCAGGCGATACTGCATCGTAATCGAACTCACGCTAAAAAGTTTGGCAAGCTGTTGAATGTAATCATCGTCAACTACTGAAACAGTGTCATTACCAATCGCTTTCTCAAGCATGGTTTGAGGCATCAGCAGGGAGGCTGCGAAGGCATTGGCCTCAACTTCCCAAGCGTTTTCCCCTGTCGACGATTCCGCGTCACGAAAAAAAGCAGCGGTAAAGTTCTTTGCCTTGTCAATGAAGAGATTCTGTCTGCCCTCTACCGACTTGTTCTTGACATGCAGAACGAAGTGACCAATCTCATGCGCAATGGAAAACCGCTGCCGATTGGAGTGGTGAGCCCGGTTGTATCCAATAATGCCGACTGCATTGTCAACAGCCTCGTCTACCACAAGAATTCCACACACTTCGTCCTCGTCAAAGTTCGAGGGCACCAGTTCCAACCCTAAGTGCTCTGCTATTCTTTCGAGCGGTATAGGTGGGGATGTGATACCCACAACATCGAGCAACTTCTGGGCCTCGATCTCCGACTTACTTGTTTTCGTTGACATGGGGCTCTTTTCCTTTTCGTGCGACACGCTGGATCATCGAGGCAACCACGGACCAATCCTTTTCTACGAGTCCATTCATTTGTTCGCGGTAGGCAGGATGTACCGCAAGTGGCTCCGATGTCACTTGCAGATGCAGGGGAATCAAGTCTCGTAGTTCTACACCGAGAACTTCGGCGATCAACCAAAGAACGTGTAGTGGTGGCCTCTGTCGCCCGCGCTCGATGTTGACCACACTCACCCGGGCTAACCCAATTTTCCCTGCCAATTCTTCTTGGCTCACCCCGATCTGTGTCCTCTTTTGACGGACTAGATCGCCAACAAAGCCATAGAGGAGCCCTCCGTAGATGTCACTCATTCCCAAATATACGGGATAAGGTTTGCAATAGCAACTGTTGATAATACAAACTCACCTGATATATTAATACCAACCTTCAACTAAAATTTCTTATGTTGCCGGTGTTGTTACACAAACAAGGCATCATCATGCTTCCGCACGCTCACAGCGTATCAGGACCCTTTATGGTTTATGGTCTTGACCGCAAGGCTTCGATGACGAAATCCAGTGAGGCTGTCCCATCCTCTCTTAGTGCTCGTTTGATTCAGTTGGTCGAGCTAGCTCTCAGACATGAGACCCCACAGGCACGTGCAATAGTCGCATTAGGAACGGGCACATTCCTCGCTGCTGCCGTTTACGAGATCAGCAACAATCCTCTTCTGTCGATTGGGGTGGGAGCCTTGGCAGTCTACCTCCTTCGACCGAAATCCGGCTGCATCACAAGAGTGAATGAATCACTCCTAATCAACCAACCTTGTCCTCACAACACTTTTTCCAAAGGAAAGAACCATGGGTAAGAAATCTGTCCCCGTAAAGCCACACGACCGCTCAACGCCGTCCCCAACGCCACGCAAGAATCCTGACGCCCCGAAGCCGGGGCCAAAGAACGTGCATGTTGACGGCCATGACCGCAGCAAACCATCGAAATAAAGAAACTGATCATGCCAAACCATGAAGCATTAACCGAAGATTTACTACAATACAGGGCTTCACTCGTTTCAGCACGAGCGACGGCACAAGGGGAACGTGACAAGCAACTGCTGACGTTATCGACTGCGGCACTCGCATTCTCTTCAACATTGATGCAGAAGTTTTTCGGTTTGAACGCCGCGGATTCTACAGCGACTACCCTGTTCATAATCTTGGCTTGGACGTGTTGGGGGTTCGTGATCCTGAGCGTGGTTCTTTCCCTTGGCAGCACTTCGCAGGCGAACGCCACGGCGATCAGGCAGATTGACAGCGGCACGATCTACGAACAAAAACCAGGGAGATACTGGGACTCGATTACCACTGTATTGAACATCGCATCCAGCACTTTCTTCGTACTGGGTATCCTTTTCTTCATTCTGTTTTCTGCTACCAACATCAAAGGGTAATACGTAATGACCAAGACAAAGCCAGTCGTCACAAGTACAACCTCAACAGCTTCCGGCTCGACGAGAGGAATCAACATCACACCCCCTCCCAAGCCCAAGCCTCCGGCGAAATAGTCCAACCCTTTGTCCGTGAAAATCATGGGCATCCATTTTCTTCTTTACTGAAAGGCCATCATGGCACGAACGATTTACTATGTATCCCCCGACAGCGGTCGGTGGAAAGTCACAAAGGGCGGCATTGTCCAAAGTCGTCACGATACAAAAGAGGCTGCGGTAACGGCAGCCAAAACTTCGGCAAAGGCAAATACGCCATCACAAGTCATGATACAAAAAGCCGATGGCACGTTCCAAGAAGAAGTCACGTACGGCGACGATCCATTCCCACCACGAGGTTGAGATGGGCCAGCACAACTTTATTATTAGAGTCGTGAGTGAAACAAATAATCTTTCAATGGAACCAGTTAACTGACCATGGCCAAACAACACAAAGAAACCTACGACCTCACCGACGCTGAAAAGCGCCTAGCCGGCACTCCTTCTGAAGGAGAGAGTGGCCGGGTTTGCAAGCCCGGTCACCCATCTCCGCAGCCCTAGTCAAAATGGCAAAACCTCGTATCATAAGAGTTAAGCTCAAAGCAAATAGGTTGCGCAGGCAATTCAACGCATGAAGATCGAAAAAATATCAATCAGGAATTTTCGTCGCCTCGAAAATGTCACCATCGGCATCGAGGATCGTGAGTCGATATTCGTTGGGCCCAATAACAGCGGAAAAACATCAGCCACCGCGATATTCAGATGCTTCCTTGGTGGGAAGGACTTCCGCATCCATGATTTTTCCGTCTCAAAGATTTTGGATATTGACGTATTCGGTGTCGATGGAGGCGAGGTTGCATTGCCAGCGATCGAACTGGATATCTGGTTCGCTATCGATCCAACCAAAATCGAATTCGGTCGAGTCTTTGACCTGCTGCCCAACCTCACCGATAACTTTAAAAGGTTAGGGGTTCGGCTGACATATCGGGCAGCCGACGTCGCTAAGATGCGCAAGGAGTATCTTGCGGCGTATCCAGTCAAGGACGGTCAGCCGTCCGCCAAACGCCTTTCGGAGTTCTTATCTCAAGATCGGAATCTGAAACGCCACTTTGAAGTGTTCTACTCGTTTCTGGAAGAAGCCGAGTGTGAGGTGCGTCCCACACCCCTCGGTCAACGCGAAGGAAAGAGCCTCATTCAAAGCCTCATTCGCGTCGATTTTGTCGATGCTCAACGCAACATCGATGACGACGAAGGGCATCGGAGCAACCGGCTTTCGAACGCATTCGCCAGCTTCTATCGAAAAAATCTGGAGCAAGCAGAGATAGCCGCCGAAGCGCACCGGGTCATTGATGAGAACAATCGCCAACTCACCGACCATTACAAAGAGCAATTCAAGGGACTTATGGCCGTTATCAAGGGCTTGGGAGTCCCTTCGATCAACGACCGCGATTTGAAGATAGTCTCTTCGCTAAGTCCAGAGAGCGCTCTTCAGGGCAACACAGAGCTGCTCTATGTTGATGCGACGCGAAGCCATGAGTTACCCGAGTTATACAACGGATTGGGCTTCAAGAATCTGATCTATATGGCGATTCAAGTGAGGGGCTTTCACTCTCAATGGGCAAGGACCCCGCAGGATCGGCCACTGTGCCAGATCATCTTTATCGAAGAGCCAGAGGTCCATCTCCATGCCCACGTCCAACAAACCTTCATTTCCAACATTTGGGAGGTGATAGACGCCTCGGCGAAAGCAGAGGGAGACGACGAGCTTGTTCCACAGCTTGTAGTGACAACGCACTCTTCTCATATTTTAGATGCTGCCGAATTCGCGAAAGTGCGATATTTCCGCCGTTGTCACCTTAAGGATGAGAACCCAGCGGAAGCCAAAATCCTTAATGCGTCAGAAGTCCACAGCCTCAGAGATTTCAAGCCAAGCGCCGTCGAAATTGTTGGGCAAACTGCCACAAGTGAGGAAGCGCTGGAATTCCTGAAGCGTTATTTGCGGCTGACGCATTGCGACCTGTTCTTCGCGGATGCTGCTATTCTAGTAGAAGGAGCGGTCGAGAAATTACTCATTCCGAGCATGATCGAAAAGGTCGCTGCGCGCCTGCGTACCTCATACCTAACCGTTCTCGAAATTGGTGGTGCCTACGCGCATCGTTTCGAGGGTTTGCTCGCATTCCTGCATATCCCGTACCTCATCATCACCGATTTGGATTCGGTCGATCCCAACGGAAACCACCCAGCCTGCCGAGCGGATAAACTCGGTGCGCTAACGTCCAATGCCACGTTAAAACATATGTTGGGAAAGAACGCTGTCGCTGATCTAATTGCACTTGGCCTGGCCGAAAGATGCGATGATTCGGAGAGCCGTTGCATCACGTTCCAACAGGACATCGTGGTGGCAGATGGGGCTACCAGTCGAACGATGCGAGCACGCACCATCGAGGAAGCCTTTGCATATCAGAACTTCGCCTTGCTGAGGGACGAACAGATTGGTCTTGGCTGCAAGATTCCCGTTGGCCTCGATGAGGCATATGAAGCAATTTACCAGCGCGTGAGGTCCAGTGGTTTCAAGAAGACTGACTTCGCCATGTCCGTCCTTGCCGGACCAGTGGAATGGCAAGTTCCAAATTATATTACCGAAGGGTTGCAGTGGCTTGAAGTGAAGCTGCATGGCCCCGTCGCCGAAGCATAACCCGTTATGACCGCATTTATCCCAACAGAAGCAGACCTTGCCATCGGTGAATGCCTCGCAGCCAATCAGAGCTTTGCGCTTATTGCAGGCGCAGGGTCAGGAAAAACCACTTCGCTCATCACGGCACTTGATGAAATCCGAGCGAGATACGGGAGCTCCCTTCGCAAACAAGGGCAGCGGATTGCGTGCATCACATACACTAACCGAGCGGTGAAAGTGATCCAGGCGAGACTTGGATTTGACGATCTCTATCAGGTCGCAACGATCCACAGCTTTCTGTGGGGAGAGATTGGACACTTCCAGCGCGATATTCGCGATGCGCTGCAAAACTATCGCATTCCGGCCTTGCTAGAAAAGGCTAGAGAGAAGGACAGTGGTAGGGACACAAAGGAGGCGCGCAAAGCGCGGGAACAAGTTGCTCGCCTTGAGGCAGGACTCGCAGGCATTACGACCGTTGCCGAGTTTAAGTATGATGATACGGCGTTTAGCGATTACCTGCGTGGACGTCTTAGTCACGACGATATAATTGAAATATCAGGTTATTTGTTGACCGAACGCCCTAACTTTCGTCGCCTCTTGGGCATAAGATATCCGTATATCTTCGTCGATGAAGCCCAAGACACTTTTGAAACCATTGTCACGGGCCTCAACTTAACATGTAGTCAAGAAGGATTGCCCCTCGTGGGCTACTTTGGCGATCCATGGCAGCAGATTTATGAAGGTCGAGCTGGTGATTTTACGCCCCCCAATGGCGGACTCACAATCACAAAGGTAGAAAACTTCCGTTCTTCGCCACAGGTCATCGAGTTCCTCAACGCCTTCCGTGTCGACGTTCAACAGGTGCCAGCAGGTGACAACAAGGATTTGGCCGGTAGCGTTGAAATTCGTCTCGTGCGTTCCGAGCCTCCAGAAGGCGAACGGAAGCGGTATTCCGAACCCCAGATAGAACGCTCGCTCGCGCAAATGGACCAAGCGATTGAGAACTGGGGCTGGGCAGACCGCGATGATGTCATCCGCCTCTTCTTGGTCAGGCAGATGATTGCAAGGCGGCTTGGCTTCTCGAATCTACACCAGCTCTTCACCGGCCAATTCGCTTCCACCCGTGCGCAAGATGATTATGAATCAGGTGAGCACCGCCTGCTCAAATCGTTCATCGTGACGGTGTGCCCCCTTATCGCTGCCCAACAAGCTGGAGATAGTCGAAGAATCATCGACATTCTAAGGGGCGACAGCCCTGCCTTCAGCACGAAAGGTCCAAACGCTGGCCGCACTCTCAAGGAGATGATCGACAGGTCGAAGGAGTACCTGCAAACTCTCACTGAGGTTTGGGCATCCGGCACGACCAAAGATGTGCTGACATACTGCCGAGACCATGACCTGCTTCGCATGTCTGATTACCTCAAAGAGCAGCTAGTGCGAGCACCACGAGTAGAGGAATATGATGAGGCAGTGCATGCTGAAGACAAGGGGGATTGGCTGTCCGACCAGTTTTTCGCCATGCCGACTGGAGAGCTACACGTTTACTGCGATTTCATACGGGAGAACACGTCATATAGCACGCAGCATGGTGTGAAGGGCGAAGAATACCCGAACGTAATCGTCGTGTATGACGATGTGGAAGCAAAATGGGACCTCTACAGCTTCACCAAGCTTCTGACTCCGCAAACCGCTGGTGAGCCGACTGACGGGCAGCGTGAGCGGGGACGAAAGCTCGCCTACGTCTGCTTTTCGCGCGCACGTGAGAATCTGCGCATCCTCCTCTTTACCACCAACCCGGAAGCTGCGCGGCAAGAACTCATTGATCGGAAGCTCCTATCGGAAGAACAGATCATTGTCGCTTGAGCGGTCGCCTGTATCCCCATCGCTTGCCGGAGGTAATAGGGGGTCTGGTAATATGGGGTCAGAGCCAATATCCTCTGACCCCATATTTACATATCTACCATATCTAGGTGGAAATTCCGCCTAATGTGACCACCTAATTCCACGCATAGTGAGCACTGAATTTTCACTACAAATAGTTCGCGCAGTCACTCAATACACAACCGTGCAATGGTTTCGAATGATGTCCCTTTGTATTCACGCTCAACTCGTCCGTTGCGCATCACAAACAGCGTTGGATATCCTTGTGCCTGGTGAGCAAGCATCTGAAGCTGTGAATGAGTGATATCAGACGCAGGGCCTGTTGAGTATTCAATGGATCGGCTGTCGATATTATAGACCGTAAGCGATCTCCTTGCGTTAAGTTTAGCCTTGGATAGCTTTTTCAATATCAATGAACAGACACTGCAGCTGTTACTGCTCACAACAACTAGCTCTGACTGCATAGAGCTAGGTAGCCGGGGAACAGTCGTCGAGTATGAACGGAAGTACTTCGATACTGTGTCCATCAGAATAGATTTTCCTCTAACTATGCCAATTTGATCGACGAGATTGCGGAGATAGCCGTTCACATCACCATGGTTTCGAAGTTCATAAAGAGTACGTATCGCATTGGCATCGTGGCCTATTGAACTGGTGGTTGTTATACAATAGCGTCCGATAGACTCAAGTGCCTCCTTGTAGTTATGATCTTTGAATAGCCATCTCGCTTGTTTGACGATTGCTTGCGATGTCCATGGCGACGCATCTAGTATCCAGTATGGGTCAGTACTGGTTCGCCAATAAGTTTTTGAACTAGCATCTGAATATCGAACGATGTTGTCGAGTAACGCATAGGATGTCACTTTATCGTTTGCCGCATAAGCTATCTCGGCGAATGTAAACTTAAGAGATGCAAGGCTAACGTGCTGGTATGGTGTAAGTCGGTCGGAACTGGCAAGGAGAGATTGGGCGAGCCTTGCCATTGTTTGACACCCAACGGTATCGTCAAGCCTTGTCCCATACACAAGGGTTTGCACGCTTCGCCAGTGTCCACCCCTCTCAAGAATCGTAATCAGCATACTGGCTATTGAGCCCTTATCAAGGGATTCAAGAAGGCCCGTACTACTCATAACATCCTCGAAAATATTAGGAAATCCTATCAAACCGTTTCGGGTAACGAGATCTAGATACCTATGCAGGTGTGCAAGCTTCTCTGTGTCATCCGCAATGAAGCAATGAGCGGCGAGACTAATCTCACTATCAAGAGGATTCTTAGAGGCACAGGAGTCAATTATTCGAATGATCTCAAGCGCCTTCGAACGATTGCTAGCCGCTCCTTTGAGAACCATGAACAGAGCCTCAGAACTGTTCGTTCTTCTCAGATCGTACCGGGCAATATGCAGTGCATCACTGTATGATCGAGCACGACTAATGATTGAAGGTATGGCACCTGGCACGAAAACACCATCTTGAGTATAGACAACTGAGGTGCTAGCATACTTAGGGACGAAGTGATTGGCAGATGCAATCCCAACTTGAACATAAAAAGCATCGTTGGGAGTGTGAACCGCAACCGAGGAACTATCTGCTATTTCATATCGGTAGTCGTAGTATCCTGACCGCTGGATGCAGCGTACAAGTAAGTATGCTCCAGAGTCAAGTAAGTACGATCTGGAATCAATTGGTGGTTTAATCTGTACCGTAAATGTAGAGCCTGCTACCGGCTGGCTCATAATTAACGTTTCAGGCGATCTTTCTATGGAATCTAGAATTGATCTTAGAGTAGGATCCGATTCATCATTACTCGTACAACTTAATAGACATAGAACAATCGCTGGCACACAGAATAAGCTTTTCATAGATATGCTAAGTAAAGAGTGAATGTTCGAGAAACGTGGGCGCTGAAGAATCAACGCCCACGGGAAAATTACTAGGAAGAGATGTCTCGCCCCAGAATCGCCTTCGTAATCCCTCATACGTTCCCAACTTCCTTGGCCCCAAAGGCCTCCAGCAGCGGTTTGAACCCACCCCCAAAATAGGGTGCACCAAGTTAAACTAATTGTTCTACGCTACCGTACCAGTAATCCAACCTCACCCATACCTATCTTACGTCTTGTATGTTGTCGGGTGTTTCTTACACGTCACCACCAGGGAGGATAGCCCAATGGAACCAACAGGAAATCACATAATCGAAATCACACAAAAGCGTGAGCGGTGGGGGGTGTATTTCAAAGCGATGATCCTTGTAGTCTTGATTGGCTTGCTTGGTATTCCAACGCTGTTTATCGACTCTCTAATTTCTGAACGCCAAAGCCGACGCGCTGAGACTATTGAGGAAATCAGCGGCAAATGGGGTAGAGGGCAAACTCTTGCAGGCCCTCTCCTCACTATCCCGTATAAGGAGATGTATAGGGATACTTCTGGTAAGGGGTATTGGGTACGCAAGTATATCTATGTTCTTCCCGATGTATTGAAAACACATTCGGTTTTGAAGCCCGAGGTGCGGTATCGCTCAATCTATGAGGTTGCTGTGTATACATCTGAGGTGCTGTTGGAAGGTAGGTTTGACCTTCTCGGAATTGATGGCCTTGGAGTACCACGCAATAACATCCTATGGAACGAAGCAACTGTAACTGTTGGCATCACCGACCTGCGAGGAATCAGCGAACAGGTTTCGATGAAATGGAATGGGGCTCACCAGTCGTTTAATTCTGGACTCCCTACTCAGGATGTGTTTGGTAGAGGAATTAGTTCGCACGTTGATTTGTCCAGCAATTCAAGTAGCAATAGCACGTATGACTTTTTCCTGCAGCTACAATTGCGTGGTTCAGAATACATACGGTTTACACCTGTTGGGAAGATTACGGAGTCGTGGGTACGATCATCCTGGACAAATCCCAGTTTCGACGGCACATTTCTTCCAACAAAACGCACGGTCTCTAACAACGGCTTTGAAGCGTATTGGAAGGTGCTCCACCTAAATCGGAGCTATCCTCAAATGTGGCTCAATGATGCTCATACACTTACTGATTCCGATTATGGACTCAGTCTCATGCTGCCCGTAGATCAATACCAGAAGGCCGATCGAAGTATTAAGTATGCGATGCTCTTCATCGGACTCACGTTCCTCATGTTCTTTTTCCTTGAGCTCATCAACGGCAAGCTCGTTCATCCATTTCAGTATTTGCTCATTGGACTTGCACTGTGTCTCTTCTACACATTGCTCATTAGCATTTCTGAATACTTGAATTACAACATTGCGTATTTGATTGCATCGAGCATGACAATCGGCCTCATCACCGTGTATTCTGCCAGTGTACTTAGAGCGAGAAATCTTGCTCTCATGATTGGTTCAACACTGGTCCTCCTCTACGGATTCATCTTCTGCCTCATTCAGTTGGAAGACTACGCACTGCTCTTGGGAAGCATCGGCCTGTTCTTGATCCTCGCTGCAACAATGTATTACAGTCGGAGGATCGATTGGGCTGCTCTTACAACAAAGGCGGGATGAGTGTTAGGTGATGCCTGATAACGTACTCATCGTACAACCAATATTCAACGATACGTAACATTCTCTCTCTCCTTTGTACACTGATTTGTGCATCATCTACATGCGTTGTTCAGGACGATGCCGAACACTAGCGATCGATGTTTTATTGGCGCACTACGTTCTCTGTGAATAACAACGAACGGGCTATGCTCAACGAACTGGGTGTATCAACACTCTACGTTCGCTACCTTGATGTAAAGGGATGGTCTATAGAATATGCATAGCCTGAGCAATCGATTCAGCCCGGACGAGAATTGAAGATTATGGGGCTTTCCATTGTGCCCACGGTGTATATCGAAACGAGTGCACTTGGCAACGTGACTGATAGCTCTCAGGTACGTTCCCTTGCGAACAAACTCATTCGATATATGCTTGAGGTAGACACCGCAATTCAGAAAGCTACAGCCATCCCGATGCGCTCAAAGTTTGATCGTATTCTTTTGGATTATGATTGGACGCCAAACACGCGCGCTACGTTCTTTCAACTACTCCGATATGTGCAAGAACTGTTGCCAACAACGTCTGTTGAGTCAACTATCCCACTCTGACAATACCGTAATCCTTCACTAGCAGGAATTTCTCCGGTGAAGCGTTGCATCCTGATGTGCTATAACATGGAGCCGTACCAAGACCCATGGACAACAAACGCCGTGGCCACTATGGACCGGTTCAAACAATACGTTACGGCTGCTGTTGCGGAGGCATACCCCGTGATGTTGGATATCGCATACCCCATATTTAGACAATCTGTCTACATGTCCGGCAACAACGCACACTGGCCTTCCACACGGATCATCTACACTACAATACCTGTGGGCTACGTGTGCTTTCTGCAGACACCACGATAGACAGCAAACGCTTCAACGCTGGTGATATGATCCGCGTTGACGGTGGCATGCCGGATTTGCTCAGAGCCCTGAATGAATATGTCGCTCAAAGAATACCAGGAAGTCGCATTGCTGGCATGGCACTCTTTGCATTCGACACTGTGGAGATTCAGCGGATCGGCATCGGCGTCTTGAACAACATTCTAGGTACGCAAAGAACATGCGCTTCGTTGTGGCAATCATACTTCTCTTCATGTCGATTGTTACATCACAGTCGTGCAGTGAGTCTCTGACCAGAGCCGACGCACAGATACTTCTTACTCCTGGCACCATTCGCAATCTCGAAGATCTCCGCACATGCTTCTTTGCATAGCGCCATGAACGCACAGTTGTATCGTGCGATCCATCTGGCATAGATGCTTCGAACAACGTTGATGATTGGATGAATGAACTTGTTCCCACTGTGCGACGTCGAGATGTTGAAGCACTCCTCTACGAAACGGATCCCGAAGTATTCTTGGCTTCAACCAAGGACAGCCCCCTACTCTCACGATTTCCCAATAGCACATTCATTGCGAACTGTGTTGCTCGATAAACTGGTATCTCATCTCGGCCGTTGAGAGAAGATACCGAGGGCATTTTTTAAGATATCGCGCTCCTGGGTGACCATCTCGGGCTCTCGTCGCAACGTCGCCACAGCGTCGGCACTGTTCCCATTACCGGGGAACGCGTGCTCGGGATGTTTTTTCGCCTCGGCAATCCACGCGTATAATGCATTGGGATCGATGCCAAGTTCGCGTGCGATACTCGTCTTGGATCGATCCGGATAGTCCGCTACGAGCTTCAATGCCGCTCGTTTAAATTCCGGATCTGTCGTGCCCGGACCTTCTTTGTGCTCATTGTTTGTACTCCTTCAGTATGGGGTGAATCTACCCTTAACTTTCTGAACCTCGATTTAGGGTTGGATCAGTAGATTGTTTCCATCCTCGTAGAAGCATGGCTCCATGAAGCCCTGACCTATCAAAGGAAGGTAATACATCGCATATTCTAAATGTAACATCAGCGCAAGTCATGATGTTGATTTGCGCTGATTTCAAGATTTCATTGAACGTAGATCTTGCTTGCGTACACAGTGGAAGTGTTGTTTGGATCCCGTGCCACTAAGATGAATATACCTGATCCAATGCTAGATGGAATAGCTGTTGTTGTGTTTGCGGTAACGGTAGAACTGTACGCATAATCGGTTGCAAGGGTTAACACATTAACAATTTCAACCTTTGAATCAAGATCCACGGTGAAGTTTGTACTTGCAATTGTGAAATCACCAAGCGTGCTGGACAATGATATGCCAACGGATAGGTTATATAGGTATGTAACTATCCTTGTGACGCCAGCACAGTTTTTGGTTTCGACAGAAAGCACTTTTGCACTTTCTGTGTCGTATGTAGTCTTGACTGACCACTGCGTGGTACCATCCGGGCAAGTTCCTGTGTGAGCCACAGTTGAGGTGCCTGCTCTGGTGTTAGGCGAGAAAAGCGCCCCTAGTAACATGACGAAGATCAAAAGAATGATTGGTCGCATTGTATGGTTCCTATTCGTTGCTTAAGATATGATGAGGAATTAGGGATTGTAAACCACGGATTTCGTACCGCGATACGAGCTGTCACTGGTGCGGATCACATCAACCACGATCAAGTGTCCGCTGTACCCCGATAAAGCACTCGATGGAACTGAATAGTTTGTTGCTTCAGAATTGCCACTCGTTGGAAACGTGGCCAAGAGTGTACCCGTGTATGCATCACGCACTTCGATCTTCGCAGCAGTTTCCAACGTAACATTTAGGCCGCCACTATAAGAAAGGCTTACTGAAGGAACGTTGTCAGTATTAAGGAAAGAATTGTACCATTGAACAGAGCGACTCAAACCTGAGGGAAGGCCTGTCGTTCGCTTTCCACTGCAATCAGTATTCTCAACATGGGTCACGTCCCCATTTTCATTTATGTGTAAGGTTGAGGAGGGCTTTGATTGATGGGAACCGGATGGACAATCTGCCCCACACACAATAACAATCGTAGCTGTCCCTGCAAGCGTTACTTGAGCACTTATCATCGCGGCCAACATTAGAAATGCTACCGGCTTCAACCAATATTTAGTCATGGTGACTCTCATAAGAATTTGGGCACTCACTTATTGCACCACAGTATATGTGTAAACGGACGTTTTGTCAAGTGAAGGTTATCCACACACCGAATCATCTATGTGTAGACGGATATTGTAGCAGTGCTTACAAGAGCGCCGCTGGCCATGATAGAAAATATGCGC
>Ga0209490_10003771_pt1 | contig 14125 bp, 8 predicted proteins | sample MAT06_FD_187209 | JGI IMG/M metagenome (GOLD analysis project Ga0209490, IMG submission 187209) | Freshwater microbial communities from Lake Fryxell liftoff mats and glacier meltwater in Antarctica - MAT-06 (SPAdes) (version 2) | ecosystem: Environmental > Aquatic > Freshwater > Ice > Liftoff...
AGTTCTGTTGCTAGGGGCGATCGCCCCAGGATGCGAATTATCGAAGAGAAAGTCATGCGCTATTAATTTTAATCCCTGATCCGCGGAATAAGGCTCTTTCCCGGCTGCCTACTAAGTCCGATTGTACGACAAACATCTATGATTGTAGCGATCGGCTGTTGGCAGTTCCACTCCACTGGGGTAGATTTCTGCTAGAGGTCAATACGCTTGGGTTAAGACAGATCCCCCCTAGCCCCCCTTAAAAAGGGGGGGACAAGAATCTTCTCAAAGTCCCCCTTTTTAAGGGGGATTTAGGGGGATCTCCGGGCAATAAACAGTGTTAAGTGAACCGTATTGTACTAGAGACATTCTCTAAATGTCTCGAACCTGCGATCGAAGCGAACCAGTTCCGTTAATCTAGTGAGAGACTGACAACAATTTCGATTTTGCGATCGAGATTCTCCGCTTGCAAGCTTCTCCTTTAACCAGGAAGAGCGCTTCGCCGTTACTACCGAATAATTTTAGAAATGTCTCCAAGTACCGATATTCTGATTGTTCTCCTGCTGGTTTTCCTCAATGGCGTGTTTGTGATGTCAGAGATGGCCATCATCTCAGTACGGAAGGTGAGACTGCAACAGATGGCAAACCAGGGTTCGATCAATGCCCGTGTAGCGTTGGATCTGGCTAATGCCCCCAATCAGTTCTTGCCGACAGTTCAAATCGGGATTACGCTGCTGGCTATCCTGTCGGGCGCTTTTGGAGAAACGACCATTGCTAAAAGAGTAGAGCCTCTGTTGCGCTTGATTCCGGCCTTGGAACCCTACTCTAAGCCGATCGCTTCAGTAATCGCAGTTTTAACCATAACTTATCTGACCCTAATTATCGGCGAACTCGTGCCGAAGCGGCTGGCCCTCAACAACCCTGAGCCGATCGCCTCTAGTGTCGCTATTCCCATGCGAATGCTCTCAAAAATTGGTGCTCCTGCTGTTTATGTTTTAAGTCATTCCACTGACTTAATCTTGCGAATTATGGGGATTGTCCCTTCAACAGAACCGCAAGTTACAGAGGAAGAAATTAAAGTTTTAATCGAGCAAGGCACAGAGGCGGGAACCTTTGAAGAAGCCGAACAAGACATGGTAGAGAGAGTCTTTCGTTTAGGCGATCGGCGAGTCAGCGCCTTAATGACCCCGCGGCCCGATCTTACTTGGCTCGACCTCGAAGACTCAGTAGAAGAAAACCGCCAAAAAATGCTGGGCAGCGGTCATTCTCGGTTTCCAGTTTGTCAGGGCGGACTCGATAACGTTGTCGGTTTAGTACACGTTACCGATATGTTGTCTCGCACTTTAACAGGTCAACCCCTCGATTTAAGTGCTTCTTTGCGGAGACCTTTATTTGTGCCGGAAAGCACGCGCGGTTTAAAAGTATTAGAGCTTTTCAAGCAATCTAGTAATCAACTTGCCTTAGTAGTAGACGAATACGGCGTTATTCAAGGATTGGTGACAGTCAACGACATTTTAGTCGAACTGGTTGGCGACTTTCCCTCGATTGAAGATGCCGACGAACCGCAAGCCGTGCAGCGCGAGGACGGTTCTTGGCTGTTGGACGGAATGCTACCAGTGGAAGATTTCTTAGAACTGTTTGAACTTGAAGAAATATCGTCAGAAAACAGGGGAAGTTACCACACAATGGGCGGTTTTGTGATTACCAATTTGGGCAAAATTCCGACAGCCGCAGAGCATTTTGAGTGGAACGGGTTGCGCGTCGAAGTAGTCGATATGGACGGCAACCGAGTTGATAAGATATTGGTAATGCCGATCGACTCCACGGGCGATCGAGCTAAAACCGCACCAAAAACCTAAAAGATCGGACGTACGGTTGAAACCGCGTCTACACAAAGATCGGACGTACGGTTGAAACCGCGTCTACACAAAGATCAAACGGCGGTTGAAACCGCGTCTACACAAAGATCAGACGTACGGTTGAAACCGCGTCTACACAAAGGAAGTCCGCCTCCGCGGACTGAAGAAAATAATGTAATTTCAACCGCCCACTCTTCAACCCGCGGAGGCGGGTTTTGTCTGTATAGACGCGGTTTCAACCGCCCGGTCTTCTATATCTCCCTATTTTTTATTACTCCTAGCCTGATCCTTCCGCAAAGATTCCAGAATAGAACTGCCCACATAATTGCTAAAAATCACCTCTCCAGCTTGATTGTAATGACAGCAGCTATCCACATAAACAATATCTTTTGTTTTATCGAACACCTTAACCCCATTCAAAATATTGATCTGATTTTTTTGTAAATTAGGAAACTTACTCAAAAGAGCCGGATAACCAATTTCCACAGATTGATCATAAGGAGTATCATTGTTAAAAGCAATTCGCTTTTCGGCATCGCCAAACACCCTTTTCGTCTGATAATATTGATTCGGCTGAAGGACGTGAAAATAAGGAACATTACTCGCAGACAGCACTTTGTGCATAAAAATTGAACTTTTCGCCCAATTCCACGCCATTTGTTCAAAAGCTGCTGAATCCTCTAAAACCGACTTATTTTTATTAATATAAATCACGCTGCCCTCGTCATCTTGTTGTTGTTGGCCACGTTCTTTTTCAAATGCAATCACATCTCTCCGATAACTATTGACTAAATTTTGAACGTAAACAGAAGTCAAAGCATCACACGCAGCTAAAGAGCAGTGTTGCAAACTTTCCAAACCCTCATTAATCCTAGTTTTATTTTCTTTAATTCTGAGAGTTGCTTGCATAGCCTTGGTAGAAAGGCTATTATTTGCCAAGCTAATCAGCGGCAGGATGTGCTGATTGCTTGGCATCGCCAGATCAATTTGATTTTTATTGTTTATATTAGAAAGTGCTACTTCATTAAAGCCATCTATATTGACGACCAGATCCAGTTCTTGACCTAAAGCCAAAAAATAGTTTAAAATTAATAACTGTTGCGGCTGTTTGTAGCCGCCAGTAGCAAAAGACAAAATTATAAATTCTTTATCCTGTAAACCGGGAACCTGTTTTAGGTATTGAGGTAAAATTTTATTTTGAATTTGAAAAATTGAAAAGTCCGAAGCCACCGAACCGCCAAAAATTCCGATCACAAATTGATTTTTTTTAGTCTTTTTAAACGGGTAATCATAAGGAGAGATAAATCCATAGTTATTAATCTTAAAACCAGGGCGAAAATCTGGCCCTGGTTTTTGAATAAACCCAAAGAAAGGATGAAACCTTTCGACAATAGACTGATTCAGCCGCACTCCTTCTAAATTAATTCCTAAAGCCGACTTATCTTGCGCCTTTTGTCTAGTATAGAATAATTGCTTGTGCTTGAAAAAATACCATCCCAAGGAACCGAGTTCTAGGAAAACCAGTAAAAGTGCCAAGTTAATCAAAGTAATTTTGAGGATTTCTTGGCTTTTGTTAATCAACTTAAAATCTTTCATCAATATTTATTTAGACTTTCTTACTACTTTAATGATGGAACTAGAAACATAGTTTGCCAATACTTCCTCTCCCACTGAATTATAATGACAGCAGGCATCTTTGTAAACCGTCTCTTTTGTATTGTCCAAAATATTCACGGCGCTAAAAACATTAACCCCAGCTTTTTGTAAATCATCGACTTTGGACAACAGCACCGGATAACCTTTTGTCACCCCTTCAATGTACGGGCTGTCTTTGCTAATTGCGATTTCCTTTTCCTGGGCGGTAAAGGTTCGTTTAGTTGGATAATACTGGTTGGGCTGGATAAAGTGAAAATACTTAATGTTTCTACTTGATAAAATTTGATTCATCCCGATCGACGATTCGTACCATAGCGATGCCATTTTGTCATAAGCAGCAGCATCCGGCAAAACAGAGTCAGCTTTGGGAATGTATACTATACCGCTGTTTGCCGTGTCTGAGTTAGATTGTTTGACTTGGGCGTCGTACTTGACGATTGCTTGCTGATAATTGTTGACTAATTGTTTGACTCTCAGCGAGGTAACGGCGTGACACAAAGCAATTTGACAAGTTTGCAATTTGTCAATACCTGCTTTTAACTGTTTTTTGTTTTCGTTAATTTGCACGATCGCACTCATCACCTCCGGCGACACATTGCTTGCTAAACTTGTTAACGGCTGTATGTGCTGAACGCTGGGCATTCCTATTTCTAGCTGGGCTTTATTGTTTAAATTTGAGAGGGCTACTTCGTTAAAACCGTCAATATTGATGACTAAATCCAACTCTTGACCTAAAGCCAGAAAATAATTTAAGATTAGTAATTGTTGGGGTTGTTTGTAGCCGCCGTTGCCAAAATTTAAAACCACAATTTCGCGATCGGCAAATTCTGGATAACTCTGCAATTTTTTAGACAATCTTTGAGTTATATACTCATCTACTGCAAAGTTATTAGCAACAGAACCGCCAAAAATGCCGATAATAAATTGTTTTTTATTGGTTTTAATAAACGGATATTCGTAGCGCGAATAAAAGCCTTCTTTGTTGACTTTTAATTTTAATTTTTCATTGGGAAAAGCACCTTGTTTGAGGACGTAGCCAAAAAACGGGTGTAGTCTTTCTACGATAGATTCATCTAGTCTAATTCCGATCCGTTCAATATCTTCGACTACTTTGTCTTTGCCTTTGGTTCTGGTATAAAAAAACTGCTTTTGGTTGATAAAATAAAAAGCTAGCGATAAAGCTTCCAGACAAATAAAGGCGATCGCCAAATTAACAGCGATTAAAGTTAATATATTTTTGCCTTTTTTGAACGCAGTTGAGTCTTTCATGAAATTTGACTGATTACCGTTGTTTTTTGGGGACTTGAGACTGCTGCAAATTCTCGCACAAATTTCGCTCAATCAGGATACTTGTCAGTCGGTGTCCGAGTTCATTCCAGTGACCCCCACAGGGTACAGAATTCTCAAAACCGTGGGCGCAGACTTGATATTTTTCCGTGTAACCTTGGAACTGTTCGGATAAATTAAGCACCCGAAAACCCTCGCGCGCGCCCAATTTTTCCAGCCGCCGATCGGGATAAAATAAATCCTGAATGTTGTTTTCCTGCATAAACTTTTTTCGCTTCGCCGGATCGCGATCGACTTGGATCGGCTCGCCGATCGTCACAACCAAGAAATCAGCCTTTTTCTGCACGACTTCATTCCGCATTGTCAGAATCAAACCCTCTGTCACTCTCCACGCCTCTTTCCAAGCTGCATCTTGAGGTGGATTGAGGTTTTGGGTACTCAAAGCGGTAAAATCCGCAGATAACTGCCGCTTTTTTATGTCTAAATCTACTTTTTTGATTACCTGCAAAATTCGCGAATTGTTGACGAGAAAACTGGGCAATCTGTCTACGAATGATACTGCTCTTTCGTTGCGATCGATCGGCGCCAGATCGCGAAAAGACATATCCTGCACTAACTTGCCGCTAGCATCATACACAAAAAATGGTCGATAGAGATCGTATTCTAGTTGCGGCGAATTATTAATCACATCGTTGCCAATAAAAAAGGCAAGAATTACAATATCAGGGTTGTAATCCCACACTTTTTTGCGCAGCATAATTAGTTCTTGAGCAGTACCATAACCCTGCACGCCAAAATTAATTACCTCAACATTTTTGCGTCCCTTAACAGCCTCGCAGTTACCTAACTTTCGTTCTAATTTAGACCAGAAAGTTTGTTCGACTGGTACGTGGATTGCTTCGGTGAAAGAATCGCCCAAAACTGCGATTCGGAGAGTATTCGGAGGTTTGGCTTTTGTGTGTTCGCGATCGCGCAAACCGTCACTATTCACCCGCACAAAACTCGCACCTTCGCCCTTCCACTCGCCTGACACACCGGGTTTGAGCTTCCAACCCAGATCGCGATCGGAAGTATGGAAACCAGTTGGCGCCGAGTCTGCGAAATCTCCAATTTTGGGGTAGCCCTCAACTCTAGCAACTCGCAATCCAACTTCACCAATTACCACCCCCATAAATAAACCGCCGAGTGTCAAACCTAAATTGACACCCAAATTCTTCAACTTGCTCATTATGTCAAAACAAAGTGTAAATAAACGGAGCAATCACAGAACCCTGACTCAATACAATCAAAGCTCCCAAAAAGACTAAAGTCACAATTAACGGTAGCAGCCAATACTTTTGGCGTTCCTTCATAAACGCCCACAAATCTTTGAGAAAATCTAATGTTGATTCAAACACTTAGAAAGGACGCTCCATACTAACTTTTGTTCTTTCTTTACTTTGGACGCGATAAGTATCCATTTTTGGATTAAGTTTGCGTCGCATTGCATCTTCGCCGAAAATATTTTTGATTGCTCCCATCGGCCAAACTATCAGGTAAAAAACTATCCCCAGAACGATCGGCGTTTCGATCTTGTTGAGAGTCAGTCCAAACCACATCCATGCGTGATAAACGGGATTCAGCGATTTCGGCGCAACTAATGCTAGCACAACTAGGACTGCGCCGATCGCCCAGGGCCACCAAGGTATAGAATGTCTCCGCAGTAAAGGTACTGCTAAACCGAATAGCACCGCAATCAAGCCGCCAACTAGCAGCCCGAAATCGCGCAAGCCTTTTTTATCGAGTTTTTTTATTTCGTCGCTCATGTTGAAGGAAGAAGGAAGAGGGAAGAAGGAAGAGGGAAGAAGGAAGAGGGAAGATTCGATTGTTTTGAGAGTCGATCGATCGTTCCGAGAGTCCGACAGGGGTTGAAAACCCCTGTCTCATAGCTAAAGTCCTCTTAAAGAGGACTAAAATACATCGTAATTTCGATTGTAATTAACAATTGTAATTAATTGTAATTAACAGTCGGTTTTAACCGACTTTAGCTATGAGGCAGGGGTTTAAACCCCTGCCGGACTCATGCCGGATTGGCGGGCTGCGGGTTCAATCTAGTTCAAATTCATTTTTCCAAGCATCATCTTGTTTCCAAGGGATTTGTTCTGATTTAGGAATCAAGAAATTCTCTAAAACCAGATAATCCATTTCGGTTCGCATGAAACAGCGATAAGCATCTTCGGGAGTGCAAACAATGGGTTCGCCTCGGACGTTGAAAGAAGTATTTACCAAAATCGGACATCCCGATCGCCTTTCAAAATGACTGATTAAGTCATAGTACCGAGGATTGGTTTCTTTGTGAACTGTTTGGATGCGAGCCGAGTAATCGACGTGGGTGACAGACGGGATTTCCGATCGCGGAATGTTAAGCTTTTCAATGCCAAACAACTGCTCTTGTTCCGCAGTCATCGGAATGCGGAGACTGGCCTTGACAGGAGCTACTAATAGCATATAAGGGCTAGAATGATCCATCTCGAAATAATCCGCAACTCGTTCGGCTAAGATTGACGGCGCAAAAGGTCGAAATGATTCCCGATATTTAATTTTCAGGTTCATCACGGACTGCATTTTAGCATTACGGGGATCTCCAATGATCGATCGACCTCCCAGAGCCCGCGGCCCAAATTCCATCCGCCCTTGGAACCATCCGACGACATTTCCCTGTTCCAAAATTTCTGCCAACTGCGGCATTAACTCAGCATCATCCAATCGGTGATAGCTAGCTTTGACAGCATCCAAATATTCCAGAATTTCCGTGTCAGTAAACCGTGGCCCCAAATACGAACCGCGCATTTTGTCGTGACAAGTTAAATGAGCCACAGACTTCGCCACAGTTGCCACAGCTTGGCTCGCAGTAAGGACTTCAGCCCTCTCCAGGTTCGTAGTAAGGACTTCAGTCCTCTCCTCTTGATCGTTTACTACGAGTAACTCATCGCCCACAGTACGAGTTTGTTCGCCATACTGATACCAAATCGCCAAAGCCGCGCCCAAAGCACCGCCAGCATCTCCTGCCGCTGGCTGAATCCAAATATCTTTGAAAATACCTTCCCGCAAAATCCGGCCGTTAGCAACGCAATTGAGAGCAACGCCGCCCGCGAGACAAAGATAATCAACATCCAATTCTTTTTTAACTGTTCTGCAAAGTCGCAAAACAACTTCTTCCGTAACAACTTGAATGGAAGCTGCAATGTCCATTTCCCGCTGAGTCAATTTACCTTCACCTTGACGCGGCGGGCCTTCAAACAGTTCGTCAAACTTCTTATTTGTCATGGTTAAGCCAACAGTGTAGTTGAAATAATCCATGTTCAAACGGAAAGTTCCGTCATCTTTGAGATCCATCAAATGGGTGAGAATTTTGTCTACATACTTGGGTTCGCCGTAGGGCGCTAAACCCATCAGTTTGTATTCACCAGAGTTGACTTTGAAGCCGGTGTAGTAGGTGAAAGCTGAATAAAGCAAACCCAAGGAGTGGGGAAAATCTATTTCCCACTGAGGTGTAAGTTCGTTACCGTCTCCCAACCAAACCGAGGTTGTTGCCCACTCACCCACGCCATCGAGACACAAAACGGCTGCTTTTTGAAACGGGCTGGGGAAAAATGCTGAGGCTGCGTGGGATTGGTGGTGTTCGGTAAATAGCAAAGATGGCTGTAGCTTTGATGTTTTGCAGTTTGCCATTTCTGCGAGCTCTCTTTTGAGCATGGTTTTGAGGTAAAGCTTTTCTTTTAGCCAGATGGGCATGGCGGTTAGGAAAGAGCGAAAACCTTTGGGTGCGTAGGCTAAATAGGTTTCGAGAAGGCGCTCGAATTTGACTAAAGGTTTGTCGTAAAAAACTATGCGATCGAGTTGTTGTAGGTCAATTTTCGCTTCTTTTAGGCAATAGGCGATCGCATTCTTGGGAAATCGGGCGTCGTGCTTTTTGCGGGAAAATCTTTCTTCCTGCGCTGCGGCGATAATTTCTCCATCGCGAATTAAGGCTGCGGCGCTGTCGTGGTAATACGCCGAGATTCCAAGTATGTTCATCGCTCTCCTCACAAATAGCTATGCGGTGTATCTGACTATTTAGAATAGCAAATGATTATAACTGCTCAAGTGCGGATTTGAACTTTTTCTTGAATCCCAAATCCCAAATCTCACATCCCAAATCGATCGATTCTCCAGCTAAAATCACGCAATTACCTTCAGAAACGGGGTTTTTGCGTCCACGACTCTTCAATCCCCAAATCTCGAATCCCACATCGATCGATCGGGCTAGCGGTGGCGAATCCTGCGCCCCCAAGCTCTGAAGTACGTCACCACCGGGAATTGATAAAATTCACCGATCAACCACACGACAATGCCTAGATGGGACAAAAAAGTTAAGCCTGTCCAAGCGGTGGGTAGCCACGACAAGCGGCTGCCGGGAACTGGGGGAAAGTAGTAAGCTGAAAGTCCCAGTAAGGTAGTGGGAAGAAAAATTAGACCGATCGCCGCTGCAAAGTAGGGCCATCCGAATGCTACGCCTTCGAGGTGTGCGCCTATCCACTGTTTGCCATTCCAGTGCCAATTTACGGGCGGTTGTCGATCGGCCATTTGGAGCGATTGTCTGTCAACGTTTGCGGTAAAAATGTGCTGACAGAAGTTGCAAGCGAGGGCTTCCATCATCGGCATGGTAGCAATTTCACCGGTACGGCAGACGGGACAGGGATATGTATCTTGAGGATCGAAAGGTCGGGTTGATTTTTTCAGGGTTTGCATGGATCAGGCTGTTTGTCAAGAGATTAAGTGATCTTAACAGAGTTTTGTCTATAAATTATGGGTTGGGTAAGGTGGGTTTTGTTTGTAAAACAGCAGAATTTATTAATAATTAATAGTGGATGATTTCGGATTAATTGCGGTGATTGTTGCTGTACTTAATTCTGGCTCCTGCCCACTGAAGTTTTTCCCTCAAAGTGCCGTAATAAGAATAGTTTTCGCGCAAAATGATGAACTTGGCTTCGCAGTCGGCCATCCGCACGTCTACGCGCTGTCCCGGCCAAATTGCAGTACCCAAAATGCCGTCTGTCCAGAGTTTGGTACTGAGTTCGTAATCGGCTAAAGGCCAAATGCTGACGACTGAACCGGGCGGCAGGACGATCGCCCGACTGGATAAACTTAAGGGGCAAATCGGAGTAACGGCGATCGCCTCCATGCCTGGGTGGATAATCGGCCCGTTGGCAGATGCGGTGTAGCAAGTCGAACCGGTGGGAGTTGCAACGATTAAGCCGTCGCCTTGATATTGATCGACTACTTCGCCATCGACTTCCATTTCTAGAATACAGCTCGGCATTCGATCGGCAGAAGCAGGTTTGATGCACATTTCATTCAGGGCCAAAAATCGATCGCTCTCCGGTTCGAGATTGGTTCTGCTTCCCTCAAAAATCGCCGCCTGTAACATCATCCGCTTCTGCACGGCATACCTGTCTTCGGCCAGTCTGTCCCAAATCTCCTCAGTATTTTGGAAATCCTCAAAAGACTCCGTTAAAAAACCGAGATGTCCTCCGATATTCGCCGCTAAAATCGGGATGTCGTCAGCAGCCAAATTCCGCGCCGCAGCCAGCGCCGTACCGTCGCCTCCGAGCACCACCGCTAAATCAATTGGGCTGTTACTAGAAGCTAAAAACACCGGATATGGGTTATCTTTTGGCCCGCTGGGGCCCATCAAAACTTGACACCCGCGACTTTCTAACTGGCGGGCACACTGTTCTGCCCACCTCTGGCTGAGTGGATCTCTGGCTTTGTGGGCGATAATTACTTGTTTTAACTGCACAATTAATCAATTTGGGATTTGGGATTTTGAGATTTTAGGCTGACTTAAAAATCGGAAGATGTTCGATCGGACAAATTGATTTTGGACATCATTTTAGAGTTTATATCAATTCTTTAATCGAAAATCCAAAATCGTATTACCCGTCGGTGCTTCGAGATTTGGGCCTGGGCCATGTAATGCTGGAATCGCTGGCGAGGAGGCGAGAAACGGCGATCGCCCCAAACCGATTTAAGTGGCTGGGGTCAACAAAATAGTCGTTGCGGCCGGGCCACCGTTGCGACAAGTCGCGGAAAGCGAAGCCTTTTTGCTGCGAGAGTTGCTGCATTCGCCGCCGAAACTGCTGTTCTGCCGATCGACGAGTTGGATCTAAGTAATCATCAGTAAGTGGCAAATTGACGAAAACCAGGGGGATTTTACGATTTTTGACAAAGGCTACGGCTGAATTGAAAGCTTTGGCTTGTTTCCCTCCCAGGTTGAAGTCTTCGTAGTCGCGATCGAACCTACCAGAAACGTAAGCCCGTTGTCGATAATAAGTATTGGGATTGTATTTGGCTGACATGGGCATAAATCCGTTGGAGTCGATCGAATCTGCCAATGCCCTGACTTGCCTGATTGCTACTCTGGCTGGTGTCGATAGCGGCAGGTATTGAGCAGCAGCCACAGGCAAGATGCCTGTTCCACTAGAGTTAAATTGTGTTGTGGGGTTGGCATTTTGCCCGCCCGAAGCAATATTAGCAACAGGCAAGATGCCTGTTCTACTAAGGTTAAATTGTGTTATGAGGTTGGCATTTTGCCTGCCCATAACAGGCTTTTTGACAGATGTTTGTGCTTTGCGGAAAATGTTGTCGGGGCACAATTGTGGGAATCGAAAACACTGGGGAGTCGAATTGGGTCGATCGGACGGCAGTTTGGGACGAACGCCTGTGGCCAAAAGTCTGCTGCCTTCAGAATCGACGATCGAATTAAAAGTGCGATCGTCCCGACCGCTGTTAAATGCGCGCACACCGTCCGCCCAGACGATCATTTGAGGCAAATGCTCGGGCTTCAATAGCCGTCGCAGTTGAAAGTCAACTACTTGTGCAGTTGCGCCGTTGACTGAAAAGTTAAATACTTTTAAGCCCGGGCTGCCGTTAGCAGCCAAAGATTGTTTTAGCTGTTTGGGATCGACGCCCTGCAAGGCGCGGGAACTGCCGACGATCAAAACGTCTGGCGGGCCGACGGCCGCAACGTAAGATAGGTAAAGTTCTAGTTGTTCGTTGAGCAAATCGCTGCTGAAACTAACTGTACTGGCTGATGCCGATCGGGCGGAGCTCGCTTGCTGTTGGGAATAAACCAGATTTTTCATGTATTCCACTACTTTTTTCTCGGCAAACGCCCGCCTGGGATTGTCTGGGGGAACCGCTTGCATCCAAGCGACAGCCTGCACCCACAATGCGGCTACTTCGTCCCAGTCTTCTTTTGAATTGGCTGATTGAACCAAATTAGAAGCTTGGATAGCAAAGTTAATTGACTCCGTGAAGCTATCGTTTTGCTGGCATGAGGGAACGCTGAAGGATTTTTTGGTTTTTTTAGGGTTTTGAGCTAACACAGACGTTGGCGGCTGTGCTACAACTGCCGATTCAGTCGGCATCGATGCCGCTGCGGTGTTGGACGGCTTTGTTGACGAACATCCGACTGTTAAGGCTAATATAGCGACAGCGGCGCCGGCGCGTTGAAAGATGCTAGTGCTGAGGTTAGCAATGTAGCGGCGAATCATACAGCTTTCACCGATCGGGAAACATTACTAGATATTACCGCAAAGTGCCAAAAGTCTCCCGTGCCGACTGTTGCATTAGCGTATTTCTGTGTGGGATTCGATGACTGCTTCGGCTTCCAGGGCGATCGATCGCAATTTATCAAGCGTATCCTGCTTAGCACTCTCCCACAACCCCCGCTGACGAGCTTCTAACAATCTTTCCGCCATATCTCGCAGCGCCCAAGGATTATTTTCTTGGATAAATCCTTGCACTTTTTCATCAAAAATGTAAGCCTGTGCAATTCCTTCATACATAAAATCTTCAACGCAATTTGCCGTCGCATCATAAGCAAACAAAAAATCAACAGTTGCGGCAATTTCAAACGCACCTTTATAACCATGTCGCATCGCCCCTTCTATCCATTTCGGATTCACAGCCCTGCTGCGATAAACCCGCGCAATTTCTTCTCGAAGTTGTCGCACTTTCGGATTCTCAGGAATTGAGTTATCTCCGAAATAAGTTTCAGGATTTTTGCCTCGTAAATTACGAATTGCAGCCGTCATTCCACCTTGGAATTGATAATAATCGTCGGAGTCGAGAATGTCGTGTTCGCGGTTGTCTTGGTTTTGCAGAACTATTTGCATTTGGCCGAGGCGTTTTTCAAATGCTTCGGGCGCACAACATCCCCATTCACTCTGTTGAGCTCCGGCTGCATCTCCCGGCAAATTTGAGGAACTAGAAGAAGTATAGGCGTAACTGCTCCAATTAATGTAAGCTGTTGCTAGGTCTGCGTCGTCTGTCCAGTTTTGAGCTTCAATTATTCCCTGAAGTCCCGCGCCGTAAGCCCCCGGTTTTGAACCAAAGACGCGAAAGTGCGATCGAACTTCCGCCTCTTCTCGACTCAAACCAGTCGATTCCCAATCCTGAATTTCCTGTTTAACTTGTGCTGCTAAAGGATTGCTTTCGGCTGGTTCATCTAAATTTGCCACAGCTTTTACCGCAGAATCAAACAAATCAATTAAGTTAAAAAAAGCATCGCGGAAAAAGCCCGAAATTCGCAAAGTAACATCAACTCTGGGCCGTCCCAAAACAGAAACAGGCAAGATTTCAAAATCTACAACTCGGCGCGAAGGCCCATCCCAGATTGGTTGAACTCCGATCAATGCTAAAGCTTCGGCGATGTCATCTCCACCTGTCCGCATCGTGGATGTTCCCCACACAGACAAACCCAAAGTTTTGGGATATTCGCCATTTTCTTGAGTGTATCTTTCGATTAAAGTTTCTGCCGCAACTCTCCCAACTCTCCAGGCGGTTTCTGTCGGAATTGCGCGGATATCTACTGAGTAAAAATTGCGGCCTGTGGGTAATACATCCGGGCGGCCACGAGTTGGTGCACCGGATGCGCCACTGGCTATGTGTCGCCCATCTAAGCCGCGCAACAAGTTGATAATTTCTTGGTTTGTTTGGAGGAGTGATGGTAAAAGGTAATTGGTTATCCAGTCTATTTCTGGTTGTGTTGCTTGTCCTATTTGAAGATTTTTAACCGCAGATTGAACCGCAGATGCACGCGGATGAACGCAGATGTTTTGGATTAAGTTATCTACTAATTCTGCGGCTTTTTCTTCGAGTTCTGCTGTTAAATCGCCTGCGGTGGTTAAGGGGTCGAAGTCGTAGCCTGAGTCTTCGGCTAGGGCGCGGGTTAAGCCGATGCGATTTGTGCTAGGATGGCGGGCGATCGCAATTATCAAATCTCTCAACTGTCTACCTTCGGGGCACTGTCCAAAAAT
>Ga0209490_10003772_pt1 | contig 14125 bp, 13 predicted proteins | sample MAT06_FD_187209 | JGI IMG/M metagenome (GOLD analysis project Ga0209490, IMG submission 187209) | Freshwater microbial communities from Lake Fryxell liftoff mats and glacier meltwater in Antarctica - MAT-06 (SPAdes) (version 2) | ecosystem: Environmental > Aquatic > Freshwater > Ice > Liftoff...
ACGATCGCCCTACACTTAGTTTCTTGGGGTGCGTGGGTAGTGTGGGGGATGATGGGACTGCTGTGGATGCAAGCATTTCGAGTTTTGTTTGCCGAACCCAAGCCCGCACAGCCTCCTCTTTCCGATGAAAGTCGAGCAGATTGGCCCTACGTGTCGCTGCTGGTGGCTGCGAAAAACGAGGAAGCGGTGATTGCCCGATTCGTAGAATCAATCTGCAATTTAGACTATCCGATCGACCGTTACGAAGTTTGGGCGATCGACGATCATAGCAGCGACAGCACAGCGCTGGTATTGGAACAGCTAACCAAACAGTACCCACAGCTCAAAGTATTTCGCAGAGGAGCAAATGCCAGCGGTGGCAAGTCAGGAGCCCTAAATCAAGTTTTGCCGCTGACTCGCGGGGAATTTGTCGGCATATTTGACGCTGACGCGACGGTAACGCCGGATTTGCTGCGTCGGGTGCTGCCGATGTTCGATCGCCCACAGGTAGGGGCTGTGCAAGTCAGAAAAGCCATCGCCAATGCTGCGGTAAATTTTTGGACTCGCGGCCAAGAAGCAGAAATGGCTCTCGATAGTTTTTTCCAACAGCAACGAATTGCGATCGGCGGCATTGGAGAATTGCGCGGTAACGGCCAATTCATGCGCCGCACCGCCTTAGAACGCTGCGGTGGCTGGAACGAGGAAACGATTACCGACGACCTAGATTTGACCGTGAGGCTGCACCTAGACCAGTGGGACATTGAATTTCTGGCTTTCCCACCCGTGTCAGAAGAAGGAGTCACTAACGCTCGCGCCCTGTGGCATCAACGCAATCGCTGGGCAGAAGGCGGCTATCAACGCTATCTTGACTATTGGCGGCTAATTTTGCGCAACCGGATGGGAACTGGTAAAACTTGGGATTTATTTGGATTTTGGGCATCTCAATATTTCTTACCCACAGTAGCGCTACCCGACTTTTTGATGTCAATTGCGCTGCGCCGAATGCCTCTAGCCAGTCCCCTAACTTTTCTGACACTTACCCTATCAGTGGTGGGAATGTTTGTCGGTTTGCGTCGCACTCGCAAAGAAACTAAATTTGATGTCAGGCGAGTTTTTGTCACCTGGCTGCAAACCCTACGCGGTACTGTGTATATGTTGCACTGGATGCTGGTAGGGATTGTGACGGCTCGGATTTCGGTGCGTCCCAAGCGACTAAAATGGGTCAAAACAGTCCATCAAGGCACTGCTAATTAGAAGTCATTAGTCATTAGTCATCAGTCATTAGGAAGGAGTCATTAGTGATTGGCGATCGGGAAGAAGGAAGAAGACATACACGGCAAGCTTTTTAGCGAGCCGTATTTGACGTTTAATGAGGTGGATTTACTTAGCATCAATTGATAATTAGCTGGCAGAAATATCTCGGATAAGTATTGCCAAAAGTCCGAAGATAAAACAACTACCAACCATCTCCCTACTCTGTCCCCGCGCTAGTCAACAGTAAAATTTTGCAATTAGTCGATCGCAAAATAAAAACTCCAAAATAGCTTAGGTAATAGGTAATCGGCGAGGGTGATACCGAATAAGTAATCGGCAATACAAAAGTCGAAAATTAAAATATAAAATCCAGATTTTTTAACTTTTAACTTGACAAAAAGCCAATTATTATCTATTAATTATGAATTGCCAGTTACAAATTGCTTGTTGCGAAATGCCCCTCACCCGTTATTGATAATGGATTTGTTAGAGTACCAAGCTAAATCTTTATTTCGCCAGATGGCAATTCCGATTTTGCCGTCGCAGCGGATCGATCATCCCGCTGACCTCAAAGGACTGAAAATTCCCTACCCAGTTGTACTTAAGTCGCAAGTACGGGCGGGGGGACGCGGCCGGGCGGGCGGCATCAAGTTTGTAGAAAATACGATCGATGCAGTAGCTGCGGCTCAAACAATTTTTAATTTGCCGATCGAGGATGAATATCCCGAAGTCCTACTGGCAGAAGCAAAGTACAATGCTGACCAAGAATTATACTTGGCTGTACTCCTAGACCCCGTAGCCCGCCGCCCGGTACTTCTGGGTTCGAGACAAGGAGGTATGGATGTCGAAGGGTCGATCGACAAAATGCAGCAAGTTCCCGTAGACCAGGAATTTTCGCCATTCTACGCGAGGCGTCTGATGCTGAAAATGGGATTGCAGGGAGATTTGATTCAATCGGTGAGCGCGATCGTCGAAAAAATGTACCGGCTGTTTGTCGAAAAAGATTTAGATTTAGTAGAAATCAATCCTCTCGGCATCAGTCCGACGGGAGAACTCATGGCTTTAGATGGTAAAGTCACCGCCAACGACGATGCCTTGGGGCGACATCCAGACTTGGCCGCACTTTCGGGCAAGAAGAAGCCTAGCAGCGGGATCGTAGGGGACAGGAGAAGTCCTTCTGCGGGCGATCGCCGGAATTCCAACTCGAAGGTGCAGCACTCACAGCCGGAATTTGACTCGAAACCTCAATCCCCGATCTCGAATTCCGAATCTCTGGAATTAGTCGAACTAGACGGGAATATCGGGATTTTGTGCAACGGCGTGGGGCTGACAATGGCAACTCTGGATGCTGTAGCCCACCAAGGAGGAAAACCGGCTAATTTTGTGAATATGGGTTCCCTAGACCGCTACGAAGCAGCAAATGCCCTGCGCGATCGCACGGAGTTGGGCCTGGAGTTAGTCGCTCAGGATAAAACAGTTAAGGTAATACTCATAAATATTTTGGGCAGCGCCTCCAAAAGTGACGAAATCACCGCCGCAGTAGTCGGCTATTTGGAACGGAAAGCTCGCGCCAACCGCCACCTCCAAGTTGTGCTGCGTCTGGTAGAGGTCGATACTGATGCTGTTAAAAAGCGTTTGGGACAGTTGCCCGTGCAGCTAGCTACCACTTTGGATGAGGCCTCCGCTAAAGCTGTATCCTCTGCCAAGTAGCGACAGTCGATCGGCAAAATACGAAAGTTATAGGACAGACGAAGGTCTTCTGCTTTTTAAAACATCCAGTGTCAAATGTGAAAAATGAATTTAACTCCTGAAAGCAAAGTCCTAATACAGGGCATTACAGAATCTCCCGCCTCAACCCGCGCCGCCCTGATGATGAAAGCATACGGCACGAATGTAGTCGCTGGTGTCAGTCCCGGTCGGGGGGGGCTGGATTTGGAGGGAATTCCGATTTTTGATTTGGTAGAAGAAGCAGTGGCGGCAGTAGGTCACGTTGACACTACAGTAATTTTAGTAGACCGTTACTGGGTGCTGGATGCGGCTCTAGAAGCGATCGCCGCCGGAATTCGCCAAATCGCGATCGTCACTGAGGGAGTGCCTCCTCTGGATATGGTGCGCTTAGTCAGAAAAGCAGAAGCCACCGAAACTTTGGTAATCGGGCCCAATAGTCCGGGAATTATTGTACCCGACAAGCTACTGCTAGGAACTCACCCCAAGGAATTCTACACTCCAGGCCCGGTGGGCGTGATCAGTCGCAGTAGCACTTTGACTTACGAAGTTGCCCTAGAACTGACTGAGGCGGGCTTGGGACAATCGATGGCGGTTTGTATTGGCTGCGACGCGATTGTCGGTTCTTCTTTTATGCAGTGGCTGCAAATTTTGGACGAAGACGACACTACCGAGGCGATCGTTTTGATCGGGGAAGTTGGCGGGTGGAGCGAACAAGCTGCTGCTTCTTATATCGGATCGGCGATCGACAAACCCGTGGTTGCTTATCTAGCCGGCCGCTACGCTCCCAAAAGCCCGTCATTGGGCCACGCAGGCATCCTGATCAGTTCTCGGGCCGCCGCCCAAAAAGCCTTTGGAGTTACCGCCGAGAACAAAATGGCTGCCTTTGAAGAAGCAGAAATACCTCTGGCGGCTCGGCCTTCAGAAGTTCCAAAGTTGCTCAAAAAATTGCTCAAGAAAAATTGATTGCTTTGGGAGAATTAGGGCGGGGGCGGGTTTTGTCTCAAAATTGTCTGCGGGATGCCACAACTGCTGGCTAAACCCGCCCCTACGACACATTGATGATTTTCTTACCAGAGGCCTCTGACGGGTCTCACAGGCTGCGGTGCTGGTGCTGGTAAGGGTGCGGCTGAGGGGCGCACTGAAGGGGGATTTGTTGGCTGCACGCTGCGACGAGGTTCGATCGGGCTTTCGGTGCCAGTTGTTGTCTTAGTTGTCTCGCGCATCGAATCTTGAAGCAGGCTGCTCAGATTTCCCGCTAAACCCTGAACTTTCCCAACAGCAGCGCCAACGCTGGCAACATCTACGTAAACCTCCGGCAGAGGATACTTTTTCAGGACTTCCAGCAGCGATAATTTACCATCGTCGCTGGCTGCGAGGATCACCGCCGCCCGCAAAGCTTTACCATTTTCTGTACGGCGCTGAGTCCGAATTACTTGACCGATTTCATCAGTGATTTTTTCTCCTGGGGTGCTGTAGACTACCCTAGCCAAACTAGCTGGCTTTAAACCGATTTCTAAACCGACTAACCCCCGCAATATTTGTGCGTCTATTTTGGAAAACTGGATAATTTGTTGCAGGGTTGGCGTGGTTGTGCCATCTTTAGCAAAGTCTTCTAAGTCGCTGATATTGATGGTTTGCCGAATCGGGCCAAATGTCAGGATCATTTTTTCGGCCCCGAATGCTCTACTGCTAGATAATATGCTCGCGCTTGCCCCTAAAATCACGGCAATGCCGATCGATACAAATTTTGTTAATTTCATATTCAGTTTGAGCGATCGATTAAAATTATTTTTGCGAGATTTGTACATTATAGATGCAGCGGTTATATTCTACAAGGTCGCGAATGTAAGTTTTGCCCGCATCACACCCACAATCTCGATCGAGATGTTTTCTCGCTCTCAACGTTAAGAATAAGTAACCACATCTACCGAAATATTTTTTATTCTATTGATTCTGCCTTCTATCATCTAAATCTCTAGCCTTCTACATCCTAGTGCATTCAGCCTTCTACATAAGTGCCTTCTAAAAGTTATGTTGAAAACCCAGCGCAAATCCCAAAAATCCAAACACAAGCAGAGCGACAAAACCACAGCCCTCAGCAAAAAAGAAGTCGCTGCTCAAAAACGCAAAACTTCACAAAAGCGCAATGAATTAGTGCAGGCGATCGTCATAAGCTGCTTAATCAGCGCTGCTATCAGCATCTCCCTGTTGTTCGTTGCCCGCCCTAAGATTGCAATTGCAGGAGGCGCAGCCGTAGCCATCTTGCTGCTTTCCTACAAATACCCCCGTCAAGCTTTGTGGGCTTTTCTAATTTACCTGCCTTTCAGTGGTACAATTACTTACACAATTGGCGGCGGCAATGCTGCATTTCAAGTAGCCAAAGATGCTTTCTACATACCAGCTCTCATCGCCCTAATTCAAAGCTGCAAAAAGAAACAGTTGCCTCTGTTCATTCCCAAACAAATGCTTTCTACCTTCAGCATCCTGTTGATGATGGCAATGCTGACTTTAATTTTTGTCAACGGGGAGATGCAACTCAACCCAATGAAGGGCGACAAACCCATTTTGCAAGGAATTCTCGGCTTAAAAGTATTGATAGGTTACATACCGCTGATTGCCTGTACCTACTATCTCCTTCGCACTAAGAAAGATTTGGTATTTTTTAGTCGAATGCACATCGTTTTAGCAATATTTTGCTGCATTCTCGGTTTGATTCAGTACCTGTTACTGCAAAGTGGAAAGTGCGCGGGAACCCGAGGCATGAGCGGAGAAGAATTATATAAAGCAACGCTGGAAGCTAGATGTTTTGTTGGTGGTTCTCTGGTATTCAGTCCAGAAGTCAAGTTTATCCGCTTGCCGGGAACTTTTGTAGCACCTTGGCAGTGGGCGTGGTTTTTGATTTCTAATGCTTTTTTAACCTTTGCCTCTGCCTTTTGCGATCCTTCATTCTGGTGGCGAGTTATCGGTTTATTTGGCATGGCATTAGTATTTGCCAATGCAGTTATTTCCGGTCAAAGAGCGGCTTTAGTTATGGTTCCCGTTGCTACGGCAATCCTGCTAATTCTCACCGGTCAATTAGTCAATTTCAAACGATTTATTCCCATCGGTGCAGGACTGGCAATTCTGCTGTTTGTCGGTGCCGCAATTAACCCAGGAATTATCGAGCAGCGGTGGGATAGTTTTGTTAACCGCTGGAATGCTGCACCGCCCCAGCAGTTTTTCTTAAATCAGTTGGAGCAGAGCCACAATTTTATCATTGACAGACCTCTCGGTAGAGGTGTCGGACGAGCAACTAATTCAACGCGGATATTTGGTTTCACGCAGCTAATTGAAACTTTCCATCCTAAGTTGATCTACGAACTCGGTTATCCGGGAATGATTGCTTTTCAAATCATGCTTTTACACTTAGCTTTTCTAACTTTTCGAGCTTACCGCACTGTGAAGGACAAAAATTTGCGGAGTTACGGAGCTAGTTTTTGGGTGTTTGTGGGATTTATTACGATCAATACTCAATACTATCCGCTGGATGTAGATCCAGTGTCCGTGTATTATTGGGTTTTAGCTGGGGCGATTTTAAAGTTGCCAAAAATTGACAAACAGGTGCAGGATGAAAAACACTTGGAACTTGAGGGAGATGAGTTGGAAGTTCACCACCAATTAAAGGAGAAAAAAATTATTGCATCTGCTCCAATTTGAAAAAAGTTCTATCGGAAACACTTTAATATCATCTCCAATCGAACAAATACAATAATTAAGCCAGGTTCGTAGTGCGGGCTTGAGCCCGCAGCATAAAAGCGGACACCAGGACGCACTACGAACGTACTAATCAGGTTCGTAGTGCGGGCTTGAGCCCGCAGCATAAAAGCGGACACCAGGACGCACTACGAGCCGTTTTTATTATGTATTCCATTCCATATCCCAGCTAGAAATGCAAATTAAAACCCATTTTTTCGATTCAGATACTAATTTTTAAAGCGTTTGTCGATCGATATGCCGCGACAGCATCAAACTCTGCTTAATTCTACCAATAATTAGCTCGAACATTTTTTTGCGGGACGGATTCTTACTGCTGGGCGGCATCCCTAACTCGCAACACATCAAATTCAAATCAGTTGCACTCATAGCCGACAATTTTTGCCTCACCTCTAGTTCGCGACCATTCTTAGCTTGCAAACGCAGTTCTTCATAAACTTCGAGAACACTTACGGCTGATGAATTAGCAGGTTTAGCAACATCAGCAACTGTAGCTAATTCCGAAGTTTTAGACCCAGCAGAAATCACTCCCCGCTTAACTTGAGCCTCAATCCTGGTTAATTTTTTGGAAACCTCCCGCAAGATTTCCTTAAGTTCGCCAATTTCATCAAGTACCCCCCCAGTTTCCGAATCGCCAGCAGGCAAAATATCTTTTTTAATCATTTCAGATACTCCTCACACTCGCGCCAAAGTTGCTCAAATTCTCTCACCAATTCTCGCGGCAGTTCTCCCTCATTAATCGCCCGTTTTAAGCCGACGCTTTCCCGAATTGTCGATTCCAAAAATCTAACTTCTATGTTATTGTCTTTTGATATTTCAGCGCAAAGTCTCTTGACTTCTCTCATATAAAACTGAACTTCATTTGTCAGCAATCCTCCATATATTTTAGCTTTATTCATAAACACGGCAATCTTGGGAAACGGGTAAGGTTCAATCCGTTTCTGAAGCGAGTTTAAAACTAAACTCAATCCCCTAGAACCAAAATAATCTGGATTGACGGGAATTAATATTAAGTCGCAGCAAGAGAGTACGCTATAGGTGAGGAGACTGAAGGAAGGCGAACAGTCAAACAGCATCAAGTCGTATTTGGGGAGATTGGGAGAGTTGGCGATTTTGCCGCTGAACTGACGGATAAAGTCTTTAACACTTTTCCCCTCAAATCCATCGAGATCCAACCAATACAATTCTTCAACTGAAGGGATAAAATGCAACTGTTCGTCAATCTGATAAATGGTGTCGAAACCAACGGGAAATTTAAAGTTCTGTCCGGCTTTTTTAAAGACTTCGAGGGCATCGTAAATTGTCAGTCTGTGTTTGAGAGATTGTTCGTACCACTTACCAAATTTATCATCTAAATGACCCGTATTTTCGTTGAGCCCGATCGCCTCTGTGAGCGACATTTGCGGGTCTAGGTCTAACATCAGGACTTCTAAGTCTGTTCCTTGGGATATAATATTTCCCAGACTCCAAGTGACGGTGGTCTTTCCGACTCCGCCTTTGAAGTTGATTACGGCTATGGATTTAGGGCTCATGGCTGGATTTGTTTGGATTTTGCTGAAATATAAATTAAAACATATTGTGGCTGTTAGTCGATCGCGCGATCGCACACTAGGGTCACGATGTGCCAATTGATATATAAAAATGATATATCATTAACTAAGTAGAACAACTTAAAAAAATAGAAAACCCAGATCCTCAATGGCTTTAAGAAATCGGGGATATAGCGGTTCTCAAAAAAGTGAGGTATGCCCTATGCCCACGGAGGCCTATGCCCACGGAGCCCTATGCCCTATGCCCAGTCGTACCTCATCTTTCGCTTGAAAGGCTATATAACAGAACATCATGTCACATCAACTAACTCATTTTTTAAAACTGTAGCCGTTGCAACTCCCTACACGCATAACGGAGAGAAGGCAAAGCAATGCGATCGACTCCCTGAGGACATATTTCAAAAGCCAATATTCTTGCCGACCTTTTAGCTAATTCAATCCTCTCTTTTGCAGTCCTTGTTTTATCTTTATAATCAGTAATTTCATTGCATTCCTGACCTGACCGATCGCTATTAATGTAATGAAACCACGTTTCAATATTTCGGGCTGGCACAAAAATAGCAACTTTCTCGTCAGGCAATCGCGGATCTTTGTTTAAATTACCTGCTGTTTCGTCTAATACTATATTTAAAGAACGCATTCGATCGTCCAAGCTATCTTCATCAGCATCAATCATTACCACTACAGCAATATTTCTGTATTTACGGCTTCTATAACTTTTAATAAGAGCTGGATAATGCTTGACTATCGAAGCATTGTTATTCTTAATTGTTCTGCCTTTAGGATTGCCAAAGTCTTTAATTTTGCGATCGTCCAAGCCCCGGCAGATTAGATATTCTCTAATAAATCGCTCTTGGTCAATATCTTCACAGAGAATAGTTACTTCTGGTAAATCATCTCTACTCGTCATAAATCCATCCAAGTTCTATAAGCTTAGCAACTGATAAACCTTCTTCTCCAGTATCATTAATTCGCCGCACGCGGACAGCTTCATTATCTTTTCGTTCAAACCAATAACCTGAATTGCTAGCTAAGTAATTAATTAATGAGGGGTGATGAGAAATTAACATTACTTGTGCTTGATTTTCCAGACAATAGTCCATCACCCTACGCCACCAAGGTCTTATTTCCGGTAAAGCCAGGAAATTTTCTGGTTCATCAATACATAAAGTAAAATTATCATCAGGAGAACAATATATTAAGGTGTATAGAACAATTAAAGCTTTTTGACCATGTGATAATTCATTAAGCCTATAAGCAGCCTTGCTGGGACGGGTAAAAGATGCTGACAAAATCCTAACATCACCAGATTTAGAATTTTGAAATGAATCAAATCCTTGGATAATCTTTTGTAATTCCAGCGTTAATTTAAGGATTTTACCTTGAGATTCTTGAGATAAATAGCTGTACCAAGCTGCATAATTTGACATATCCCAGTTAGGTGAACTTTCCTCCTTAAGGCTTTCTGATTCCATTATAAAAGGATTGATCTGTACAATAAAGAAGTTAGAAATCCGTTTTTTGAACCATGTAAGCTTTAGATTGTTAGGCCTCTCGTAAATAAAACCAATGCCAGAACGCGACCAATCAAAGAACGGCACGAAAGCACCTTCGCGATCGGGATCGTCATTATACAACCTAGCTTGGCCTACAGATATACCTAGATCGGCTGCATCATCAACCCAGAAATTAAACAGAGGTTGTCCGTCAAAAGTTAAGCTTTCTAGTCGCATTCTAGGAGGTGCATAGTCTCCTTGATGTTCGATCTCTAGGGTATACTTATAAATGCCACCATTTCCTTGAATATCCAATTCAAATTTTTGAATGTTGGATTTTTGCCATCTTGTTAAATCCTTGCTTGCAAACAAATCTGATACTTTATAATCTTGCTGGAAAGCTTGATCGCCTAAAATAAATTTCTGTAGTTTTCTTAAAACCTCGAAAACGGTAGTTTTGCCCGATCCATTTGAACCCAGAAAGAGATTTAAGCTATCTACTGTCAATTCAAAATTGACCAGGCATCTAAAATTATTTACATAAATTCTCTTCAGCATAATTTTTATTGATAAATGTTAGGATAATGATCGACTTAAAGATTAATTATAAATACATCTGTATATCCTACAAGACTTTGCGCTTACAATGCCAAGTCGATTATATACAGTTTGAAGTTGACGTTAAGGGCTGGCAAAATTACCAGCCCTTAATTTGTTTTAGCGTTTCACCAACTTCTTGGACAACTTCCGCAAGCGAATTGATTTCGGTGTTACTTCCACCAATTCATCCTGACCGATGTACTCCAAAGCACGCTCCAAACTCATGTCGATTGGTGCTTGCAATTGCGCCAATTCTTCACCGCCAGAGGCGCGGTGGTTTGTCAACTGCTTCGACTTGCAAATATTCAGCTCCATGTCTTCATCTCGGTTGTTTTCTCCGATAATCATCCCTCTGTAAACCTTGGTTCCGGGGGTAATGAAAAATACGCCGCGGTCTTCAGCATTTTTCAGTGAATAAGTAGTTGCAGTTCCTTCTTCAAAGGAAATCAATACTCCGTTGCGACGGGAGATAATTTCTCCACCGAGGGGGCGATAGTCGAGGAAGCTGTGGTTCATAATTCCAGCGCCGCGAGTCAAGCGCATAAACTCGCCTCGGAATCCAATCAAACCACGGGCGGGGACTGAAAATTCGATTTGGGTGCGGCCGGTGCTGCTGACGTGCATATCTTGCATTTCTGCTTTCCGCTGACCGAGGCGTTCGATGCAGCCACCGACTGCTTCTTCGGGTACGTCTAACACCAAACATTCAAAGGGTTCGCAGGGACGACCGCCGACTTCGCGGAAGATTACTTGCGGTTGAGATACTTGGAATTCGTGCCCTTCGCGACGCATATTTTCGATCAGGATTCCGAGGTGGAGTTCGCCACGGCCGGATACGAGGAATTTGTCGGGGGATTCAGTTTCTTCGACGCGCAAGGCGACGTTGGTTTGGAGTTCTCGCATTAGTCGATCGCGAATTTGACGCGATGTTACCAAACTACCTTCTTGACCGCAGAATGGCGAATCGTTCACAGAGAAAGTCATCTGCAAAGTTGGTTCGTCTACCTTGATTAAAGGTAGCGCTTGCGGGTCGTTGGGACAGGTAATTGTCTCGCCAATATACGCATCAGCAAAACCGGCAACGGCGACAATATTACCAGCGGAAGATTCTGCGATATCAATCCGCTTCAGGCCATCAAAGCCCATCAATTTACTAATTTTTGATTTGACAAGCGCGCCGCTTTCGGTGATCAAAACTGCTTGTTGACCGATTCTAATCGTGCCGTTGTGGATGCGACCGATGACGATGCGACCGACGTAATCTGAGTAATCTAAGGTGGTTACTTGCAGTTGCAGCGGCTTGTTGGGGTCGCCGACGGGGGGTGGTACGTGGTCTAGGATTTCTTCAAAGAGGGGCTTCATATCTAGCCCTTCGTCTTCGAGGTGTTTTTTGGCGTAACCGCTTAAGCCGGAACCGAAGAGGTAGGGAAATTCGCACTGATCGTCGTCAGCACCTAGTTCGAGGAACAGATCCAAAACTTTATCGACTGCTTTGTGGGGGTCGGCTCGATCGCGATCGATTTTGTTGACAAAGACGATCGGGCGCAGTCCTTTTTCCAGGGCTTTTTTGAGCACGAAGCGGGTTTGCGGCATCGGGCCTTCGTTAGCGTCTACGATTAGCAAACAACCGTCTACCATGCCGAGAACTCGTTCGACTTCACCGCCGAAGTCGGCGTGTCCGGGGGTATCGACGATGTTGATCAGGGTTTCTTTGTATCGGACAGCGGTATTTTTGGAAAGGATGGTGATGCCACGCTCGCGCTCGATGTCATTGGAGTCCATGACGCAATCTGGGACTTCTTCCCCTTCGCGGAAGACCCCGGACTGTCTGAGGAGAGCGTCCACAAGGGTGGTTTTGCCGTGATCGACGTGAGCAATGATAGCGACGTTGCGAATGGGAAGACTCATAATGCGTCCGAGACGTTAAACGGATTTAACTAAAGATTTCTTAATAATTGTAGCGCATGAAGTCAAGGGGCGATCGGGTGGCTGCAATATTGGCGTGCGATCGTCGCTAGAATCAGGGTTAAGGTTCTGTTAGTGCTGTTGAGTTGGTGGAGGTTGCGAAGGTTTGATTGGGGGCGATCGCCTTTATGATCGTGAGCGAGTAGTTGCGATCGCATTTATGGAAGTACAACCCAGGGACATTCAGCGTTACGTCAAGTCAGACGGTCAGATTCCTTTCGATGAGTGGTTTTATGCTCTGCGGGATTCTCAAGCTAAACTCAAGATTAATGTGAGATTGAAGCGAGTCAGTACAGGTAATTTTGGAGACTACCGCCCAGTGGGAGAAGGAGTCTTGGAATTGAAAATTAATTTTGGGCCAGGCTACCGGGTTTATTTTGGACAAGTAGAAACAACAATAGTGCTTCTTCTGTGTGGAGGGGATAAAAGCACTCAGGACGAAGATATTCGTAAAGCAAAGAAATATTGGATTAAATACAGGAGTCAAGACAATGGTTAAAAGTGTACCTTACCATCCGTTTCTGATTGAACAGCTCAAAGATTCAGTATATGCGGCCGGCTACCTCGCGCTGTTTTTGAATGAGCAAGAAGAGGGAGATTTGGATATTGGCATTTTCCCATCAGCTTTGAAAGAGGTATTTGAGGCTTTGGGCGAACCAAATATGTCGGCTGATGATGCTAAATTGCATTTGGAAAAGTTAGATACTTTGTTGTCGCCAGAAGGAAGTGCGACAATTTATGCTTTGGCTAGTTGGCTGAAGGCTTTGGGATTAAAGTTAACAGTTGCGGTTGATGCAGGGGATGAGGAATGTTCTGCTAATGTTGTTGAGTTGGCCGAAGTTGGTAAGGTGTGATTTTGTACTTTGAGTGGGAGTGATGGGCTAGAATCTAGTTTATGGAAGTACAACCGAAGGAAATTCAGCGTTACGTTACTACCGATAGCCGAATCCCTTTTGATGAGTGGTTTGATTCGCTGCGGGATTTCAACGCTATACTAAGGATTGAAAAACGGCTTGAGCGAGTTGAAAATGGTAATTTAGGGGATGCTTGCTCGGTGGGAGAAGGTGTTTGTGAGTTGAGGATAAATTATGGCCCTGGTTATCGGCTTTATTTTGGACAAGTTGGATCGACAATTGTACTTTTGCTGATAGGTGGAGATAAAAGCACCCAAGAGCAAGACATTCGCAAGGCTAAGGAATACTGGAATGATTACAGGAGTTAAAAACATGACTAATAGTTTACCTTACCATCCGTTTAAAATTTCCAATCTCAAAGATCCAAACTATTCTGCTGCTTACCTTTCTCTAATATTTGGAGAAGAGGAAGAGGGAGATTTGGAATTAAAAATTATGCTCTCAGCTATGAGAGATATATTTGAGGCTTTGGGTGAACCAAATATGTCGGCTGATGATGCTAAATTGCATTTGGAAAAGTTAGATGCTTTGTTGTCGGGAGACGGAATTGCGACAATTTATGCTTTGGCTAGTTGGCTGAAGGCTTTGGGATTGAAGTTAACGGTTGCGGTTGATGCAGGGGATGAGGAAATTTCTGCTAATTGTGCTGAATTGGCGGAAGTTGGTAATGTTTGATTTTGACCGATCGCCCGTATGATGATCAGTGAGTAAGTGCGATCGGCTTTATGGAAGTACAACCCAGGGAAATTCGGCGTTATATTACCCCAGACGGTAGAAATCCTTTTGCAGAGTGGCTTAATTCCCTGCGGGATTTGAATGCGGTAGTTAAAATTGAGCAAAGGCTCGATCGAGTTCGCTTAGGCAATTTAGGAAACACCAAGTCTGT
>Ga0209490_10003774_pt1 | contig 14122 bp, 14 predicted proteins | sample MAT06_FD_187209 | JGI IMG/M metagenome (GOLD analysis project Ga0209490, IMG submission 187209) | Freshwater microbial communities from Lake Fryxell liftoff mats and glacier meltwater in Antarctica - MAT-06 (SPAdes) (version 2) | ecosystem: Environmental > Aquatic > Freshwater > Ice > Liftoff...
TCCGTCGCGCAGGCAAAGAGTTTTGTGACCCGGGCGATCGAAACCATGCACCGCTGGGGCTCGACAACGGCACTGAACCACTCTTCGGCCGCTGGCTAGAATCAAAAAGAAACGAGGGGGCTGGATTTTTTATCGGCGGCCCGTAGTATCCGGCGCATGAAGTATATTTTCGTCACAGGAGGCGTCGTGAGCTCGCTCGGCAAAGGCCTTGCTGCCGCATCGCTTGGAACGCTTCTCGAGCGGCGCGGACTCAAGGTCACGCTTCAGAAACTCGATCCCTATTTGAACGTTGATCCGGGGACGATGAATCCTTTTCAGCACGGGGAGGTATATGTTTTGGCCGATGGGGCGGAGACCGATCTCGATCTCGGGCACTATGAGCGCTTCACGAATTGCGTGCTCACGCGGGCGAACAATCTGACGAGCGGGCAGGTCTATGAAACGGTGCTCCAGAAAGAACGGCGCGGGGATTATCTCGGAAAAACCGTCCAGGTGATCCCTCATATCACAGACGAGATCAAAGGCCGCATACGCGAGCTCGGCGAGAAATCCGGCAGCGACATTATCATCACAGAGATTGGCGGCACGACGGGGGATATCGAGGGTCTGCCGTTTCTCGAAGCGATCCGTCAGTTCATCCTCGAGGTCGGCCAGGAGAATGCGATCATCATGCACGTAACGCTGGTGCCATTTATCAAGGCCGCGGGCGAGCTCAAGACCAAACCCACGCAGCAAAGCATCGCGAAGCTCCGCGAGATCGGGCTTCAGCCACAAGTGCTGATTTGTCGCACGGAGATGCCACTCAACAAAGAGGTGCGTCAGAAGCTTTCGCTTTTTTGCAACGTTCCGCTCGACGCCGTGATCGAAGCCGGAGATGTCGAGCACACGATTTACGAGGCACCGCTCAATCTCCAGGCGGAAGGTCTCGATACGACCATTTGCCGCATTTTGCGCCTTGAGACGCCGGAGCCGGATATGACGGACTGGAAAAAATTTGTCCAGCGCGTGATCGCACCGAAGAAGCGTGTGCGCATTGCGATTGTCGGGAAATACATCGAGTTACAGGACGCCTACAAGAGCATCTACGAATCGCTCACGCACGCCGGAGCGGGCCACGATTGCGGGATTGACCTCGTGTTGGTCGATGCCGAAGATCTCGAAGCCGAGGGTGCGGATAAATACCTGCGCGGAGTCGCCGGGGTGCTGGTGCCCGGCGGTTTCGGAGATCGGGGGATTGAAGGCAAGATCGAAGCGGTGAGATATTCGCGCGAATCGCGCACGCCTTTTCTCGGGCTCTGCCTGGGTATGCAGGTAGCGACGATTGAGTTCGCTCGCAACGTTTGCGGTCTCGATGGGGCCAATAGCACGGAGTTCGATCCCGCCACGCCGCATCCGGTCATTCACATTCTTGAGGAACAAAAAGAAGTGACTGACAAAGGCGCGTCGATGCGGCTCGGTACCTGCCACACCGTGCTGGCGAAAAACACGCTGGCTCATCAAGTCTATGGCAGGTCGGAAATCTCGGAACGCCACCGCCACCGCTATGAATTTAATCAGGCGTATCGCGAGGATATGGAAAAGCGCGGATTCGTCATCGCAGGCACGTCTCCCGAGGGCACGCTCGTCGAACTCATTGAACTCTCGACGCACCCGTGGTTTCTCGCCTGCCAGTATCACCCTGAGTTCCAGTCCAAGCCCAACGCCCCGCATCCGCTCTTCAAAGGCTTCATCTCCGCTTGCCTTGCCCACGAGGACTAAAGAAAGTGCATTCATGACCTCCACCCAGCACGACTTCGAGCGCAACATTGAGTTTGAGTTTGTCCGCGCGACAGAAAATGCAGCGCTCAACTCGATTCACTGGATGGGCCGAGGAGACAAAGAAGCCGCCGATGCCGCCGCGTGCGACGCGATTTACGGCGTGTTTGATCAAGTGGATATTCGTGGTGAAGTCGTCATCGGCGAGGGAATCAAAGACAACGCTCCCGGGATTTTCCTTGGGGAAAAGCTCGGCAAGTGGAGTGAAGGTGCACCCAGATTTGACATCGCTCTCGACCCCATCGACGGCACGAGTAATATCGGGAAGGGACTACCTAACTCGATTTCCGTCATGTCCGGCGTTTACGTCCCTGAGGGGCGAACCCGGAGCATGGTCAATATCGCCAGTTTCTACGTCGAAAAAATTTCCTACGGTCCGCAGGTTGCTGAAGCGATTCGCAAGAACGACCTCGCGCCGATCCGTCTGGATGCACCGTTTCACCGCTCGCTCGTCGTTGCCGCGACCGCGCTAAAAAAACGCATCAGCGATCTCGTCGTCGTCATTCTCGACCGGCCCCGCAACCAGACTTACATCGATACCGTCCGCGCCGAGGGAGCTTCGCTTCGGTTGATTGCCGATGGGGACATTGCTGCCGCAGTGGCACCCTCGTTGCCGGACTCCGGGGTCGATCTTTACGCAGGCATCGGTGGCGCTCCAGAGGGGATTCTGACTGCGGCCGCGCTCAAGGCGCTCGGCGGCGAGATCCAACTTCGCATGTGGCCGCGCGATGATGCCGAACGCGCCGAGTTGCTCAAAACGCACACCGTTTCCGACCTCCAACGTGTTTACTACACGGACAGTCTTGTTGAGGGCGATAGCGCGATTTTTTGCGCCACAGGCATCAGCGACAGTGCATTGTTGCCGGGCGTGAAGCTTGTTGGCAATACGGCGACGACCCACTCGATTCTCATGCGCGCGCGCAGCCGCACCGTGCGATACATTCGAGCCGTTCACAATCTCTCCGCCAAAACGATCCATCTCCGGAGCGTTACCGGCGAACGAAATATCTAAGAGGGTTGGAGGGCGCGGAATTCCGCCTCATCGACAATTTTGATTCCGAGCGAGCGGGCTTTCTCGAGCTTGCTGCCGGCATCTTCGCCCGCGAGGACGTGCGTCGTTTTTTTGCTCACACTGCCGGTGACTTTGCCTCCGAGTTGGCGAATGGTTTCCGCCGCTTCATCGCGCGGGATAGTGAGCGCTCCGGTAAGAACCCACGTTGTGCCGACGAGCGGGCCGCCTGCGGTGGAAGCGGGCTCGTCGTTCTCGCCGAAGTGGAGGCCGACTGAGCGAAGCGTTTCGATAAACGTCCGGGCGGAGGGGTCGCGAAACCACACGTGGATTGCGTCGGCCATGATCTCGCCGATTTCGTGAACCGTGAGCAGCGTTGCAACATCGGCGACGGCGAGAGCGTCCAGCGTGTGAAAGCGCGCCGCGAGATCGCGTGAAGACGAGATACCCACATGCGGTATGCCGAGACCGTGGAGCAAACGCCAGAGCGGGCGTGAACGGCTGGCTTCGATGCCTTCCAGCAGATTGGCTGCGCTTTTCTCTCCCATGCGATCAAGTGCAAGAAGCGCGTCTTTTTGAAGAAAATAAACATCCGCTACCCCGCGGAGGAGGTTGGCTTCGACGAGTTGCGCGACCAGAGCCTCGCCGAGCCCCTCAATGTCCATGGCACCTCGCGAAGCGAAATGCTCGATGCGCCGCCGAAGCTGGGCCGCACATGCGAGGTTGCGGCATTTCCACGCCACGCCCTCCTGCACCGCCGCTTCGCCGCAAGCGGGACATTCGGTTGGCATCTTAAAAACCAACTCCGCCCCGGTGCGTTTTTCTTTGCGCACGGCCACAACGGCGGGGATCACCTCGCCCGCTTTTTCGACCTCGACGACATCGCCCACGCGGATGTCTTTGCGTGCGATCTCATCGGCGTTGTGAAGCGTCGCACGCGAAACCGTGCTGCCCGAGACTAAAACCGGATCGAGTTCGGCAACGGGTGTGAGCACGCCCGTGCGCCCAACCTGGATCGTGATTTCGCGCACGCGAGTCTCCGCGCGTTCGGGTTCGTATTTGTAGGCGATCGCCCAGCGCGGAGCCTTCGAGGTCGAGCCCAGCGTCTCCCTCAACGCGATGGAGTCCAGTTTGACGACGGCACCGTCGGTCTCATAGACAAAATCGTGCCTCACGCCGCCGAGCGATTCGATCGCCGCGATGACCTCGTTATCTGCGCTGGCCGGGAGAATTTTTTCGCAAACCGGCAGGCCCCATTGGCGGAATGTTTCGAACATCGCGTGCCCCGAATCCGGAGCCGACCCCGACCATGCGCCGAACCCGTAGAATATTCCCGCCAGCCCGCGTGCGGCAACGAGTTTGGGGTCGAGTTGTTTGAGCGATCCCGCTGCGGCGTTGCGGGGGTTGGCAAATGCCGGGAGCCCTTCCTCGTCGCGGGCCGCATTGAGGCGCGCAAAGACGCTCTTCGGCAGGTAAATCTCCCCGCGCACCTCAACCTGCGCAGGCGCGGCTCCGGTCAGTTTGATCGGGATGTTGGAAATCGTGCGCACGTTTTGAGTGACGTCGTCGCCCGTGGTTCCATCCCCCCGCGTGGCCGCTCGCATGAGGCAACCGTTCTCGTAGAGTAGACAAATCGCCACCCCATCCACTTTCGGCTCAATCGAAAATCGCACGTCCGCACCCGCTGCCAGCTTCCGCACGCGCACGAGAAATTCCCTCAACTCCACCTCGGAATACGTATTGTCGAGACTCTGCATCGGCACGACATGCCGGGCCGACGTGAACGCCTCGAGCGCGCTCCCTCCCACTCGAGCGGTGGGTGAATCGCCGGACTCCAACGCGGGCGATTCCTTCTCCAAATCCGATAGTTCCCTCAAAAGAGCGTCGAACTCGCGATCCGTAATCTCCGGTGCCGCGTCCTGATAATAAAGCGCGTTGTGACGCTCAATCTCCCGCCGGAGTTCCAGTATTCTTGGTAGATGGCTTAGCATAAAAAAGTTTCAAGACCGCGAGGCCCGCGACGGTTCCGAACAGGTCGGCTAGCCAGTCAAACGGGTCGCCCCCGCTCCGCCCCGTGACGCGCAGTTGATTGATTTCATCGGTCAACGCCAATGTGCTGAGAACAACGATCACGACCAGAAAAATTACCGACCAGTGCCACGGAAAAGTCGCCCGCAGGCACGCTCCAAAAGCCATTGCCCCACCCGCGAAAAACACAAAATGCTGAAGCTTGTCCCAATAAAAAACGGGACACTCCGAGCCGGCGGAACCGGTTCTGTTCGAGACGTAAACGAGTAAGCCGATCCAGATTGCAAAAGCCAGCCACATCGCCGGGCGGGTGAAGGGCCACCTCGGGACAAAGCGTGGAAGGGATTTCATCAATGAAAATAACCCTCTTTGCCGCCGTGACCTACTTCCCGCTATCGCGCTTCACGGCCTCGATGCGACGCCAGAGGTCGGGGTCTTCGGCGGAAACGGTTTGCTTGAGATAGGCGATGTATTGCGCGGGAGACGACCACGTCGTATAGGCTTTGCGCATGGGCACTAACGTCACGTTGCGCTCGGCGGCTTCGGCGGAGTGTTTCCAGAGCGAAACGCCGACGATCACCGTTGCGGCGATGATCAGAGCGATGAGAAAGTTGAGAAACATCTTCATGACGTGCGAATGACTGGCATTCTTAGTTGATTCAACACGCTGCGTGCTGAGGCGTCAACTGCTCGGAGTGGGGCCAACCATCGGTTGCGGTGCGGCACCGGCGGAGGCGTTGGGGAAAAACGGCGCGAGCTCGGGCTTGTCACGGTAATTGGCAATCGGCGGCTCTTCGAGAAGGCTGTCGAACACCCGCGAGGGGAGGGCTTTTTTCGCAGCGTAAAGGAAATTTGCCGCGTTGGCATACTTGCCTGCCGCCAGTTCAAGCGCCGCCCCGCCTATGGCAATCCTTGAAATACTGTTCTGCGGGCTCAGCTCGAGAGCGGTGTGAACCTCGTTGCGAACGCCCGCGACGTCTCCGGCTTGAAACCGCGCAAGAAGATACCGATTGGCCATGTAAAGATCGTCGGGCGATTTCTCGTGAGCCCGCTGGAGCAACTCCACCGCCTCCGGCGCACGTCCGGTCACGAGCATAACGCCCGCGAGGTTCACCAAATCCGGAGCGCTGTCGGGATTCAAACGCAACGCCTGCTCGAAAGCCACCGCTGCCGTCCCCGTGTCTCCGGTTTTCCACGCGATGATGCCGTTGAGGCGATTGACCAGAACTCCCGCGTCGCGAAGCGTCGCGCTGGCGTCGCTGAGTTGACCGTTGAGCACCATCTCGGACGCTGTCTCCAACAGGCCCTGCGCTGGCGGCGGCACCGGCGTCTCCGCAGGCGCCACCACGCCCGCCGTCGACGAGAGGTTGAGTTTTTCATCCTCCTGCATCCGTTGATAGGTCGAGAAGCCGATGACGCCGACAAACGCCGCCGCCAGCAGGAGAATCAGCGCAATGCTGAAAACCTGCCGCCGCTCCTGCTCAAAACGCAGATCAACCCACCACTGAGATTTAAACATCGTGCAAAGTTTTTCCGCAAACTTCGATCCCTAGCAAAGTCTGACATCGCTTCGGGGACAAGAAGAAACGCAGACAAGTCGTGCAGGGCGGCGATTTTTCTCGATCAAGCATAGCTCTCAGTCGCGAAGACTTCTGGAGCGGCTTTGCAAGCCTAAAGAACTTGATTTTAGTTCCTCGGCACCCGACAAGTCTTTGGACCATGGAATCGCTGAGGGACATTCTTGTAAAAGTGGCGGAGACATCTGGAGGCGATGTCGCGGCTTGTTCCGAAGTGGTCAGCGAGGCGATTGATCAGCAACGTTCGCCAATCCTCGCGATTTTGGACGCCGAGTTGGTGGAGGAAAGGCGCTTTCTTCAAAATTTAGCCCAAACCTGCGGTCTTCCTTGGTGGGCCGGCCAACCCGCAGTTGCTGGCACCGAGATCCTGAAACGTTTTCCATTGAGGCTCGCCCTTCAGTATCAGTTGCTCGTTGTGGGCGAAAATGAAGGCTGTCTTCAAGTGTTGACTTTTGATCCTTTTGACCTGCTGGCTAAACAACGGTTGTCTCAATCTCTGAACCAACCGGTCGAGTGGGCAATGCACACCCGGCGGGATATTCACAAAGCTCTTCAGGATGGCTACGGCATCGGCGCCGATACGTTTGAGGAGATTCTCGAAGGACGCGAGGATGAGGAGATTTTGGACAGTATGAAAGACGAGGTCCAGGAGCTTGACGAACAGGAAGATTCCGAAGCCTCCGTCGTTAAATTTGTGAATCAGATCATCCGCCAAGCCCTCACGGAGCGCTCGACGGATATTCACATTGAGCCGCTCGATGAGGGATTGCGCATTCGTTATCGAGTGGACGGGATGCTCCACGAGGTTCCCGTCCCCGCCCAGATTAACAAGCTTCAGGATTCCGTCGTGGCCCGTGTCAAAATCATGTCCCATTTGGACATCGCCGAGCGAAGGCTGCCTCAGGATGGACGCATCGCCTTAGAGTTTGAGGGCCAGCCTGTGGATGTCCGCGTGGCGACGATCCCTACGGTAACTGGTGAAAGCGTGAGCCTGCGACTCCTCGGACAACAAAAGTTTACATTCGAGCGTCTCGGCATCGACGGGAAAAACCGGGAACAATTAGACCGGTTGCTCGCCCAGCCGAATGGGATCGTCCTGATTACTGGACCGACTGGCAGCGGAAAATCCACCTCGCTTTACACCTTCCTATCCTCGCTCAACAACGAGTCCCGCCGGATCGTCACCATTGAAGATCCTGTTGAAAACAAGCTGCCCGGAGTTCTCCAAATTGCGGTGAAACCCGAAATTGATCTGACCTTTGCACGAGGACTTCGTGCGATTCTCCGCGGTGATCCCAACGTGGTCATGATTGGAGAAATGCGCGATGTCGAGACTGCCGAGATCGCAATCCGGGCTGCACTGACAGGACACTTGGTGTTTAGCACCCTTCACACCAACGACGCCATTGGAGGAATCACCCGTCTTATCGACATGGGCATCGAGCCGTTTCTGGTTTCCACTTCCGTCCGGGCCTTCATTGCCCAGCGCCTCGTCCGCAGGCTATGTGAGGAATGCAAGGAAGTCGCGGATTACCCAGAGGGTTATCTTGAGAAAATGGGCTTTGTGGTGCCCGTCGGCAAAACCATCTACAAGGCTGCCGGTTGCGAAGCGTGCCGTCAAACCGGATACCAGGGCAGAACGGCCATTTTCGAAATCTGTCCCGTCTCTGGACGCATTGCCGACTTGATTGCCCAAAAAGCCGCTTACAGTGAATTGCAGGCGGTAGCCTTAGAAGAAGGCATGGTCTTCCTGCGTGAAAACGGATGGGAACGCGTGCTCTCCGGGGTGACGAGTGTCCAGGAAATATTGCGGGTGACCGCTCAGGACGGGGGTCGCTAATGCCCGCATTTACCTACGAGGCCGTTCAACGCGGCGGAGCCCGGAAGCATGGTGAAATTGAAGCCCGCTCCCGCGCAGAAGCCTGTGACAAGTTGGAACGCGAGCACCTTCAACCCCTCTGGCTTAAGGCCAAAAGCGAGAACAACAGCAATAAAGACGTTGCCCCGTCCGCAGCCGAACTCGACATTCCCAAGGGCGGCTACCACTTAACTGCGAAACAAACGATGCAGTTTACCGAAGAACTCAGTGACCTTCTGGAAGCCGGGCTGCAACTCGAGCAGGCGCTCGGCATCATGGAAAACCGCAAGGAAAAATCGTCATTGAAGCTGGTGTCCGCAAACCTTAGACGGGAGGTGCGCGACGGGGTTAGTTTTTCGGCGGCGATGAGAAAGTCCTCATCCAGCTTCGGGGAGCTTTTTTGCAATCTCGTGGCGGCTGGAGAACAGGGGGGAGCTCTCCATGCGATTCTTAAACGCACCCTCGAATACCAAAAGCTAGTCGCTGAACTGAAAAGCAAAGTCGCCGGAGCTCTGATTTATCCGGCATTTATTGCCATGGCGGGTCTCGTGCTCATCGTTTTATTCGTGAGCTATCTTGTCCCTCAACTGGGAACCCTGCTCGGGACGACTGGTAATAAAATGCCCTTGACAACAGCTCTCCTCATTTCCGCAAGCACGTTTCTGGGAGCTTGGTGGTGGTTGATCCTGATCTGCGCTGTGAGCAGCGGCTTCCTTTTCCGATGGGTGATCAATCAGCCGCGAGGGCGTCAATGGTGGGATCGAGATCAACTTCGCATTCCGCTCGTCGGCGCGATTCTCAAGTGCAAATTCTACGCCCAGTTTTCCCAAACTCTGGCAACCCTCACCTCGAATGGCATTACCATTCACGGTGCCTTGAAGTTGACCAATGCCGCCACATCCAACGTTTACCTCCACTCGATTATTTCCCGCATCACCGATGATGTCAGCGAGGGCAAACCTCTTTCCCGCTCGGTAGCCCACTCAGGTGCTTTCCCTTCTATCTTTGTGGACATGGTCATTGTTGGGGAACAAACTGGCAACCTGCCCCTGGCTCTTGAAAAAGTCGGAAATCGTTACGATAAGGAGCTCAACCTCGCAATCGGCACCCTGACGAGCCTGATCCAGCCCGCCGTGCTCGTTGTGATGGCAGGCATTGTTGGAGTGGTTGCATATTCAATGATGGGTGGTATTTTTCAGGCCGTTTCCGGCCTCGGAGCGAAATAGTCAAAATCACAAATCCTTTATGAAAAAACAAAGTTATTTACTTAAGTCTTCCGGCTACACGCTGGTGGAAATCATGCTCGTCTTGTCCATCATTGTTGTGTTGATGTCCGCGGGCATCTATTATCTGATGGGGAACTTGGGTGTGGCCAAAAACACGCGTGTCAAAAGCGACTTAGAGACTATTAGCACGCAACTGAAGGTTTATCAGATGGAGAACCTGGATTTCCCCACGACTTCCCAAGGTTTACAGGCACTTGTGCAGCCGCCTACAGTTCCTCCAAAACCGAGGAATTGGATTCAATTACTCAAGGTAGAAGCCCTTACGGATCCTTGGGGAAGCCCCTACCAATATTTCAAGCCAGGAAAAAACAATCCCGATAGCTTTGACCTTTGGTCCCTTGGCCCCAACAAAACACAGGGCGATAAAAATATCGGGAACTGGTGAGAGGGGCTGTTTTAACACGGGAGTTTTAATTTAACATGCCCTCAACACACACTCTCTCCTGCAAAGCCGCGAGTGCCGGCTTCACAATTCTGGAGGTGGTCATTGTCCTCTCGATCACGGTCCTGATGATCGGCGCTGCAGCTCCGGCCTTGACGGGAATGGTGGGCGCGGAACAGCTCAAGGCCCCGGCAAGAAGTCTCGAAGCTATGGCAATCACCGCACGGTGCAACGCCCTCGCTGAACAGCGCCCGTATCAGATCGTCCTCACGCCGAAAGGATTTCACCTGGAGCGCGGAAATGACAAGCCGGGCACCAAACCACTCGCCTCGTTCACCTTTTCTAAAAGCATTAGCTTTGAGATGGCGCACTGGCCGGAAGAGAAATGGCTAAAGCCCAATCGCTATGTGTGGTATTTTGCACCGAGCGGATTGTGCGATCCCATCCGCGTCATGTTCCGGAAAGGTGACTCGTATTTTTCCCAGAAATATAGCGCGATCACCGGCTGGGATCAGGAGGAAACGTCTTTCTTCCAATGAAATCCCCGAAGGGATACATGCTCCTGGAGGTTGTGCTCGCGCTTTCCATTTTCGTGGTTGCGGTTGTGGGTCTCATGCGGTGCCTTAGTGCCGGATTGGATGCGAACTATCAGCAGAAACGCCAGACCGTAATGAGGCTTAATTTGCAGAGCCTTCTCGACGAGACGCTCGCCAGTCGGCCGGTCGCAGGTGTTACAAAGTTCCCTGCGGATGCATACAACACCAGCTACCAACGCGAAATCACACCGGAAGAGATCCGAATGCCGAATGGAAAAGCGCTCAACGATATTTTCAAGATATCCGTGACCGCCATAGATTCTAAAAAAGACAACAAAGTCATCGCTGAACTCTGGACTTATGCTTCGCTTTAAGCCCGCGTCCTCACGAAAGGGACTCACGCTGATCGAAGTGATGGTGGCACTCGGCGTCATGGTGATTCTCTTGGGAGGAATTTTTCTCGTCGTCCAGACCTCGCTCAAGACCGTCTTAAAAATTGACACGTTTGCAAGTCGCGCAGATGAAATCACAAACCTCACGGATATCTTCAGATCGGCTTTTCGTAATCTCCCGGCAAGAGCCCGGCTGACCGGGCAGGCGATCGTTTCGGAGGACATCAACCAATACCTGCTCATCATCCGTGATGCCCCCGGATTTCTTTCTTGGAAGTCCGCCCCCGAGGCTGCAGATACCATCGTTCTTATCTCTTTCCGGCAAGATGATGAGGCCGACGCATGGAGGGTTTGCATGAAGAGATTGGTGCCTCCCAACCGCTTTTTGGGAGATGCGTTAGACCCGGAGACGGTGCTAAAGATTGCGAGTGACGTCCCGTGGCTTGAACTGGTGGGGGATTTTCAAGCGTTCAACATCCGGTTTTTTGATGCCAAAGCGAAAGCGTGGAAGAACGAATGGAAAATCACCGATGTGCGTCCGAGCCTCATTGAGATCAAATTAGTTTCTGAGCAGAAACTTGATGAGCGCAGCGAAACGATGGTGATATGGGTTCCGCCAGTGAGGGTGAAAGCGGTATGAAATCAGCCCCGACATGCGGTAATGCGCTGCTTCTGGTGATGTGGGCGATGTTCGTGATGAGCGTTTCGATCCTCGGACTCATCCATCTTCTCAAAATCACGATTGGCACTGCTTCGACCATGGAGCGCGTGGCCATCGCGTCTTCACTGGCGTATGCTGGAACAACGATCGGACGTAACGCTCACTTCCCCGCTGACGGAAAAATCGATAAACGCACTTTTGCCAACGGGGGACAGTTGGAGGTGACGGCGTTAAGCGAGAACGGTAAACTCAATATCGTCAACGAGCTGGCAAGCGGAGAACGCAACACACTCAGGGCTCTCTTTCGCCTCTGGGGTCTGAACGATGTCGAGGCAGATACGGTTGTGGACTGCCTGCTCGATTACGTGGAACCCGGCGCCATCCGCCGTCTTAATGGGGCCAAAGCCGAGCAATACCGTATGGCGGGGAGAGATGCACCTTCTGGAAAAATGTTTCGCTCCGTGAGCGAAATGGCCAATGTTTTGAACTTCGATCTCGTCAGCAACCGAAAGGCCAACTGGATGGATTTTTTTACGGTGTACGGAGATGGCACTCTCGACCTCACGTCCGCCCCGGCAGACTTGATTAAGGTCGTCTGCCGGATAGGGGATTCCAGTGTCAGCGCGATTGTTCGCGGACAGGCGGAGGGCGGCGTGCCCATCCGGGATCTGGAAGCCGCCCGGATGGCCATGGGCCTCACAGATAAAGAATTTAGCGAACTCCGCAGCCGAATTTCCGTCGGCGGTAATGTGCGACGGGTTCTCTCCAAGGGCAGTTTTGCGCAAAATACGCGCTTTATCGAAACAATCAGTATTGTCGGCAACAACCCTGCCATTCTTAACTGGAGGGAATGGTAATGCCGAGCCGGATCAATCAATTCATTTCAGACGCTAAGCAATCGCTTACGCCGAAGGCCCCGATTTCGGCGAACCAACGGTGGCTCGTTCCGGGTGATAAAACGTGGATCCTGTGGCAGCAGACCGCATCGGGCTGTTTCGAGTTGCTCAAGTCACTCACTGGCGATGAGGTTGACCCGATCCTGAATGTTACGCACGTCGGCCTCCCGGCCAGTCTGGTCATCTGCCAACTCTTCTGGCTTGAGACCTCCGATGAAAAGGCGGTGCCCGATATGCTGCGCTTGCAATGCGAGCGACGCCGATTGCTCCAGCAAGACACGGTCTGGACTCATCGCATCGTTCGTCACGAAGGGACTCGGGTTCTTGCGCTGGTTCTCATTTTGCAGGGCGACGTCCCGCACGCAATTGAAGTCGAAACGTCCGCATGCTTTGAAGCCATGCCAAGGTGCCTGGCACAGCCACCCAGAACATTATCCTTACGGCGCTCGCTTGGCACCATCTGCGTCGCTCTCTCCGATGACAGTGACCTCGTCTATTTTCAGTGCCTCCCACACGCGACCCTGAGCGCCAGTTGTCTCCGCGATGTGAACGCAACGATCTTGGTGGCCATGGCTCAAAAATGGATGCCTTCGCTCGATTCGGTTATGCTCTTTGGCGAGTGGGATTCGGAAGAAATCGCCTCTGTCGAAGCGGCCTTTGGAATCAAACCCGAGATCGTTTCAGGCGTCGTGTTTTCGCCTCCGGCCATCGCGATGCAACTCATTCCGGGAAACATTCGTCGACAACGTGTCCTCAGCAAGCGCCGTCGCAAGATCAGATCCGTCGCGTTGGCCTTGGGCGCTATCTACGCCCTTTTCGTCGCCGCGCAGATTTTCACGTTTCTTCTGACCTCTTTACGGAATGACCGCCTCGAAACGCGGCTTAATGCAATCATGCCGGAAGTGGAGGGTATGCAGAATACCGCCCGTCTGTTGGATTCCGTGAACCCGGCGATTGACTCAAAAACCTACCCTCTGGAACTCATTTACCGAATTTCTGCCTTGCTGCCAGAGAACGGCATCCGTCTCACGCAGTTAGAAATCATCGAAGACAAAATTGCGATTCGTGGAGAATCAACAACCGCCCGCGAAGCCTTCGATTTTATTGATGCATTGGAACGGGCGGATACTCTTAACCACATCCGGTGGGACGAGGCACCACAGCCGATTCCGCTACCGAACGACACGACGCGGTTTTCCATTCAAGGAACGATCGAGGGAGCTTATCATGAAGATTCTGAACAATCTTAAACCCAGCGAGCGTTTTTTGGCATTTGTCCTGCTTGGAATAGCCGTGCTACTGCTCAATCTGCTGATGCTTCCTCAACTGGTCGCCGCCAATCGCGAGGGCAAAACGAAAGGTGCCGAACTGACTGCCAAACTGGGAGCGGCTGAAGGGTGGATGAGCAAGAAGGACTTCTGGGCTGAACGGGAAAAGTGGTTGCTTGAGAATCAACCCGTCATTGCTGAAGGCCGTACCGACAGCCTCAACCAGTTGGAGAGGTTGCAAAGAACAGCCAAGTCTTCCGATCTCACCATTTCCGATATCCGGTTACTTCAACTTACCGAGACCGCATTCTACACTCCGGTGGGAGCGAAATTCACTGTAAATGGGCCCTGGTCCGGGATGGTGAGCTTCCTGGAAACCCTCCAGACTCCGACGCGCTTCAAAGTCGTTACTCG
>Ga0209490_10003777_pt1 | contig 14111 bp, 7 predicted proteins | sample MAT06_FD_187209 | JGI IMG/M metagenome (GOLD analysis project Ga0209490, IMG submission 187209) | Freshwater microbial communities from Lake Fryxell liftoff mats and glacier meltwater in Antarctica - MAT-06 (SPAdes) (version 2) | ecosystem: Environmental > Aquatic > Freshwater > Ice > Liftoff...
TCCATGAAGGCATGCTGAGCGGTCTTGCCGATCTTGAACGTAGCACCCGCAGTTTGCAGGAAGCGGTGATGGGTATTCGCATGATTCCAATGGCGGTGGTATTCAACCGGTTCCCGAGGATGCTGCGCGATCTTGCCGCCAAGCTGGGCAAGGAGATCGAGCTCAAGACTTCAGGGGAAGCGACCGAGCTAGACAAGGGGCTTATCGAAAAAATTACGGATCCGCTGACCCACCTGATTCGCAATTCGGTGGATCACGGTATTGAATTGCCAGAAAAGCGCATCGCTGCGGGTAAATCCGCCCGAGGCACTATTTCGTTATCTGCCTCGCACCGAGGCGGCAGCATTGTCATCGAAGTGCGTGATGACGGCGCAGGCCTGAATCGCGAACGGATACTGGCCAAGGCGCGCCAGCAGGGCATAAATGTTCACGATGGCATGGCGGACAAGGAAGTCTGGCAACTCATTTGGGCGCCGGGATTTTCTACCGCCGAACAGGTTACCGATGTCTCCGGGCGCGGCGTAGGAATGGATGTGGTGACTAAAAACATCACCGCACTCGGTGGCACTGTTGATCTCGATTCAGCCGACGGTCATGGAACCCGAGTGTCGGTGCGCTTACCGCTCACCTTGGCGATCATGGATGGCATGTCGGTTGGTGTGGACGGCGAGATATTCATTCTTCCGCTATCAAACGTGGTGGAGTCACTTCAGGTTACCGACGATATGTTGCGTACCGTAGTGGGGCAGGGCCGGGTGGTCGAAGTACGCGCCGAGTATCTGCCGGTAGTGGCGCTGCACGAAGTTTTTAACGCATCGGCTCCGAGCGTAGCCGCTGGCAAATCTATTCTGGTGATTATCGAGTTTGAAGGTGTTAAGACTGCCCTGATGGTCGATGAGCTTATCGGCCAACACCAAGTGGTGGTGAAAAACCTAGAGGCCAATTATCGAAAAATACCCGGCATATCGGGCGCCACCATCATGGGCGATGGGCGAGTCGCATTGATTCTCGATGTGGCACATGTTGTCTCTGCGCTCACTCATGCGGCTGCGGCTGGAGTCCCGACCGGCGCTGTGAAGCATTAAACAATTTTCGCTGCAAAATAATTCTAAGCCTGCGCTAGCCAGCATCAGTTTGAAATGTGCGCTGCTAGATTGGCCTAGTTGAGAACACCTTTGTTGCCTTAGCAATGCGGCGTAAGTTGTCTCCTAAAAAATAAGTCTTTCGCTCAAGGTTTTCCGTGCTTCGCCGATATCGAATATTAGCGGAACCAGGTTGCATTAGAAGTAACGGGCAGGTTGAGTGAAGTAAAGCCGTTCATTTAGGAGAAGTCACGATGCAGCCGCAAACCCATATCCACACCCATACCCGCCCCATCAACGCCGCCGCACCTAGCCCTTCAAACAACGAATTCCTAAGCTTCAAGCTGGGACGTGAAGAATACGGTATTGATATTCTCAAGGTACAGGAGATTCGCAGCTACGAAGCGGTCACCCGCATTGCCAACGCGCCGGACTTCATCAAAGGGGTGGTCAATTTGCGCGGCACCATTGTCCCCGTAGTGGACATGCGCATCAAGTTCAAGCTAAGCGATATCAGCTACGACCAGTTCACGGTGGTGATTGTGCTCAATATTGCCGGCCGGGTACTCGGCATGGTCGTGGACGCCGTGTCCGATGTGATCACACTTGCGGCAGGTCAAATCAAACCGGCGCCGAGCTTTTCTGCCACCTTCGACACCGACTACATCTTAGGGCTTGGCACGGTTGATCAACGCATGATCATTCTGGTCGATATCGAAAAACTCATGACCGGCGAAGACATGGCGCTCACTGATCAAGCGGTGCAATGAGCGATTGATAAGCCACCTAACAATCTGCCTTAACCACAAACCAATCTAATAACGACAAAGCGAGGGTAACGAAATGAACACAATAGAGTTAACAATGGGCAAGCGCCTAGGGCTGGGATTTGGCTTGGTTGTCACGCTGTTGATATTAGTTGCCGTGATCGGCGCTGTCAGTCTCGGCAATGTACAGTCCAACCTCGGGGTAATCGTAAACGACAGGTTGCCGAAAGTCGTTCTCGCACAAAGCATCCTTGATGCCAATAACTATACTGCCCGACTGGTTCGCAATATGCTCATCAGCAACGACGCGGCGTTCGTCGCCAAAGAAGCTGAGACGATCAAAATCCAGCGTAAGGAGATCAACGAGACGTTCGAAAAGCTGGAGAAAATAGTTGCTCTTCCGCGCGGTAAAGCGCTACTCGCTCAGGCTAAGACCGATAAGGCTGCTTATTTCCCGGTTCTTGATGAGGTGTTGAAAACTATCGCGGCAGATAAACGCGAAGAAGCTGCAGCGCTGCTATTTAGTAAAATGCGCCCGGCACAATTAGCCCATATGGCGTCAATCAGCGACGTCATCAAGTTTCAGCAGTCGTTGATCGAGAAATCCAGCCTCGACGCTGCCGAAGAATATGTCAACAGTCTCATGCTCATCATCGGTTTCTCGCTTCTTGCAATGTTTATCGCCATTGCGGCTGCTTGTTTAATTGTGCGAAAGCTTTACTCACAGCTCGGCGCAGAACCTTCAGAGGCGGCAGCGCTCGCCGGCCGTATTGCCGAGGGCAATCTTGACGGTCGCATCGCACTGCGAGCTGACGATAAAGGCAGCATGATGGCCTCGATGGCCAAGATGCAAACCGCAATTAACTCCTTTGTCGCTGCCCAAGTTGAAATGAAGCAGCAACACGACGCCGGCGTCATCAGCTACCGCCTACCAGTGGAACAATTCTCTGGCAGCTATCGTGAGATGGCTGAAATGAATAACGAGCTAGTCGCCTCACACATCGCGGTAAAGATGAATCTAGTCAATGTGATCAAGCATTACGCGGTTGGCGACTTCAGTGTCGATATGGAAGTGCTCCCTGGTGAGAAACGCGTCATCACCGACGCCTGTGTCGAAGCCAAACACAACCTTATCGCCATCAAAGATCAGATCGCCACCCTAGCCGATGCTGCCGCTCGTGGCGACTTCAGCGGTCGTGGCGATCCCTCAGCGTTCCAAAATGATTTCAGCAAAATGGTCGCCTCGCTCAATTTGCTCATGGAAACCGCCGATGCTGGGCTACACGACACCTGCCGCATCTTAAGTGCGCTCGCCAAAGGTGACCTGACCGAAAAGATCACCAACGATTACCAAGGCGCATTCGGTCAGCTAAAGAGTGACTCGAACGCCACCGTCGATAGACTCACCGACATCGTCGGCCAGCTACGCGACGCCACCGAATCGATCAACACCGCGGCCAAAGAAATCGCCACCGGCAACACCGACCTATCGCAACGCACCGAAGAGCAGGCATCGAGCTTAGAAGAGACCGCCTCCTCGATGGAAGAACTCACCAGCACTGTCAAACAAAACGCTGAGAACGCCAAACAGGCCAATCAACTCGCCATCGGCGCATCAGAAGTCGCGGTACGCGGTGGCAATGTAGTGAGCCAAGTCGTCACCACCATGAGCTCAATCAACGACAGCTCAAAAAAGATTGTGGACATCATCAGCGTCATAGATGGCATCGCCTTCCAGACCAATATCCTGGCACTGAACGCCGCAGTCGAGGCGGCACGCGCGGGGGAGCAGGGCCGTGGCTTTGCGGTCGTGGCGGCTGAAGTCCGTAACCTTGCCCAACGCAGTGCGGCGGCGGCCAAAGAAATCAAAGAGCTAATCAGCGACTCCGTTGAGAAGGTCGGTACCGGGTCTCGTTTAGTTGATGATGCGGGTAAGACCATGCAAGAGATCGTCACCTCCGTTAAGCGCGTCACCGACATCATGGGTGAGATCACCGCCGCCTCTCAGGAACAAAGCACCGGCATTGAGCAAGTTAACCAAGCCATCACACAGATGGATGAAGTCACCCAGCAAAACGCTGCCCTGGTGGAACAAGCCGCGGCAGCCGCCGAGAGTCTGGAAGAGCAGGCACAGGTGTTGGCACAGGCGGTGGGGGTGTTTAAGCTGGATACGAATAATACGTATAGCAGTAGCAGCAACGTGGTTAGTCATAAATCCGCGCCTACCAGACAAGCAAGTGTGTCGCAGCTACCCAAGCGCGGCAAGCCGCAGCCAGCTAAGGCCAGCGCACCGCGCACCAAGGTAGCAGCAGCCGGAGGCGGAAGTGACGACTGGGCGGAGTTCTGATCGCGGCCATTGACAGCATGAGCGGCAGTGCGGTTTTGATCCATCCGGCAATTAAAGATGGGTACACCGTTATTGCTGCGTCTGCGAAAAGAGATTTCCTTTGGTCATGATAGGGAAATCTAAATCTTGCTCGATTGGATGACGATCGTCGGACTTGGATTCCCGCCTTCGCGGGAATGACGGGGCGAGGGGTTCACGATATTTAATTGCCGAATCTGTAGAAGCTCCAAAAAATATAAACTCCAGCATTAGCGGGCACTTAAGGGCAATAATGCCTGAAAGCACCCGCTGGGTATGGTGTTTTTTATTTTTTTACTCTAAGCCGAGCAGCGTCGCTTCGGCAATCCGGTTGCATCAAAAGACGAAAACCGCTCTAAGGTTAGCCTCAAGATCCGCTGAGACGAGAACTTTGCGAAAGGTATTCATGGGCATTTTGGGATGCCCCATTTCGCACCATCGCGAGCGGCTCGCGTTGCCGCGAGTCTTCGTAGGTTGTCAACGAATGGTTCGGCTCAATCGCCCGTGCGGTTGAGCAATCTTTGTACCGCGTCACACAGCTCTTCAACCACATTGGCCTTGGAAATGATTTCGAGTACACCTGCGTCCGCCGACATGGTTTGCAATTTTTCATCGACAAACCCGGACGCTACAGCCACCGGCAAGTCAGCGCGAATGGTGCGTATCGCACGCGCCACATCAAGGCCCGACATGCCGGGCATGTTGTAATCGGTCACGACCAGATCAAACCCGGCCGGGTCAGCGTTTAGCGCATTTAACGCTTCTCGCTGGTTCGTGTAGGCGGTCACTCGATAGCCGCGGCGCTCAAGTAAACGCGTGACCAGTACGGTGAGCGCTTCATCATCGTCGAGATACAGCACATGCGCGGCGGTAACGATAGGGACAACCGGCGCAGGTTGATCGCTTGTTTTACTGCCTGCTTTACTTTCTGCTTCACTGCCTTCCCCAACACGTTCGGCATTTGCGCGAAGCTGGCTCGCGTCCACCGCTCTACCGCTGGCCACGGCAAAATACAGAATAAACGCGGCGCCCTCGCCCGGCTCACTCTTGACCGTTACCAAACCCCCGTGCCCCCGCACGATGCCATATACAACGGCGAGCCCCAGACCGGTGCCTTCATCCACATTCTTTGTGGTGAAGAACGGCTCGAATAGACGAGCGAGGGTAGCCGCGTCCATCCCCGGACCATCATCGATAATTGAAAGACGCACCGCCGCGCCAGCGTGCTGCTCGTAGAGTGGTGTCAGTAGCGGCTCCTGCGCGACCAATGCTGCGTCTAGCTCCATCATGTCAAGTTGGATCGAAATTTTGCCGCTGCCGCTGCCAGCCGCACGGATCGCCTGCATCGCGTTGGTGACCAAATTCATCACAATCTGCTGTAGCTGGGTTGCGTCACCGCTGATCATTGGCACGCTGTGCTGACACTCGACTTCTAGCGCGATGTTTGCGGGCATCGTCGTGCGCAGCAAACGCGCTGATTCATTGATGATGTGCTTGAGGTCAATATTCTTGAAATCAGTGGCCTGACGTCGGCTGAACGACAGAATCTGGCCGACCAGATCGCGGGCGCGCGTGCCTGCCTTGCGAATTTCCTCCAAGCTTGTCACCACCTCGGCGTCGTTAGTCTTGATGTGGCGCGCGAGATCGACATTGCCCAGGATGGTTGCCAGAATGTTGTTGAAGTCGTGCGCAATCCCACCCGCAAGCGTACCGATCGCCTCCATTTTCTGCGACTGTCGTAGCTTTTCCTCTAGTACTTCACGTGCGGCTTCAGCTTCTTTCTGGCTCGACAGATCAATATCCAGACAGAAAAACTCCGGCTCGCGGTTCTCAGGAAGTGTCAGCGCATGGCTGGAGAAAACCGTGATCGCCGCACCGTCCTTTCGACGCAGCACGAGTTCTTCAGCGGGTATCGGCATCAGACTCCTAGCCATTTTCGCCATCGCCGCTCGTACGCCCGACTTCATCTCCGGCGGAATAATAAGATCGAGTAGGTTGGCACCCATCGCTTCTTTGGCGCTGTAGCCGTACAGCATTTCTGAGGCGCGGTTCCAAAAGATAACGGTGCCGTCAAGTCGATATCCCTGGACCGCGATACCTGAAACGTCCTCCATCAGCGACCGAAATCGCGCTTCGCTCGCACGCAATATGCGCTCCGCCCTGCGTTGCTCAGTCAGATCAGTAATAACAGCAATCGAGCCAGCATACTTGCCTTCAACGTAGCGGGGCGCTGCGTTGATCCATACAGGTACTACATGTCCATCGGCGTGGAGTCTCTCTGATTCATAGGCGCCGGACTCGCCTTGGCTGCGCCTCTGCAATTGCGCGTCAAGCCTTGACGACGCATCTGGCGGCAGTAGCTCATGGATTCGACATCCGACAACTTGTGCAACCGTTCTGCCTAACAGCTCGGCGTAGGCCTGGTTGGCATAGATAAGCACGGCATTATGATCCGACACACCTACACCTTGACCCATCGCGCTGATGACGCCTTCGGCAAATTCGCTCTGTTCCCGAAGTTGTTGCTCGAACTCGCGTCGTTGAGTGAGGTCGGTGATTACACACGTGCTGCCGATGAACTCACCATGCATGAAACGCGGTGCGGCAGTGATTTCGACAGGCACCCGTGTTCCGTCTCGCCTCATCACCGCGGATTCAAATGTTGACGTCACGCCGTGCTTGCGAAGATACCATTGCTCAGTACGCAGCGGCGCTTCTTCAGGCGGTGTCACATCTTTACGGTCTGTACCAATTAGGTCATCAGCATCCCACCCTAGCAATTCTGCGTAGGCGCGATTGATAAACTCAAAGCGACCATCAGCGCTCACTACCGAGATGCCCTCGGCCATGGTGTCAAGCACATGCCTAGCAAAATCGCGTTGCTCTCGAACCAGCTTTTCTAACTTGCGCCGCTCGGTAAGCTCGGTAATGATCCCGATGGACCCGACAAACTGGTCATCTCGAAATCTCGGCGTGGCAGTAATTGACACCTCCACGCGGCCGCCGTCGGCACGCTCAAGAACCGTCTCATAAGTTGAGGTCTCGCCTCTGCGCCGTTTGGCCCATTCATCTACCTGTGCAAGCCTTGCGCTGGGCGCGGCGAACTCGCTCGGTGACCGACCAATCAAGGCGTTTGCGTCGAGGCCTAACAACTTGGCATAGGCGGGGTTGACGTACTCAAACTTCTCGTTCCCGTCAATTACCAATAGCCCTTGGCCGATCGATTGAACAACCTGCCGAGCGAAGTCCTTCTCTCGCTGAAGTTCTGATTCGAGTTTGCGGCGCTCGCCCAAATCTGTCATGACCGTAATCGCGCCGGCAAATTCTCCATTTTTCCAACGCCGGGTACTTGTAAATGAAACCGGCAACAGCTTGCCATCCGCACGTTTCAAATTCGTTTCATGGCTGACCATACCGAGCTGGCGGTTTTCTCGCAGTTGGGCGATAAGTGTCAACCTCTGGGCATCATCAATAAAGTCATGTACGACCATCCCTAGCAGTTGCTCAGCTGGTAGACCCAATAGCTCTGCAGCAGCAGGATTAACGTAAGTCAAACGGGCATCTGCGTCAATCACGGTCACGCTTAGGCCCATCGTTTTCAAAATATCGCTTGCGAATTCTCTCGACTCTTGCAACGCCAACTCTATTTCTCGCCGATACGTTACGTCTTGTGAGGTCCCGATCAGTTTTACGGTCTTGCCGTCGATGCGTTCGGCTATGCCCATTGCCCGCACCCAAATTGGGCGGCCTTTTGCTGTCACTACCGGCATCTCGAAATCCCATGGGGTGCCGAACTCAATTGCTAAAGCGAGCTTTGTTCGCACCATTTCCAGCGTGGCAGGGCCGTAGGATCGCTCGACCTCAAGCATTGTCGCCGGCGTTACCGGTGGATCGATTTCGAGCAGAGTTAGCATCTGCCGCGACCAAGTCCGCTTGCCAGTTAAAAGGTCCATTTCCCATCCAGCGATTTTGGCCAATTCACTGGTGCGGCTCAACACATCCTCTCGCGCCTTCAATAAGGCGAGCTGCGAATTGAAGGCGGTAAATAACGCGCCAATTTCATCATCACGTTCCATTGCGAGCGGTGTTGCTGGCGCACCGGAAGAGGCCATCGCCGCCAGTTGTTTTGCGGCCACCGCCAACGGGTCGAGTTCACGGCGCATCCCCATCCAGCCCACTAACGCCGCGATGGCTGTCAATGGTAGCGCGATGGCGACTAGTCGATACCGAGTGATGATAATCGGCTCGAGTAGTTCGTCCATGGGAACGGACGCCAATAATTGCCAGTTGGCGGAGGGAATTGTCTTTAGTGACGCGAGCACCTCCACGCCACGCAAATCAACAAGAACAGCCGATCCTTCATCTTGCGCACCAAAACGATCAATTGCCGGATTTACCCCCAGCGCAGGAAATTGCTCCATCACTCGGGTTTTGTCGCTCGCGGTCACAATCAAACGCGACTCAGGGGCGAAGATGACATAACCACCAGATCGACCAACTTTACTGGAGGTGACGATATCGAGAAAATTAGGGGCGCCAATATCGGTGGCGCCCATCAGCGCGCCAATTACCTTACCGTCAGACGTTTTAATGGGGACCAATATATGAAACACAGGGCGTCCAAGCATTTTGCCGATAGTGGGTTGCCCAACCAGCGGCTTCCCCGATTGCAAGACGGCGACAGTGTACGGGCTGTCCATAAAATCAAGACCAGTGCGACCGGAAGACAACGGCACTGATGCGACTGCTATACCATTTACATCGACCACGAAGCTGCCACGGTTAAACAATCGCACTAGCACCTCGCGGCGTTCAAGCATGGCCTGTAGCGCCTTGGGATCGGCAAGCATTTCAGGGTTGATCGCCGCTGCGATCGTCGATAGCGCGCGCAGTCGGTCTGCGACACGCTCATCAATTTGCGCGGCAATCAGCCTAGTCATGGAGAGCTGCTGCTCGCCGACGAGGCGTTTGGTGTCGGCACGTAGCATCTGGCCGGCGAACAACGTAAGCGTGGATACGACGGCAATTAAAATGAGGACGCCGAACAGGGTCACCCTTACCTTGAGCGAGAGGCGAGAAAACGTCATGGGCGACTCATTGGCGAAAACGATCAACAATAAACAAACGAATTCCCTTTTATTATTAGCGAGTCGGCCCTAAGCCAACCTGCCGCTTTTGCCATGCAAGTACAATCTAATCTCGATGCCAAGAAACACGAATTCGGCAGTTTTACTATGCAATGATTTTCGCCTTAGAAGCATACCAGCCTCGCCGCGATACAAAAACATTCGAGCTTTTGAGGATATAAATTTAGATAAAAATTTTTGTCCCCGTCTTTTTCTTAACCATAGATACATAAGCGACCTGCGCCGCTCAGCGCAATGATGTTGTGTCAGTCTAACCCGCCCAACACCCCGACGCATACCCCAACGCACATCCAAGGGAGCACGCAAGATATTTACCCAAAATTCTGTCCCCAAATTCCTATCATCGCGTTTTTTTTCTCGGTTATTCGCCTGTTTTTCACCACAACTGAGACTTCCCACCGCGGCTGGTTACACGCCCGCGTTTTTTTTAAACGGCGTAACACCAATCTCCCCGCCCCACGATTGCGATCAGCGGCTTACGCTAACCAAGCGGTGGGCGTGTCTAATCTGAATTGCGACCAATTTCCGCTAGCCCTCCTGCGCAATCTCTCGATAGATGTATAGCTCAAGCATGCGCCGCTGATCGTCGTCAATCTCTGAAAATTTGCAGCCAGCGCGGTAGATGCCTTTGTTGCGCTCATTGTCGCCGGTCATGTTGTTGCGTATCACGACATCGAGTTTAAACGTGGTGGGGGTGTTGTGAAGGTTGAGTCGAAAGGCAATCGAAAGCACCTCGTCTTTCTCCCCTACTTGTGCGCTGGATTGAATCAGAATGCCCGTTAGGCTCAAGTCGCGAATCACGCACGGCACGCGTGCGGCGCGTCCCTTGTGACCGACACTGGCAATGAGTTCAACGTTGATTCGCGATGTAGCGCGCACCGGGTTAGCACCCACGGCGGACGGGTAGGTGAGATGCAGATATGGGTAGGGTGTCATTTGCGTCTTGAGCACGGTCGTATCGAACGAGTAGGCGTTACGTTTCTGGAAGGCGCGGCAGGAATAGGTTGTGCCTTCCCTGATAAAGGCGACGCTGCCATCCTTGAGCGGATGCGAAACAATCATGGACTGTTTGTCTAAGTAGCCGATCAGCTTTACCACTGCACGGTCGTCTGGATACATCACTGAGGTCAGTTGGATCGCTAGGCCAACCTCAAAACGAGCTTTGGCGATGGTAAGATCGGGCTTGGCGCGTTCAGAATAGACGGTCAATACTGCCTGGGCTTGATCGTCGTACTTGACCAGAACTTCTAGCGATTCGCGGCCGGGCGTATCAAAGGCACTCGCGGGTCGAAACAGTCCGACCTCGAGCAGCCGCTCTATCTGTGACGTGGACTCGACCACAAAGCCCTGTCGGAGTAATAACTTGCGCGAACGATTGTAAATAGGCCATGGTAACGGGCGGCCAATAACCACTTCATTCTTGCGTAGCGGAACGAGATTGTCTGACATGAATTGTTTTTCGGCATAAAACGCCCAACCTTGACCCGGTGCGCGCTAAAGAACGTGGGTGAAGCCGAATGTGCAGGGGCGGGATGGCGACAAAACCGCTTAAATAGCGGTATCAATATGCTGGTAATCAACTCGTTAAGTCACCCGCGTACGCCGCTACACTTCGCCATTGCTCCGCCGCTGTTGACATCGCTGTGCACAGCGTGTTTGCTCGTATCTTAGACCTTTGCGCTCAAGTTCGCGCTCTTCCCGCCGATAAATTGGCTAGTATTCAAACGGGAGAACAGTATCGTGTTAGCAAACTTGAAGCCGGGCGTACGCTTGGAGTTGTATTTGGCAGGACTCTGTTTTTCGATGCTGATGGTCATCGCTGCTGGTTGCTGGTGGGTTTCCCAGCGGCAGTCTAGCGCGGGTGAGTATTTTTATTCCACGAATCCGCAGCACGCCGCTGTGGTGCGACCTAGCGATGAATCGCCGCAAGGCGGTTCACGACCGCTGACAACGGCCGAGGGCGGTGTCGAGCGCACTCAGCAGCGTACTCAGAAACGCGCCCAGCAGCCCACCACCTTGCAGATGTCGTACTAAATAAGCGCTGGCATTACCCTGAGGCCTTAATGTACGTCTGGTCTAAACGGCTTGAGTTCTGGTTGATCGCGATCGCGGTAATCGCCATCGGGTCATCGTGCGCCTTTGCTTGGTGGAGCACGAACGCTGAACGTTCGCTGCGATTGGGATCAATCCCTACAGGATCCGCCTACGCCGAATACGACACGGCAGCCAAAATACCACGGCCACGTAGTTTGCAAGAAGAATCGCGCGATATTCGACACGACAACCTGCGCTGGCAAGATCAGACCCGCGAGCGCTATGTGTTCTTGGCCGCTGGCACTATCATTTTCCTCGGCATGGTGGCGCTCACCGGTGTGTTTTTGCGCCGCTTGCGGTCGAGCGAAGAGCGCTTTCGCAAGCTGCTTGATGCCGCCGGTAGTGCAATCATCATCGTGCACGATCAAACCATCGTTGAGATCAACGCATATTTTGCCGATATGTTTCTGCCGCCGAAAGCGATGAATATCACCGGCATAGATACCGCCAAATTCTGTGAATTATTTCTGCCCGCCGGTGGGATCATTAATCGCGCAATCCACAAGCGCTTGGCAGAAGTCGATAGCGCGGAAAAATTCAACATTGATACGCGCTTAAGGCGCGCCAATGGCAATTACTTCGATGCTGAACTGTGCATCGCGCCGCTCGACCATCATGGCGAGCGTCTGTTGCTGTTGGTGGTGCGCGACATCAGCGAGCGGAAGGCCAGCGAAGCAGCGATCTATGCACTCAATGCCGGGCTTGAGATACGTGTGGCAGACCGCACCGCGCAATTAACGGCGCTAAACGAGGAACTTGAGTCGTTCTCGGCATCAATTTCGCACGACCTGCGCGCGCCGCTGCACCGTATCTCGGGATTTTCCTCAATTTTGCTGACCTGTGACGAAATTCGAGGAGAGCAGTCGCATCGCCAGTTGGGCATCATCAACCGCGAGGCCACGCGCATGGCCGAGATGATTGACGATCTGCTAGCGCTGGCAAAACTTGACCGCGTGCCGCTGCGAAAATCCCTCGTCAGCCTCGCTCAATTAGTGGACGCCGCGCGCGAAAATGTGATTGGCATTAGCGAAGATTGCGCCGGGCGCGACATCCGTTGGACCGTCGATACGCTACCCGAGGTGGCCGCTGACCGGCGCCTGCTGTTGCAGGTGTTTATTAACCTGCTCGGCAATGCGGTCAAGTACACCCGCGGCACTGCTATCGCCAACATCCATATTGGCTTAGCCGCCAACAATGCTGAAAATGCCGAGAACGACGAGGTCGTCATCTTTGTGCGCGACAACGGTGCTGGCTTTGATATGCAGCGCGTGAAAAAGCTATTTGGCGTGTTTGAACGGCTGCATAGCGCGCAAGAGTTTGAAGGTACTGGCCTGGGGCTCGCCAACGTGCGTCGCGTCATTCGCCGTCACGGCGGACGGGTGTGGGCAGAGGCGAAGCCGGGCGAGGGTGCAACCTTTTTCATCGGCTTGCCAGCGGTGCGGTGAGATCACTTTGCCCATCAGCGGAGTGCTTTCTTTGTCAAACGGCGCAATTGCCCCATTACCCCATAACGCCAATAGCCCGAACGGCTCAACCTCCCCAACTCCCAAAACTATTAACGGCTACGCTAGCAGCGGCAATGGGTTCAAGTCCCGCGCTGATTTGCCGATATATCAGTTTCCACCCGGCCACAACACGACAACGATAAATCGATGAATCAAACCCCAGGGAGCGCCTTGATCTATGAAAACTGAAAGCCTCAGCGCGGCGGATCGAAATCTGCCCGCGCTCGACAAAGAGCGTGAGTTCGCGTTCAGTAACAACGATTTTGAGCGTATCAGCAAGCTGATATACCAGCACGCGGGTATTTCGCTGTCGCCCCAAAAACGCGACATGGTTTACAGCCGCGTGGCGCGGCGGGTGCGTGCGCTGGGCCTCGATTGTTTCGAGGATTACCTGTCGCATCTGGATCAAAGTGGTGCCGATGAGTGGCAAGCGTTTACCAATTCGTTGACCACGAACCTGACTTCTTTTTTCCGCGAGGGTCATCATTTCCCGATCCTTGCTGCGCATGCCGCGGGGCTTGCCACAACGCTCGCACATCGCCCGATCAAAATCTGGTGCAACGCTGCCTCCACTGGTGAGGAGCCTTATTCACTGGCGATTACCATGGCCGAAGCCTTTGGCACACTCTCGCCGCCGGTGCGCATTTTGGCCAGCGACATCGACACTAACGTGCTGGAGCAAGCCGAACGTGGCGACTATGGACTGGATCGGGTGGAAAAAATGGAGCCAGGACGCCTACGGAAATTTTTCCTTAAAGGCTCGGGGGCAAATGAAGGCCGGGTTAAGATTCGCCCTGAATTGCGTGACCTCGTCACCTTCCGCCAGATTAACTTACTTGATACTAATTGGAGCCTGAACGGCCCGTTCGATGTCATTTTCTGCCGCAACGTCATGATCTATTTCGATAAGCCGACACAGTCGCGTATCCTCGAGCGATTTGCGCCCTTGATGCGCCCAGATGGGCTGTTGTTCGCCGGACACTCCGAGAGTCTGTTTCACGTGAGTCATCTATTTCAGCTGCGCGGCAAGACGGTGTATGAGAGGGTAAAGCCCAGCGTCAACGACACCAAGCAAGACAGCAAGCAAGACCGGCGAGTGAATGTATGATCACCGCCCCGGCCAGTAGGCAATCCCCGGCTAGCGGTAGCCG
>Ga0209490_10003778_pt1 | contig 14111 bp, 11 predicted proteins | sample MAT06_FD_187209 | JGI IMG/M metagenome (GOLD analysis project Ga0209490, IMG submission 187209) | Freshwater microbial communities from Lake Fryxell liftoff mats and glacier meltwater in Antarctica - MAT-06 (SPAdes) (version 2) | ecosystem: Environmental > Aquatic > Freshwater > Ice > Liftoff...
TATCCTGACATTCTGCTGCTACGGCATCTTTGGTTTGGTTCGACAAAATCATGTACAAATTCAGCAAGTTATTGCATTCTGGGCGATCGGAATCATCAAACATCAAGCCTCGGATAGGGTCAGTTTTACAGCGCTTAATTTTGTGTTGAATCAGATCGGGCGGATCGAGGAGATTAATGCGGCTCAGGTCTGAAGGGTCAGACTTCGACATTTTGCGGGTGCCATCGGTGAGGCTCATTACCCTTGCTCCAGCGGCACGAATCATGGGTTCTGGAAGTTTTAGCACAGGCTGATCTTCTTTGCCAAAGAGATAATTTAAGCGAGCAGCAATATCGCGGGTGAGTTCTAAATGCTGTTTCTGATCTTCTCCAACGGGCACTTTGTCCGGTTCGTACAGCAAAATATCTGAGGCTTGTAGCACCGGATAGGTCAATAACCCAGCGCTGACATTCTCGGCTTGTTTGATGGCTTTTTCTTTGAACTGCACCATATCTTCTAGCCAGTTGAGCGGCGTAATGCAGTTGAATAACCACGCGAGTTCGGTGTGTGCCGGAACGTGAGATTGCACAAAAATTGTGGCGTGTTCTAGCTCAATGCCGCACGCCAGATACATTGCTGCCACTTCGTAGGTATTGGCAGCTAGCTTGGTGCGATCGTGGGGCACGGTAATGGCGTGGAGGTCTGCCATAAAGAAAAAGCTGTCGTAATCGCGGTGGATTTCGACCCAGTTACGAATTGCGCCTAAATAATTGCCCAAGTGCAGATCGCCCGTGGTTTGAATCCCAGAAAGAATGCGCGGCTTACCCATAAATCTTGTGTCGGTTCCTGATGATGTCGATGATGTCACTGTCAATACGTATCTCTAGATATTGTGCCTGAAATTATTGGGCTTGAAACCTGAGAATGAGGAATACTCGCTAGTTCTGTGCGATCGCCCCAGGCAAGAACTTCGGATCTAACGCTTGTTCCAGTTCATAGGGAGAGACTTTTGGAAAAACCTCTTCACCTAGCAAGGTTTCTCGAATCGCTAAGGCTACGCCCAGTTCATACGCATCAGCAAAAGTCTGCTCCAGATAAGGTTTCAGGCTAGGGCTATCTTTTAACAGCAACTTGATTTGAAGACGTTGTTCCCGAATCGTACCGACCCAACTATTAGTCCGCTGTTGAGGCTGAAACTGCCATTTGAGTAAATGTCCTAGCAAAATGCCTAGCCGATTTCGCAATTCTTGTCGCTCTTTTCGCCCCAACGATTCAATTTCCTCTACCAAGTTAACTAAATCCAATTGGGCAAACTGCTGAGATTGGAGCAAGTCCACCTGCTCTAACGTCCAAGCATAGAAGTCTGTGTCATAGGAATGAGTTGTCATTGCTTTCCGCTGGGCTGGCTAACGTGCTTCGACCTGCAAATACTACCCTAGTGTAAAGACAATCTGAATCCTTGGTCAGGGAATAGACGGGGTGGGGTAACCTGATCTCATCTGTGCCCCCTGCCCTGGAGGAATTTCCTTGCTCAACCCCATTACCCAAGCTCAGCCGCCTCTAGAGTTTATTAAGCCAGATTTTAACCCCTTGATCTACAAAACAACGCAACTATTGCAGCCTGCTTGGGTGCGTTGGCGGGCAAAAATTGCTGATGTTCAGGTGAGCAATCCTGAGGTGTTGGTGGATCTGTATCGTCAGTTTCAGGAGGGCAAGATTCGCTTTATGATGGCGTTTCGGCATCCCAGCACTAATGATCCGCTGTGTATGAATTACCTGTTGTCGAACTATTTGGGCAAGGTGGCAAAGCAAAAGGGCGTAAAGCTACAGCACCCCATTCATGCTCACTTTATTTACGATCGCGGTATTCCTCTCTGGGCGGGTAAAGGGGTGGGTTGGTACTATTCCCAAATGGGCTGCACACCGATTCGGCGAGGCGGAATAGATTTGGTGGGGTTGCGATCGATCCGGCAGTTGTTTGCATCGGGGCAGTTTCCGATGGCGGCGGCTCCTGAAGGCGCAACCAATGGACACAACGAAATTATGAGTCCGATCGAACCGGGCATTGCCCAGTTTGGGTTTTGGTGCATGGAAGATTTGTTGAAGGCGGGGCGATCGCAACAGGTGATGATTCTACCGATTGGATTGCAGTATCACTATTTATCTACACCGTGGAAGGCGATCGCCAATCTGCTAACCCAACTTGAAGCTGATAGCGGTTTGCCGCCCTGCTGCGAGGCTGACCTGAAGGCAGAGATGGCGAAAGAAGGTGCGACCAGTCTAAGTGATCCGCAGCAGATGATTCTTTACAAGCGGTTGTTGCGGTTGGGCGAACATTTGCTGCCCATGGTAGAGAAGTTTTACGCCAAGTTCTACCATCAGAATCTAACGATTTCGTCTGGGCAAAGCGAGCCACCGCAGCCTATCCTACTTTCGACTAATCAAAACTTGGTCGATCGCCTCCAGGTTTTGATGAATGCGGCGCTGAATGTGGCAGAACAACATTTTGCGATCGCCCCTAAAGGCACCATTACCGATCGCTGCCGTCGCCTAGAGCAGGCGGGCTGGGATTGGATTTACCGAGATGACTTGGAGAACGTTGAAAACCTATCGCCCGTTGAAAAGGGTTTGGCAGACCGAATTGCTGAAGAAGCTAGCTTGCGGCTGTGGCACATGCGCCTAGTCGAGAGCTTTGTTAGTGTAACCGGACGATACGTGATTGAGAAACCAACGGGCGATCGCTTTGCTGAGATCCTGCTGATTTTTTGGGATATGGTGACGCGCATTAAAGGCGAAGTGCCGTTTCCACGCCCGCAGCTTGGGGTACAGGGTGTCAAGATCACCATTGGTCAACCCCTTTCAGTGAGCGATCGCTGGGAGGCTTACCATGCCAGCCGTCGTCAAGCCGTAGCTGGGTTAACTCAAGACTTACAAACGGCTCTAGAAGAAATGATCTTCTAAAATATGGTGGTGTTTCAGAGATGTTGCCAGATGAACTAGATGATTGACCAGGTAAGCTTTCTACAGAACCTAACAACACGTCTAGAACAATCCCCAATCATTCAGGCTTTGATTGGGGATTGAGCTTTGGACTGAGCGCCAGCAGGTTAATCAGTTCATAAGTCACCGTGGCAGCGGCAAGGGAGGTAATTTCGGCATGATCATAAGCAGGCGCAACTTCAACGACATCCGCAGCAATGACAGAAAGACCCGCCAGACCGCGCAGTACCCCTAACAATTCACGGCTAGTCATTCCAGCAATCTCAGGCGTTCCGGTTCCCGGTGCATAGGCAGGATCAAGCACATCAATGTCAATCGACAGGTATAAAGGACGATCGCCCACCCGTTCTCGGATTCGCTCGACCACGCCATTGATGCCGATCGTTTCAAACTCGTCGCAGTGAACCGTCCTGAACCCTAGCTCTCTGTCAATGTTCATGTCATTGCGGCTATATAGCGGACCTCGAATTCCCACGTGCATCGAGGCATCGTCTAAAAACAAGCCTGCTTCAGCCGCGCGGCGAAAGGGTGTTCCGTGGGTGTAGGGCGCACCAAAATAGGTGTCCCAGGTATCGAGATGGGCATCGAAGTGAACGAGTGCAACCGGACCATAGCGTCCGTTGATTGCCTTCAGCAGCGGATAGGCGATCGTGTGATCTCCGCCTAAACTAACGATCGCCCCGCACTGTCCCAGGAGTTCGGTCGCAGCCGTCTCAATTTGCTCGATCGCCTGATTAATGTTAAACGGATTGCAGGCAACATCTCCCGCATCGGCAACCTGCTGCACCATAAACGGCTCCACATCATAGGCAGGATGATACTGCGTCCGCAAGTTTCGAGAAGCCTGGCGAATTGCCTGCGGTCCGAATCGTGCTCCTGGACGAAAGCTGGTTCCGGCATCAAAGGGGATACCCACGATCGCCACATCGCAATAGGGTACGTCGCGCAGTTCGGGCAATCGGGCAAAGGTGGAAGCACCCGCATAGCGGGGGAGAATCGTGCCGCTAATCGGCTGAATTGGAGCCATATCAGAATTCTGCATAGTTGAAGAAAAGGCGATCAAGAACACAGCGAGCAAATCAGCACAGTGAGTCATTTAGCCAAGCAAAGCGATTCCATTTGATGAAGTCAACGCTCAACTAGATTGAAACTCCTGTTGAACAGCGGCTGCAATGGTCTGGGTCAGATGGTCTGCCATCAGAACACCTTTCTCAGCAGTCGCGGCTTTGGCAGAAGAAAGGACGCCCGACGCGGGAACCCACTCTGGACGCTGAGGGTAAACGTCATAAGCGGGGAATTGAACAGGGGGAACGTCAGGAATGCGATCGAGCTTGACCAACTTTGGGTGATAGTGCACCATCAGAGAAGTTTCCATCACCGCAGCGTGTTCCAGCGCAAAGCCTGGAAAACCGTCTGGAAAGACCTGACTGAGAATGTCTTCGGTCAGAAAATCCCAATATTCGACGCGCATCACCCGCAGGTTTGACGCACCGCTCACATCACGCACCGCAAGTTCGATGCCTTCCGTCAGAAACCACTGATTTTCGTAGTGACCGTTCATCACCACAATTTGATTTGCCCCCTTCCTCGCCAGTTCTCGCACCACATCTCGAATCATCTGAATCAGACTGTTGCCATCTAAGCTGGTTGTTCCGGGAAAATGCTGCCCGCCCCCAGACTTGGGCTGTGACTTATACCCATAGCTGACGGTTGGCGCAACAATGCCGTTAATTTGCTCTGCCACGCTTTGGGCGATCGAGGTGCTAAGCAGTGCATCGGTGCCCAAGGGCAAGTGAGGCCCGTGCTGCTCTAGCGCACCGCAGGGAAGGAGAACGACCATATTTTCATCCTGAAGCCGCTGCTGATACTCAATCCAGCTTAATGAACTCATCATCAGTGGATGCATAGAAAACTCGCTTTCTTTCAAAGATTCTGCTCAACAGCAAATCGCGATCGCTGCAAATACCGTCTTTCGCGTCTTATGCAGAGCCAAAGTTCAAGCTAACTCGTTTCAAGGCAGAATCATCCGCCTTGAAACGATCGACTCTGCATTACATTATTTGCTAATTTAGACCCCAGAATAGATGCACCGAAGCCGCAATTATGTAGCTCAAAATACAGAATTAAGGTTTATCTTACTAAATCCACAATTTATTTTGCTTTAGCCTCAATGAAAAAATACATCTTCATCTATAGATGAAGAATTTAGCAAAATAACATGACCTTAACTACGGATATCTTAATAAAAAGAAAAATGCCGATGGACATAAAGATTTCCTGGATTTTGGATGATAAAATCGCCCAAAGTCCTGCGCAGCAAAGGCTTAAGCAATTTTGAGAAAGCAAGATTTTACCCTTTATGCTAGCTCATCACACAGTGCTAGTAGACCTCGGCACAAGTACAGCTACCATTATCGCGTTCAAGATGTAGACAAGGGGCTTAAGCCCCTTGTTCATTGGTGGTGAACTTACGCCAGAGACTACTAGCTCATCACATACTTATACTCAGCTTTGAGCAGCTTCATCACGACTTGAGATTCATAGCGAATCACGCCTGGAATTTCGTGAAGCTTTGCATAAAAATCGAGTAGTTCATCATGTGTTGCAAAGCAAACGTCAACCACGATGTTGTGATGACCAGCGGTGACCGCAACAAATTGAACTTCTTCGATTTCAACTAGTGCGGCTGCAACTGCGTCAATCTTGCCGTTTTCCACGAAGAGTTGAACAATCATCACGCGGGGTGTGCCCAGATGCTCTGGATTCGGTGTGGCGTGAATTCTGACGATCTTGGACTGTAAAAGTCGCTGCACTCGATAGCGGGCAGTCGCTTCCGGCAGATTGAGCCGTTTAGAAACTTCAGTAAAAGACATGCGCCCATCAGTTTTGAGCAGCCCAATAATGGCGCGATCAAGATCGTCAAGGGCGATCGAGGCAGGAGGCGTGGAGTTAGTTTGAGTCATGACATTTGGAAAAACACAATTTTCGATGTCTTAATTACCAAAATAGCAATTTTAACTCGACGAGTTACGGTTGTATTATAAGTAACTTTTTTAACTTGCTACTTTCTTTACAGTAAAAGTCTCATTTTCCTGGCGACCAAATGTCGATCGCTTATCGAAAATGGCTGAAACAGCTTGGTCTCCAGTTTGGCACTTGCTAATGCAGCGATTGGAGTTTCGTTTCAAATCTGATTGCACATGATGTAACCGACGAAATGCAGTTTGCCAAAGAATTTGCGATCGAATTGTCTATCAGGAGCAAGGTTGTGGAAAATACTGTTTTAATTAAAAATGCAACCGTTCTCCCCTTCACGCTACAAGCTGATGGTTCTCTTAACCTGGAGCCTCAAATTGCTGATGTATTCATTGAAGGCGATCGCATTGCCCAGATTGCACCCTGTATTGAATCTGCTCCACCGTCTGCGTTGGTAGTTGATGCAGCAAATCATCTTTTGATTCCTGGCTTTGTCAATGCCCATGCTCACTCAATGGAGATTCTGGAGAAGGGCAACCATGAGGCATTGCCGCTAGAGCTGTGGATGCTCTATACCTATCCTCCATTACAATCACAGCACCTTGACCCGCGACTGTGCTATCTCCGCACTTTAATTGGCGCAATGGAGATGGTGAAGTATGGGGGGACAACGATCCAAGATGATTTGCTGGAGTTGCCTTATGTCACCCCAGAAATTTTTGATGCCGTTGCCCAGGCGTATGTGGATGTTGGCATGCGGGTCAGCCTCTCACTCCATGCCATTAATCAGCCGCTGCACCATACCGTCCCTTATTTGAGCGACTTCCTGCCTGCCGACGTAAAACAAGACCTGGAAGCAATTCAGGGACTTCCTGATGATGAATGGGTTGATTTGTTTCGTCATATTTATCAGAAATGGCAGGGCTATCAAGGTTTGGTGACAACCGTTCTGGCTCCCTCGGCATCCCAGCGGGTCACGCCCGACTTGATGCACCGGATTGCTTCGCTGTCTGAGGAATACGATGTGCCGATTCACACGCATCTGCTGGAAACTAGAACGCAGGCGCTGACTGGACCGGAACTGTATGGAGAATCAGTCGTTGCCTACGCGAAACGACACGGCATTTTGACGCACCGGACGGCGATCGCCCACGGAGTTTGGCTGACTCCACAGGACATTGAACTGATTGCAGAAGCAAAAGCAACAGTGATTCACAACGTTGTCAGCAATCATCGTTTGTGCAGTGGCATTGCCCCAATTCGGGAATTAATGGATGCGGGAGTCAATATTGCGCTGGGAACTGACGGCATGAGTTCCAACGATTCCTTCAATTTGTTTGATGTGATTAAAGCCGCCGGGCTGGTGCATTCCGCGATCGATAACCCCTACGATCGCTACCCGAAAGCGGCAGACGTGCTGAAATGGGCAACCTACGGCGGAGCCAGGTCTGCACTGCTGCACCACGAGGTTGGGGCAATCGCACCGGGAATGAAAGCCGATTTTGTGCTGTATGACCTCAATACCCTCAGTTTTACTCCCCGTCATCAACTTCCCATTCACCTGGTGTATGCCGAGAATGGCAGTTCGATTCGCAAAGTATTCATCAATGGTCAATTAGTGGTTGATCAGGGACAGGTTTTAACCGTGAACGAAGCCGATATTGTGGCAGAGTTGCAAGACCGTCTGCCCGATTATGCTGTCCACCGCAAGCAAATTTTGCAGCAGGCAGAGCGGATTCGTCCTGCGATCGAAAAAACGCTCTCAACTACCCTGAAGCAGCCTTTGTCAATCCATCGCTTTAGTCGCCCTCCCCACTATGATTCGTAAACTAATTCGCAACGCAACTGTTCTTCCCTTTACCCGACAGACAGATGGCAGCCTGGACTTATCTCCTCGCCCTGTGGATGTGCTGATCGAAGGCGATCGCATTGCCCAGATTGCGCCAACGCTGGAGGTTGCTGCCGATCAAATTGTCGATGCCACCCATCTCTTGCTCATTCCTGGCTTTGTCGATGCCCATACCCATACGACCACAGGTGTTTTGGAAAAGTGTGGCTATGAAGCATTGCCCCTGGAGCCGTGGATGCTTTATCTGCCTCCCAGCGAAAAGCTAAACCCCCGTTTGCATTACCTCTGCACAATGGTCGCGGCAATAGAAGCCGTCAAGAACGGCACAACCGCGTTGCAAGATGACATCTATGCGTTGCCCTATACGCCCCCTGAGATGTTTGGAGCCGTTGCTCAAGCCTATATCGATCTGGGCGTGCGATCGAGTCTGTCACTTCACGCCATCAACAAGCCGCTTCACGAAACCATTCCGTATTTGACTGACCAACTGAGCGATGTGCAAAAGCAAGGTTTTACCGCAGCCAGTGCCTGTACCCCAGAGCAATGGGAATCGGTCTTCCGACAGCTCTACCGCGACTGGCACGGACAGGCAGAATTGATTACCACCGTTCTGGCTCCTTCGGCAGCGCAGCGGGTCACACCCGATCTTATGCGCCGCATTGCCGCCTTGTCAGAAGAGTACGATGTCCCGATTCACACTCATCTGCTGGAAACCCGGATGCAGGCAATTACCGGGGCAGAATTCTACGGTGAATCCATCATTGCTTATGCAAAGCGACATGGAATCCTGACGCACCGAACCACGATCGCCCACGGCGTTTGGCTAACGCAGGCAGATATCGATTTAGTCGCAGACGCTGGAGCAACGGTAGTTCACAATGTCGTCAGCAATCATCGGCTGTGCAGCGGCATTGCCCCGATTCGCGAATTGATGGCAGCCGGGGTCAATATTGCCCTGGGAACTGACGGCATGGATAGCTTTAACCTGTTTGATGTGATCAAAATGACAGGCTTAGTCCATTCCGCAACCGATGCCGATCGCGAACATTATCCCAGGGCTGCCGATATTCTCAAGTGGGCAACGGCTGGCGGGGCAAGATCCATGCTGCTGCACAACGAGATTGGGGCGATCGCTCCAGGCATGAAAGCCGATTTTGTGCTGTATGACCTCAATTCCCTTGCCTTTACCCCGCGCAATCAACTTCCCATTCATTTGGTGTATTCCGAGCGGGGGCGATCGATTCGTCAGGTTTATGTGAACGGACAATTGATTGTGAAAGACGGACAGGTTTTGACAGTTAACGAGTCAGATCTGCTGGCAGAGCTAGGAGAATACCTGGCAGAGTATCGAATTGATCGCGACCAGTGGCATCAACAAAGCCAAACCCTGCGTCCGCTGATGGATGCGGCATTTCAAAAAATGCTGAATCAGCCGTTACCCATTCAGCGGTTCAATACTGCTTATCGCGATCGAAATGCTTTGCCTGCAACCGTTGCTGAAGTGATTTTGCAGTTGTCTTCCTAAATGGAAAACCCCGCGAGTTGTTTGATTTCATTCATCCTTCTTCTAAATTAACCCTCCTATGAACTACAAAAACTCAGATTCTTCTAATGCTTTCTTCTTGCCGTCTGTGACTCGCCGTAAGTTTATTCAGTATGCGTCTCTGGCAACGCTTACGGCTGCGACGACAAAACTGGCAAGTTGTACGCCCGCTCAGGAACAAGCCTCAACGGGAGCTAGCCCTGCTGCATCTGGGAGTGGCAATACGCTTCGCGTTCTGTCTTGGGCAGGCTATGACGAACCGGAGATTATCGGTAAATTTGAGCAAGAGAATAACGTCAAGGTTGAGTTCAAAACCTATGTGGGCGGCGAACAAATGCTTCAGTTTCTCAATCAGTCTCCTCCAGGCACATTTGATGGCATCATCTCAGACGGGGAATATGTCACAAAATTGATGCAGTTGAAGGCGATCGATCCCCTTAACTCGGCTGATTTTCCCGACCTAAAAAACTTTACGCCTGTCTATCAAAAGTTTCCCGGCTTCTTTCAGGGAAGTCAAATGATGGCAGTCGGAACTCGCTTCGGCAACTACGGCATTGCCTACAACAGCAAATTTATTCAGCCCGCAGAAGTCACAAGCTGGAACTTCCTCGCCAACCCGAAACTGAAGGGGAAGGTTGCCCTTTTTGATTGGTATCTTCCCAACATGGGCAACGCGAGTCTTGCACTGTTCCCTGACAACCCAAATCCCTATGATTTGACGGATCAGCAGTTGCAGCAGGTGAAAGACTGGCTGGTTAAAATCAAGCCAAACGTGGTGCTGATCACGCCAAATATTCAGGACATCACCAATGCATTTATCAATGAAAGCGTGATTGCGGGTCCGGTGGGGGATTGGCTGATTCAAAACGCGATCGCTGATGGCAAAACGAACTTTGCGGCAGTCGTTCCCAAAGAAGGATCGGTTCGCTGGAGTGAAAGCGCCACCCTCTGCTCTGCAAGCAAGAATAAAGATCTGGCGCTGAAGTGGGTGCAGTACATGACGCTGCCCGAAACTCAGGCAAGACTGGCAAACGCCAAAGCCTACAAAGGCATTGCGCCAAACTTGAAAGCTCCAGAGTCGATGAGTAATGCGGAAAAGCAACTGCTGGGATACGTTCCAGATAAAACTAATCCCAACAAAACGGTCATAGAAGTGCAGTTAGAGCGTACCCGTGCCCGTCAATTGCCCGTGAATCAGCCTGAAAAGGTCTGGCAGGATCTCTACAACGAATTTAAGACGAGTTGATGGCGATCAAACTCACTGAAGAGATAGGTTGATGCCTGTTTTCTAACTATCCCAATCCGCTCAAACCTGTATCCCCATGAACCAATTCTCTACTGCCAGGCTGCGATCGCACCCATCTGCAAGGGTCGATCCTGACTCACAAATGACAAAAAGTCCGATCGCCTCGACTTCGCACGATTTAGAGATGTGCGGGGTGTCGAAGCAGTTCGGCGCATTGACGGTGCTGGACAACATCGATCTGAGGGTTGAAGCGGGGGAGTTCATCGCCATGATGGGGCCAAGCGGCTGCGGCAAAACGACGCTCCTGCGAATCATTGCGGGACTGGAAGGAATGACATCGGGTACGATTCGGCTCCAAGAAAAAGACATTACCTATCTCCCAGTCCATCAGCGCAACACGCCGATGGTTTGGCAGAGCTTTGCTTTGTTTCCTCACCTCAATGTGCAGCAAAACATCGCCTTTGGACTGACGTTGACGGCTCACCGCAAGGCAGAAGTCAAGCGCAGAGTGCGGGAAATTGCCGCGATGATGCACCTTGAATCGCTACTCGATCGCCGGATTAGTCAGCTCAGCGGCGGGCAAAAACAGCGCGTGGCGATCGCCCGTGCCCTGATTACTGAACCCAAAATTCTGCTGCTCGATGAACCGATGAGTGCGCTTGACCCTCACCTGCGGGTGAGGATGCAGGCCGAACTGAAGCGACTACAGCAGTCATTGGGTATCTCGTTTATCTATGTCACTCATAATCAAAACGAAGCCTTTTCAATGGCAGATCGCGTGGTTGTCATGAATCGAGGCAGCATTGAGCAGGTCGGAACGCCTGCGGATATTTATAGCCGTCCGACAACGCACTTTGTTGCCGAGTTTGTCGGCAGCAACAATCTGTTTGACGGTGAGGTGATTGAGGTCGGTCAGGACACGGTAACGGTACGCTGCCCTCAAGGTACGATGCAGGCACTCTGGCGCGAACAGCCCCATCAGATGGGCGATCGGGTCACGATCGTGGTTCCGGCTGAACGGGTTTTTCTGGCGATCGCAGACAATTCCGCAGAAAACAAGATTGATGCGACGCTGCGTGGCTTTGAGTTTATGGGATCGCAGGTGATTTATTTTCTGGAAACCGACACAGGCTATGAGGTGCGAATGATTCGCCAGGAATCCCTTGATCACAGTCTGGCAATTCCAATTAATTCCAGGCTGCAACTAACTTGGAAAACTCGGGACACGGTTCTACTGGGTGAACGAATTCAGTGAGGATATTGACGATTGTGACCCAAAAACTTCCAATTTCTACTCCGCGATCGCCTGCTCGCTGGCTACCGCAAGAAACTAGCCTGTTGAAGTATCTTTGCCTTGCACCCGCTATCATTTACGACAGCATTTTTTTCCTGTTGCCCCTGATCTTTCTGGTCTGGATTGGGTTCTGGAGCGTCGAGAATTATCGAGCCGTTCCTGGGTTCTCTTTGTCCAATTACCTGGATATCTTCAGTCAATTTTTTACGCGATCGCGCTATGGATTTGCGATCGCCCAATCGCTCTGGGTTGCTTTTACAACAACAGCTCTGGGGATTTTGCTGTGCTATCCCTTTGCCATGGCATTGGTGTTTTTGGTTCCCGAACGACTCCAGAGACTGCTGCTAGTACTGGCAATTATGCCTTTCTGGACAAGCTACATTCTCCGACTATACGCATGGCAAACGATCCTCAACAACAATGGTCTGCTCAATACGCTGCTGGTTCGCCTGAACTGGATTAAAGACCCGCTGCAAATCATGTTTACCCAGTGGGGTACGCGCATTGGCTTGCTGCACTACCTCGCTCCGATTATGATCCTGATCCTGTATTTGGTCTTGCGAAATACCGATCGCACGTTAATGGGGGCAGCCCGCAATTTAGGGGCAACGCAATGGCAAACTTTCTGGCGTGTCGTGCTGCCGCTCAGTAAGCCGGGGATTCTTTACAGTGCAGTGTTTGGCTTAATCATTAGCTTGGGAGACGTTCTGTCGGGCACGATTTTGGGAGGCGGTACAGGTCAATCAATTCTAGGAAAATTTCCCCTGTTTTCGGCCATCATTTTGAACGAGTATGCCGCCTCTACGAATTTACCGCGCACCTCTGCCCTAGCAACCCTTCTAATCGGGATCATGATTGTGATTCTGATGACTGGATTTAAACTGGCTGAATCGGAGCAATGAGCATGAGCACACAGCAAAAAAGAGGCATTGATTTAGGGCTGGCGATCGCCGGATGGGTCTATCTCCTGCTGGGATTTATCTTTTTGATGCTCCCGATCGTTACCCTGATTGCGTTTTCCTTTGAAAACGCTCGCTTTCCAACCCTGCCTTGGGCAGGATGGACAATGCAGTGGTATCAGGAATTGCTGACGGATGGTCGATTGCTCCAATCCCTTCAGCGCAGCCTGATTGTCTCGCCCCTGGCAGCCGCAGCCGCAACGGTGATTGGCTTCTTTGCCGCCTATGCCCTGAATCGATTTAACTTTCCGGGCAAGAACCTGTTGTCTACGCTGTTCATTGTGCCAATTCTGGTGCCGCCTTTAATTCTGGGAGTTGCATTTCTGGGTTTGCTGTCTCGCCTTAATTTGCAAGGGCAAATCCTGAGCGTTTTTCTGGCGCATGTTGTCATTCTCATGCCGACTGCGATCGCCCTGATCGGTCTGCGTCTCGCTCAGATGCCAAAAGATATCGAAGAAGCCGCCTGGAACTTGGGCGCGAATGAATGGCAGGCACTTCACCGTGTGATATTACCTTGGGCAATCCCTGGAATTGCGGGAGCCTGGTTACTGGCATTCACCTTTTCCTTCGATGAATTTATTATTGCCTGGTTTGTATCTGGGTTTGAACCCACTCTACCCGTATCGATATATACCTTCTTGGGTGCAAATCTTAGCCCTTCCCTGAATGCCATGGGAACGATCGTGTTTGGTATTTCCGTCGTCCTATTGATCGGAGTAGAGCTTTTGTTGCTTCCTCTGCTGCTGGATCGGCAATCGTCTGTGCAAAAAGATGAGACGGCCTAGTGGTTTGTCTAGCTTCAAACGGTGGGTTCACGAAATCAATTCAAAATTCAAAATTAGAAATTCAAAATGGACTGCTCTGGGATAATCATCATTTTGAATTTTGAACTTTGAACCCATCAAATTAAGCTAGACAAACCACTAGTGCGCCTTCATTTAGTAACGTAGTTAAGCTCAGCAGGGTGGGTGACTCCGTTACTTCCACAAGCTGACGCTTCGGCGTTCGACTCGACCATGCCCCGTTTCAACGCAATTACAGCACTTTTAGGCTTGATGGCACACCCTGAAACGCCTAGATTCCTTGCTAGGTAAAGGATTTCAGGATTTCACTGTACTCCATAGCAATGGAAAGTGCTGTAATATGGGATTCGGACTGAAATTGTGCCGTAATTGCAGCGTAAAAGTTGCCGTGGTTTCCTTTCAATGCGCCGAGATAGTCGTTTTCAGAGTCGATGATTTGCGCACATATTTTTTTTGAGTGTT
>Ga0209490_10003781_pt1 | contig 14106 bp, 18 predicted proteins | sample MAT06_FD_187209 | JGI IMG/M metagenome (GOLD analysis project Ga0209490, IMG submission 187209) | Freshwater microbial communities from Lake Fryxell liftoff mats and glacier meltwater in Antarctica - MAT-06 (SPAdes) (version 2) | ecosystem: Environmental > Aquatic > Freshwater > Ice > Liftoff...
AGGATCAGCAATGGGTTCATGGCTACAGTATGACGTCCTCGATGCTAGCCTGAAGAGATGTGTTTCGCTCCGACTCTACTCGTTCTCTTGATGGCACAGGCGCCCGCTGCGAAGGGACCAGCTCCAGCGGCGAAATCGCCTGCTGCCAAAACCGCTGCACCTGCTGCTAAGAACCCGGCGGCTGCTGCGCCTAAAGCTCCAGTTGCTGGTGCGGTCAAACCTGTGGTGAGAACTGCCCCAAAGCCTGCTGTTACGCCGAAAGCTGTTCCTGCTGCGACGCTGATCACGGACGACGAAAAGACCGTCTATGCCCTCGGTTTGTCGATTTACCGTTCGATTCAGTCTTTCGATTTGTCCCCCGCCGATATCGCAATTGTGCAACGCGCCATTTCCGACGCAGCGGCCAAGCAGCCGGCTGTGACAATCGAGGAGTGGGGTCCAAAATTGCAGGGGCTACAACAGAGTCGCGCGGCACGCGTCGCCGAAAAGGAAAAGGCGAGTTCTGTTGCATATCTTGCGAAGGCCGCTGCCGAGTTAGGTGCGCTGAAGACCGAATCCGGCTTGATCTACAAGGAAGTGACTCCCGGTGCGGGCGCTTCCCCGACTGCCAGCGATACAGTAAAGGTTCACTACCGCGGCACTCTGACCGACGGTACTGAATTTGACAGTTCCTACAAACGGAATGAGCCAGCTCAGTTCCCGCTTGGCCAAGTCATCCCCTGCTGGACCGAAGGTGTTCAAAAGATGAAGGTTGGCGGGAAGGCCAAGCTGGTTTGTCCTTCGAGCATTGCCTACGGCGATAGCGGGCGTCCGTCTATCCCTGGTGGTGCAGCACTTTTGTTTGACATTGAGCTGCTTGAGATTATTTCGACCAAATAGGTGCAGATTCCTTAAAGGTACATCGGCGCGTTCCGATAACTTTACCTAGAAGGACTCTATCCTATGTCAACCACCAAAACCAACCGCGACTACGAATACGACTATTTGAGCCTCGCCTATCAAGTTGAAGATCTGCTCCAGCGAAAGACTGCTGCCTATGGCGTCGATTCGGAGATCGAAGAAACGCACCAGCGCCTGATGGAACTGGCCCGCGAAATCATGGAAGCGGACGACCCGCGCGACCGCGAGTATGACTATCTTGCAGCCGCATACAAAATTCAGGATTTGCTGCAGCAAAAATCCCGCGCCTACCACATGACTTTCGAATTTCAAGAAATGCAGTCGCAGATGGACGAAGCTGGCCGCAAGCTAGGCTGGGGCCGCGGAGGTTCCGCTGTTTCTTCCGCGGAGAAGCCCTATCTTTCAGACCGGCTCTCCCGTCTTCAAACCGAGATTCAAGAACTCCGCGCCACCTTAAGCTAGAGCGAGGAATGATTGAGGACTCCAACTCGCGCTTTGAGGATGTCAGGCGCGATCTTGAATACGACTACCTTGCTTTGAGTTATCAGATGACTCATTTGCTAGAGAGCCGTACACGCGAAAGGGCAGTTCTCGATGAAATTTCCCGCTGGGTTGGAGAACTGGGCGAGTCCTCGCTGCACCGCTTACCGGTTGTAGAAGGCAAAAAGCTGCAAGAGCTGACTAGGACCATTCTGTCCGAGGCGGATTCTGTTGTCCGCCTCGGAATGCAAACTTCTGCATTTCGGGATCATTTCCACGTATTACAACTACGGATGGCCGAACTAGGCAGGCACCTCGGCTATTGGTAGTTTCCCAGCCGAACCCACCATTGCCGGCTCCAGGCGATCCAGGCGTTGTTCGAGTCGCTCGATTGTCGATTGCAGTTTAAGCAAACTGTCTTCCTGCCCAGTCAGCGCCGAGTCTTTCTTGAACGTAGGGTTGTTCACCCACCAGTCCATCCCCATCTCCCGGGCTTTGTCAACCGAACACACCACCAAACGGATCTGAATGGCAATTAATTCGATATCGGCAATGCGGATACGAATGTCACCTGCCACTACAACTCCCTTGTCCAATACCCTCTCGAGTACATCGGCCAGAGTTGAACTGTTCACCCCATGCGCAATTTGAGCCATTTCTTTATCTCCTAAAACAAATTTCCGATCGGTCCAAGATCGAGGTTGAGGTCTTCTTTTGTGACTCCGTATTGAGTGCGGAGTGCCTCCAGTTGCTGTGCTTGCTCAAACAGAGCCAAGCCAAGCCGGTCGGTCTCCTCGTCGGTGAGAGTCCCAGAGTCGATGCGGCGAAGGGACTGTCGTTCCATCAGTTCATGCAGGAATTGTGCCAGGGCGAGCACGAGTTTTAGCAAACCGTTTTCGGGATTAGCGCCCTCGGATTGCGTTAGTGGAAATGTCATTTTTGTTTTGTTCGGCGAGCATTCTTGCTGTTGATGCCAGCAAGACTTTCAGATTTAAATAAACGAGATCAATCCCGGCAAGCGAGAGCGTAATTTCACCTGAGGCGACGGCACCTTTGTCGAGCACTCGATCCAGAACGTCGCACAACGAATGCCGGTTATTGCGGCCCTGAATGCTACTGCGGTTGGGCGGGATATTGGTGTGTTTCATGGCTGGACTTCTCGATCAGGAACTGCGGTCTCAACGTCGTCAACTTCTTCGACATCGCCGTCCTCTTCTTCATCACTTTCTTCTTCTTCACTGTCATCATCGCCTTCATCATCATCGTCATCATCATCGTCGTCATCATCCTCATCCCCGGCTGCTTCATTCCTCAAGGCTTCCTCGGCCGCATCCAGCCTGTCCAGCAACGGCCCTTCCCGCTCGTCGAATTCCTCTTCGTTAATTGCTCCAGACTCGAGCTGAAGATACAAATCGCGCAGATCACCGCGAATCCCCTCTGCCTCAGCCGCGCGCTCCTCACTGGCCGCCTGCTGCAATTCCTTGACAACCCAATGGAGCCCTGTGAGCGGCCATGTAAAAAGATTGTCGAGCAGAAACATCAAGCAAAGTTTCGGCCTGTTTTCCGTAAAGCATTAGCGAGCAGATCAAGAATTAACTAACTATTTCTAAGTTGAAAAATACTTGAAAAATACCTTAAAGGCGCCTTTCAAGTAACCGATAAGAACATCGATGAAAAAAGGACCTACGGGTGCGGCTGCGATCGGAGACATTCTGAAAGGGCTAGGCCAGCTAGTTGAAAAGCTGGGCGAGATCGACCAGGCAGGGGAAGCACTCAACCAGAGTGGCTCGTTGCGAGGCAGCGACGGCAAAACACGCGGAATTTATGGTGTTCAAGTGAAGGTGGGGTTGGGCGGCCAGGAAATCAAGCTTGAGCCTTTTGGCAATTTCAAGCCCGGTACTGGCGATTCAGAGGCGACTGTACATGAGACTCGCGAGCCAGTCTGCGACGTCTTTGAAGAAGAAACAGAACTCCTGATCATCGCCGAGATGCCTGGCGTTGCGGCTGAAGATGTAAAGCTCGAACTTGATGGCGATCTGCTTTCGATTCGAGCAGAACGTCGCGACCGTAAGTATGCCAAAGAGTTGCACCTACCGCAGATAGTTGTGATCGAAAACGCAAAAATCAGTGCCAACAATGGCGTAGTGGAGATTCGTTGCCCGCTCTAGCCGAGTTGAGGCTTCGCGTTGCCGAAGCATCGACCAAGGACGTCGGGCGCGCACTGGCCAGACTGGATCCTGAAGATATGCGGCGGCTCAAGCTCCAAACGGGCGATATCGTGGAACTCAGAGGCCAGTCTGTGGCCGTCGCCAAGGTCATGCCCGCTCATCCCGCCTTGCGCGGTCAATCCAGAATCGCCCTTGATGGGCTGACACGCGAAAACGCCCAAATTGGGCTCGACGAGATGCTAATCGTGTCTGCCGCCTCAGCCAAGGCTGCCGAGAGGGTTGAAATTACCCCACTCGGTGCCGAACCCGCCCGCCGCGATCTCGACTACATCGGCCGCGTGCTCGATGGTTTGGCTCTAAGGGAAGGTTCACGGATTCGAGCGACCGTTTTTGGGGCCCGTACAGCAGACTTCGTCGTAACTCGCACCGTGCCGAAGGGCAATGTAATCCTCCACCCGGTCACAACCCTTGCCGTTTTACCTAAGGCGAGCGCGAGCGAACACAAAGAGCGAAGTCTGAGCTACGAGGATATTGGAGGGCTGAAACCACAACTCCGAAAGATCCGCGAGATTATCGAACTGCCGCTCAAGCACCCGGAACTTTTCGAGAAATTGGGAATTTCTCCCCCGAAGGGGGTTCTGCTCTATGGCCCTCCGGGTACTGGAAAAACGCTGATTGCCAGGGCAATTGCCCAGGAGAGCAAGGCGAAGTTTTTTAGCATCTCCGGTCCCGAAATCATCAACAAATTTTACGGAGAAAGTGAAGCGCAATTGCGCAAGATCTTCGATGAGGCTGGCCGCAATGGTCCGGGCATTATCTTTCTCGATGAAATTGATTCCATCGCCCCGCGCCGGGAGAAGGTTGTCGGTGAGGTTGAGAAAAGAGTCGTAGCGCAGTTGCTTGCGTTGATGGACGGCTTGAAGCGGCGCAGCCAGGTGATGGTGATCGCGGCGACCAATCTCCCGGATGCCCTCGATCCGGCACTGCGCCGTCCAGGACGATTTGATCGCGAAATCGAAATTCCTGCCCCAGATCGAACCGGGCGTCGCGAGATTCTTGAAATTCACTCCAATGGCATGCCGCTTTCACCGGAAGTTGACCTGGAAAGTTTGGCCGCGCGGACACATGGCTTTGTTGGAGCAGATCTTGAGGCCTTGTGCCGGGAGGCGGCCATGCGTTGTTTGCGCCGGCTGTTGCCCGAAGCCGATTTTGGCACTGAAGAGGCTTCCTATGCTCTGCTGGAGCGGCTGGAAATTTCCGCCGCCGACTTTGAGTCCGCTCTTTTCGAGATTGAACCGTCGGCGATGCGTGGGGCGACCATTGAGAAACCAGATGTCAAATGGGATCAGATTGGTGGATTTAGCCAACTGCGGGAGCGTTTGAAAGAAATTGTGATATGGCCGCTGAGACGTCCGGAATTGTTTGCCCGCGCCGGGGTCAGAGCGCCCAAAGGGCTGCTCTTGAGCGGCCCGCCAGGATGCGGTAAAACCCTCGTAGCCAAAGCCTTGGCCAGTGAAGGTGAAGTCAATTTTCTATCGGTAAAGGGGCCGGAACTTCTGTCGAAGTTTGTCGGCGATAGCGAACAAGCCGTTCGCGATCTGTTTCGCAGGGCGCGCCGCGCCGCGCCTGTGATTCTTTTTTTCGACGAGATCGATGCTCTTGGTCTTTCCCGGGGCCGTGGGCAAGACCCGGTTGCCGACCGGGTGCTCGCGCAACTGTTGACTGAACTGGACGGGGTCGAAGATCTCAAAGGCGTCTTTGTCCTTGCTGCCACCAATCGTCGCGATCGCCTCGACGAGGCACTCTTGCGTCCCGGTCGCTTCGATGAACTGGTTGAAATTGGATTGCCTGATAAAGAGGCCCGTCGCGAAATTCTGATCATTCAGTTTCGGGATAAACCTGTGGATCCAGAGTTGGACTTCAAGGAATTGGCCCGTCAGAGCGCAGGCTTGAGTGGTGCGCAATTGATGGCGGTGGCGCAGCGGAGCGCGATGACGGCTTTACGGCGTGCCTGGGAAGGTGGAGAGCTGCGGATCCGTCGTGAGGATATCGATGCGGTACTGCGTGAAATGCAACCTGAGAAAAAGTGAAAGTGAGTATTTCGAAGATGATTTATGCTTATGCGGTCTTTCGTCCATTTGGTGGTGCTATTGCCAGTTGGCCCTGTGCTTTGGCTCAGTCAAGTCCGGTGGAAATCATTTCCGTCGCCAAGTCGATTCAAGTAATCGTCAGCGAAGTTCCAGCCGGGCTTTTTGACCCAGCTGCCGTTTCCCATGGCACGTCCTCCGCCGAAGACCCGGTTTGGCTTGCCGCCGCAGCCTTAGCCCACCATGAGATCGTGATCGAGGCACACCGGTGTGGCGACGTCCTGCCGCTTCGATTCGGCATGGTCTTTCTCACCCGCGAAGATTTATTGCGTCAATTCGCCATCCATGAGCGGGAGTGGCTCTTGCGGCTGCAACGAATTGCGGGCCGTGAGGAATGTGAGATTCGACTCCTCGTCGATGCACTGCAAGTGGAGGAGAGCCGGATTGAGGGCCGTTCCCAGGAGTGGGCTTCTCTACCAGCCGGCCGGCGCTACCTAGCCGAGCGGGCGGCGCGTAGGCAAGTCCAGGAGCAATTGGCCGATCTTGAGCAAATGGCTTGGCAACGCTTTGAATTTAGCCTGGGCGATTTGTTTTCTGCCTCAGTCGAACGCCCCAACGGGAGCCGCGTATATTTGGTCGAAAGAAATTGTAAGACTTTCCTCGCCTTTGTCGAAAAGTTCCATGTGGTGGAAGACGGGCTCGCGTTTGAAGTTGCGGGAATCTGGCCTCCTTACAGTTTTTCTGGAGGAGACCTCGAAGCCGGACAAGATCTGAGCGAGTTTGGGCAATCCGGGCAGGTCCTAAGCAGTCCCGGTGCCAGATCGGATTCGTTTGAGGCCCACAGCCTCTGACCTTAGAGGGTTCGCCCTGATCCGATTTTCGAATCAATTAGGGCCAAATCAAACAAGGAGAAGACTATGGCAAAAATTACCAAATCAACAGATTCATCGAGTCTCGCTGAAGTCGTCGACCGCATTCTCGATAAAGGAATCGTGATCGACGCTTGGGTTAAGGTTTCGCTGGTCGGCATCGAGCTTATTTCGATCGAAGCACGCATCGTGATTGCTTCGGTAGAAACTTACTTGAAGTATGCCGAGGCGATTGGCCTGACTAGTACCGCCGCAATGCCTGCCTGAGCGATTCGCTCATTCAGGCCATAGTTGAGCCGCAGAGCCAACTGATTGAATGATCTTGGAGCAAGCTGCCGGCTTGCTCCTATCCCAATCTAAAGTGTTTGGATGCCGGTACTCAGCTGGATTGTATTTGTGGCGCAAGCCACGACTCCATTGAGAATCACCGCGCTGGCTGCCAGGCCAAGTGCGGATATCGGGGTGGTCCAAAGCGAAATGTGTCCAGTGGAGACGAGCTAAATATGAGTCTGACCCAGTCCCCTTCCGATTCCTTGCGCCAAGAACGAAGAGAGCTCCTGCTCGATCTTGCCAAACAGGCGGAATCCCGCAAACTACAAGTCCGAAAGATGCTGGCTGACTGTGCCGGTGAGCGTGACAAAGAGACCGAGCGCCAGCGCGGAGCAAGGCGAGAAGCCCTTCAAAAAATCTCGATGGATGTGCGCGAACTCCGGGAATCATCTGTTCGCCCGGTCGCAGCCGTTGATGGAGTTCCTCCAACAATGGCCAACCCCGCTCCTCCGTTGATTGCTGCTCTCCGCCCTTCATCTCCTCCCCTTTCCCTACAAGCACAACCAAAGGGCGTCCCGGCCTCTGAGCTTGTACAGGCGGCCCAGCCCAAACCGGCAATTCCCCCCGATTCCTCAAGCAAAAATGCAGACCGGGATCACGGCAGTAATTCGGCTCCAACAAAATTGACTCTTGAATCAGCGTTTGAAAGCCGCATGAGTGGACTCGAAGAGGCTTTCACAAAACTCGTTGAAACCGTGACCGAGAAGCTGGATTATTCCTCAAGGATCCTTCAGGTCGAGACGCAGACCAAGGGACTGGAGTCTCTGTACAAGAGTTTGAAGGGATCGATTGACGAAGTCTCGGTTCGCCTCCAGCCCGTTGAAAACAAATGTGAAGTCCTTCGAGCCGATCACCGTTCTCTCGAACTTGGAATCGACCGGTTGAGTGAGCAGGTGAAGGGCTTTGATCAGATCTTTGCTTCACTCGGTCGCGATGCACAGAAAATGAACTTGACGGTAGATGCGATGAGTGTTGAACTTCGACGGGTGAATGATCGGACGCTTGCTTTGGAGAAGGCCAATTTGGCCTCCGAGGCAGAACGAGCGGGCGAGATCACCGCTTTGCAGGATAGGTTGACACGGCTCGAATCCGGATTGGTCCGCGCAATCGGCCTCCTTCAAGACTCAGAACACGGCATCGCCGATCTTGCCAGCCTTAGGGAACGCCTTGTCGATATGGAATCTGGATTTCAACGTGTCATTAAGGCCGTCGATTCACTCCAAAGACCGGCAGAAGAACCCGATTCCGCTGCCGAGCGTGAAGCTACGGCAAACGTGCTAGCCAGTCTGACAAAGCTGGTTCAGGGGATGCGCGTGGTGCAGAATGAGCGCCAGATTCAAAATGGAGTGAAAATCGCATGATTGAAACGATTGATGCTGCTTCCGCGCAGCACTTAGAAAAAGTGATACTTGAGCCGGGACAGGGATTCGTCACTACTGGCGAAATTGATGAGGTAACCGAGCGAGCCCTCACTTATCTGGCTGTCGGCTCTGCAGTCCATTTTGCCGGGCCGGCCGGCACCGGAAAGACCACCCTTGCTTTTCATGTCGCCGCTCAACTTGGCCGGCCCGTGATTTTGGTGCACGGAGACGACGAATTCGGCAGCTCAGATCTGGTCGGAAAAGACTCAGGTTTCCGCCGCTCCAAGGTTGTCGACAATTACATCCATTCCGTTTTGCGCACGGAGGAGAATGTGAATTCCGTCTGGAAAGAAAATCGCCTCACCACTGCCTGTCAGCATGGATATACCTTGATCTATGACGAGTTCACCCGTTCCCGGGCTGAAGCAAACAACCCCCTGTTGAGCGTTCTTGAAGAGGGAATCCTGAATGTGCCCGGGATGAGGCGCAGCGGGGAGGGATATCTGAGGGTGCACCCGGATTTTCGGGCGATATTCACATCCAATCCTGAAGAGTATGCCGGCGTTCACCGCGGACAAGATGCGTTGCTTGATCGCATGGTGACGATTCAGGTTGGTCCCTTTGATCGCGAGACCGAAGTCGCTATCGTATCCGTGAAGACTGGCCTTGCTCTAAGTGAAACCCGGGCCGTTGTCGATCTTGTGAGAACGCTACGCATGGCGAGCGAATCTGGTCACCAGCCGAGTATTCGGGCGGCCTTTTCGATTGCTAAGGTCCTTGCCCTGCGCGGCGCCCAGGCAAAGCTCGAGGATGAGACCTTTCGATGGGTTTGTCGCGATGTTCTTGGGTCCAGTATTGCCAAGGTCACGCGGGACGGACATCCACTTCCTGCTCGTGTGGTTGACGAAATCCTTGGCCGCTTCTACATCGAGGCGACCGATTTTAGCGCTGCTTTGCAATAGGAGAAAATCGATGCGACGAATTCAAAATATCAAGTCCTCTGCGGGCAAAATGGCACGAGCCGCTGTTCCCAAAGAGAGTAAAGACTATCAGTTGTTTATGCAGATCACCTGTCTTGAAATGGAAAAAGTGCGCAAGGGAGTAGAGCGCAACGCAGCGGTGGGCCGGGTGCACGGAATCGATACCCGTCTGAATGAAATTGAAGTTGAGAAAACTTCGCTGCTACAACGTCTTGCTCAGCGCGCCAACGCCGACTCCAAACCACCAGAGGCATCTTCGCCTTTGGCCAGGATCGCGCCTGCTGGCAGAGCTTCCACTGGCAGCTTTCACATTCGATACTAGACCAGACCCCAACATGGATCAGAACTTAATGAGTCAATATCTTTATGCTATTGCCAGTGAGGGTGCGCTTGCTTCCCTCAGCGGTATGGGCCTGGATCAGTCCCCGCTTTATCCGGTTTCGCAAAACGGACTTGTTGCCATTGTGAGTGATATCTCCGACCGGAGGCTCCGCCCCGAGCGGAAGCACCTGAATGCCCATCAAAAGGTGCTGTCGCAATTACTTGAGTCCAGCACTCCTCTGCCAATGGGCTTTGGGATGGTGTCCGATGGTGAAGCCGCAACGCGAAAACTCCTCGAAACCTACCGTGAAGACTTCCAGGAACAACTCGAGCGGGTCGAAGGTTGTGTTGAGATGGGGCTTCGGATCCGATGGGATGTCCCTAACATTTTCGATTTCCTCCTCAGCCGTAACTCCGATCTGACTGAGATGCGAGACCAGATTCGGTCGCTTGAAGAACAGCACGGGCCCCAACACCAATCCCGCATTGAGCTCGGACGTCGTTTTGAAGGTCTGCTCGAGGGTGAGCGTGAACAGGTCGACGAACAGGTTTGCAGTATCCTCGAGCGTGTTGTAAAGGAATTTCACCGCGGCAAGACCAGGGCTGAGAACGACATTCTCAATTTGGCTTGTCTTGTAGACCGGCGTCGCCAGGATGAGTTTGTCGCCCGCGTGATTGAAGCTGCATCGGCGTTCGATGCCAACTATGCCTTCGACTACAACGGACCCTGGGCTCCGCACAACTTCGTCTCGCTGAATCTTTCTTTTGAAGAAACAGCCTAGTTTCTTGAACGCCTGAAACATTTCTGTTGAGACGTCTTTGGCCGAAATGTTTTGCCCCTCACCCGGCTCTGGTCGAGACAAGTGGCTGAGCAGCAAACCCTGCTAGAGGGCAGTTCCCAAGCAGTGGGGATGCTGCTCGGTACTATCGCTGAGCCATATATTTGGCTGCGGGTAAACGCGCCAGGATAATGAATACATCCTTTGTGCAAGATCCAACACTTTCCTGGTAGCATAGCCCGAATCCTGACGGTACGTTAAGCTTCCATCGCCGGATCGCTTTCATACGGGCTTCCAGCTCAAGGGGTAATCGTGAACGGATAGTGAACCTCGATCGAAGCTGGCAGGTGGCTGCGAACCTCATGCAGCATGCCGATCAGCAGCAGGCCTTCCTCTTCTGCAAGTAGCGACTGGTCAATGCGATTGGCAATGTATCGATCACGATCAATAGCAAGATTGGCCAGCGCTTCAGGTGTTGCCAACCCCGGATTTTTAGCGAAGCTCAATTCTTTCAGTAATAACTCAGGTGACTCCGTTCCCATGAGAGTCGCCCCACGGTCGAGCAGGTCGCAAAGCAAGCGAAAATTGGCACTGCCTTTTGAGGCCAGATCGCGCACGATCGTAATCTCAAATCCGCAGTGGGGAAGGCTGTCCTGATAAACCCGCAATTTCCCGAAATCTAGATCCAAGCTCATGAGTTGATCATCGATTTGCTCCCACAAATCGTCAATCAGTGCAGTCGATGACCGGCTGCGACGGGAAAGTACCTTCGGGCCGAATGAGCCCAGGTCGGCTGTATTGTGCAGTATCGGAATGATGTAAAGTTTTCTTCGCGCTTGCTTCATTAAGGGCTACTTCAGAAACCTTCAACCGAAGAGGATAGAAATAAGCCGCGGTCGACAATCTATCGGCGACCGCGGCAAAAATTTATTTTTCAAGGTCCAGGATCAGCTAGACCCGCTTGACAAAAATCCAGATGCTATCGCCCTGGATGCTCTTCTTCATTTGAATCGACACTCGAGTCGGCTTCATGTTGTAGTCGAATGTGTAATCGAACATTGCCATGCTCTTGGTGCCGGCTACGATTTCGTCAAATCGGCCCCGGAATTCCGGACGGTTGGTGCAAGGTGCCACCTCGCGAAAGAAATTCTTGCCAGCCATACCGCGTGAATCGCGGCTACAGATATCGGCCTCGGCCTGGTTGTAGAACAAAATGGTTCCTTTGCTGTCCAGCTCGACACCACCATACGGCAAGTTGGCGATCTCGTTACGGTCCAGCTTCGTCATAACGTCATCAATGCTATAGCGCTCAATTGCAGCCATAAATCCACCTCTTAGCTTTCATGAGAGAGCGAGTTCGGCTCACACCTCACTACACAAATCGGACTTTTGGAGCTGAATATGAGAAGAATTTATGCCTTTTTTGGTAAGGACTCAGAACCAATAACGCCAGAGCGAAAAAATGTTGAGGAAAGTAGATTTCAGACCGATAAGTTTAAACGACACCAGCGGGTGCACTGACTCGAAGCTGTCAACATGCTCTGGCTCTCAAGCAAGTATGGAAATGACCGGGTTTATCAGAAAGAGACTCAAGTTGCTCGATTCCAGTGGGATTTATCGCATTACCAAAGATCTGCTCGCGGCTGAACTAACAGAATCTCGAAGGATGGTTGGCGCAACGCAATCGCAAGTCCTCGATGATTTGGGTTCCTGGGGGCCAAACACGGTTTTGCTTGAGAGACACAAGCGGGAAGGTGAGCACTGCCTCGATCTCGACTCGCTCGAGCGCATTGCAGTCGCCAGTAGGATCAATCAGTTTTTTCGTCTCCACGAATGGGGTGTCGAAGACAATCTTTTGCGCCAGCAGCGTATCGGTGATCTTGCCGGGCTTGTTGAAGCTGTATTGCTCGAAGAACAGCCCACCTGGCAACGGTTGACCTTGCTGAGCTCTGGTACCAGTGGTGAGCCGAAGGCAACAACGCACCAGCGGCGAGACCTCGATGCAGAGGTAGCAGGCTGGAATCAATGGATAGATCAACCGCTCAGAGTTTTGAGCCTGGTGCCGAGTCATCATCTTTACGGATTGATCTGGACTGTGCTCTGGCCAAGTGCAAACGGGCTCGAGGTGCTCGATGCATCAAATTGGGGGCCTGGCCGTTGGCAGCGTGAAGTTGCCAAGGGCGATGTCATTGTCGGTTTTCCTTTGATGTGGGAGTTTTTGTTGCGCAGTGTTGGAACTTTTCCTGCCGGTGTAGTTGGCATCAGCAGCGCGGGTGCACTGCCACCTTCGCTCTGGGATTTGTCGATCCATCAGGGGCTGTCGCGGATGATCGAAGTGTACGGGTCCACAGAAACCGGTGGAGTGGCGGCGCGAGAAAATGCCACAGATCCTTTTCGTCTGGCACCACATTGGGCGGATCGTGCAGAGGGTCTGGCTGAATTGCTTCCGGATCACATCGATTTTGAAAGTCCAACAAAATTTAGAATTTTGGGCCGCAAGGACGGAGCAGTCAAAATCGGGGGGAGCCTGGTGAGCCTGGACGATGTTGCGCGAGAACTCAGGGCATTGGATCACATTCTGGATTGCCGTGTCCGGCGGGGCGGGGCAGGGGTGCGAGAACGTCTGGAAGCATTGGTCGTTACAGATTTACCGGCCGCCGAGTATAGCCAGATAGAGCAGCGGATCCACCGCGAGCTTGCACAGCGACTTCCTGCCGCCGCGCTGCCCAAACGTCTGGCGATTTGCGCCTCTCTGCCCGTCAATGCGATGGGGAAGGTGGCGCAGTGGTAGTCCGGCGGATGCAGACTTTGATAGCCGAAGCAAAGCTCTTTCCACTGGACGGGGAGACGCCCCTGTCCTTAAAGCAGTTTTTTGAGGTAAGCGAGGGATCGGCCAACCTCGCACTGAGTCCGGCGGCCTTAGCCAAAATGGAAGCTTCTCGGGCATTGCTGGATCGTATGGTGGCTGAGGGCCGTCGCATCTACGGGGTTACTACCGGATACGGGCCCCTTGCCTGCCATCACGTAGAGCCTGGCTATGCCGAAGAATTGCAACGGAATCTGATCTACCACCTGGCCAGTGGCGTCGGCCCAGAGTATGAGCGCGAAGAGACACGCGCGATTCTGACCGCACGGATTGTGAGCTTGAGCCGCGGGCATTCTGCGATTCGACTGGAGACCATGGATTTTCTCTTGCGTTGCCTCGAACACGACATCGTGCCGGTGGTCCCTCAAATGGGCACGGTCGGTGCCAGTGGCGACCTCACTCCATTGGCACACATGGCTTTGGCATGGTTGGGTGAAAGCGATGTGAAATGGCAAGGACGCCGGATGCCAGCCCATCAAGCGCTGGCCGCCTGCGGCATGAAGCCACTTGTGTTGAGTTACAAAGAAGGGCTGGCCCTGGTCAACGGCACTTCGGCTATGACTGGAGTGGCAGCTCGAAACGCAGTGCTGGTTCGACGTGCAATCGAATGGGCGCTCGGCTGGACGGCCTGTTATGCAGAGGTACTCAACGGCAAAGCTCAGGCCTGGGACCAAAGATTTGCCGAACTTCGTCCGCACCCCGGACAAAAGCAAGCTCACGAAATATTGCTTTCCCGCATCACAGGAAGCCAACGAATGGATCGCAGTCACCAACCTCCAGTGATTGCTCTCCACCTCGCCAAAGAAGGTGTGATTTCCGATCAGGCCCTGCTTCAGGATGCATACAGTATCCGCTGCGCACCGCAGATCTACGGTGCTGTCCTAGATGTAATCGATTTCCACGACCGTATTGCCGAGACAGAACTGAACTCAGTTACAGACAATCCGATTTTCTTCGGCGAAGAC
>Ga0209490_10003782_pt1 | contig 14102 bp, 8 predicted proteins | sample MAT06_FD_187209 | JGI IMG/M metagenome (GOLD analysis project Ga0209490, IMG submission 187209) | Freshwater microbial communities from Lake Fryxell liftoff mats and glacier meltwater in Antarctica - MAT-06 (SPAdes) (version 2) | ecosystem: Environmental > Aquatic > Freshwater > Ice > Liftoff...
AACTCTCGAAATAGCCGCTCTAGATGATTAGTCGTCCGAATATGGCGGTGCAAACTACTGTCGAATTGATAGAACGTAAATGTCAACTCTAGATCGCGTTGAAAAACTTGTACTGCTTTAGGTTCGAGTAACTGCCACTTGGCGACAAACTGCTGTAATCGTTGCTGTGCTTTCTCCATACTGTCAACTTCGTAAATCTGATACGCCTCATATATGATTTCAGAGCGACGTTGCCGCTTCGCTTCATCAGGTTTGAGTGATTGACCATTGGGGTCTACTTGGGGCAACTCACCATAGCTCAAATAGCGTTCAAGTCCTCGTACCTTGTGGGTGATACAGCGTTGTTGCTGAGCGTTAGGCAAATTCTTTTGCAAGGCTTTGGGCAATCCTAATGTGCCATCACTGACAACTAGTTCTACTGCTGTTGGGTTCAATCCTCGATCAATTAGATGCTCAAAGAACTGACTCCACTCGGCTTCCCCTTCCCCAGTAGCAATTTCGTAGTGCAGCATTTCATAGGAACCATCTTCCCACACTGCTAGTGCTGCCAACACGGCCCTTTCTTCGGCTTTACGGCACTGACGCATATGTCCAGAACGGTCTTCCTTAAATTCATCCCGCGTGTATTGAATATCCACCCATACCCCATCCACAACTATAATCTTGGGCGTTTTACCAATCTTGGATAAACGTCGGGTGTCTAGCTGTTTTTGAATAGCAATAGTGACTTTATTCACAGCAGTACGAGAGAGCACATGTCCTATTAGAAAATATAACGCTTCTTGTAGGTCTCTCAGCGATAGTCCCATCACATATACGCAACATAGCCAATTCAATAGATTGCCTAATTCCCGTTGGTAGCGTTGCAAGATTTGCCATTCTCTCTCCCCGTTGCGTCGCCGTAGTTTAGGGACTCGCAGAGCCTCTAGATGCCCATACTGCGTATCAAGTCCCCGTTTAAAATATCCCGAACGACGTGGTCTGTCCTCTGACAACTTTGCCAGTTCGGCTTTTACTTCTTCGTCAAGCGCCGTTTCTAGAGTTGTTTTGATTGCTTCAAGTACTGCTGTTTGTAGTGCTTGTTCTAAAGCCTCATCCAGTTCGGGCTGAAAACTGGTGGCTTTGACCCGAAGTATTTGTTGTTCGCGTTCGGCTATTTTCATGGGAGATTGCTTTCAATTCTTGATTCTCCCTACTTTAGTCTTGAAGTAATGGCGAAAAATTCATGACACTAACTTTATATCAAAGGAGAAACAAAAAGAGATTTAGAATTAACCATAGAAGAAGACTCAGAGTTGCTAGGAATTCTTGAACTCGATCGCATCAATTAAGTTTGGCGATCGACGCACGATCGACCAGAATTTTTTGGGTGAGCAAATCCTTGACTGTGGCGATCAGCATTCTTCGATCGTTGACTTCAAACCTAACCTCTATTCGATCGATCCCCAATTGTCCTGATGGATTGAGATGAGCGATACAGACCTGCTGAGCATTAAGATCCGTTTGCGTTGAATCGATCTGGCGCACATCCGCAAGCGATCGAAAATCGGAATGGCGATTGAGTTGACTGCTGCTCATGCGTCCTTGCAGATCGTAGACCACCTCTGCCTGAGCCATTTCCGCAACTTCGCCAATATCTAAACGGATGTCTTTTTGTCCTTCAACCGCAGCTTGGAGGATAAGTGGCTCATAACTTTGACAGGGATAGCGCGTACCTCGATCGAATAGAGTGAAATAGGAGTAAGTTTTCGTATGTGGCTCCCATAGTCGAATCGCATAGCCATGTCGCAGATAGTCATCCACTTCCACAGTTTGTCCTAGCACCAACGCCCCATACGCAACAGCCTCAAAGGGCTTATCTAACTTCACCCGTTGCCGCCCAAAATAAGAGATGAGCAACTGCTGCACCGCAGGAATCTGACAACTACCACCGACGAGTAAAACCTGTTCGATTTCGGTTTTACCAATGCCGCGTGAGACGGCAATTCCTAGTACCTCATCCACTGCCTGACGCAACTGCTCTAATAGCTGCCGTGATTCTAGGATATCGGCAAATTCTGCTCGATCGAGCTTTAATTCATAGGAGATAAAATTCTCATCATCAAACCAACTCTCTCGCGCCGACTCACTATGGGAAAGCTGAATTTTCATCTTTTCTGCCAGTTCGATCAAGTTCTGCCAACCGATCTGATTGATATCAGTTCTGGTCAAATTTTGGCTGCGAAGATAATACTCGACAATCCACCGATCGATATCGACACCACCAATGTAAGCATCAGATTTTGCCAACACTTCAGCCTTAATCGCTTGCTGTCCAGCATGAGGCGCAGCAGTCCTAACTAAACTCAAATCCAATGTCCCGCCACCGAAATCAATTACTAACACAATCGCCCCAGGACGTTCGATCGCATAGCCCAAAGCTGCTGCCGTAGACTCATCCACTAACTTTAAGTCAGGAAAATCTAGCTCTTTGGCAAAATCACTAAACCAGTCTCGATATGCCTCAAATGCTCCCACTGGCACGGTAAAAATTACTTGGCTCGGCTCAATTTTTTGCTGTTTGAGTTGCTGCCAGATTTCGGTTAAAAATAATTCGGCAATATCTTCGGCGGTGTAGGTAAAGCCATCAATTTGACGGGCGGGTGGGCGAAAATCGGCGGCGAGATCGCGTTTAAATGCTTGAAATAATCGCTCAGGCTGACCATATCCCAAACGTTGCGATCGAACCTGTTCACCTAACACAAACTGCTCTTTTCCCTGCACAAACACCAGTGTAGGCACGACATGCACTTGACGACCGATCGACTCAAACGTGCGAGATAGACGATCGAACTTAAGCGATCGAGGCTCTTTGGTGACAGGATCTTGGGTACAAACTACGGTATTGCTAGTACCAAAATCGATCGCGACAACGGTCATAGTTATTTAAATTTTAATCGCTTGAATCTATTTATTAGTGCCCGAAGGCAATGTGCGGCTGACTTTGGCGGGAACGAGAATATCTCCTGCTCGATCGCGATAGCCGACAAATCGAATATAAACTGATTCTCCTGCTTGAATGTCAGAACTATCGGGTTGGTGGAGTTGGGGATGATATTCGACTTGCTCCCAAGCCGATCCGATCGATTCGTAATCCCAACTTTGTAACAGGTTATCTAATGATGTGAATAGAGCTAAGAAATTCTTGGCAGGTAGATCGGGTTTCGCTTGAACCATTTGCGCCACACTTTTGTATTGCGTCAGTAGTGATTGCAACTGCTGAAAAGTTGCTTGGCGATCTGCCGTCGTTAATTGTGTGCTTTGCTGCTCAAGTTTCGATCGTAAATTCAGGCATTCTTGCTTGAGTGCGGCAATCTCTCGATCTTTGAGCGTGTCTTGAGGATGTGGATCTGGCTCTCGATCGAGTTGAGCCGATCTGGATTGAAAGAATCTCGCCCCAGCGATCGAAATTCCCAACCCAACTAGACCACCAAACAAAATCACCAAGTCACTGTAGGTTTCAAACATAAGTTTCAAACATAAATTTTCACTTGATAAATGAGCGAATATCGAGTGCTAGCCTGGCGGCCAAGTCATCGCTCGTCCTCCTAGGATGTGGATGTGGAGGTGATCGACAGTCTGCCCACCATCTACACCATTATTGATCGCGAGGCGAAATCCATTGGCTAACCCTAAATCTTTGGCAACTTGCTTCGCAACTAGCAATAGGTGTCCTAGCAAAGCTTGGTCGTCAGCTTCGGCTTGGGAAATCATCGGAATTGGTTTTTTCGGAATCACCAAAACATGGACGGGAGCCTGTGGCGAAACATCTCGAAATGCTAGAGCTAGGTCGTCTTCGTAGACGATATCCGCAGGAATTTGGCGTTTAATAATTTTACTGAAGATAGTTTCGGCTAGTTCACTCATAGATATTAGCTAGGGGTTAGAGTTTAGGGATCATAATATGATATTCGTTCGTTGATAGTTGTTGAACATGGAATACGCGATCGACTTTGGCACAAGTAATACAGTAGTAGCGCGAGTTAACGCTGATGGTTTGGTGGAAACGATCAAATTGCCAAGTTTGAGTGCGCTGATCGCCGACAATCCGCCTTTAATTCCCAGTTTGGTTTATGTCCAAAATGCCAACGTGCCAGAGGTATTGATTGGGCAAGAAGTGATCGATCGAGGTTTCGATCTAGCGAATGACCAGCGATTTTTCCGAGGATTTAAACGGGCAATCGGAAATCCTGCTCCAGGTTTTGTGCCAGAACTAGATCAGATCGCGGTGAAATTTGAATTGGTGGGAAGTTGGTTTCTGCAACGCCTAATCTCGCAGTTACCAGAAGTGGATTCCTTAATTTTTACTGTACCAGTCGATAGCTTTGAGCCATATCGTCAATGGCTGGGCAGCATTTGCGAGAAATTAGATGTGCGTCAGGTGCGATTGTTGGATGAACCGACCGCAGCAGCTTTGGGATATGGGATCAGTGCGGGTAATGAAACGATCTTGGTGATCGATTTCGGTGGCGGGACGTTAGATCTAGCCCTAGTCCAGCTAAATTCGACTCAGGCAGCGCAAGCCTCACCATCAAACAATCCATTAGGTTTTTTATTGAAATGGGGCGATCGAACACTTAATCAACCAAATCCCCAAAAGACCCAGATTGCCAAAGTGATCGCCAAAGTCGGGCAAAATCTCGGCGGTATCGACATCGATTACTGGTTACTCGACTACTTTCACACCGAGCAGGGATTACCAAAAAATTCTCTGGTCACCCGCTTAGCCGAGCGAGTCAAGATCGCGCTCTCGACCTCAGAAACTGCTAGTGAAGTTTTTTTTGACGATCGAACTTTTGAGAGCTACGAATTAGATCTCGATCGAGTCACATTCAATTACATTTTGCGTCAAAAAGATTTCTTTACGCGCTTAGATCGGGTTCTAGACCAGATTCGCCAACAGGCAACCCGACAAGGCGTGGAGTTGTCAGATCTCGATGCCGTTGTCTTAGTGGGAGGTACAGCCCAGATTCCTGCCGTGCGCGATTGGGTGGAGCAAAATTTCCCTGCCGAAAAAATCAAAGCGAGTAAACCATTTGAATCGATCGCTCACGGTGCGCTCAGTCAGGGTTGGCAACTCAAGGACTTTCTCTATCACAGCTACGGTCTGCGCTATTGGGATAAGAAATATCAACGTCATGGCTGGCATCCGATTATCAAATCTGGTCAACCTTATCCTAGTGCCGAACCTGTAGAGCTGGTTCTAGGAGCCTCTGCACCCAATCAGCCCAGCATCGAACTCACAATCGGCGAACTGAGCGAAACTAATGTCGAAGTCTATTTCGAGGACGATCGACTGGTAACGCGCAGGATCGATAAACAACAAGTCGCTGTCCAAGCTTTAAACGAGAAAGCTACTACGTTGGCACAACTGAACCCACTCGGCTCCCCTGGAATCGATCGAATAAAGGTGATTTTTCGGGTCGATGAGCAACGCACTCTCCGCATTACGGTCGAAGATTTACTGATCGATCGAACCCTGCTCGAAAATCAAGCCGTAGTCCAGTTGATCTAAAGTAGATGCTTAATCCCACATTCCGCTCGTAATGGAAGAGGAAAATAATTAAAATTCAAAACAACCGTTTAGCAATGGTTTCAAGGATCTACCTAAAAATATATGATTCTCAATAAATTAGCATTATTGAGAATAGAGTGAATTTCGATCGCTGAGATCCCTATTGCCTCGTTGTAATTATTTCTGACCTCTTTTACGAGCGGAATGTCGGTACAAAGCAAGATGAGAAATGGATCGAAGCAATCGCCGCAAAACTTCTCTATACTCTCAGTCAATCTCCCCGATCATCCTAAATCGATCGACGAAGCAAATAAACTTTGTAATCTGGATAATTCGGAACTGGCTTGAAAAAGTAAATCGCCTTTACCGAGCAGATTCGCCGCCGCAGTTTGTTTGTTGCCTAAAATAATTGCCGAATCAGCTTCACTCGCAGTGCGAAGTGCGACTCTGCCTGGCAAATTGGAACGAATAATCGGGGTCACAACTTTAGCTTCAGGTCGCTGAGTGGCAATAATCAGATGGATACCTGCGGCGCGTGCCATTGCGCCAAGACGTTTAATGCTCTGCTCTAGGGCATTACGGATATCTTTCTCTGTCATAAAATCTGCATATTCATCAAAAATGCACACGATCCGAGGTAACGGTTGGTTGGCTTTGGCGTTGTAGGTGGAGATATCGGCACAACGGGATTTTTCAAACTGCTGATAACGTCGATCCATCTCATTCACTAGGTTTGTCATGATCTCGATCGAATGTCGATCATCCTTAACCACAGGGGCATACAACCAAGGCATCTGCTCAAATTCAGGAAAAGTGACGCGCTTGGGATCGACCAGCACAATTTTGAGCTGTTCGGGTGAATGGCGATAGATCAGGCTGAGTAAGAGCGATCGCAAAAACTCACTCTTGCCACTACCAGTCGTACCGCCAACCAAGAAATGACAAGTGTTTGGATCGGATAAATCGGCTTCAACTAGTTGACCTTCTAGGTTTACACCGATCGCAATTTTTAGAGAAGCATGGCGTTGTGATTCCAGTCGCTGAATGTATCGATCGAAACTGGCAATCTGTCGATCGGGGCGGGGTAGATCGACGCTGACATAACCTGCTTGAGGCGCAATTAGAGGTGGATAGGCTAAACCGAGTTGGACTCTCAAGTCATTCGACGATCGCAGAATCGCACTAACTCTAATTCCCTCGTGGGGTCTAAGTTTGACCCGAATAAATGCTGGTGCAATCGCCGCTCCTTGATAATCGACCATAATCCCAAACGATCGGAGAGTTTTTACTAGTTTTTCTCCCATTAGATCGGCTTGCGAATTTGGAGATAGTTGAGCGATCGATTGGACTTGAGGATTCTCGATCGATCGATTCGCGGGAGTTGCAGTTACGATGGGAAGTTGAGGTTTCGCAATGGGAATCTCTGAAGATGTTGGTGCAGATTCGGATGTAAAGTAAGCCTGACATTTCCGCTTTTGGGGGCAGATGTCGCAAAACAGATCGGGCTGAGCCGTTACTGGTGGCGGATCGGGTTGCCCAACTTCCCACGCGATCCAAGCTTGCATTTGCTGTAACTTATGCGGAATTAGTTGATGTACCGTTTTTTCTAGCTCATCCCAACTAAAAGTCAACTCTTGCCAATCGGGGAGAACGCTATACACAGCAGAATCGATCGATACACCAATCTTTTCTTTGAGCATGTAGCTGTACAACGCCACCTGAGCTAGTTGGGCTGATTTGTCCTGAGAGCTAAAAGTCTTGTATTCAACCACACAGAGACTATGATTTTGAAAATCGTAAATCAAACTATCAAATCTTCCCTGCACCAATTGCTTGTTCCCATTTGGTAATTGAAATTCATGTTTGACGCTCGGTTTTAAATCAAGCAGAGTCTTGTCGATCACTTCACTGGCAGAGCAATGATCGCGATTTTGGATTAGTAATTTCGCCCATCGCTGGATTAATCCTCTCATTCCTTGCCAAATCTGATATAAAGTCTCAGCTTTTTCGGGACTGGTTTGAATGATTTTTTGGAGATAAGGAAAGAACTCAATTTCGTAGAGCAATTGCTGCATTTGAGCCGAAATCTCATCTACTTTTTGCAGATCTGGCTCAGCTTTAAATAATGCTTGAAATCGTGGATCATGCCGAATTACAAAATTAAATCGATCTGCTAGTGCATGAAATTGAGTGCCGACACTAACTGGATTCCCACGCGGTAGAAACATCATGGAGCCACCAAATTTATGTCCCAAATAAAATAATCTCGGACATTCAAACGCAACCCTAACTTTTGTGACGCTGTATGATTTACTCATGGGGGATTTACTCATGCGGCATTAGAGGCTACTAAGCAAATTAACTGGGCTTCAATTGGTGATTGAGGGTTGAGGATTTGGATCTGGTGATCTTGGCAAAGTTGTTCGATCGACTGTTCGACTTGAGATCGATCTGCTTGCGAAAACTGCTTGAGGGTATTGCTAATCAATAGCTCAAGACCAATTAGCTGCTGTGTTTTGACTAAATTTAAGATAAATTCTGGGATTTGTGTATGTGACTTGATTGATAGCTTGATTGATGGCTTGATTGGCGGTGTCGGATTCGGATAAATCTCAGGATCGATCTCAGTTCCAGAATCTTCATTCGATTCAATTCCCACAATGACTTTCAGCTTTTGCAATAAGACGCATCGATCGAGAATTTCCGACTGACGAATTAAATCTTCAAGTTCGCTTAACCTTAGAGTTTTTCCACCCACGGTCAAATCGCCTTCCCGCACTTCTTTGACTAGGTTGTAATAAGTTGCCAAATCATGGATGGAATCAAGATCGGGTTTAATATGATGATGTCGATCGCCTGTAAAAATTTGGTTGTAAATTTTATTCCCTTTCGTATTCGGTCTACCAACAGTGGCAAATCGAATTAGATATAAAGGGATGCCATAAGCAATAGCTTTTTGACAAGCATTCATAATGTGATAGAAAGCCGTCATGTCTTCATGTTCTGTCCAGACTACGCCTATTCGATCGGATTTATCAGTAGATTTACAACTAAAAGAATAGCTCGTAAATTTTGGGCTTGGCAAAAAACTAGATTTAGTCTCAACCTGTAATGTCCCGATCGATGTTTGCAACATTTCGATTAACACCAGCATAGAAATTTGGTTGATTTGGGTAATGTTCGCACTAACTTTATGCAGTTCTTCAATCCAAATTAGCTTAAAGTGAGCTTGTGTATCAGTGAGTTTTTCAGGCTCAGGATGCGTTCGAGAAAAATCACCGACACCACCTGCAATCAGCCATTTTTTGTATTCTTGAAATATATTTCTACCACTAGCAAGGACATTGCGGGGATTAGCCTCTCGCATTGGAAAGTCTGCTTCTAAATATTGCCTAGTAAGTGGATAGATTGAAGAAGATGGAATTGGGATCGACTGATGGTGTAAGTGATGTAAACGAGTCATACAGATTGCTTCGGCTTGGTCTAAATCAATCGGATTTAGCTCAATTATTCGATCGATTCTGTCTCGATCTGATGGGACTATGACTCCGCTCCCATAGCTCAGCCATTTATCCGTAACGATACTAATAATTACGAGAAAATTTTTGAAACTGGAATGAATTAAAGTATTGACTCTAAACAAAGATGGTAAATCGATCGACCCATTTGGCAATTTATCGATACTTTCTAGCTGATCGAAACAAATCACAATTGGTTGAGTTTCAGCCGAGATTTTACCGAAATTGGCGAGGATATTTTGGGCAGTGTCCTCATCTTCAATTGAGGCTTTGACGCGCAGTTCTTTCAGGCTTTCTTCGCTAATGCTGTCACCTTTGAGCCAGTTGCAAGCGATGCTCTCTAGATCTGGATCGGTGAGGTCAAATAAGACACCAAAGAACTCTTCAGCATTAAATATGCTGGCTTGTTTAAATAGGTTACTGAGTTTTTTGATAAAGTCCTGTCTACCTTTTTGTCGATCGCTCTTGAGCAAATCCCAAATCGGTACTTTGGTCAGCTTATCCTTTAGTGAAGGTTTCTTGAAAACTGATAAATTCTTCAACCACAGCAATAGTTGAGAATCTTGCTGTCCTTCAGGAATTTGCACCAAACTATTGACGGTTTCGCGCAAAATGTGTCGCCAGATATGATCGCTCTTGGGAAAGGGTTGAATGTAGGCAAAGTAAGCATCGGCATTGAGTGAGGTTTTTAATCGACCGAGTAAATAAGTTTTGCCAGAGCCAGCATCACCCATTACCATCAAGGTTTTGACCGATCGATTTTGCTGTAATTGAGTCAGCATCTCGGCGGCTTCGGCAATCACTTCGGCATGAATCGAATCGATCGCTAGTTCGGATTCTTGCTTTTCGCTCCAAAAGCTAGTTGCTTTGTTGTTTCGATCGAATGGATTTGTACTTCTGAGGATGATTTCATTAATAGATGCCACGTCTGCTCCTTTAAGTTAGCGAAGTTAGCTGAATTTTTAAGTTTTTACACAATTCTAATCAGAAATAGCGGGCCGCCAGACAATTGACTGATACCAGCACTAATCTGTTTTTGGGTATATTTCTCGGTGTCTAATAAAGCAGTCAGCTTAATCTTTTTCTGTTTCACTAAACTATAAAGAATTCGATCCAACTCCTCTCTTGGTATTGTCGGTAGTCTTTCGCGTAGATAAAAGATTGGCAAATAATTGTCATTTTCGGCTTTAGAATCTAATTCTCGAATAATTTGCAAAATCTCAGGATCGGAAGGTGGAGGGGAAAGCTTTGTTCGATCTAGATCGGAGGCAGGAGATTTTCGTAATGATTCAAAATATTCGTGCAACTTCTGCAAGCAGTCTTGTCCTTTCGCGGTAATTTGAAATTCACCACTCGCTTTAGTTTTTGTAGTCTTCGGCACAGTCGTTTTTTTCGCTTTTACGGGTTTGAAACTAGCTGTAATCAATCCACTACTATGCAGCTTTTCGAGAATCATATTGCGATCGACTGCTGACATTTTCTTAGTACCGATTTTGACGATGATCGCGGCTGGCTTTAGCATTTCGATCGACTTAGCCAATTCTTCTAAAACCTTAAGTTCGCCCTCTGAGATCGGGAGTTGGCTGGGGTCGAGGTTGAGTAGTGCTTGACCTGTTGGGGCGATGCCGACTGTGACAACATTTTTGATCTCAAAACCTTGAGGCGTTTCAACTTGCTCTATTGCTGGCTCAATGGTGATTACAGGATGCGCACCATCAAATGAGATCGATCCGTCATTGGCTAGATCCTGTGATATTTGAGCTTTATCGGGAAAATCTTTGATCCCAATTGAAGTTAACTTAGCGCGACCATTGGGCAAGTCAGACAACTTCAGCAAAAACTTGAGGTGTTGGAATTCCATTCGATCGAAACCTAATTTTACTCATAATAATCGATCCAGAACTTTGCCTACCTTTTGCCGCGATTTCGGGTTAGGAGTATCATATTATTAGGTACTTTTACGATTAATTGTGTGTCTTCATTAGATTTAGGCGAGTTATTTCCATTTGAGTTAGATCGGTTTCAGCACGACGCGATCGACGCTCTTAACGGTGGCAAATCGGTTGTGGTCTGCGCTCCTACAGGATCGGGCAAAACTTTGATTGGCGAATATGCGATCCATCGCGCTCTGGCGAATAACCGTCGCGTCTTTTATACAACCCCCCTCAAAGCCTTGTCAAACCAGAAGTTGCGTAACTTCCGCGACCAGTTTGGCGAAGATAATGTCGGCTTGTTAACTGGCGATATTTCGGTGAATCGTGATGCCCCGATTATCGTCATGACCACAGAGATCTTTCGGAATATGCTTTACGGCACGCCGATTGGTGAAGTTGGCACTTCCCTAGTGGGATTAGAGGCAGTGGTATTGGATGAATGCCACTACATGAACGATCGACAGCGCGGCACGGTATGGGAAGAATCGATCATTTACTGCCCTGCGGAAATCCAGCTTGTCGCCCTTTCGGCAACGGTGGCGAATAGTCGAGAATTAACTGATTGGATCAGCCGAGTGCATGGGCAAACTGAGCTGATTTATTCGGATTTTCGCCCTGTACCCTTGCAGTTCCATTTCTGCGATCGACGCGGCTTGTTTCCCTTACTCGAAGACAATCAGACCGAAATCAATCATCGACTCAAACCAGGCTACATCAAAGATAAAAGTAAAGACAAAGCTAAAACCAGCAGCAAAGATAGTCGCGGCGATCGACCTGAACGCCAAGAAGCCCCAGCCTTGAGTTTTGTGGTTTCCCAACTCCATAAGCGCGATATGCTCCCTGCGATTTACTTTATCTTTAGTCGGAGAGGATGCGATCGAGCCGTTACCGATATGGGTGAGCTATCTCTGCTCAACGAACTAGAAACTCAGCAACTCAAACACCAGATCGATGCTTTTCTTAAGGCAAATCCCGATGCAGGTCGATCGGGTCAGGTGGGTGCGCTCTATCATGGCATTGCCGCCCATCATGCTGGCATCTTACCTGCTTGGAAAGGATTGGTAGAGGAGCTATTCCAACAGGGTTTAATCAAGGTGGTATTTGCAACTGAGACATTGGCAGCAGGGATTAATATGCCTGCTCGGACGACCGTAATCTCCAGCTTATCCAAACGTACAGATAATGGTCATCGCTTGCTCACTGCCTCGGAATTTCTCCAAATGTCGGGCAGAGCAGGACGACGTGGGATGGATGCCGTCGGCTACATGGTGACAGTACAAACCCCATTTGAAGGAGCGCGGGAAGCAGCTCACTTAGCAACTTCCAAGCCAGATCCATTAGTTAGCCAGTTTACGCCTAGCTATGGCATGGTGTTGAATTTGCTCCAAACTCACAGTATCAAAGAAGCACGGGAATTAATCGAGCGTAGCTTTGGACAATATCTATCTGAACTAGCCTTGGCTCCTAAAGAACAAGAACTAGATGAGATGGAAGTTGAGATCGCAAACCTAGAGAGAGATTTAACCAAGATTGACCTCAAATCATTAGCATCCTATGAGAAGTTACGCGATCGACTGCGCGAAGAACGTCGTTTACTCAAAATCCTTGCTCAACAAGCTGACGAGAAACGCTTAAAAGAAATCGCGGCTTACTTCCCATTTGTATTGACAGGTAGCTCGATTACGATCAAATCGAGCAAAGGTATGCCAATTTCGGGCGTTGTTGCGGCAAAAGTACCTGGTTCGGGTAAATTTCCTTGGCTAGTTGTGTTAGGCAAAGATAACTACTGGCATATTGTGACTTCGCGGGATGTCTTGCTGCTGGGGGATGTCTGGACTGAAGCCGAAATCGCCTATCCGATCGAGTTAGCAATCAAGGCAGGGCAAAGTTGTCAAGCAGATCCGCAGTCCGAATCGATCGTCAACTCCATTCCCACCTTGGCGAGCCCTGAATTAGCGCCTGAAGTGCAACAACAACAGCAAAAGGTGTTAGAGATTGAAGCAAATCTTGCCAGTCATCCACTTCAAAGCTTGAGTGATAAAGCTAATCTCACCAAAAAAGCGCGGCGATTAGAGCAACTCCAACGCACACTCACATTCCAACGTCAGGTGCTCACTCAAAAAAGGTTACATAATCGCGATCGATACTGGCGTGAATTTTTAGATCTGGTGAATATCCTCAAAAGCTCTGCCCCAGATCAGGCGAGAGTCCCAGCATCCAGACGTATTCCTGCTTCACTTTGGGAAAATCAATCGCACGAATTGAAGTTAACTAAACTAGGAGAAATTGCTGCGTCTCTGCGTGGTGATAACGAGCTATGGCTGGCTTTGGTATTGGAGTCAGGTTACTTAGATAATTTGGCACCGCAACAATTAGCCACGATCTGTGCCGTTCTGGTCACAGAAGATAATAGTCGTCCCGAAAACTGGAATCATCTTGGCATTTCGCCCGAAGTCGAAGAAGCGATCGATCATCTACGTGAGATGAAGCGCAAACTGATCCGTAGCCAAGATAGCTTTGGAGTCACACTTCCAGTTTGGTTAGAATATAATCCACTCAAGAAGAAAGAATCTCCATTTGGGCTGATTGAAAATTGGGCATTGGGAATGGAATGGAAGGCTCTCTGTCGCCAGACTAGTTTGGATGAAGGCGATATAGTGCGGATGGTACGCCGCACGAATGACCTACTTTGCCAAATTCCCTACGCCCCATATTTACCCGACAGCCTGCGTAATACTGCTAGACAAGCCATTCAACTGATCGATCGATTCCCTGTGAGTGAGATTGCTTGAGATCTTGTCTGAGATATTTGGCTTAATTTGTCGGACTACTCAATTTTATGGGTACGATCATCAAGATTAGTCACCTAAATCCTGAGATAATTTGGTTGGGTATTTGTATGTTTGGGGGGAAAGAATTTTGACTAAAACTCTAGTTGACTGCTTTTGCTTCAGACAGCCGATCGATTAGGATCGAAATGCGGGTCAGCAGTGCAGAGTTGCGCTCAGAGTTGCTAAGAGTGAGGTGGTTTAATGTCGAGCAAGTCTTTCAATCGGTTTTTCAATCGGTTTCTGTTGTCGATCGCGGCGATCTCAA
>Ga0209490_10003789_pt1 | contig 14089 bp, 9 predicted proteins | sample MAT06_FD_187209 | JGI IMG/M metagenome (GOLD analysis project Ga0209490, IMG submission 187209) | Freshwater microbial communities from Lake Fryxell liftoff mats and glacier meltwater in Antarctica - MAT-06 (SPAdes) (version 2) | ecosystem: Environmental > Aquatic > Freshwater > Ice > Liftoff...
TGTGATTGCTGGCTTCGTCCCCGACGTCGCGCCGTTCTACAATGATGCGCGAGTGTCGATTTCACCGTTGCGCTACGGTGCAGGAGTCAAAGGCAAGGTCAATATCGCGATGCAGTACGGCGTGCCGGTGGTTGCCACCTCGCCGTCGATTGAGGGCATGCACCTGCGTGCCGGTATTGATGTACTACGGGCAGACGACGCAGAAGCCTTTGCTGAGGCGATGATGCGTGCCAACACGGATGCGGTGCTGTGGGAAACGCTGCGAAGCAACGGGCTAGGCAATATCGACGCGCATTTTTCCCGAGCAACTGCTGAATTGGCGCTAAGGGGATTGCTCGAGCTGCCAACTGCATAAGCCTCCGTTAACGACACCGATCGCCGGCGGCCCGGTTTCTACACCCGCCCGATAATCGCGGCCGTCGAGATCAACTCCTCAAGCAAGGCCATTGAAACGTCACCTGAGACCGAGTAGGGGTCTAGGACAGGGCGCGCAGAATACTTCAACAACACCGACGGGTTGATCTTGTCGATGTTTACCTGCCCCATGGTCCATCCCGAGAAACGCCGTTCGGTGATTTCTTCGTACTTCAGTACCGCCACGTCGCGATGACGGGGATCGCGGGCAATATATCCATACAGGTGATTCACCTCCATGCGGCCGCCTTCGAGCACTTGCATGAAAATATTGCCCCCGTAACAAAGCAGCCCGGTAATGCCGCGCTCGGGATTGTGTGCCTTGGACTGCGCCATGATGGATTCGATGGCGGCCGCCGGATTCGCGTCGTTGGCACGGCTTGCATACAAAAGTCTGACCAGCATACGTCCTCAGGATTTCCGATTATTCAGCAGCGACAAAAACTCGCGCCGCAGGTTGGGATCTTTCAGGAATACACCGCGCATCACACTGTTGATCATCTTCGCCTCGGTATCCTTGACGCCGCGCCAGTGCATGCAAAAGTGATCCGCTTCCATGACAATGGCCAGCCCATCCGGTTGTAGCTTTTCCTGTAGCAGCGCCGCCACCTGAGAAACGGCTTCCTCTTGGATTTGCGGACGGCTCATGACCCAATCGATCAGGCGTGTGTACTTGGACAAGCCGATTAAATTCGAATGCTCGTTTGGCATGACACCGACCCAGACCTTGCCGATAATCGGGCACAAATGATGGGAACACGCGCTGCGTACCAGAATCGGTCCGACGATCATCAGCTCGTTCAAATGCGAAACGTTTGGAAACTCGGTCGTCGGTGGTTGGGGAACGTAGCGGCCGTGAAACACTTCGCGGACAAACATCTTGGCCACGCGGCGCGCGGTTTCGTTGGTGTTGTGATCGCTCTCAGTGTCGATTACGAGGCTTTCAAGCACCCCCTGCATCTTGCTTTGCACCTCATCCTGAAGCTTATCCAATTCGCCCGGTTGCAAGAACTCTGCAATGTTGTCATTGGCGTGAAAGCGGCGCGACGCGCGCTTGAGACGCTCACGAATGGCGGCTGACATTGAAATACCCAAGTCGTCGCCGGATGGTGTTGAAGAATTATCCATTTTGGTCAGAACATGTGCAGATACAATAGTTGCATCGACTTGTAGAAGTACCTGATTATAAAACGAAATCCTGAAACGCCGAACATAGGTCGCCGACCATATTTATATTATGTCAACTTCTATTTTAAGTAAGCATTCAGAAATATCCCTTTCAGCCGAAAACAGCTTGGATACACTCACCCCACGCAAGCCCGCCCAAAATGACCCTTCGCGACATGCCACGCGACGCCACCGCCAACCCGTCAAAGCCACGCGTCATCCCTAACGATGTCGACGCGTCGCTGCTCGGGCGGATCGCCTTCATCGGTGCCGCGATCGCATTGGCGCTGGCGATACTGGCCGCGCTTAACAACAGGCCGATGACGGCGGCAAGCGCCGTCGTCATCGGTGCCGTGTTCGCAATAAGCCTGTGGTTCACGCGCTACCAAGGCATCACGCGGCGTGACATCAACGTCGCCCTCGGCGTGATCTCAGGGGCAATCTGCGTCATCGTTTTGATTGCAGGCTCACCAACACCATCCGCGCTCGTGGTGGTGTCGGTCGTGCCTTTCATCGTCGCCTCCCTAGGCGATAAGCGATCGCTGATCATCTGGCTGACGGTGAACGCGCTGATCGTTGTTGGCGTCTATTTCCACGCGCCCTACATTGCTGCGCACTACTCAGAGCCTCCGCCAAATCCGGCAATCCAACATTTTTTGCACATCGCCGTACTGAGCGTGTTCATCACCGCTATTGCGTATTTACTGATGGGCAGACGACACGCGATTCTCAAGGCGCTAGTGATCGCAAATGAGCATCTTACCCACAAGCGTAACGACGCCAGGACAGCCAACGAACAAAAAAGCCGCTTCTTGAGTCGTCTTAGCCACGAATTGCGCACACCGCTTAACGCCATACTCGGTCTCGCCGAAGTCATGTCGCGCGAACGCGAAGTCCGGCTGACCGCCCGGCAACTTGAACGTCTGCAACACATCCAGACCTCGGGCCAGCGGCTGCTCAAGATCGTAGAGGAAGTCATGCAGATCACTGATGCTGACGAGCGCTCCCCGTTCATGATTTTGTTGCCCGTCGCAGTCACGCCGGCGATTACGGACGCCGTCAATACAACCAGCGCCCAAGCAATCGACCGCGACGTGTCGATCTTGGTGGACGCGAGCGCCTTCGCCGCGACCGAAGTGCTCGCGGACCGCAAAGCCTTGCGTCGCGTTTTGCAGGAATTGATCGGCAACGCCATCGACTTCAACCGCACCGGCGGCACGATCACGATTAGACTGTCAACCGCAAACGGCCAAGTACACATTGGCGTCACGGATACCGGCGTCGGCATCCCTGACACCAGTATTGCGTCTATTTTCGAGCCCTTTGGCCAACTGCACCGCAGTAAGCAAAATAAAGCGGCCGGCAGTCTCGGGCTGACCAAGACCAAGGCGATCGTTGAACAAATGCACGGCACCATCGAGGTAACGAGCAAGGTCGGCGATGGCTCTACGTTCACGATCACTTTTCCCGTGTATGTCGCGCCCAACCAACATCTTTCCGCAGCCCGCGCGACCATTAACGAACCCAGCGTACCAGATCATCTGACGGCGGCATCGAGCACTGCGCTCATCGCGGGCGAGCGTCCCAACGTACTCTACGTAGAAGACAACGCACTCAATCAACTCGTGATGCAGGCCATGTTCAGCGATCTCGGTGTCGCCAATCTGCACATTTGCTCGACCGGCGAAGAAGGATTTCAGCATGCCATTCAGCTGCGACCTGATCTGGTATTACTTGATATTCACTTGCCCGACTGCAACGGCAACGAGTTGTTGGCACGCATGCGTGCCGAGCCTGCGCTGGCAACCATCGTGGCGATCGCGGTTTCTGCCGATGCCGTCCCTGCGCATATCAGTGCGGCAATTGAACACGGCTTTGACGATTACTTGACCAAACCAATCAGCATCGAGGCGCTGCGCGTGGTGCTTGAGCAACGACTGCCAGTTGTACGGAGTACGAGAAAATGAACGCGCCCCGCCCCGCCTCTCCGCCAACCGACATCAAGCCCCTCAGACTGCCCGCTCACTTCGACAGTGTGCTGCTGAGACGTGTTGCAGCGCTCATCACCGTGTTTGGTGTTTTTATGGGGTGCTGGCAATTAATCGACGGCCGCATCGCGACCGGGACGGCCATCATTATTTTGGCCCTGCTGATGGGCATCACATTTCTGCGCGCCGGTACGGCCCGCGTCACGTTTGGCGAATTGAACGCCGTGGTCGCCCTGATCGCCGTACTCATGTTGGCGATTGCGATTCTCTCAGGCCGCGAGGCACCGGCTATTACGATCCTGTTCCCCTTGCTGCCATTTTTTTTCGCGGCAATTGGTGCTAGGCGCTCTGCAATTATCTGGTTGATCATCACAACGTTCATGTTGATCGCGGTGTATTGGCACGGTCGGCATGCGGTGTTGCTTTACTCTGAACCGCCCGCCAATTTCCCGTTGATCTATATGGCGCTGGTGTTTGCACTGACGGCTACCATTTCGCTGACCGCCTTCACACTCATGGGCAGACGCGCTGAGTATCTCGCGAGTCTCGCCACAGTGCGTGACGAGCTCGAGCTTGCGGTGCGTGAGGAAACCGACGCCAATGCAAGCAAGGCGCACTTGCTTGGCCGCGTCGGCCATGAATTGCGAACCCCACTGAACGCGATCATCGGATTCGCCGACCTGCTGGCGCGTGACCACAAGGCGCCGCTGTCGGCGGCCCAGCTGCAGCGGATTCGATACGTACAAATGTCTGGTCAACGGCTACTCGAACTGGTCGACGAAATACTCAACGTGACCCGCAGCGATGCACGCGCCAGCGCCATGGCGTTGCAACCGGTGTTACCACTTTCCGTCGTTAACGATGCGATTGCCGAGGTGGCTGAAGTCGCCCGCGCCAAGGGTGTTGTGATCGACACGGCGCTACCACCGCACGAATCGACGCTGGTACTCGCCGACCGCCGTTACCTGCTGGACGTGCTTGGACAGTTGCTCACCAATGCGATCATCTACAACCGCCCCGACGGACGCGTGCGCATCAGCATGACCAGCGCTGACACCGAGATTCGGCTGAACATCGCGGATACTGGCATCGGTATCAATTCCTGGGAAATTGCAGAATTGTTCGAACCGCTCCGCCAGACGCGACACAACGATGAATCGCAAGCTGGTAGCGGCCTCGGACTCACCATCGCCAAATCATTGATTGAACACATGGGCGGCAGGATTGAGGTTGAAAGCGTGCTTGGGCAAGGATCTACCTTCACGCTCGTCTTACCGCGCTACCGACCCGACCGGGATGCGCGCGCGAACGGTGCCAGCTGAGCGAGTCAAACATTCCACGCGCGGCCGAAGCGGGCCAGACTGACAAAGAAAGCCGCCTAACGGCGGGCACTTTGAGACAATATTGCTTGGAAATAGCCGCCGATAAAGGTGTTTGACACTTTTGCCTCGCCTGCAATTCGCGTGGTTCATAGAGAAACACCGGGCGTCGAGTAAACTCTGGGCATATCCACCCGGAGCTTGTTCGCCTTGGACTTCGCACCTTCCTTCGCATGTCGGGACCATCACCCACCCAAGCTCGCGCCGGCAGCCGAATCTGTGCGACGGCGCGGTGTCCGACGACCATGTGCGGGATAAGCGGCTTCGTCTCAATTGGCGAGGCCATTGCTGACCCGGATGTGATTATCCGACGCATGAATCGGCGCCTTGCGCATCGCGGGCCGGACGCCGAGGGCTACTACGCGCACAACAACGTCCACTTGGGACATCGCAGACTCGCGGTGATCGATCTGGCGTCGAGTTTGCAACCGATGACGAGTGCTGATGGGCGCTTCACGCTGGTGTTCAACGGCGAAATCTACAACTATCGCGAACTGCGCGAAGAACTGAAGCGCCAAGGCCGTCAATTCCGAACGGCTGGCGATACGGAGGTCATGCTGCAAGCAGTCGCACACTGGGGCGTGGCGCAAGGCACGCTGGCGCTGCAAAAGGTGCGCGGCATGTTCGCCGTTGCCTGCTACGATCGGCAAACCGGAACAGTATTGCTGGCGCGCGATCACTTGGGTGTGAAACCACTGCATTACGCCTGGGACGGTAAAACATTCGCCTTTGCCTCTGAACTGAAGGCACTCACCGAACACCCGTGCGTCTCGCGCGACATTGATCTCGATGCGTTGGGATTGTTTTTGGAGTGCCAGTACATCCCTGCCCCGCTGACAATTTTTCGCAGCGTCCGCAAGCTTGCCGCCGGCCATGCAATGCTACTCAACACCGTCAGCGGCGAGCTGCAGACTTGGAAATATTGGCAGCCCGACTACTCTCGAAAGCTGGTGTTGGCGGAACAAGATGCGATCAATACGCTCGAGCGCGAGTTGCGAGCATCCGTTGCTTCGATGCTCGTGGCGGACGTGCCACTCGGTGCATTTGTCAGCGGCGGGATTGATTCGAGCTTGGTTGCGGCGTTGATGACGGATATCACGAAGAAGCCGATCGAGACGTTTAACCTCGGCTTCTTCAACGACGCAGGCACGCCGGATACCACGCAGAGCGAGCACGATGAAGCCGCCCGCGTTGCCAAGCATTTGGGCAGCCATCATCACTCGTTGATGGTCAAGCCATCGGACGTTACCGACGCGTTTGGCGATTGGGTGGACGTATTCGACGAGCCATTCGGCGACCAAGCCGCGCTGCCCACCATGCTGCTGTCCAAACTCACACGTCAGCACGTCACCGTGGCCCTCACGGGAGAAGGGGCGGATGAACTTTTTTCCGGCTACGGCAACTATCGTAAGCGGGTCGCAGAGGAACGGATTTCAGGTGTGCTCGGCGCACCGGGCTCGCCATTGCCCGCATTGCTGAAGTGGCTGCCCGCTGCGGCGCGCAAGGACCGGCTGATCAAAGCCATCATGCAACCGCGCAACGAGCGCTATGCAACGATCCCAAATGTGTTTAATCGCGCCGTACAACCGCAGCTGTTTTCGGCCGCGCTACAGCGACAACAACACAGCCGCATCGCCGATTACGCCGCCAAGTTTTACGACGAATGCAACGCCAGCGACTACCTTGAGAAAATCATGTATGTCGATATGCGCTTGTGGCTGCCGGATGATTTGTTGACCAAGGTGGATCGTGCGACGATGGCGTATTCTCTTGAGGCGCGTGTTCCCTACCTCGATCACCGCTTCGTTGAGTTTGTCGCACAGCTTGACCCGGCGCTCAAGCAACGCGGCAGAACGACCAAATACATTCTCAAGAAGCTCGCGGCACGCTACCTTCCCGACGCGATTGTCTATCGCAACAAGCAGGGCTTCGTGATGCCCCTGTCAGATTGGCTGCAAGGCAGCCTCAAGCCGCACGTCGATGCCGCATTAGGCGCGGGTGGCTTGATGAAGCGCGGTTTGTTCCGCGACGGCGCGCTGGCGCGTCTGCAAGCCGAGCACGCGAGCGGTCGCCGCAATCACGCCGGACGCATCTGGGCCTTGACGGTGCTAGAACAGTGGTTCGCGCGCTACGCGCCGGAGTGGACGCTGTGACCGCCGGTAAACCACTATCCGTCCTCCACACGGAGTCCTCGATCGGTTGGGGTGGCGAGGAGATTCGCATCCTCACCGAAGCGCGCGGCATGCTTGATCGCGGGCATCGGGTGATGCTGTTGACGCCGCCCCACGCAGAAATGCTGCCGGCGGCAAAGCGCATGGGGGTGCCGGTCGAGGCGATTGATATTGGCAGGAAGCGCGTTGGATCGTTGTTCGCCTTGCGCCGCTGGCTTGGCAGACACGCTCACCAATACGACGTCATCAATACCCATAGCTCGACCGATGCCTGGCTGGTGGCAGTCGCCTGCGCGATGCTGGCCAAGGCACCGCCAATGGTGCGCACGCGTCACGCCTCGACGGCGATCAACAATCACTGGTCAACGCGTTGGCTGTATAAATCGGCAACCGCGCACATTGTCACCACGGGCGCAGCGTTGCGGCAACAGCTGCATCGCGACAACGGCTACGCGCTGGATTACATGACCTCGGTCAGGACCGGCATTGACCTCCAACGTTTCCGGCCGCTCGATAAATCGGCGATGCGCAGCGCGTTGCGCGTCGCCGATCAGCCCAGCATCGGTATTCTGGCGACGCTGCGCGACTGGAAGGGGCACGATTATCTGCTTGACGCCGTAAAATTGTTGCGCAGCCGATATCCGCAGTGGCGCTTGATTGTCATCGGCGACGGGCCGCAGCGGGCGCGCCTGACCGCGCGCCTACGCGACGAGCATCTGGACGACATCGTGCGATTTGTCGGCAACGTCGACACCGTGCCCAAGTGGCTCTCGACGCTGGATTTGTTCACCCTGCCCTCGTATGGCGACGCAGGTGTGCCGCAAGGCATCATGCAGGCGATGGCGTGCGGCCTGCCGGTGGTTTCCACGCCGGTCGGTGCCATCGCCGAGGCGGTGCAGGACGGCACCACCGGGATTCTGGTTACGCCAAAAGATGCGCCGGCACTTGCAGGCGCGTTGGGCCGGTTGATGGCAGGAGCGGCGCTGCGACAACAAATGGGCCGGGCGGGGCTCGTCTTCACACAGCAATCGTTCGGCATCGACGTGATGCTCGATCGCATGACGCAAGTCTTTCGGCAGGTCGTTGCGGCTGCAAATCCAACACGGGCGTCCTGAGCATGTCCGGTATCGCCGGCTTTTTTTCCAACCACGCGATCGCTAATGCGACTGCAGAGGCGATGATGGCGGCGCTTCAAAAGCGCGGGCCGGATGCACAACACAGCGTGCGCTGGCAGCAGGACTGGCGACGCGCGGATGAGACCAACGCAGCGCACAACGCGTTGATCCACGCGCGTCTTTCGATCATCGACCCGCGGCCGATTGCCGATCAGCCGATGCACAACGGTACCAGCAGCGCCGATGGCAGCGTTTGGATCTGCTACAACGGTGAAGTGTACGACTGGGCGCGGCACGCGGAAGAATTGACGGCTGCTGGCGCGGTGTTCCAGACGCGCTCGGACACCGAGTTCATTCTGCACGCCTATGAACGCTGGGGCATCGACATGCTGCCGCGGTTACGCGGCATGTTTGCCATTGCGATTCTTGACCTGCGCATCAACAAGCTGTGGCTGGTGCGCGACCGCATGGGGTTAAAGCCGATGGTCTATTCAAACATCGACGGCAATTTCGCGTTTGGCTCGACGGTACGCAGCGTGCTGCCGTTTGTGCCGAAAGTCGCGCGCGGTTGGGACTCGCTGGCGCTGGACGCCTATCTGGCGCACCGCTACATCCCGGCACCGCGTACGGTTTTTGCCAACATACAGCGTTTGCCGAACGCGCATTGGTTGTCGTTTGATCTCGCAACCCGCGCCACCGAAACACACTGTTATTGGCAGCCGCCAGCGCAACTTTCAGCGCAGCCAATCGCGGAATCAGACTGGCTCTCGACCTTGGACGCGGCGGTTTCGATGCGCACCGTTGCCGATCGACCGCTTGGTGTTTGGCTGTCGTCGGGTATTGATTCATCGGTGGTCGCCTCGCGGCTTGCCGCAGCGGGGCACGCTGGGTTGCAGAGCTTTACCGCCGGCGTTGAGCGTGCAGACATGGACGAATCTGGGCAGGCCGCCAACATCGCCGCCGCACTAGGCTTGTCGAACCAACGGTTCGCAATACCGTCCACCGTTCGCGATGATATTGATCAAATCATCGCTGATCTCGATGAGCCGTTTGCCGATCCCTCGGCGGTTCCGTCTTGGTATCTTGCACGGGAGACCAGCAAACACGTCAAGGTGGTGCTGGGCGGCGGTGGCGGCGATGAACTGTTCGCCGGCTACAAGCGATTCGACAAACACTTAAAAACGCGTTGGCGTCGGAAGTTGCTCGGCGGCGACAACAGCCAGCCACGGCTTGCGGACATCGCCGGCGGCCGGCTCGCCAAGTTTCTCGACGAGGCCCGGCTCGATTGGTGGCGCGCCTACAGTTTGCGTTTTTCCGGTTTCACCCCTTCCCAGCGTGCCACTTTGCAGCCTGCATTGCGCGGTAAAAGTCCAGTCTACTGGCGGGGTTTGCAGCAAAATTGGCTGGAGACGCCCGATCCACGCGGACCTATCGGCGAGCTTCTCGACATTGATCGACTTAACGATCTGCCGGAGTACATCTTGCGCAAGGGCGATCTGTGCACCATGGCGCATGGACTCGAATTGCGTGCGCCGTTGCTGGATCACGAATGGGTGTCGCTGATCAACACCATGCCTGTTGAACAACGGTTCACCAAACCGCCCAAGCAGTTGCTGCATGTGGCGATGCCAACACTCGCGTCGCTGAATCTGTTTGGCGCGAAGAAGAAGGGATTTAATCCACCACTTGAGAGCTGGTTGCAAAATGATCTTGCCGATCGTCTCGACGACATGCCGCAGCAACTGGCGTTGCTCAGTGAGGGCCAGATTCGCGCCGACGCCGCTGCAGAGTTACTGCGCCTATACCGGAAGGGCAACGCCCGCTACGCGGAGCAGGTGCTGCAGTTATTGTTCTTGCAAATCTCACTCGCGCAGCTCGACGATTTGCGACGGACGCTGCCGTGATTATTTCTATCGCGGAGGCCGCCAACGCCGAGCGTGTTCTCATCATCAACGTGACGCGCATCGGCGACACATTGCTGGCAACGCCGGCGATTTGCGCCATCGCCGCGTTTTTCCCGAACGCCAGTGTGACTTGTCTGGGACATCCGCTGCGCGCAGAGGTGTGGGAGAACCTTCCGTACCTCGCCAAGATCGGTCGCATCACCAAGAAGTCCGCGTGGCTGCGCGGCTGGAACGACGCCGCCACCAAGCCCGAATATGATTATGCGTTTGTGTGGGGCCAAGATCAGGGCTTGGTACGCTATGCACTACGGAAGGCGGCGCGGGTGATCGCCGAACGGCAGCGCGACCCAGCGCTGAACGAGAGACTGGCGTTTGCATTCGATGCGCCACCGCAAAACAGCATTCATGCGGTCGCATGGTTTCTGGCCATGCCGCGCGCGGTCGGCATTACGGCAGACGGCTTTGGTATCGATGTTGCGATCACCAAGGAAGAGAAAAAGGCCGCTGCCGAAGCACTGTTCGGCATCCTCGGCGCCTCCAATCATTTTCCCAAGGTCGGTTTTCAAGTCGCCAGTTTTGCCACCAAGGCGTGGCGCGATTGGCCGATTCAGCGCTTTATCGATTTGGGGCTGCGCATCGTGCAGAGTTATCCGGACGCGCGCTTCATCTGTTTCGGCGCGCCCGACGATCAGCCCCGCATCGCCGAGCTCGACCGCTCGCTGCGCGGGCGCGTCATCAGTTTTGCCGGCAAGACCACGTTACGCGAGTCCGCCGCGTTAATGTCGCTGCTCGACCTGTATGTTGGCATTGATACGGGACCGACGCATCTTTACAGCGCGCTCAAGAAACCGATGGTGGTGCTATACCACCCGTCGATTCCGAGCGCCTTGTACAAGCCGCTTGACCACCCGGCTCTTTTTGCCATTGATCACCCGCTCGCCGGGCCAACGTGTCGCGAGCATATTTCGATGAACGAGATTACAGCCGACACCGTGTGGCACGCCGTGCATCACGCGCTTGAGGGCCAGCCATCGGCATCGCCCGGCATGGCGGCACCGGGAATTGATGCGCATGTCGTGCCGTGGCCGGGCGACGCGCTGCCTTATAAGTAATCGCAACGGCCACCCTGCTTGGCGACAACGCGCTAATGTGGTGCTTCACTCTGTTTGTAACTTATTCGATCCACCGCTTGCGAAGGCGCCGCGCGCTGTAAAAGAACCGTCATTCCCGCGCAGGCGGGAATCCAATTTAGTTGGGTGTCAGCAAATACTGAAAACTTAGATTCCCGCCTGCTCGGGAATGACGGCGTGGAGCCAAGCACGAAACAAGTCGTGCCAGATCAATGGCCAATAAGGTGTCTCAATTGCGAAGCACCACCTAGAAGTAAGCTTCTTCCATCGCCAACACGCTGCTCGCGCCATTGACGACCGCTTCGGCATAGCCGTCAGCGAAGGGCATGATGTGATCGGCGAAGAAACGCGAGGTCAACATTTTGGCTTTCAGAAAGTCAGTATCGCCCTCGCCTTTTGCAAGTTGCCCGGCCGCCGCAATCGCGGCGCGCGCCATGATCCAGCCGCCACACACCGTGCCCGCCAACATCAGATAGTGGACGGCCCCGGCATTCACCGCGCCCTGGTTTTCCTTGAAGGTCAGTGCAATCCACTCGGTGGCGCGCTTGAAGCTATCCAGGCCACGCGATAGCGAGGTACCGATCGCCTTCAAATTCAGGTCGCTGGATGTCCCAAGCTCCGTGACGGTGTTTTGCATTTCGGCGATCAGCGCGAGTGCGGTCTGGCCGCCTTCACGCCCGACTTTACGCCCGACCAAATCAATCGCCTGGATGCCGGTGGTGCCCTCATAGATGGTTGAGATACGCGAGTCGCGGTAATACTGCGCAGCACCCGTCTCTTCAATAAAACCCATGCCGCCGTGAATCTGCACGCCGAGTGAACTGACCAGCACGCCGGCTTCGGTTGACCAGCCCTTGACGATCGGGATCATCAAATCTACCAGCGCCTGATTGAAGCGCTTGGTGGCGGGGTCTTCGGAACGATCAGCAACGTCCAAACACTTGGCGGTCCAGTAAATGAGCGCACGACAAGCTTCGGCATAAGCGCGCATGGTCATCAACATGCGCTTGATGTCAGGGTGATAAATAATCGGCACCGATTTCGGTGCATTGCCCAGACTGGCCGGCACCGGCGTGGTTGGGCGGCCTTGCACACGCTCACGCGCCCACACCAGCGCGTGCTGGTACGAGCGCTCGGCAATCGATACGCCTTCGAGCCCCACACCAAGCCGCGCGGCGTTCATCATCACGAACATGTATTCGAGACCGCGGTTAATTTCACCGATTGGATAGCCAATCGCACCACCGCTTTTTTCATCTTCACCGTAGATCATGACGCAGGTCGGGCTGGCGTGGATGCCGAGCTTGTGCTCAATCGAGGCGCACTTCACATCGTTGCGTGCACCCAGCGAGCCGTCAACGTTCACCAAAAACTTTGGCACGATGAACAGCGATATTCCCTTCACGCCTTCGGGTGCGCCTTCGACACGCGCCAACACCATGTGGATGATGTTTTCAGTGTAGTCGTGCTCGCCGTAGGTGATGAAGATTTTCTGTCCGGTGAGTTTAAAGCTGCCATCACCGACCGGAACAGCCTTGGTCCGCACCAACGCAAGGTCGGAGCCCGCCTGTGGCTCGGTCAGGTTCATGGTGCCGGTCCATTTACCAGCCACCATGTTTGGCAGATATGTCTTCTTGAGCTCCGCCGAGCCGTGCTGATCGAGCGCTTCGATCGCGCCGAGCGTCAGTAACGGGCAAAGCTTGAACGCCATGTTGGCGCTACCGAGCATTTCAGCCACCGGCGTCGCCACGATGTGCGGCAATCCCTGACCACCAAACTCAACCGGCCCCTCAAGGCCGGGCCAGCCGCCTTCAACATATTTCCAGTAGGCGTCCTTGAAGCCCTTTGGTGTCGTCACGACACCGTTGGCAATCTTCGCGCCTTCCTGATCGCCAGACCAATTCAACGGCCCCAGCACTTCACCAGAGAACTTCGCCGCTTCAGACAGAATGGCCTCGACCAAGTCTTCAGTCACCTCCTCACAGCCGGGCAATTTGCCGATATCGGCCAACCCGACAACGTGCTTGAGGACGAAGGACATATCTTTAAGTGGCGCGGCGTAATTGCTCATGAAAATGCTTTCGTTGTTATCTTGCTAAAAACGATTCAGTTAGTCGCCTGCATGAAACGCAAGCGTAATGCGGGAACACGTTGTTGCGCAGACCATGACCCGCATTGCGATGCTCCATGCTGGCTACAGTGCTGCGGTTAATTCAGTTGTAGCCTGCATGAAGCGTAATGCGGGAGCGAGCTATTGCGCAGACCATGACCCGCATCGCGCGATGCTCCATGCAGCCTACAGTGCTGCGGTTAATTCAGGGACCAGCGTAAACAAATCACCAACGAGGCCGTAATCGGCGACTTGGAAAATCGGCGCCTCCGGGTCTTTGTTGATCGCGACAATCACCTTGCTGTCCTTCATGCCGGCCAAATGCTGGATCGCTCCTGAGATGCCAATCGCGATGTAGAGTTCCGGTGCGACAACTTTGCCGGTTTGTCCGACCTGATAATCGTTGGGCACGAAGCCGGCATCGACTGCCGCACGCGACGCGCCAAGCGCAGCGCCGAGCTTGTCGGCGAGTGGCTCGAGTACCTGACGATATCTGTCGCCATCGCCCATACCGCGCCCGCCGGACACAATACGCTTGGCGGCAACCAATTCCGGACGATCCGATTTGGTGAGTTCCTGCCCGGTGACTTTCGACAACCCGGCGTCTGCGGTGGCGGCAATGCTTTCAATGACGGCGTTGCCACCAGTCGCCGCAACACCATCAAAGCCGGTTGCGCGGACGGTAAGTACTTTAATGGCGTCGCTCGACTT
>Ga0209490_10003791_pt1 | contig 14088 bp, 11 predicted proteins | sample MAT06_FD_187209 | JGI IMG/M metagenome (GOLD analysis project Ga0209490, IMG submission 187209) | Freshwater microbial communities from Lake Fryxell liftoff mats and glacier meltwater in Antarctica - MAT-06 (SPAdes) (version 2) | ecosystem: Environmental > Aquatic > Freshwater > Ice > Liftoff...
ATTAGTAAATGAGGGGAATTAGGGAATGTGGGAATTAGGGATTGGGGGAATGGGGGAATGTTATGAAAAATTGATTTCCTGACTTGGCGTGAGGCGCCCCCTCTCCTTTGGAGAGGACTGGGGTGAGGGAGGACAGAGCGAGATACAGAGTGAAAGTGAGAGAATGTGCTGATTAGTAAATGGGGGAATTAACAGTGCGATGTTCGCTTCTTACCTCTGTAAAATCAAAGATATTTATAGTGTGGCGTTATGTTTGGAGTTGATTCGAAAACGCTCTCTCCCACATGAAACGTAGATTTTTCATATATGTCTTGGTATTTCTATCGCTGGTTTCTTTTACAGGAGACCCCAATCAGGCGCGTATAGACTACATATCTCAATGGAAAGACGAGGCTATTTATCAAATGTACGTTCACAAAATTCCGGCTAGTGTCACTTTGGCGCAAGGGATTTTGGAAAGCAGGTCCGGGCTCAGCAGATTAGCCACTGAAGGCAACAATCATTTCGGAATTAAATGTCACAACGACTGGAGCGGTGGCAAAATATATGAAGATGATGAGACGAAGAAGGAATGCTTTCGGAATTACAAAACTGCGAAAGAATCGTTTGAAGATCACTCTTTGTTTTTATTGAAGAAACGTTACGAACCTCTTTTCAAACTCAAGACCGACGATTACAAGGGCTGGGCGAAAGGACTGCGCGAATGCGGCTATGCCACCAATAAAAAATATGCCGATTTGCTCATCAAGATAATAGAAGAAAATGATTTGCATGAGTGCGACAAGTTGGGCATGGAGTTCATAAAGAAAGGCAAAATGCCAGATAGAAAAGAAAGCAAAACAAAAAAAGAAAAAAGAAAAGAGAAGGAGAATAACAACGAGGAAGGGAAAGGTAAGGGTAAAACAAAAGAGCGGGATGAAGAACAAACCGAAACACCGAGAAGCATCAACATCGGTTCTGACTATACCGTGACTCTTTCGCCGAACAGGGTTAAATATATAATTGCAAAAGACGGAGAAACGCACTACAGCCTTGCTGATGCGTTTGACATGAATGTTTGGCAAATACGCAAGTACAATGACCTCGAAAAAGGTAACGCGATAAAAGAAGGTACTATCATATATCTCCAGCCCAAGCGCAACAGAATGGATTCTTCCGCTCCATCCACATATACTCCTGAAGCGGGAGAAGACCTCCGGACTATCTCTCAAAAATTCGCTCTTAAATTAAATTCCCTTCAAAAATTGAACGAAGGATATGAGGCAGGAAATGTGGTGAGGTTGAGGTAAAATGTCCACATAGCTCGAGGAGAGATCTACTAAATTGCGGGCTCTTGGTTCACGGAAACATCATGTAAATGCTTCTTAGAAATTCCGATTGTAATTTTGGAAGGAGACCGGTTGATAAAAACAGCAAGGCTTTCTATATACAAAAACATCTCTATCTCTTTCAAGTCCTACTTCTATCTTCCGACCCTGCTGCATTCAGCCCTGAATGGGACAAAGTCAAATTTAAACAAAATAAATTTGCCCACTTCTGATTTCACATTCTATATTTGCACCACGTTCTTTTAAATATTCTTATCCAGAAAGACAGAGGGAATTGACCCTGTGAAGTCTTGACAACCCTTTCTTAATTGAAAGAAGGTGCCAAATTCAACTCCGAGCGATCGGGGATAGATAAGTTAGAAAATAGCCTTAGATGTCATCACGATATTTGAAAAGCTTTTCTGATTTGTCGGAAGAGCTTTTTTTGTTTAAAGCACTTTCGTCAAATCATTTTTTTCTGCTGTTTTGGATAATGCCGTATCGGTATCTGTAATCGTCCAATACTGTTTCCCATCATTGAACTATAACATTTACTGTAAAGGCATTTACCACTGTATGGGAGATCCTGCAACGCATTGCGCAAAACAGACTTCCAATGCTTAATGCAGGATGGACTATTCCATTTGCAGAATTGGTATAAGTTGATTCATTAGAACAATAGAAACACGTTTTAACAACCCAAAACACACAAAAAAATGAAAGAATCGACAAAAATTCTTCACAGCATTCCTGTAGATGAGCTCACTGGCGCCATTTCCACACCTATCTATCAAACTTCTACCTATGTACAAGAAGCACCTGGAGTTCACAAAGGATTTGACTATGCCCGCAGCAACAATCCCACAAGAAAAGTATTGGAGGATCTAATTGCTCGCTTAGAAAATGGCCAAAGAGGTTATGCTTTTGCAAGTGGACTTGCCGCAATTGATGCCGTAGTAAAACTGCTGGAAACAGGAGATGAAATTATAGCAGTAGATGACATTTACGGCGGAGCATATCGTCTCTTCACCCACATCTACCAAAAATTCGGAATCACCGTCAAATATGTAGATACCACCGAAGCAGAAGCTGTAGCTCATGCTGTTTCATCAAAAACCAAATTGATATGGATCGAATCTCCGACCAATCCCACACTCAAGATTTCGGACATAGCGGAGATATCCAAAATTGCAAAAAGTATAGGAGCCTTGTTATGTGTAGACAACACATTTGCTTCTCCTACCTCACAAAAGCCTATTGATCTTGGTGCAGACATTATAGTGCATTCAGCAACAAAATACCTTGCAGGACACAGCGATTTAATAGCAGGCCTAGTGGTGACCAAAACTGAAGAGCTTGGCGATAAAATAAAGTTCATACAGAATGCCTCCGGAGCCATTCTTTCACCATTCGATAGTTGGCTTGTAATTCGAGGCATCGAAACATTGAATCTTCGGGTAAAACAACATTCCGAAAATGCACAAAAAATTGCTGAGTACCTTCTCTCAGAAGAGATCGTGAACAACGTCTATTATCCCGGCCTGCCTTCGCATAAAAACTACGAAATAGCGAAACGTCAACAAAGATATTCCGGCGGAATCGTTTCGTTTGACTTAAAAGTGGATGACAAAGACTTGGCTACTTCCATTGTGAAATCAACGCGCTACTTCAAATTAGCGGAAAGTTTAGGCGGCGTGAAAAGCTTGATTTGCTTGCCGTGTGAGATGACCCACAAATCCATTCCCGCAGAAAAGCGCTATCCTTCGGGCGTAACAGATAGTCTCATACGTTTATCTGTAGGACTGGAAGATGTAGAGGACCTCATTGAGGATTTGAAAATAGCATTAAACCCAAAATCCGTATTGGAAATCTATTGCAGCGCTAAACCCCTCTGATATTAAGCACTTTCTCGATTTTTATTCTTGATGTATGAATAGACACCATCAAATAATCCCGCATTGGGCATTGGAAGTGTCTTGAGGTTAATGCGCTGCGGGATTCTCGAATCTACACGATGGAGCAAAGTAATAGTTCGACCTATGAATTCCGATATCTCCATCGCGTGATTCGGGATAATACCTATTCTGCACAATAAATAGTCCATGCTGCATTGCGCATTGGAAGTTTTTTTTGGGCAATGCGCTGCAACATATTGGGTGCATGAAGTGGTAAATGGCGTTGTAGTAGCTGTTGTCTCGGCTGAGCCGAGATTACAGATATATAAACGCAAATCAAGCGATAGAAAAATTGCACCCTAATTTTGCCGATGAATGCAGCGATTCTATCGCTTAGTTTTGAGAATGCCGCGCGCATTCTACAAAAATTGCCCTAATGCGTAATGCGGGATAAACGGTACAAAAATCTGGCGAGAGCACTTGCTATCTCTGGGGCCTAGCACTTCATAGCGAATCCCAATGCAGATTCTGGGTTAAACGTAGCAGCATTTGTTGAAATAGAATAAAGGGCATCTCCAAAGAAAATTTCTCACATGGAACGTTATACCAATGCTACTTGATCCTGCATTGCGCATTGGAAGTCTGTTTTGGGTAATGCGCTGCAAGATTTTGCATGTGCGAATTGGTAAATGCCGTTGAAGCAGCTGTTAGAGGCCAATGGAGTGAAACGGTATTGGACCATTGCAGACACATAATCGGTATTAAATGACTAGATAAAATTTACAAAAAATACAAGTTTTACTCCAAAAAGAGGTTCGCCAACTATTGGTTTGTGTCAGTTCAATTTAACCCGCCAACAATTTGAAACCTCTTCCGTGTACATTAATGATTTCAACACTAGGATCCCTTTTCAGATGCTTACGAAGTTTGGCTATGTATACATCCATACTCCGTCCATTGAAATAATTGTCATCGCCCCATATTGCTTTAAGTGCAAAAGTGCGTTCCATGATTCCGTTTTTGTTTTTGCACAGAAGGAATAATAGCTCATTTTCCTTGGTGGTAAGTTTTATACTCTTGCCTTCCATCTCCAATTGCTGTTTGTTGTAATCGAACTGATAATGTCCAATGGTATGCTGTTGCACATCCGTTCCCTCTGCAGGCAATGCAGATGCCCGGCGCAAAATCGCATTAATTCGCACCAACAGTTCTTCCATACTGAATGGCTTGGTGAGATAATCGTCGCCACCCACGCGAAATCCCTCGAGGGTATCTTCTTTCATGCTTTTTGCAGTCAGAAAAATAATTGGTGTACGTTTATCTTCTTGCCTAATTTCTTCAGCAAGGGTAAAACCATCCTTTACAGGCATCATCACATCGAGCACCAGAAAATCGTAGGTGTTTCGCTTATACATTTTTGATCCTTCCATGCCATCAACGGCCAGATCGGTTTCAAAACCCTTAGAATTGAGGTATTCGCGCAGTAATGTTCCCAAATTGGGATCATCTTCACAGAGCAGAATTCTAGTTGACTTTTTCGTGTTCATGTTGTAAGTGTATGGTAAATGTACTTCCTTTTTTTAGTTCGCTTTCTACTTCTACTCGGCCTCCGTGTTTCTCTATTACACCCTTTACGTAGCTCAAGCCGAGACCAAAGCCTTTTACGTTGTGCACATTACCGGTGGGTATCCTATAAAGTTTTTCGAAGATGCGAGCCTGGTTTTCGCGGCTAATGCCTATTCCATTATCGCGAAATGCAACAGCTATGCCATTTGTTTCATCGCGGGTTGTAATTTCTACTATGGGACTGTCCTGACAATATTTGATGGCATTGTCGATGAGATTGTAAACCACATTCGACAAATGCAAATGATCTCCGTATATAACAGGATCCTTCGCTTCCAATCGAGTTACAATGCGACCTTTCTTTCCTGTAACTTGAATAGAAATATTGCGAATCACATTCTGAATCACTTCATGAAGATTAATGCGATTGACTTGCAATTGCATTTCTCCTTGTTCGAATATAGCTGTGCGCAAAACTTTTTCTACCAACAAACCGAGACGTTTGTTCTCCTCTCCAATCATGTTCACATAAGTAGACATTCCCTTTTCATTGCGCATCATATCGGGGTCGTTCAGAGCTTCACAAGCCAACGAAATGGTGGCAATTGGAGTCTTCAACTCATGGGTCATATTATTTATAAAATCATTCTTAATATCGCTAAGCTTCTTCTGTTTATATATAGTCCCAATTGAATAAGAAAATAAAAACATTATTACAAGGAGCAACAGCCCACTTACGGCGAGCATTGCCCACATCTGGCTAATGAGATAATTTTTTTGGTGGGGAAAATAGACGCGCAGATAGTTGGTGTCTTGCAAAGGATCGTTAGGGAACAACAATACCTTGTAACTTTCCTTTAAAGAATTTTCATACATCTTCGCCTCTCCATAAAGCACTTCGGTTTTTCCGAACTTATTGAATACTCCAGCCACCAAATTGGCCCGAATACCGCGTTTTTCGAGCTCCTCTTGAATAAGGCTGTCGACGAAAGATGTGTCAATCCGATCTGCAATGTTTCGATAAATTTCGAGATCCATCAAACCACCCATGATGTCGTCGAGCAAACCGGATTGCTCCAGAATCTGACTGTGGTCTACACCTGGTTCCTGCAGTTGGGCCTGAAAGGAGGAATCTTTCAAGGCACTTTCACCGGATATAGAGCCGATACTTACTTCTTGCGAACCATGATTTATAACGATGGCATTTTCGCTATCCGAAGAAATAGCCATACCTGAATTCATGTTGATGTCCATCATCTCCTTTTCTTCCATCAAACGCACCACCTCTGTAAGGGCCCTATTCACATTGATGGAGAATTGTTGTTCTCTTAACGCAAAAGAATTTCTTACCCAGTATACCTGAATAACAATTAAGCCCAGCACTGCAATGCTGGAAATCGCTATAAGCAAACGTATATACTTCTCATTCATGAACCACGTCAAAGGTAATTGCGGCGCTACAATCGACTAACATGCCCTTAACGACTTTTAACAGGGCTTCACACCCGTTTAACACTGCGTAGTGCAAGTTGGTCATAGTTTTGGCTCCGGTTAATCCTTCAACAACAGCGCTAACGAGTGCTGCTTCTCATGATTATTTAGGTTTAAAAGGTCTTACGAGATATACAGGTTTTAGAAAGGATTAATCGGTTCGAAACAACTCAAATTAGGTCTCTGCCAAAGAGGCCTTTTTTGTTTTACAACAGGACAACCTAGGGGCAACTTCCTCCGAACGATGTAATAAAGATGAGCAAGTCCGTGATATTGATCAAGCCGTCGCCATTAAGATCTGAGGGACATACACCACAAATACCTGCCAACTGTTCACCATCATTGCATCCATTGCCATCGCTATCGGCATTGTCAGGTTGAGTAATGGAAATGCTTACTTCGAAACCATCTGTAAGCCCATCTCCATCGCTGTCTTGTACTTCTGGAGAGGAATTATAGAAAAACTCCAAATCATCGGTCAATCCGTCTAAATCGCTGTCCTCACAAATGTCACCTATTCCATTTTCATTCCAATCTGCTTGAGTTGAATTGGAAATCATAGGACAATTGTCTAGGTTGTCCGCAATTCCATCTTCATCGGAATCAGTAATTACTAGCATCGACAAAATATAATCTGCAGTAATTGGAAGATGGTCACTTGCGCCATTGCAATCATTCGCATTTAAGCCAAAGAGCGCGAGGTTAGTCATTGTCATTTCTTCTGTTTCCAACACAAAGGACTTTGCGACATCCATAACAGCATCTGTATAGATGAAATAGTCCAGATATCCCGGAGGATAGGAATCATTGTCATCTCTCCAAGTATATGCCATTCGGATTGAATTATTTCGGCTTATCAAATTGGTCATTTGGCTATTATCCCAGTCTGGTGCTCCATCGGGGCCATATGCTGCATTGTCCTGAATATTGCCTGTAAGCAACGTACTTAGTTGCTGAGCATATCCCACAAGATTGAGATCCCCGCAATAGACTATGGGCGTACTATTTGGAATACTAATAGCTCCTCCTGGATTTTTTGCATCAAGAATAAATTGAATGGCCTCATCACATTGGTCTTGTCGGGTAGCATCAGCAGCACAACACTGAAGGTGCGCATTGACTAGCAATAAATCGTGGCTATACTCTTCCGGAAGATCTATAAGTGTTGGAAATTGCCTATCAGGTGTTATCCAATTTCCGGTAAATGGAAATCTACTGCATGTGATCATATCGTAATCATCCTTCAAAACATGCCAACCCACTCCCCCTATTGGAAGCCAATTGTCGAGCAATCCCTTGACATAAACAGCAGAATTTGCAGAGCACTCCGAAAACGCGATGACGTCGGGATTTAGAGCACTTAGTATTCGATCGAAATTATCTTGAGCACTCAATAGACCTAACTGACCTAATGTGTTATAGGCTGTAATACGAATATGACTAGTACTAATCTTCTGCAATTCAATAAACGGAATCGGAGGCATTGGAGCATTGTTGAAAGTATAGCTGAATGTAGCACCATTGTTCGGTAGATAGTCTCCGTTTTGAGTGTTTCTAAAAAGAAGTTTTATCGAGTTGGAGGGAAAAATGGGGTTGATACCATCCGGAATCACGTCCCTTCGAATTGCCATTTCAAATGTATTTGACGTAACAGTTGGAAGCGGCCTTAGCAATATGTCACCAAATCCCAATATTGAAGAGGGCGAAACATCATAGTAGACATTGTGTGTCCTAAAGTTGATTCCTATTTCAGAGCCAAAATTGGTAGCAGCCGCAAAACCAGTGGATGCACTATTATCAGCATCAATATACAAGTAAACGGTATGATTAACGAGGTTGTCCGTTAGGTCAAATTCAATGTTTGTTCGAAGTTTTACATACAACCAATCTTCATCGTTGGTCACCTGAAAGTCTAGTAAGTTTACTCCGCCTAAAGCTTCTGGTCCATCTACCGATCCCGGCAATGCGATGGGCCAGTCGGCGAACTGACCATCTATTGTAATCTCAGTTGGCTGCGAAATTCCAACAACGGCACAACAAGTTAGAGACAAAAACAATGTGAAAAACTTCATAGATTAAGGCTTGATGGTGCTAAAGTAACAATTCGATAAATAGCGATAATTTAAGGAAACCTCTAAACAGTTGATCTATCCTTCAATAACAGTTCACTCCCAATTTGCGGCAATTCACACCCAAGTGCCCCGCAAACCTTACGTATCAGTTTCACATTTGCACCGTCAAACAACTTACCCATCATGAAAACCATTTTCACATTCGCATTTTTTACTTTGATTTCTCTGATATCACAAGCTCAGGAGTCTCCCACCTCAGCCATTCGAGGAAGAGTTTTAGATGGTCAAAGTGAATATCCCTTGCCTGGAGCCACGATATTGATTACCTCACTCGATCCTGTAAAAGGAACAGCCACAGACTTAGATGGACAATTTATTATTGAAGGAATTCCCGTAGGAAGACATTCCGTGCAGATTAGCTTTATTGGATACGAACCTCAGACACTAAACAACTTGCTACTGAACTCTGGAAAAGATTTGGAAGTAAATGTAAAGTTGCTCGAAAGTGTAACGGTGCTCAAGGAAATCGAAATAGTAGCACGAGACAATAAATCTGAAGCTCAAAATGAAATGTCATCTGTAAGTACCCGCTCATTTAGTATTGATGAAGCGATGCGCTACAGCGGAACGTTGCAAGATCCATCGCGTATGGCGCAGAACTATGCTGGTGTGAGCAATGCAAGCGACGATCGCAACGACATTATAATACGTGGAAACTCCCCCACCGGTGTGTTGTGGCGTATGGAAGGTATTGACATTCCCTCGCCCAATCACTTTGCCACATTGGGAACAACAGGAGGACCTATTTCTCTTTTGAATATCAACAACCTCGGCAATTCTGATTTCTCCACGAGTGCCTTTGCCGCAGAATATGGAAACGCCTTAAGCGGAGTATTCGACCTAAAACTCCGCAGTGGAAATAAAAACAAACGCGAGTACATGGCACAAATGGGCTTCAACGGTCTTGAATTTGGTGCTGAAGGACCTTTCAAACAAGGTGGTCAAGCCACATTCATAGTGAACGGCCGATACTCTTATCTCGGCCTTTTGACAGGGCTCGGCGTGGATTTTGGAACCGGAGCGGCGGTACCTGAATATCAAGACATCACATTCAAAGTAGACCTTCCTACTGCAAAAGCCGGTAGATTCAGTCTCTTTGGAATTGGCGGCAATAGTTTTATAGATTTTAAAGCCGAAGATGCGGGCGAAAACAACCTTTATTCCAGTGATAGAGAAAACTCAGTATTTAAATCACAAACCGGAATAATCGGCCTATCACACACCTACTTTTTCTCGCCCAAAACAATGGGAAAGCTAGTTCTGGCTGCCACTACAGGAGGCACCCAAGGTTATGTAGATACCCTGAGTCTTTCAAGTATAGCCACGAAAACGTTTGGAATCTACCAGCGCCAGAGCAATATGACAGCTCACTATAGCCTCAACACTAAATTGAATGCAAAACACACATTGAAATTTGGTATTATGACCGACAACTATGGATTCGATATTACGGACAGTGTTTTGGTCGATGGAGACTATTACTTCACTCGCAACAACTTTGATGGCAATGCATCCTTGGCCCGCGCTTATGGAATGTGGAATTATCGTCCTACTGACAATTGGACCATCAATACAGGAGTATACGGCCAGCACTTCTTTTACAATGAAACAAGTATTATAGAACCTCGTGTTGGAGCTCGCTATGCGATAAACAATCGTCAAAGTTTAAGTTTTGGATTAGGTGCACACAGCCAACTGCAGCCCATCACTGTATATTTCAACAGAGAAGAAACGGATGAAGGTGTAGTGTCAAACAACAAAAATCTAGACTTCAACAAAGCGCTTCATGCTGTAATCGGGTATGACTTTCAATTTTCAGAAACACTCAGACTAAAGTCAGAGATCTATTATCAGCATCTATATGACATTGCTGTGGATCGCTTTTCAAGTAGTTTTTCTATGCTCAACACAGGAGCTGATTTCACACTGCCGGAAAACGCTGATCTTGTGAACGAAGGAACAGGAACCAATATGGGAATAGAACTAACCCTTGAAAAATTTCTCTCGAAAGGCTACTACTTTCTATTCACCACGTCACTCTTCGATTCTCAATATGATGGCAGCGACGGTGTAAGCAGAAATACAGCCTTCAATGGAAATTACGTATTCAATCTACTCGCAGGTAAAGAATGGAAAGTTGGAAAATCAAATACAATCACACTCGATTTCAAAACCACTTATGCGGGTGGACGCTGGTATGCACCAATCGATCTAGAAGCCTCAAGACTTGACGGTAGCGAAGTGCGTCTGACATCGAACAACAACAGTGCGCAATATGATGCGTACTTTAGAACTGATTTCAAGATAGGATTCAGAAAAAACGGAGCAAAAGTTTCTCAAGCATTTTCACTCGACATTCGCAATGTAACAAATCAGCAGAATGTATTCTTGCAGAACTATGATTCCTCCAGTGGAGAGGTAGAGACCGTTTATCAAACCGGGTTCTTTCCCATCTTCTTATACAACATCTATTTCTAAAAAGACTTCGTTTATTTGAACAATGAAGAAACACTGGAAAGATAACAGGCAATATATTGGTTTCAATGACTGGCCATTGATATTGGTCGGCATACCCATGGTGTCCGTTATCTTTCCGATGCTTTTCTTTGGAGTAGGAATAAAAGATAGTTTTGGTTGCTTTTCCCAAAATGTATTTCCATCTATACTTTTTACTTCCATTTTCTGGTATGGCGACCGCACGATTACAATTTACTTCCGGAAAAAGTTTCATAAATATGAGCAATACGCCAAACGGCTTTACGTCTCAGGCTCGGTTATATTGATATACACAATTCTCATGTCGCTTCTGCTGCATAAGAATCAACATTTCTTTGAGCACATCGAACCGTTGGCAAGTCTCAAACCTAGTTTTGGTAAATCACTCGCAGCCTCATTGTTGCCGACAGCATTGGTAACCTTGATCTATGAGGCTGCATTCTTTTTCTCAAGGTGGAAAGAAAGCATTGCTGAAACAGAAAGGCTCAAAAAAGAGAATACCCTTTCTCAGTTGGAGGCGCTTCGCAATCAAGTGAATCCACATTTTCTGTTCAACAGTTTGAATACTTTAGTGTCTATTATACCTGAGGACCCAAAAAAAAGCGTAGAGTTTGTGCAGAAACTTTCGCATGTGTATCGATGTATCCTTGATTTGCAGGGCAAGACTATAATATCCTTGGAAGAAGAAATGGAATGTTTGGAGAATTATCGCTTCTTGCTCGAAACACGATTTGGTGAAAGTATACATTTCGATGTAAGAATAAATGAAGATGAACGCAAAAAGTACATTGTACCGATGGCAGTTCAGATGCTGGTTGAAAATGCGGTGAAACACAATGTTGTGTCTATTAAAAAACCTTTATCTATTGGGATAATTGCGGAAGATGAATTCATTGTTGTATCAAACAATTTGCAAAAGAAAATGAGCGGTGTTGAAACCAATGGTATGGGGTTGAAAAATATCAATCAACGATTCATATTAACCTTTCATAGGGAAATTGATGTTTCGGAAAATGAACTTTCATTTGAAGTGCGTTTACCATTGATGAACATAGAACAATATCACGGCAAGCCATGAATGAACGCAATAACTTTTCCGAAGCACTGCGAATAATCATCATAGAAGATGAACAGCCAGCAGCGCGACAATTGAAGCGGCTGATATCAGAGTTGCTTCTTAATTCCATTGTGATTTACGAAATGGATAGTGTAGAAGAATCCGTTCAGTACTTTGCAAGCAATCCGGAAGTCGATCTTATATTCATGGACATTCACTTGGCTGACGGCCTTAGTTTCGACATCTTTTCGCAGTCCTCCGCTCCGGCTCCTGTGATTTTTACTACTGCTTATGATCAATATGCCATCAAGGCTTTTAAAGTAAATAGCATCGACTATCTCCTAAAGCCCATTGAAAAAGAAGACTTAAAGACTGCCATAGAAAAGTACTTTACATTGCGTCAAGAGGTATCAAAGGGTGCTGTAGACTACACAAGACTTGTTCATGCGATGCGCGAAGCGGGTAGTCCCTTCAAAAAAAGATTTTTAGTAAAACCCGGCGGTCGACTTGCCTTCGTAAACATTGAAGACGTTGCGTACTTCTTTAGCGATGATGGCTTTACTTTTTTAGTGGTAAAAGACGGGGAGAGATTTATTGTCGAATCGACATTAGAAGAAATAGAATCACAGCTCAATCCAGATGCCTTTTTCCGAATCAATCGTCAGATGATTATTTCGTTACAAAGTATAGATCGGATAGACCCCCACTTTAATCATCGCTACAACATCACCCTCAAACCATCCTTCCAAACGGAAGTTCTTGTAAGCCGGCAACGTGGAACGGATTTCAAGAAGTGGTTGGATCAGTAAAACTGAATATTTCTATTCTGTCCTGTGAATGTGCACATTTGTCAATGGGCCAATGGGGGTTCCGGTTTGACCAGAAGCAGCGCGTTCAATCAAACAATACGATTGGTCCGTTTATATGGAATAAGGCAATGAAATAATGGAGAAGCGAAGAAAAAACAGAGTGAAAATTTGAATGATTGCTGCGCTCTCAAAGTGGGGGAAAAAAACAGACTCTATCGGCCTTCAAGATTCTTAATCATCGCATACAAAATTCTTGAAAGTTCATCCGCACTTCTCATCAATTCAGATAATTCTTCCTTGCTGAGCCTCCCCTCATCACACAAAATATCTAATACAGCAACACACTCAAAGACGGACGCTCTGGCAGTAGTAAAATAACTCCTGCGATCAGGTTTGGAAAACTTACCGGAACCCTCAGCTATATTTAGCGGAACACTAAAGGAAGCTCGACCCAATTGATCGACCACATACCTATCGAAAGAATGTGAAGTGAAAAGTGCTTTGCAATCACGATGAAATGACTTGGCCTTTTTGTAAACATCCAATTTTTCGAAATCGAACACGAGAAGATAGTTTTTTCAGTTTAACAACAACGCTTTTACTCCAGTTGCAATCCTCAATAGGAGCGAGAAACAGAGTGAGAGCGAAGAAAAAACAGAGTGAAAATTTGAGTGATTGCTGCGCTCTCAAAGTGGGGGAAAAAAACAGACTCTATCGGCCTTCAAGATTCTTAATCATCGCATACAAAATTCTTGAAAGTTCATCCGCACTTCTCATCAATTCAGATAATTCTTCCTTGCTGAGCCTCCCCTCATCACACAAAATATCTAATACAGCAACACACTCAAAGACGGACGCTCTGGCAGTAGTAAAATAACTCCTGCGATCAGGTTTGGAAAACTTACCGGAACCCTCAGCTATATTTAGCGGAACACTAAAGGAAGCTCGACCCAATTGATCGACCACATACCTATCGAAAGAATGTGAAGTGAAAAGTGCTTTGCAATCACGATGAAATGACTTGGCCTTTTTGTAAACATCCAATTTTTCGAAATCGAACACGAGAAGATAGTTTTTTCAGTTTAACAACAACGCTTTTACTCCAGTTGCAATCCTCAATAGGAGCGAGAAACAGAGTGAGAGCGAAGAAAAAACAGAGTGAAAATTTGAGTGATTGCTGCGCTCTCACTCTCATTTTCACTCTGTTTTTGTACCTAGAGTGGGAATCGAACCCACACGCCCGAAGACACACGATTTTGAGTCGTGCGCGTCTACCAGTTCCGCCATCCAGGCATTTCCCGATTTTGCAATTGGGAACGCGAAAGTAATAAGATC
>Ga0209490_10003795_pt1:0-5000 | contig 14083 bp, 8 predicted proteins | sample MAT06_FD_187209 | JGI IMG/M metagenome (GOLD analysis project Ga0209490, IMG submission 187209) | Freshwater microbial communities from Lake Fryxell liftoff mats and glacier meltwater in Antarctica - MAT-06 (SPAdes) (version 2) | ecosystem: Environmental > Aquatic > Freshwater > Ice >...
CAGATATTTCTTTACAAGGAATGCCCCATACTTTTTCGGTATAGGTTTTAAAGAAAATATTGAATAGTCTTTGCCCAAATTGATTCACTACCCAATCTTCGAAATTGGTAGGATTTTTAATAGGAAAAGCTTTTGCTTTAAGATAACTCAACACACATAATCCGCTTTCGATAATGCCTAATTTATCAAGTGCTTCAAAAGCAACAAGTGGATAAGAGAAGAATTTTTTATTGTAGTATATGCGAGAGCTTCGAGGGCGTTCGAGCATTTCATCGCCTAAAATTTCGGTCCAAAAATCTTCTACTTCTTTAGATTTAGAAAAGAAGCGGTGACCGCCAATATCAAAGTGATATCCTTTGTAAGTTTCGGTTCTAGATATTCCGCCAACATAAGTAGGATCTTTTTCAAAAACCACTACTTCTTGATTTCCTTTCCCAAGTAAATATGCAGCAGTTAATCCTGCTGGTCCCGCTCCTATTATTGCAACTCTTTTAGTCATTATAGATGTAAGTATTCGTAATTTTGTAAAGAGGCAAAGGTGCAGAAATATTGTGGTAAAATAACTAAAACAGACTTGTATGTCAGCAGAAACACCTTTTTTTATATTAAAATCTTTTGAAACCCTAACTCCACTTGAGTTGTACTCAATATTGCGGTTAAGAAATGAAGTATTTGTAGTAGAACAAAATTGTGTGTTTCAGGATGCAGATAATAAAGATCAAGAAAGTACGCATTTAATGTATTGGAAAGGGCTTGAATTAATAGCTTATTGCAGACTTTTGCCACAAGGATTAATGTATGAAGAAATGAGTATAGGCCGGGTAGTAAGTTCTCCGGGTTCTAGGGGCATTAGTGCAGGAAAGGAATTAATTGCAGAAGCGATAGATTGTTGTTATCAGCAATTTGGGAAAGGGCCGATCCGCATTGGTGCACAATGTTATTTGATTAATTTTTATGCTTCATTCGGTTTTAAAACAGAGGGTTCTGTTTATTTAGAAGACGGAATTGAACATATTGAGATGATTAAATAACTAGCGGCAATTTTACAATAAAAGTAGACCCTTCACCTTCAATGCTTTCTACACTAATTTGGCCACCATGTACTTCAACTATTTTTTTACAGATAGCCAATCCTAAGCCAAAACTTTTTTCACCTGCTGTTCCTTTTCGTTTAGCAGTAGTAAACAAATCAAAAATTTTATCCTGCATATTTAATGGAATACCAATTCCATTGTCACTAACTACAAGCTCAACAAATTCTTCATTTTGAGTTAATATAACATGAACAATAGATTCAGTTTTACTAAACTTAATTGCGTTAGTAACTAAATTAGATATTACTCTGTCTATTTTATCTTCATCGGCACTAATCAAAATATTTTGCTTTGCTATATTGGCTTCTATAATAATATTTTTTTCCTTTGCTGTAAAAACGAGTATTTGCAATGATTGCCTTAGCAGTTTATTTAACTCAATTGGTTTAAACTGGTATTGATCAGAAGAATTAATATTGGTCTGCATTAAATCGCTAATAAGTCTAATGGTAGATTCTGCACTGTGTTCTATCAATTTAAACATTTCCTTAGTACTATCTATAAGTTTATCGTCAGCTAACATCATTTTGCTAATTCCTGATATTCCACTTAACGGACTTCTTAAATCGTGTGCAACAACATTTAGTATTCGATCTTTCTCTTCCTTACTTTTAGTTAATTCATCGTAAGCTGTTTCTAACTTATATTGATTTTTAAAGTAAATATCTTTAAAATAGAATAAGCAAATGGAAAGGAAAAACAATGGAAATAATAGTTTAACAGATTTCTCAATAACTATTAATCCACTCATATCACTTATGGTAAGATCATCTAAACGAATAATTACAAATGTTATAGATACAAAAAGTGTGAATAGAATATATTGCCATTTTTTTTCGCAGAGTACTACAGCAGCAACTATCATAATAAAGAACCGATATTCATATCCATTCTTATAAAAATAAGCAGTATAAGAAGCAATAGCAGCAACAAGAAATAACAGAAGGGGTCGATAGCTTAAAAATTTTTGAGAAAAAGATATATAATATCCGAAAATAAACATGCAAAAATGTATAATATTAAATGCAACCAATACATATGCCTCTAAATAGATATTAATACACATTACTAAAAAGGCAAATGGTGTTGCAAATAGTAGAAATAGATTAAACATGTAGTTTTTATACGCCATATTAAATGGAGTATTAACTGTATTACCTACCGAAAGGATTTTAATTAATATATTAGATTTTGGATTGAACATAGAGCTGATGGCAAAGTAACCTATTTATTGCAAAAGTTTTAAAGCAAAATAGACATTTGTATATAATGTCATAGAGTTTATAAGGTTATTAATCTATTAAAGAATTAACAAAAAAAAATGCCTTGCATGAATAAACATACAAGGCATTTAAATAAATATGGCAGCTACCTACTCTCCCAGCTAGATGCGAGTACCATCGGCCATGGGGGACTTAACTTCTCTGTTCGGAATGGGAAGAGGTGAACACCCCCGGCAAAACCACCATAAAGAGTTGAATCATGCAAAGACAAGCTTAGCACAACAATAAGTTAACATATTGGAAATAGAAAACAAAACATAAAAAAATAAAGCTTACGGGCAATTAGTACTACTTGGCTTTAATGTTACCATTTTTACACCTATAGCCTATCAACGTCGTAGTCTTCGACGACCCTTAAAAGTAAACTCATCTTGTGGAAGGTTTCACGCTTAGATGCTTTCAGCGTTTATCCTTGCCGTGCATAGCTACTCTGCATTACACCTGGCGGCATAACAGATACACCAGCGGCACGTACAACCCGGTCCTCTCGTACTAAGGTCATGTCCACTCAATTTACTAGCGCCCACCACAGATAGGGACCGAACTGTCTTGCGACGTTCTGAACCCAGTTCACGTGCCACTTTAATCGGCGAACAGCCGAACCCTTGGGACCTTCTCCAGCCCCAGGATGTGACGAACCGACATCGAGGTGCCAAACCTCACCGTCGATATGAGCTCTTGGGTGAGATCAGCCTGTTATCCCCAGAGTACCTTTTATCCTTTGAGCGACGGCCCTTCCATACAGAACCGCCGGATCACTTTAGCCGACTTTCGTCCCTGCTCGACTTGTAAGTCTCACAGTCAAGCTCCCTTATACTAATACGCTCTATGTACGATTACCAACCGTACTGAGGGAACCTTTGCAAGCCTCCGTTACACTTTAGGAGGCGACCACCCCAGTCAAACTACCCACCATGCACTGTTTCCCGTAAGGGATTAGATTCTAAATGTTTAAAGGTTGGTATTTCAACGTTGACTCCATCACGCCTGGCGACGCAACTTCAAAGTCTCCCAACTATCCTACACATCAAAAATTCAAAATCAATGCAAAGTTGTAGTGAAGGTTCATGGGGTCTTTCCGTCCCGTGACGGGTAACCGGCATCTTCACCGATACTACAATTTCACCGGGCTCGTGGAGGAGACAGTGTACAACTCATTAGACCATTCGTGCAGGTCGGAACTTACCCGACAAGGAATTTCGCTACCTTAGGACCGTTATAGTTACGGCCGCCGTTTACTGGGGCTTCAGTCAGAAGCTTTGGCTTGCGCCGAACATCCTTCCTTAACCTTCCAGCACCGGGCAGGTTTCAGGCTCTATACGTCAACTTACGTTTTTGCAGGGCCCTGTGTTTTTGTTAAACAGTTGGTTGAACCATTTTACTGTGACCATCTTGCGATGGTACGCTTTATCCCGAAGTTACAGCGTTAATTTGCCTAGTTCCTTCTCCACGGCTCACCCGAGCGCGTTAGAATACTCATCCCGTCTACCTGTGTCGGATTCCGGTACTGGCTGCTATGCTCGCTTTTCTTGGCAGGGATTTTATGATTTCGCTTTGTCCGAAGACTCCACTCAGGCGTACACTTCCGTCCGTACGCAATCACCACGTCCCTGCGTCACTTTTAATGCATAGTAGGTGAAGGAATATTAACCTTCTTTCCATCAGATGTCCCTTTCGGGTTTTCCTAAGGACCAGACTAACCCTGATCTGATTAACATTGATCAGGAAACCTTAGACTTTTCGCGTTAAAGTTTTTCACTTTAATTATCGTTACTTATGCCTACATTTTCTTTTCAAATCGCTCCAGCATGGCTCGCGCCACACCTTCAGTGCAGATTTGAATGCTCCCCTACCACTCCATACAAGTATGGAATTTAGAACTTCGGTTCGTAGTTTGATGCCCGATTATTTTCCGTGCAGGATCTCTCGACCAGTGAGCTGTTACGCACTCTTTAAATGAATGGCTGCTTCCAAGCCAACATCCTGGCTGTTATAGAAATCCCACCTCGTTTGATCAACTTAACTACGTATTAGGGACCTTAGTTGCTAATCTGGGTTATTTCCCTCTCGGCCCTGGACCTTAGCGCCCAAAGCCTCACTGCTGCAGATATTTATTAGCATTCGGAGTTTGTCAGGGTTTGGTAGGCGGTGAAGCCCCCTAGCCCAATCAGTAGCTCTACCTCTAATAAACTTCATAATGCAACGCTGTTCCTAAAAACATTTCGGGGAGAACGAGCTATCTCTCAGTTTGATTGGCCTTTCACCCCTATCCACAGGTCATCCCAAGACTTTTCAACGTCAACGGGTTCGGTCCTCCAGTGTGTGTTACCACACCTTCAACCTGCCCATGGATAGATCACAAAGTTTCGCGTCTGCCCCAACTGACTAATCGCCCTATTTGGACTCGCTTTCGCTTCGGCTCCGTTAAATAAGAACTTAACCTCGCCAGTCAGGAGCAACTCGTAGGCTCATTATGCAAAAGGCACGCCGTCACTCATTGCTGAGCTCCGACCGCTTGTAGGCGCACGGTTTCAGGTACTATTTCACTCCCCTGTTCGGGGTGCTTTTCACCTTTCCCTTACGGTACTGGTTCACTATCGGTGTCTGAGGAGTATTTAGCCTT
>Ga0209490_10003795_pt1:10000-14083 | contig 14083 bp, 8 predicted proteins | sample MAT06_FD_187209 | JGI IMG/M metagenome (GOLD analysis project Ga0209490, IMG submission 187209) | Freshwater microbial communities from Lake Fryxell liftoff mats and glacier meltwater in Antarctica - MAT-06 (SPAdes) (version 2) | ecosystem: Environmental > Aquatic > Freshwater > Ice...
GAATTTAACTTAACTGTTCCTTCAAAGTATGTTTCATTATCGAATGGTAAATTATTGAAACAAACTACCAATACCAATAACACAAGAACCGATACCTGGGTAATGGATTTGCCTCATTCTCCCTATCTCTTCTTTATGGGTGTGGGTGATTATGCAATTATTAAAGACAATTACAAAGGAAAAGAAGTAAACTATTATGTGGAACAAGCATTTGCGTCAGTTGCTCGTGCAATTTTTGGGAACACTCCAGCAATGATGCAATTTTATTCCGAAAAATTAGGGATCGAATATCCTTGGGCTAAATACAGTCAAATTGTAGGAAGAGATTTTGTGAGTGGTGCCATGGAAAACACAACAGCTACACTGCACCAAGAATCGGCACAACAAGATGCTCGCCAATTAACAGATGGCAATGAATGGGAAAGCACAATTGCTCACGAATTATTTCATCAATGGTTTGGAGATTATGTTACTGCAGAAAGCTGGAGTAATTTAACAGTGAATGAAAGCTTTGCCAATTACAGTGAATTATTATGGTCGGAATACAAGTATGGTAAAGACGCTGCAGGATATGATCAGTTAAAAGATATGTCGGCCTATTTAATTAGCAGGTCTGCTCCATCAAAAGATTTGGTAAGATTTTTTTATAACGACAAAGAAGATATGTTCGATTTAGTGAGTTATCAGAAAGGCGGACGAATACTGCATATGCTGCGTAATTATGTTGGAGATATTGCCTTTTATGCTTCGCTCAATAAATACCTTACAGATAATAAATTCAGTAATGGCTCTGCTCATAAATTAAGAATTGCTTTTGAATCGGTAACAGGAAAAGACCTTAATTGGTTTTTTAATCAGTGGTATTTTAATAACGGTCACCCGAAATTGGATATTAAGTACGGTTATGATTTTACCAGCCAATTAGCAAAGGTTTATATTAAACAAACACAAGAAGGAATTAATTTTCAAATGCCTATTTCAATTGATATTTACCAAGGTGCAACAAAAAATAACTACACAGTTTGGCTAAAAAACAAATCAGATAGTTTTTATTTTCCTGCACCCAAAAAACCTGAATTAATTAATATAGATGCTGACAATATTTTATTAGCTGAAAAAAGAGACGATAAAAAAATAAACGAATATTATCATCAAATTAAATATGGCAAAAGTTACACCGATAGAGCCAATGCAATTGATTATGCATTGCAAGAAACAGAAAATTCGTTAGCAATACAAATATTAAAGATGGGATTGAATGATCCTTTTTACAGAATTCGTATCAAAGCATTAAATAGTTTGGAGCAAAAATCTTTGGATGCATTAACCATTGAAAAAGTGGAGTTGCTTGCTAAAAAAGATCCTTATAAATTAGTTAGAGCTGATGCTATTTCAGTTTTAGGTAAACAACAAAATCCTTTATATAAATCGTTTTTTATTACCGCTATTACCGATTCGTCTTATTCTGTTGCTGGCGCTGCATTAGAGGCTTTATCTGCCATTGATAGTGTTACAGCTTATTCCATAGCTTTAAAATTATCTAAAGAGACGATTAAAGGACGATTGAATACTGCGGTATTGGCTGTAATTACAACATTTGGAGAAGAAAATGCCTTTGAATTTATTTCTAGCAATTTTGCAAAAATGCCAATGTCTAGTGATAAGGTAACTGCAGTATTTTCTTTATTTGAATTATTAGATAAAGTAAATGATCCAGTTAAGTTTAAGCAAGGTGTTGATTTGATTGTACGTTTTAGAGATGAAATTCCGAAAGAAAGCAGGTCACAAACCGATCCATTTATAAACGACTTTATTTTGAAAACTTTGGCTTCAGGTAAAGAAGCAAAAGGCTTGCAAGATTTAGCAAATTATGCAAAAGGGAAAATAAAGAATTAATTAAGCTGCTTTACTGTAATGCTCGTTTTAGAGTCTATTGTTATCGGAAATCTCATATCTCCCGATTCGGTTGTACCAATTAATTTGGTAGTATTTTCTTCGCTCTGAAGTATTTGTGTAGCAAGATTATACCATCTAATAGAAGTAGCATATCCTTTTAAATCTTGCTTTACTGTTTGATTGTTTTCACTTACAATTGAAGTTTTTATGATGCCAGCATACTCTATCACTTCAAAAGCATTGCTGGTTAATTTAGAAATATAATATTCACTAACAGATTGGCTTTTGTCGGTTATTAAAGAGTCGGACCAGTTATATCCCAAACGAATTTTATCTACAGGAATGGTTAAGATATATTTTGCAACATTTTCATTGATTAATGAAAAAAATAAATCCGTTGAATCAGTTAATGCATTCGCTATTTGATTGTTTTGAACCGTAATTTCTTTTGAATTATTCAATAAATTTTTAATGGCATTGCCACCATCAATATTTAATGTACTAGTATCATTTGAATTAAACGCTTGTTCTTGTCCAAATAAATTAAGCTTACCAGTTACTGATTTTAATTGCGATTGAAGCTTGTAGCCCGTTTTAGTTTTAGAATGAACACTATACAAAGTATTTTTACTCATTTCGGACTGAATGAGCATTTCTTGTTGAGGTATATTTATTGTAGTAATATTTTTTTGAGTTTGAAGCACTTCAAACTGTTGTGCAAACAAGTAGTTGCAATTAATCGTAAGCAGTATAAAATATATGTACCTACTCATTTAATTAATATTACCAACCGCCACCAGCTCCGCCTCCGCCACTACTTCCGCCACCGAATCCTCCAAAGCCACCGCCTCCTCCACCAAATCCACCGCCGCCGCCAAATCCACCACCACGGTTTCCACCTCCTAAAAGAGAAGACCATAATAAAGCTTCGGCAATATTTCCAGCACCTCTTCTACTCATCATTCCGCCGCCTCTACCGCCGCCGCCACGGGCAAGTATCATTATTATAACAAATAAAATAAATAAGAAAGTGATGACAGATCCACCACCTTTACCACTCGATTTTTTTTCTCTTTTAACTTTGTATTCACCAACAGCTGCTTTAGATAAAGCATTGATGGCATTATCTATTCCTCTGTAATAATTCCCCTCTTTAAAGGATGGGGTTATTTCATTTCTATAAATACTTGAAGCTGTTACATCTGGAATAGCGCCTTCTAAACCATATCCAACTTCTATCCTTACTTTTCGGTCATCAATAGCTGCAATAATGAGAACACCATTGTTGGTTTTTTTATTGCCAATACCCCATTCCCTAAAAAGTTTTGTTGCATACTCTTCAATAGCACCGCCATCTAAAGATTTAATTAATACAACTACAATTTGATTTGAAGTACTATCATCTAAAGCAACTAACTTTTGTTCAAGTATAGCTACTTGATCAGCAGATAAAATACCTGCAGCGTCATTTACCAAATGTGGTGGATTGGGCTTGGGCAATACTGTTTGTGCATTACCCAATAATCCAACAAAAGATAATAGTAAGATGAAAAATAATTTCTTCATGTATAAATTGACTTTGTAATTATTTTCCGAATACAATATCGTCTGGCAATTCATTTTTATCGCCCTTATTATCATAAGGAAAATGAGTTACCAATGCTTCGCCAATATCAAGTATAATTTTAACTAGTCCGTCGGTATAATTCTGCTTGTTAAAATGTGTAAGCATCATTTTTACTTCTGCATTCCAAAATTCATAGCCCACTTTGTTGTGAATTCCTTCATCGCCATAAACAGCCAACTGACGGTCTTTCATGGCAACATATAAAAGCACGGCATTGCGCTCATCGGTTTTATCCATCTTTAAACTATCAAAGATTTCCTTTGCACGATGAACAGGATTTACCAATTTGCAATTACTTTCAATGTAAATGCGAACCTCGCCACTAGTGCGAAGTTCGGCATTACGAATAGCTTCTACTATTGCAGATTTCTGATCATCAGAAAAATACTCAACAGGTTTCTTTTGGAATAATCCGAACATGCTATAGAATTAGAATTTTACTTCAGGAGCTTTTTCAGATCCAGCTTCAGCTTTAAATCCATCCTTAACTTTAAAGCCAGTTAAACCAGCTAAAATATTCATTGGAAAAGATCTTGCTTTAATGTTGTAATCTGCTACAG
>Ga0209490_10003796_pt1 | contig 14082 bp, 14 predicted proteins | sample MAT06_FD_187209 | JGI IMG/M metagenome (GOLD analysis project Ga0209490, IMG submission 187209) | Freshwater microbial communities from Lake Fryxell liftoff mats and glacier meltwater in Antarctica - MAT-06 (SPAdes) (version 2) | ecosystem: Environmental > Aquatic > Freshwater > Ice > Liftoff...
GCCATTGATATTGTACAGCTAACTTCCTATTCAGCTGCTTGATCAGTCTACCGCCCCGCCGCCAAACCCCGCCATCCGCGCCGTAATATCCCGTATCCGGATCCCCGCGCGTCCGCTGGACTACACGCTCCCAGTCGGCCTCTGTTGAGAACGTGGGTGTGCGGCATCGTAGTGTGCACATCGGTGCACCCACACAGTGCCTAGAAAGTGCTGTCGGTGGCGCTCGCGGCTGCACGCGACGCACACCGCCAACCGGCGGGCCACTTACGCTCGGTGCACCAGCAATAACGCATGCAGTGCGGCGTCTGCGTTAAGCGTGCCATCCGGCGCGGCGGTGGCACACGCGATGATCTATCGCTCCCCCGTGTCCGATGCATGCCGAGTGCCGTGATACCGAGTAGCATGCACCGGCCACGCCAGATATATCTGCGCAGTGGACCGGCTTCTGCGCCGCTCGCTCATAATCCAAGCGGCTCGGTCGCCAGCGGCGGAGTATCCTTCAGTATGCCGATATGGCGTCGGACGCCACAATGTCTGGCCCGTCAGAGGATGGGTACGTAGGAAGGGTACCCACCACACAGCGCGGCACCCACGATGGGCACGTCGGCGGCAGTCCGGCACGCCGCCGGTGGCGCGCGACCGCGCATGTATACACGGTACGGGCACGCTTGGCATCGCCATTCACAGAGTACGCCGCCTGGACACGTTCCCCAGCGCGCCGCTGCGGAACGCACACGCTCTTCACCTCGCCACCGATGCAATAGCACGCGCTACTGATTGACCTCGACGGAGTGCTTCGGAGATGGCGAGTGCGAAATGACGCCATCGAAACAGAGTGCACTCTTCCGATTGGAGCAATTTTTAACGTCGTACTTCTCCAGAGTACCTGATTCCGGCAATCACCGGGATCATCACCGACGCAGAATGGCGAGCGCGCATCGCCTTACGGCTCGAGTACGCGCATCTTTTTACTGCCGCCAAAGAGCCGTGCAGCGCTGGTCTGCGTACCCGGGAGAAGTCGACACCGACACCCTCGCACGCGCCGGTGTTGCCGCTGAACACGCGCTGTTTATCGACGACTCGCTGCCGAATGTGCATGCGGCACAGGCACATGGTATTCATGCGCATCATTTCGTTGACCATCACGACGTGCGCACCTTCCTGCTGCATGCGGGCGTGCTTCGAGACGAAGCGCGTCTTCGTGGTCGGTCGAACGGCGGCGGACAGGACGATGGTCCGCCGATACCGTAGTGCCCGCGTCGGCAGTGGTTTGGCGTTTGTTGATCACCGGGAACGACGCTGGATTGAACGGTTTGATACGGTGCCGCTCGCTCAGGGCCGATCGAACGTTCCCACTTTCTTGGTGTCGCGCCTGAACATCTCCGGCTGATACCACGGGCTGTCGCCGTACGGGCGCTGTTTTGGCCACAGCTCATCCAGTGAATTCGCGTCGTACAACACACCCGCCTTCATCACGTAGCGGATGTTGGTGGTGCTACGAATGTTCTCCAACGGGTTCGCGTTCAGCACCATGAGATCTGCCAGTTTTCCCACGGTAATCGATCCTATGTCGGCGTCGATGCCGAGGAAACGGGCGCCGTGCATCGACGCGATCTCGAGTGCCGTCATGTTTCCCGTGGCTTTGGCGGTCATCCACACATCCCAGTGTGATCCGAGCCCATGCTGCTGACCGTGGGCGCCCACGGCGCTGGATCCGCCGGCTGACACAATGTCCGCGATCGACTGCGCCATGATGTCTTTGGAGTAGTCGGTCTCCGGGCGCTGCACCACGCGGCGCGTGTGCGGAATGAGCATGCGCCATGGCAACCACTGTTGCTGCTTGGGGTCTAACCACACTGGGCTTTCCTGCCAGAACCATTCCTCATTCCACGCACCGAGACCGCTCAGCAGGGGCGTGTGTGAGTAGACATAGTTCGCTCGCGCGATGAAGTTCGTGACATCGGAGTAGAGCGGTGACTGCGCCTGCACGTGCTCACCGCCGGTATAGCCGTCCATCATCATGCCGAGGCGATAGTTCAGGTCGTCGCTCGCTTCGGCGGTAATGCGAACCCCACGCTCGCGCGCGGCGTCGGCAATCCACTGCCGCTGTTCGCGTGTGGGCTGCATGTACTGCTTGATCATCGTGGCGCCCCACGACATGCGTCGGGTGATCTCCGACAGCGCATCGTCGCGAGTGGCCACGTTATTGGTGAGTCCAGCGTCACCAGCGTACATGGCCTCGGCCGTTGAAAACACGCGTGGACCCACCATCTCGCCCGCTTCGATCAACTCAGCGGTAGGAAACATCGCACTGGACGTCGACGCGGGGTCACTGGTGGTGGTGACACCATACGCGAGGTAAATCGCCGATTCGAAGTTCTGGCGCGGCATCATTCCCAGAAACTCGCCGTGGTGGTGCGCGTGGACGTCCACCCAACCAGGAATGATGGTTTTACCCGAGGCATTCACCACACGGCTCACGCCGGAGGTACTGCACGTACCAACACACGAGATGCGGCCGTTCGTGACCACGATCGTGCCCTTCGGGATCACGCGTTTCTGATCGAGCGTCACGATGCGTGCGTTGGTGAGTGCAATCGAACCAGTCGCAATCGAACGCGGCGCCGAGAGCTGCACCGTCAGCGTATCCGCTCGCATGCTCAACACGTTGTACGAAATCACTTGATTGGCGCTGCCAAAATCCACCACACTATCCGATCGCCATCGCGGAAACAGTCCGCCAAGTGTGCTGAGCGTAGTAACGGGTAGTTCGCCGTTTTTCTTGGCGATCTTTGGCGCCGTGGCTCCCGTCCGATTCACCGGCAGTGGCGAGAGGTACACGTTTCCGCCCTGCATGAACACGACCCACTGCCCGCTGGGTGACACGGCCGCGTCGTCGGCGTCTTTGATGCTCGCGTGCACGCGTCGATCCGTGCCGTCGAATCGTATGGAAGCGAGCTCAATGCCACGCGCGTCGATAGCAAAGGCGCCGCCGGATCCGTAGCTGTTGCTCACGGCCCAGTACACGCGTCCATCGGTTCCCACGGTTGGGCGAAGTTCGACGTCACGAAGGCCACGACGGGTCGTCTGCGCAATATCGATGTCGGTTTCTGCGCCGGTTGCGTTGATACCACTCGCCGCCACGCGCACCACGTCGAACCACCCGGAGCGCCGGATGGTGGAGCCGCGCGCCGACGCGCCACCACCGCGAGCCACGACGATCTCGCGCCCGTCCGGCGTCCACGACGGATTCATGTATTCGCCCGCCTCACGCGTCAGTCGCTCCGGGGCACCACCCGTCTCGCCGTCGGTGACCGCAATGCGCCAGAGCGCGCCGCGGTTGAGTGAGTCGACGGTGGTGAACGCAATCGATTGCCCATCGGGCGACCAGGCGGGCTGAAATTCGAATGGATCGAACGCGGCCTGCGTGAGGCGTCGTGGTTTGCCGGTGGGAAGTGTCTGCACCCAGATGCGACCGAGCGCCTGGAAGGCGAGCCGACGACCGTTCGGTGATACGGAGGCCCAGCGGAGATAGCGCACGTTCACGTCGCCGTCGCTGACACGGCGTGTCGTCACCGCCTGTTCGGAAATCGTGCGTTGCACACGCGCCGAGAACGGAATTGTGCTGACCGCACCCGTCGCCACGTCCACGCGGCGGATCTTGCCACCCTGATGCAGCACGATGCTCAGGCCATCGGCCGCCCAGCGATACATGGGATAGGAACCGTCAACCGGCCAACTTGCCTCGGAGAGGTCCATCTCCACGGGGTCCATCAGCAGACGCTCGCCACCCAACCGGAGATCGCGGATCCACAGGGCGCTGCGTGGTCCGAAGCGTTGACCCCGGTATTCGAGTGTGCCGCCCGGCACTTTGCGCATGAACGCAAGCCAACGGCCATCGGGGCTGGGCTCAGGAGCAAACGCACCACCACTCGAGCCTCGATTCTGCTGCGCTGCCGTTCCGGATGTGAGCGCACGCCCGACGCCGGTTTGCAGGTCGAATTGCTGCAGTTGCACAGCTCCACCAAGGGCGTCGCTGCGACCGTCGTAGCCGGTGCTCCGACCCGTGTACACGTCGTAGTAGAGGTACCGCCCGTCGTAGGAGATAGAGTGACGGTGGACGGCGCGCCCCTCTTCACTCTTCACGAGCGTGACACCCGTGCCACCGTCGCGATGATACATGACGAGGGATCGGTCTGTTGCCCCTTCCTGCAGGACCGCGATGTATAGATTGTCGGCGGTCCACTGAGGATAGAACATGCGATCGCGCGGCGCATCGGCAACGATGTGTGGATTCGCACCGTTCGCGTCCATGACCCACAAATTGAAGTCACCGCCACCGCGATCGGAAACGAACGCGATCGACTTGCCGTCGGGGGAGATGCGCGGGTGAAAGTTGCTGGCAATGCCGCTGGACTGCGTGAGGCTTATGGCGGTACCACCGCTCGCAGGCATTCGATACACGTGACTGAGCAAATCGAAAACGATGAAAGCACCGTCGCGCGAGATGTCGACGCTGGTCCACGTGCCTTCGGTGGTCGTGAAGTCGATCTGCCGGGTGCGTCCGCGGGCTTTGGTGACATCCCACGTGCCCGCATCAGAAGGTGGTGAGACTGATGCCGACGCTTGCGCATGCGCGACAGTGATAGCCAACTGGCTGAACGTCACGACAGCGAATGCCGCGGCGGTGCAAGCGGAACGTGTGGGCATTGAGATGTCAGCAAGCCTGGTGCAGTGGATAGGACATCAGCCTCAGCTCCTCGTCGTTCCAGAGAATCGTGCGTATCGATCCCCCGACATGGGCCTCGGCTGTTTCGGATCCAGACGTCATGACCCGCAGCACGACAAATATGGCGAAGCGCCTGGCAGCATGGCACGGGCGGCGAATTGCGCGGTCTGACAAGATGACTGCAGCGATCCCCTGTCATCGAATCCCGGGTAGGACCGACGACGAGTTCCTAAACACGTCAAGTTGGGTTGACCCCCGCGCGCATGACCCCTGGTCTCCCTATATGGCAGGCGTCCAGGACTACCATGAGCGCGTCGTGCTCGATCCCGAGGTTCGCTTCGGCAAGCCCGTGGTTCGTGGCACGCGCATCACCGTCGGCGACGTTCTTGGGTACCTGGCCGCCGGCATGACCGAGGACGAGGCCCTCGCGGACTTCCCGCAACTCGCGCGCGATGATCTCCGCGCGTGCCTCGCGTTTGCCGCCGACCGGGAGCGCCGTTCTATCAGCCTCTCGGCGACCTGAGCCAGCCGCGTCGTCCGCCACGTCTTTTCTCTGGGATTGGGCGGCGCTGGCGGGGTTATCGCAATACGCCTATGGCTGGGCGGTGTCGAAGACGTTGCGCGGGACCCGTTTAGTGGAGCACATTGGCGGCACATTCACGCCGCGTGGTATCACTCCCAATGCTGACCGATGCCAACCGGAGTGCCATTGCTGTGCCAGCAGAACAAACGGGCCAACGGTGGTTTGCCGTCCAGCGTCATCTCCCCTACTACTCTGCCGGTGTCCATTCGAAGGCCGATGCGGGTGATGCCGAGCCGCAGAATGTCGGCGCGTATCGATGGCGGGCTTCTTTCCGCTTCGCGCTCCAACACTATGCGCAGGAGCCATTCAAGCCTTTCAGGATTGCCCACGAGCTCATACGCCACCGTGAGAGCCTCTGCCGGGGGGATGGGCAACCGTGCGAACCGATCGATCTGAAAATCGTAGCGACCGGCCGGCGGTACTAAGGGAGAGATCCACGACTTCGTCCATGCATCCCACGTCAAACGACCGAGCAGAGGATCGTCCACGACGGGCGCTGGCTTTGGGGGAAACAGCAAATCGCGCAGATTCCGCATGGTAGGAAAGATCGATGGGGGACGGGGGCTGTGGCGAATGCATCACGGGTCTGGGAGTCCTCGCTTGGCCAGCCCCAGGCCGCCCATGGTAAGGTTACTACACTCAAGTCCACGACACCCAACCTATGTTGAGCTTTGCCCAGTTGCTCGTGGCCCGCCAACGTCTACTTCGACCCGAGCCTGCACCAAGCGCTGCGCGTGAAGTCCCGTCGTCGCGATCCCCAACACCGCCAGATCATCCCGGCCATGCTCACCCGCAATCAGCGCGTCCATCCGCGCCGCAATACTCGGCAGCGCGGCTAACGGAAAATCTCCCGCCGTCTCGATCATCAAGCGCACATCCTTGCGCGCCATGTGCAGTTCAAAGCTCGGCGTGAAGTTGCCCGCTGCCATATTGCGACCACGACCGGCAATCGTGGACACCGGGTTCAACACATCGAGCACGTCGAGTGAATCCAGTGGACTGACCCCTGCACCGGCCGCGACGGCAAACACGTCGGCCACCAGCGCACTCACGCCAATGATGAACGCGTTGCCGAAGAGCTTGTAGGCGGCGGCGAGATCGGGCTGCTCGCCAAAGTACTTCACCTTGGCGGCCATCTGCTCGAGGGCTGGCCGCACTTCGTCGAACAGCGCCTGCGGTCCGGCAGCCATGATGGACCCTTGCCCCAACCGGGCAGCGGCAGGGCCGATGAACACCGGACAATGCAGATACCGCACACCGGCGGCCGTCAGGCGCCGCGCGCGCTCGGCCGTCAACGCGGGCTGCGTGGTGGTGTGATCCACGATAATCGTGGCGGGCGATAAGCCGGGGCGCAGGGCTTCGATCACGGCTTCTACCACGGCGTCGTCTTTGAGCACCAAATGCACACGCTCGGCGCCCCTCACCGCGTCGGCTGGTGTCTCCGCAACGGTTGCGCCAAAGGCAGCCAGCGCGCGAGCCTTCGCGGTGGTACGATTCCAGACGGTGACTGAATCCCCGCGACCCAAGGCGGCTTCGACGAACCCTGAGCCGAGGAGACCTGTTCCGAGATATGCGATGGATGACATGGCTACAAAGATGGCTGGGTGTGCGGGAACCTGCAGGGGTTTTACAGGCTAAGTCTCTAGCGGGCGGCACGACCGCCTCGCGCTATTCCACGCAACTTCCGACGCACGCATTCGCCATGACCGACTTCAAGAAGCCAACGACCGAGGAGCTCGCCCGCACGCTCACCCCGGAGCAGTACGCCGTGACGCAACAGTGCGGCACCGAACCGCCATTTCGCAACGAATACTGGGATCATCACGAAGCCGGTGTATATGTGGATGTGGTCAGCGGTGAACCGCTCTTTGCCTCCGTCGATAAGTTCGACAGCGGCAGCGGCTGGCCGAGCTTCACCAAACCCGTAGCGCCCAACGTGGACGAAGTCACCGACGTGTCGCATGGCATGCGACGGGTCGAAGTGCGCTCCAAACACGGCGATTCACATCTCGGGCATGTGTTCCCCGACGGCCCGCAGAGCGAAGGTGGGTTACGCTATTGCATCAACTCTGCGTCGCTGCGTTTCGTGGCGGCATCGGACTTGGAGCAGGCCGGCTACTCGGAGTTCTTACCGATGTTCGGGCTCACGCCGAGCGCACCGAGGCCCACCGAGGCGCCAGCCACGACCGAGGTGGCCATCATTGCCGGCGGCTGCTTCTGGGGCGTGGAAGAAATTCTGCGTGCCGTCCCTGGCGTGTTGGACACGCAAGTGGGCTACACCGGTGGGTGGTTGGAAAACCCCACGTATCACGACACGCATGACAGCAAATCCGGTCATGCAGAAGCCGTGCGCGTGGTGTTTGATCCATCGGTGCTGAGCTACGAGACGTTGCTCCAAGACTGGTTCTTCAAGTTGCACGACCCGACCACCACGAACCGTCAAGGCAACGATGTGGGCACGCAATACCGGTCGCACATTTTTTACACATCGGCAGCACAACGCGAAACGGCCGAGCGTGTGAAGGCCCGTGTGGATGCGTCGGGCAAGTGGAAGAAGCCGATTACCACGGAGATCAGCGAAGAAGTGACATGGTACGATGGCGAGGCGTACCACCAGGACTATCTGCGCAAGAATCCGGGGGGCTACAGCTGTCACTTCATGCGCGAGTAAACAGCATCCCTGCACGATGACGCCCGTGACCATACGTGTTGTACCGACACTCGAGCTTATGGCCACCGTCTATCGCTTATCGAAAGACGGTGGCACTCGTTCGGCGCGATTTCTCGGCTACGTACGCGCGGCGAAGACCGGGGCGCCGATCAGCGGGTACAACCCCATGACCTCGAAACCCGCGCTGGCGGCCGTTGAAGCGTTGATGGCAATGCGTGCTGAGGAGCGCGTCGAGCGCATTGCCAATCAGATCGCCAACGAGCTTGGATTTCTCGACGACACCGACATGAATCTCAGCGTGTCGACCCCAGAAATGTGGACCGATCGACTCGGCACCGAAATACATCATCGGTTCGCCGCGAAAGATCCGCGCGGCATACTCTGGTGGTGCGATGACATACCGACGCTGGAGCTGCTGGATGCGGAAATCGCGGCGCAGACGGTGCGAATGATCTCGACAATCCGCGATGGTGCACCCACATCATTGCGGGCAGCAGTGACGCAAGAAGGTGCTGCCCGTGCAGTGAGCGATGCCGTGGGGCTCTATGACGAGTGCGCAGCCCAGGCGTTGGCGATTCTTGAGAGTGACACCAGTCTCGCCTCCAAGGTGGGATGTTTGTATGGCGATGTAGCGGCGACCGCCATGGGATTTACCCCGCTGGGTCTCGGCGAGCGTGTGGGCTTCCCGCACGCCGTCGCACTCGCGCGATCCGGTGCGCTCCGTGGCTGAGCTCCCGTTGCTCAGCAACGCTGAGCTGTTGCGATACAGTCGACACCTCTCGCTTCCGGGCGTTGGTGTAGACGGGCAACGCGCACTGAAAGCCGCGCGCGTGCTGATCGTTGGTGCGGGAGGGCTCGGGTCGCCGCTGGCGCTGTACCTTGCAGCGGCCGGCGTAGGAACGCTTGGGTTAGTGGATCATGATACGGTCGACGTCACCAACTTGCAGCGACAGATCATGCACGGTAGCGCCGATGTTGGGCGCGCCAAGCTTGATTCGGCGCGCGACCGACTGCGCGATCTCAATCCGCATGTGCAGGTCGAAGCGCATGACGTATGGCTAACCTCCGCCAACGCGCTCGAGATCATTGCGCAGTACGATATTGTGGTTGACGGCACCGACAACTTCGCCACACGCTATCTCACGAACGATGCGTGTGTGTTGCTGGGCAAGCCGAATGTGTACGGCTCGATCTTTCAGTTCGATGGACAGGCATCGGTGTTCGCTACCGCCAATGGTCCGTGTTATCGCTGTCTCTATCCCGAGCCACCACCCGCTGGCACCGTGCCCAATTGTGCGGTCGGCGGTGTATTCGGTGTGCTGCCTGGGCTCATCGGCACAATTCAAGCCACTGAGACACTCAAACTGATATTGGGGCTCGGCGAGACGCTGGCCGGGCGGCTGCTGATGATCGACGCGCGGTCGATGGAGTTTCGCTCAGTACGCATTTCGCGCGACCCTGCGTGTCCGGCATGCGGCACGCGCACGATCACGCAGCTGATGGATTACGATGCGTTCTGCGGCATGCCTGCGCTGACATCGGTGAACACGCACGAAATTGCCGAGATCACGCCTGCCATGCTGGCAGAGCGGTTGTCGCGCGGCGACGACTTTGATTTGATCGATGTGCGTGAGCCGCACGAGGTACAGATCGCCAGCATTGCTGGTGCGCGACTGATTCCTCTAGCCACGCTGAGTGATGCGCTGAGCTCACTGCATGCCGCACGTGAGATTGTGGTGTTTTGCCGTAGTGGTGTTCGCAGTGCCACCGCGGCGCGAGAATTGCGGGCAGCGGGTTTTTCACGCGTGTCCCACATGGCGGGCGGGATCTTGCGCTGGAGCGCCGAGGTGGATGGGTCGGTGCCTACGTACTGAGTGTGGTGCGCGGGCCCGCTGATCGCGACGCACCGATGGGAGTTCGTTCCCATCATGCGTTTTCGGAGATCGACAAACTGATGGTACGTGTTCGGGGAGCGAAGCGTGGTGCACCGGACGCCAACCCGCGTGGATACCAGCGTGTGACATCGTTGGGCCGCTGCCAGAGCTGGAACATTATCGGCGCGTGCTTCACGAATCTCGAAACCAAGGGTACTGTATGCTCGCACCGCATTGCCATTGACTTGAGCAGCACGCGATAGTCCACACTTGACGCGCGGATCCGTTCTGTACAGATTTCCTGTACAACTTGGAGGCCAGCCAATGGCGACGAAAACGAGCTACAGCCACGCGCGGGAAAATCTCGCGTCGTTGTGGGATGAAGTTGAGGATTCACGCGAAGCCGCCATCATTCATCGACGCGGCCATGAGGACATGGCGCTGATTCCGGCCGAGGAGCTGTCGAGCCTCCGGGAAACGGCGTATTTGCTGCGTTCGCCCGAGAACGTGGTGCGATTGCTGGCAGCCCTCACCCGTGCCCGTCGCGGCAAAAAGAAGGCGACCGATTTGACGGCGCTCCGGAAGACGTTAGAGCGCACCCCCTGACTGCGCGTTCAAACCGCGCGCGCTGTGCGGTCGTCCAGGACGAATGCCTGGACGATTTGCGCTATTGGGTCGATACCAATCGCAAGACTGCATTGCGTGTGTTGGATTTGATGGAAGCGGTGCTGCGTGATCCCACTGATGGGATAGGCAAACCGGAACCGTTGAAATATTTTGGCGGCAACGTCTGGTCGCGTCGAATCAACGAAGCGGATCGCCTCGTGTACGAAGTCTTTGATGATCGCATTGAATTCTTGCAAGCGCGGTACCACTACGGATGATGGGAAGTGCGGCTTAAATAAGTTCGAGGTTTGGCGTCGCGAAGCCGACGTCAAGCAGCCAGTCGGCGGCGGCCCGCCGCTCCAGTCGGGGGGGCATGCGCCTCGTTGGCGGAGCGCTTGTGCGGGTGAGAAGCATGGCACGGGCGCCAGTGTACCTCCCGGCTCAGGATCTTGGCGGAGGACCCGGACACAAAGATCTCGCGCATCTCGCCTCCGTCCACGAGTCGCACGTCGATTTTGACGGTCTCACAATGTCAATTTACGCAATTATTGGCAGTGTGAGACTGCGAATATACAGGACACAGCCAGTGAGCGTGGTATCCGGAAGAGGGCGAGCCAGCTCAAAATTATGATCCCCGCCTCACCGGCTCCAACGTGCGCCCGTCACTCTCCGCTAGGATGCGAGATGCCGTATCGGCAAAGGACTCCATCTGCGTGGCCCGCGTGCGCGCCCACGACGGCAGGCTCACAGCCCGCTGCACGATGGACAGCAGGCCCACTGTGCCAAGCAGCGCCACCGGCCACCAGGCCACCGATCCGTTCGATGCACTGAGCACGCTCGCTATCGCCAGCATGCCGCCAGCGATCATCATGGCACCACCCACTTGAATGCCTGAACGTCCATCGCCCTTGCGCGTCGACATCCGCAGGCGATGCCCGCTGGCGGTCGGTTCGAGCGTGGCCTGCAGGTTGCCGTTATGCCACGAGCGCAGTGAGCCTTCTTGATAGAGTCGGCCGCGCGCGCCGAACGTCTCGCGGAGCGCAACCACCATCCGTTCCCACTCCACGTCGCTCACCGATCGGCCCAGCTCGATGGTGCGCGCGACACCAGTTGGTAATCCAAAGGACGTCGTGAGACGCGTCGGGATCAGGTCGCCCCGTTCGATCGCCCGCGCCGCGTTGGTGACGGCGGTTGGCGACAGCCCCGCTTCTTTGGCAGCATCGGTCAGCTGCTGTAGCGTGAGACCACGACCCGCCGTGGACGGATCGCGCGATCCATCGCCGGCCGCACCCGCCGCGAGCGCCCGCTCTTCGGCCGCCGCCCGTTCAAGGATGAAGGCGACTTCGTCGTCGGAAAACCGTCGTTCGTCGGTCATGATATGGAGAGTGTAGTAAGGGCCACCAACATGCAATTCCCTACGGTGGGAAGGCCCTGCTGGTGACAAGACCACAATTCCCGCACGGGGTGCAACGGCCGAGTCCTGGCGATAGCTTCGGCAGAGAACTGTTTCACCCACTCCCTCCACGACTCCCGTGCGCTTCGCCCCCCTTCCCCGCGCCACACGTCGCCCGTTGGCTCGCGTCGCCCTCGCGGGCGCGCTCCTGACAGCCACCTTTGCGCGGGCTGCAGCCGCGCAGGCACCATCGCGGGCCCTCGATGTCCTCATCACCGGCGCGATGGTCTACGATGGGAGCGGTGTCCCAGGGCGCACCGCCGACGTTGGCATGCGCGGTGATCGCATCGTGTTCGTGGGCCGAGCACCCGCTGGCGTCACGGCAACGCAGCGCATCGACGCCAAAGGGCTTATAGTTGCTCCCGGCTTCATCGATCCGCACACGCACACGTACGAAGGCCTGCCGCGACTGAGCGCCGAGCGGCGTCAGAATGCGTCGTCGCTGATGCAGGGCGTGACGACGGTCGTACTCGGCGCCGACGGGCGCGGGCCGGTGGATGTGACGCGCGTACTCGATGCCGCCGAACGTGATGGCCTGGGTACCAACGCGTATGTGATGGCCGGATTTGGCACCGTGCGCAGCCGAGTGATGGGCGCGTCTTCGGCCGCGGCGTCTCGTACGCAGGTTGATTCCATGCGCACGCTGATCACGCAGGCCATGCGTGAAGGCGCGTACGGTGTGGGATCAGGACTGTTTTATGCGCCGCAAAGCTACGCCAATACCGATGAAGTGATTGCGGTGGTATCGGCCGCGAAGCCGTTTGGTGGTGTGTACGACACGCATCAGCGCGATGAGAGTTCGTACAGTATTGGCTTGCTGGCCTCGGTACGTGAGACCATCAAGATCGGCTGTGAATCTGGGCTGACGGCCAACGTGGGGCACATCAAGGCGCTCGGCGTTGATGTGTGGGGCAAGGCCGATAGCGTGCTGCGCATTATGCGTGAGGCGCGTGCGCGCGGGTGCACGGTTACCGCAGACCAGTATCCGTGGACGGCGAGTGGGACGGGCTTGAGTGCGGCCCTGTTGCCGCGTTGGGTGCAGGCAGGCGGACGCGACTCGATGCTGATGCGCATGAACAACGTGGATGAGCGCGAGACGATGTTGGTGGAAATGCGCGACAACCTTCGGCGGCGTGGTGGTGACAGCACACTGCTGCTGACCGGAGGCAATCTGACCGCCCAGCAGTACGTTGGCAAAACACTCAAGGCCGTGGCGGCCGAACGCGGCAAGACGGCGGTGCAAACCGCGTTCGAGATGATTCGCGACGGATTCGACATGAGTGTCGCGTCGTTCAACATGACTGAGCGCGATATCGAAACGTTTATGCGCGATCCGTACGTGATGACCAGTTCAGACGGTTCGGACGGGCATCCACGTTTGTATGCCACGTATCCGCGCAAGATTCGTCGGTATGTGTTGGACAAACCCGTCATCACGATGCAGCGCATGATCGCCGCATCGTCGGGGCAGGTGGCGCGCGTGTACGGCTTTATCGATCGCGGCGCACTGCGCGCCGGCGCGTTTGCCGATGTGATTGTGTTTGACCCGAAGACGATTCGCGAGGAAGCGACGTATACCGAACCCACCAAGCTGGCGACGGGAATGCGGTGGGTGTTTGTGAACGGGAAGGCGGCGGTTGCCGACGGGAAGCTGACAGGCGCGATGAGTGGGCGGGCGCTGCGACGCATGGTGAAGCCAGCGAAATAGCGTTGGATTTGGCGCGTCGTGTGCTCACGCTCCTGGTTCTCAGTCGCGTCGCAGCCGCTAGCAAATCAACTCACGTGGCGTACCTGATCGCGCAGAAATGGGGGGTGTCGACGTCGGTGAACTCCGTGTATCCCGTGATTCATCCCCACGCCGTTTTTGTTTAAAGCACGGAGGGCACGGAGGACACGGAGCCATATGATCGCAGCGTCCGTTTCTTTTCCGAAATGAAACAGATTGGTGTTGCAGTGCGACGAAGCTCGGATGACTCGCCTCCGTGAACTCCGTGCCCTCCGTGATTCATCCCAACGCTGTTTTTGTTTGAAGCACAGAGGGCACGGAGGACACGGAGCCAAGTGATCACAGCATCCGTTTCTTTTCCGAAATGAAACGGATTGGTGTTGCAGCGCGACGAAGCTCGGATGACTCGCCTCCGTGAACTCCGTGCCCTCCGTGATTCA
>Ga0209490_10003797_pt1 | contig 14081 bp, 14 predicted proteins | sample MAT06_FD_187209 | JGI IMG/M metagenome (GOLD analysis project Ga0209490, IMG submission 187209) | Freshwater microbial communities from Lake Fryxell liftoff mats and glacier meltwater in Antarctica - MAT-06 (SPAdes) (version 2) | ecosystem: Environmental > Aquatic > Freshwater > Ice > Liftoff...
CGCGGCAGTGGGCGTACCCAGGTAGGCGGCACACAGGTTGATTGGGGCGCAGCGCGCGGCTTGAGACCGTCCGAAATCACAACCTCGGGAGCCTCGCGTCGACAAAACCAGGAAAGCGGTGGCAGGCATTGAGCAACCGGGCGAACAACATGATCGAGTCTCGTGGCAGCGTTGTAGGCGCATTCAGTCTCGAGGGGGCAGCAAGCGCAGCACCTTCTCCAGGCCTGCCCGGATCTGGACGACTGGCCCTGATCCTGGCAAGTCGAGCCCGCGGACATCCTCGTGGGCCAACAGATCGTTGAGGTGCTCACGCCGTTCCTGCTCCATCTGCTGGACAAACGCCCAGCCAAGGCAACCGTCAGCCGGCATCGCGACAACCTCTGGGCGCTCTGCGGCAAACTGATCCGGTGCAGTCAGACGACGGGCTGACCAAGGAAAACGTCAAGGACGCCCTGCGACAACTCATTCGAGGCGATGGCGGACCGCTGATGTGGCCGCGCATCACCGAAGCGCAACAGGACTCGCTGGATGCCACCTGTCGAAAGCTGAATCGTTTCGTGCGCGAATCGGCCGCCGCCGACCCGTCCGACTGACGCAACCACAGGCGCCGGTGCGCGGCGTCATTTTTCTTGACGTTCCCACGCAGGTGCGTCGACCGCTGCGGTGCAGAGTTGTCCACGGTGGCAGGCGGTCGGCGCTTGCAACGAACCGACCCGACGCGGTGGACAACTCGTGTCAGATGTTCAGGATCGCCCCAAACCGCCCACAAATTGTCCGGAAGAACCGAATTTTCTATCCTCTGGCCCGAATTCGAAGTGAGAACAAGGCGAGAGGCTGCAAACAGTGCTTTGTCACGGCAAGGCCGAACAACGCGGTTGTCGTTTTGAAAGCGGGCCTGTCTCAGACGCAGCGCGCGCCGTCCACTTCCAGGCAAGCACCCGAGATGAACGCGGCTTCGTCGCTGGCCAGGTAGAGCACCGCGTTGGCCACGTCCTCGCCGGTGGAAAAGCGACCGAGCGGGATGCTGGAGCGGAACTTGGCAAGCCGCTCTTCGGTCAACTCGCCGCCGGCGAACGAGGCGCCCAGCCTGGTGAACGGGTTCATCACTGGGTTGACGCAGTTGACGCGGATGTTGTCGGCACCGAACTCGGCCGCCAGCGATTTGGATGTGGTGATCACAGCGCCTTTGCTGCCGTTGTACCAGGTCAGGCCCGGGCGCGGCCGCACGCCGGCGGTGGACGCGATGTTGATCAGGCAGCCGCCGCCGTTGGCGCGCAGCGCGGGCACCGCGTGCAGGGTCGACAGATAGAGGCTCTTGACGTTGACCGCGTAGCAGCGGTCGAACTCGTCTTCGCTGACATCGAGCGCGGGTTGGTTGCGGTGCGTCCAGCCGGCGTTGTTGACCATCGCATCGAGCTTGCCGTGGCGTTGCAGCGCGGCATCCACCAATGCCTTGACCTCGGCCGAGCGGGTGACGTCGGCCGCAAAAAACGAGGCCTGCCCACCGGCCGCCACGATGCCCGCCACGACGCGCTCGCCATTGGCGGCATCGATGTCGTTGACGATGACCCGGGCGCCCTCGGCGGCCAGACGCTGGGCGATGCTCTCGCCAAAGCCGCTGGCGGCGCCGGTGACGATGATGGATTTGTTGTGAACGCGCACGTTGAGTTTCTTCCAATGAACCGGGTCAGCTGTGGCGAAAGGTCACGGTTTTCAGGGTGGTGAAGCCGAGCAGGGCTTCAAAGCCTTTTTCACGGCCACAACCGCTGGACTTCACGCCACCAAACGGCAGCTCAACGCCACCGCCAGCGCCGTAGTTGTTGATGAACACCTGGCCGGCCTTGATCCGCCGCGCCATGCGGAATTGGCGCGCGCCGTCGCGCGTCCACACGCCAGCGACCAGGCCAAAGGCGGTCGCGTTGGCGAGCTGCACCGCGTGGTCTTCGTCGTCGAATGGCATGGCGGCCAGCACCGGGCCGAACACCTCTTCCTGCGCCAGCCGGTGGTCTGCGGGCACGTCGCGCAACAGCGTGGGCGCGGCGTAGAAACCGCCGTCATTCGCCTCGTCCACGACGCGGCCCTGGGCCACGGCGGCGATGCCGTCGGCACGCGCCTCGTCGAGAAAACCGCGCACGCGCTCAAGCTGGCTCTGGCGGATCAGCGGGCCGAGATCGAGGTCCATCGCAGGCGGCCCGGCGCGCAAAGCCGTGAAAGCCTCGCCCACGCGCTGCAACACCGCTTCGTATACACCGCGCTGCACCAGCAGGCGAGAACCGGCGCTGCAGGTCTGGCCGCTGTTTTGCACGATGGCGTTGACGATGAAGGGCAGGGCGGCATCGATGTCGGCGTCGTCGAACACGATCTGCGGCCCCTTGCCGCCCAGCTCCAGCGTCACTGGGCAATGGCGCTCGGCAGCCACCTGCTGGATCAGCGTGCCCACGCGCGGGCTGCCGGTGAAGCTGATGTGGTCGATGCGGGGGTGGCGCGCCAGCGCGTCGCCCACCTCGTGGCCGTAGCCGGTGACGATGTTGATCGCGCCCGCAGGAAAACCCACCTCGGCAGCCAGCTCGGCGACGCGGAGGATGGACAGACACGCGTCTTCCGACGGCTTGACCACGCACACGTTGCCCGCTGCCAGCGCGCCGCCCACGCTGCGCCCGAAAATCTGCATCGGGTAATTCCAGGGAATCACATGGCCGCTGACGCCATGCGGCTCGCGCCAGGTCAGCACGCTGTAGCCGTCGAGGTAGGGAATGGTGTCGCCGTGCAGCTTGTCGCCCGCGCCGGCGTAGAACTCGAAGTAGCGCACCAGCGCCAATGCGTCGGCCCGGGCCTGCTTCACCGGCTTTCCGCAGTCGCGCTGCTCCAGCGCGGCGAGCTCGTTGGCGTGTTCGGCCACCTTGGCGCTCAGCTTCATCAGCAGGCGGCCACGCTCGGCGGCGGTGAGGCGGCTCCAGCGGGTGTCGAAGCAGTGGCGCGCGGCGCTCACGGCCGCATCGATATCGGCGGCGTTGCCGCGCTCCAGGGTGTTGTAGGTCTTGCCGGTGGCGGGGTCGATTACCGGCAGCGTCTGGCCCGATGTCGAACGCACCGGGGTATTGGCGATGAAATGCAGTGCCATGAAACGGCGCCTACTGAGGTCCGATGGACGGACCGATCACCGGTTCCACCACCGGCGGCTTGGCAAACACCGCATCGCGCAGCGCCAGCGAGATCTGCGGCACGTAGGTGATGAGCATCACGCAACCCATGATGACCAGCACGAACGGCAGCAGGTGGCCGATGATGCGGTCGAGCGAAATTTTGGCCACGGTGCAGGCAGCGAACAGGTTGACGCCGAACGGCGGTGTGATCATGCCCATGGCCAGGTTGACCACCATGATGATGCCGAAGTGCACCGGATCGATGCCGAAGTAGATGGCCACAGGCACCAGGATGGGCGCGAGCACGATGATGGCGGCCGAGGTCTCGATGAACATGCCGATCACGAACAGCGCCGCATTCACCCCGAGCAGGAACATGCCGGGCGACTGCAGCACGGCGGTGAGCCACTGGCCGATGGCGTCCGGGATACCCGCGCGCGTGATCAGGAAAGCAAACAGGCCGGCGTTGGCGATGATGAACATGATCACTGCGCTGGAGATCACCGATTTGCGCAACACAACCACGATGTCGGAGGGCTTGAGCTCGCGGTGGATCACCATGCCCACGAGCAGCGCGTAGAACACCGCGATCACCGAGGCTTCGGTGGGCGTGAAGATGCCACCGTAGATGCCGCCCAGAATGACCACCGGCATCAGCAGCGCCCAGACCGCGTCGCGCGCCGCAGCCCACACGCCCAGGCGGCCGTCGCCGTCGTGCTTGCCCATTCCTTTGAAGCGGCACCACAGGTGAACGAACACCATCAGCACGACACCGATCAGCAGGCCCGGGCCGAAGCCCGCGATGAACAGCTCGCCTATCGACACCTCGGCCGCCACGCCGAACAAAATCAGCGGGATCGACGGTGGGATGACCACGCCCAGCTCGGCCGAGGTGGCCTGCACCGAGGCCGCGTAGCCCACCGGGTAGCCGTGCTTGACCATCGCCGGGATCAGGATGGCCCCGATGGCAAAGGTGGTGGCCACCGAGCTGCCCGAGACGGCGGCAAAAATCATGCAGGTGAGCACGCAGGTCATCGGCAAGCCGCCCTGCACGCCGCCGACCAGCGACTTGGCGAACTCCACCAGGCGGCGCGAGATGCCGCCGGTTTCCATCAGATTGCCGGCCAGAATGAAAAACGGGATGGCGGCAAGCGGAAACTTGTCGATCGCGCTGAACATCTCCTTGGGCACGAGGATGAGCTGATCCGGATCGAACAGCACGATGCCCAGCACGGCCGAGCCGCCGATGGCCACGGCAATCGAAATGCTGAAGGCGAAACACACCATCATCGTGATGAGCAGGGTCAAGGGCATGGGAGCGTACGGCTGTGGATGGTGGAGCGAGAGCGAAGGAGCAGGCGCTGAGGAACGGGCGCTGCTTTACTGCGCTGTTTCAAGTTCCTGGCTTTGTGGGTCCAGGTGGTGGGCGAGCGTGGCCAGAATCGCCAACAGCGCGCCCACTGGCACAGCGGCGTAACCCCAGGACATCGACAGCTCCATGCTGGCAAAGGTCTGGAAGCGCACCCGCCAGACGAGGTCGATGCCGAACCACAGCACCACCGAGAAAAACGCGATGTTCACGCCCGAGATGATGCGGCGCACGGTGCGCCGCCAGGCGCCGCGCGAGAGGCGCAGCATCAGGTCCACCGAGATCAGCGCGCCCTTGCGCACCGCCACCGCCATGCCCAGCATCACCATCCAGATCAGGAGGCGGCGCATCGCTTCCTCGGTGAAGGTCGAGGGCTGCGACAACACAAATCGCGTGACCACCTGCCAAAGCCCCAGGCAGGCGATCACCGCCAGCAGCAGACACGCGACATGAAAACAGGCGCCGGTAATCCAGCGGTCAAGCGTGAGGATGAGGGATTTCATGGCAGCGACTGTTTGAAAGCAGGAGGCCGACCGCAAGCAGCAACCTGTGAGGCTTCCGTGATTCAACCCCTGGCGGGCTGAGGGCTGCGGCTCCAAGCCTGCCTGCGCAGGCTTGGACAGACCGAAGAGGTTGCGCCTCTGGCCCTACCGCGGTTTGCAAGACACGCGCCGCAGGCGCGGCGCGGTGGGGCTTACCTGATCGCCTGGATTGCCGCGATGTTGGCGGCGCCGAACTCCTTGGCGAAGTTCGCGTAGGCCGGACCCACCGCCTTGCGGAAGCTCTCGCCGTTGACCTTCTCGATCACCTGCATGCCTTCGGAGCGAAGCTGGGCGATACCGGTGGCTTCGTCGTCGTTGACCTTCTTGCGCTGGGCGGTGGCGGCTTTTTTCGCCGCGTCGGTAAACACCTTCTTGTCGGCGTCAGAGAGCTTGTTCCAGACTGCTGGCGAGAGGATCAGCGCGGCGGGCGAGTACACATGGCCGGTCAGCGACAGGTGCTTCTGCACCTGCGAGAACTTGCTCGCCAGGATCACCGGGATCGGGTTTTCCTGACCATCGACCGTGCCTTGCTGCAGCGCGGTGAACAGCTCGGGAAAGGGCATGGGTGTGGGCAGGATGCCGAAGGTCTTGTAGCCCTCCATGTGCACCTTGTTTTCCATCGTGCGCATCTTCAGGCCCGCGGCGTCCTCGGCGCTGTTGATCGGTCGCTTGCTGTTGGTCATGTGGCGGAAGCCGTTTTCGGTCCAGGCCAGGTTGATCAGGCCTTTGGCAGCCATCTTTTTTTGCAGGTCCTGGCCGATCGGGCCGTCCATCACCTTGCGCGCGTGGTCGTAGTCGCGAAACAGGAAGGGAATGTCAACGATGCGCACCTCGGGCACGAAGTTGCCCAGCGGGCCAGTGGAGGTGTTCACCAGATCCTGCGTGCCCAGCTGCACCGCTTCGATCTGCTCGCGCTCGCCGCCGAGTGCCGAAGACGGGAACTGCTGGCACTTGTAGCGGCCTTGCGTGCCCTTTTCCATTTCTTCACAGAACACGGTAGAGCCCACGCCGTAATGCGAGGTGAGCGAGGTGGCGTAACCGATCTTGAGGATGGTTTGGGACTGGGCAGCGCCAGTGGCGGCGGCGAGCAAGGCGGCCAGGGCGAGGGGTTTCAACAGGGCTTTCATCGCATGTCTCCGATTGGGGTTGGTGGGCAAAACGGGAAGGGAACACTCAAAGACCCAGCCGCTGTCGCGCGGCTGGATGGGTCACGGCTTCGGGGTGGTGCTGCACATACTGGTGCAGCACACTGCCGAAATCGGGATCGGGCGAGAGGCCGAGCGCAGCGGCGCGCAGACTCTCAAAGCGCGAGGGCCAAGCCTGCACAATTTTTTTCACGCTGGCATCAGGCTCTTCCCGGATGAGCGACATCACCTCCGGCCCGGCCAGGTCCTGCAGCGCCTGCAACATAGACCGAACGCTCACCGTGAGCGCGGGCAGGTTGATGGCGGTGCGCCCGCCGAAAGCTTCCCGGCTGGCCTCCACCACGGCCAAGATGCCGGTGATGGTGTTGGCGGGCGATGACAACGCCACCTCGGTGTCTTGGTCCACCGGGCAGCGGCTGGGCTGGCCTGCCAGCGGCTCGCGGAACAGGCCCGAGAGAAAGCTGGACGCGGCTCCATTGGGTCGGCCAGGGCGCACCGACACCGTCATAAGCCGGGCGGCGCGGCCGTCGATGAAGCCCTTGCGGGTGTAATCGGCCACCAGCTGCTCGCAAACGAATTTTTGGGTGCCGTAGCTTGACTGCGGCGTGGGCAGGGTGTCGTCGCGCACCACTGCGGGCAGCGGGATCGCCGGGTCGCTGCCAAACACCGCGACCGAACTGGAAAAGAAAAACAGCGGTGGCGAGTGACTGGCGCCGGTCTGGGCGCGGCAGGCGTCGAGCAGGGCGCGGGTGGTGTCGAGGTTGGCGTGCAGGCCGAGATCGAAATGGGTTTCGCACTCGCCCGAGACGGCCGAGGCGAGGTGAAACACCGCGTCCCAGCGCTGGGCGGCCATGAGGGCGGGCAGGCTGGCCAGCAGGTCGCCGGTGTGCACTTGCACGCGCGGGTCGTGCGTGAGCGCTTCCTCGCTGGGCGCGACCAGATCGGCCAGGGCGAGGATGGTGATGGTCTTCCCGTCGAGCTGCCCGCGTTGCAACAGGGTCTGCGCCAGGGTGCGCCCCAGGAAGCCGGCGCCACCGGTGATGAGAACGTTCATGTGGATGCCTTGCGAGAAGCCTGGTAGCGGCGCAGCCAGCCGAGGCCTTCGCTCGTGCCTGCCTTGGGACGGTATTCGCAGCCCACGAAGCCGGCATAGCCCAGCGCATCCAGCCGGTCCAACAGAGGCGGGAAATGCACCTCACCGTCGTCGGGCTCGTGGCGGTCGGGCACGCCGGCGATCTGGATGTGACCCATACCGGCGATGTGCTGTTCCAGCCGCCGGGTCAGGTCGCCTTCGATGATCTGGCAGTGGTAGAAGTTCATCTGTACCTCCAGGTTGGGCGCGCCGACCTCGGCCACGATGTCGTGCGCCTGCTGCTGGAAGTTGAGGAAGTAGCCCGGCATGTCGCGCGTGTTGATCGGCTCGATCAGCAAGGTGATGTTGTGTGGCGCCAGTTGCGCGGCCGCAGGCCGCAGGTTGCTGACGGAGGTGGTGCGCAGGGCGGCCTCGCTCACACCGGCGGGTTTGAGACCAGCCATGGCGTGCAGCCGCTGGCAGCCGGTGGTTTGGGCGTAAGCCAGCGCGGTTGCCACATCGCGCGCGAACTCTTCTTCTCGTCCGGGGTGGCAGGCCAAGCCGCGCTCACTGGCCGCCCAGTCGCCCAGTGGCAGGTTGAACAGGGCCTGCGTCAGGCCGTTGTCTTTCAGACGCGCGGCGATCTCGGCGGCCGTGAAGTCGTAGGGAAACAGGTACTCCACCGCGTCGGACCCGTCAGCGGCCGCGGCAGCGAAGCGGTCGAGGAACGGGGCCTCGGTGTTGAGCATGGAGAGGTTCGCGGCGAAACGGGGCATGGGGTTTGGGACTTACCAGGGGGCGTTGAAATGGGTGCGCAGTTCGTCGATCTGCGCCTCGTTCATGGGCTTCAGGGCGCGCGCGCCGAGCAGCCACAGGCGCGCGGTTTCTTCGAGCTCTTCCAGCAAGGCCATGGCCGCAGCCGGGCTGTCGTGCCACACGGTGGGGCCCAGGCGCTCCAGCATCACCGCGCGCAGCGGGCGCTTGGCGGCTGCGATGTGGGCGGCCACCGCGTCGGCCACCGCCGGGTCGCCCGGACGGTGGTAAGCGATGAGGGGAACATGGCCGACCTTCATCACCTGGTAGGGCGTGAGCGGCGGCAAGATGTCGTTGGCCGCCCAGACGCCTTGCAGCGTGAGCGCCACCAGATGGGTGGCGTGGGTGTGCAGCACACACCGCGCGTCGGGGGCTGCGGCGTAGATGCGCCGGTGCAGGGCCAGCGTTTTGCTGGCACGCTCGCCGCTCTGTTGTTTGCCGCCATCGTCCACCCAGGCCAGTTGCGCCGGGTCGAGAAAGCCCAGGCAGGCGTCGGTCGGCGTGATGAGAAAGCCGCCGCCCTGCTCAGAGCACAGCCGCAAGCTGATGTTGCCGGCGGTGGAGTGCACATTGCCGCGCTGAAACAGCGAAGCGCCCACGCCCACGATCTCGGCGCGCAAGGCGTTCTGCTCGACTGGCCAGGTGGTCATGGCAGCGCCACCCCGGCTTGGCGCAGCGCATCGGCAAAGAACCCGACGCCGCCAAAGTTCCCTGATTTGAGTGCCAGCCACAGCGGCTCACCCGAGGTCGGCAGCGTGGCCTCGGTCCAGGGCACGCCGGGGCAGATCGCTGCGCCGATGCGCAACTGCGGCACGCCCAGCGCCTGCGCCACCGCGCCCGAGGTTTCTCCACCGGCGACTACCAGTCGGCGCACGCCCGCCTGCACCAGTCCTTTTGCGAGCTCGCCCAGTGCGTGCTCGACCAACGCGCCCGCTGCGGCCACGCCGAGTTTGGCCTGCACCGCCTTCACCCGGTCGGGCGCGGCGGTGGCGTAGATCAAACCGGGACCACTGGAAAGCGTGGGCAGCGCCTGGGCCAGCAACGAGGCGGCGCTCTGGGTGCCGCGGTGCAGTGCAAGCGGATCGATGGCGATTGCCGTGCGGCCGTCTGCGATCCAGCGCGCTACCTGCGCGTTGGTCGCGTCCGAGCACGAGCCCGACAACACGGCCGCCGGTCCGCTCACCGCCGACAGGCGCGCCGCGCTCTCGCTTGGCGCCCACCAGCCACGGCGCTGGTAGGCCGGCGGCAAACCGAGCGCCACGCCGGAGCCGGCGGTGATCAGCGGCATCTCGGCGCAGAGCTCGGCCAGGGCGAGCAGGTCGTTGTTGTCGATCGCGTCGGCCACGGCGATGCGCACGCCATCGGCTTGCAGCCGCTTGATGGCCGTTTGCGCGTTGTGGCGCAGCGCGTCCAAGCGCAGCAGGTCCACCCGCTGAGCCGTTTGCGCCTGCAACACGTGCACCAGGTTGGCGTCCGTCATGGGTGTCAGCGGGTGTTCTTTCATGCCCGAGTCGCTGAGCAGCTGATCGCCCACAAAAAGGTGGCCGCGAAACACGGTGCGGCCGTTCTCGGGGAAGGCTGGGCAGGCGATGGTGAAATCGGCGCCCAGCGCCTGCATCAGCGCGTCGGTCACCGGGCCGATGTTGCCGGCTGGCGTGGAGTCGAAGGTGGAGCAGTACTTGAAGTAGATCTGGCGCGCGCCTGCGGCTCGCAGCGCGCGCAGCGCCGCCAGGCTCTGCGCCACCGCCTCAAGCGCGGGAACCGTGCGGGTCTTGAGCGCGATCACCACCGCATCGGCCGCTGGCAGGTCGCTCTCGGGCACGCCGAGCACCTGCACCGTGGGCATGCCCGCGCGCACCAGCATGCTCGCCACATCGGTGGCGCCGGTGAAGTCGTCCGCGATCACACCGAGGATCATGGCTGGGGCTCCTTGGCCGCTGGCAGTGCCAGCCCGGCGAGCGCAGCGAAATACTTCACCACCGACGAATCGTCTTCGCCGCCCAGGCCCATGGCGGCGGTCGAGAGGAAGAGCTGATGGGCGGCTCCGGTGCCTACAAAGCCCTCGGGTACCGCAAGTACGGCGATCGCTACCTTGGTGCGTTCGCCTACCGATTCAACCGTCGCTTCGACCTCGCCGACTTGGTAGTGCGGCTCGTCGTGGATGTCAGTCGCGGCATGACCACACCAGAGCGCGTCATTCGACATGCTTAGTTTCGTTTCGACTCAGGTATTGTTTTGACTGATGATCATCATAGCGCTTATAGAGAGCTATTTTTTAACCACGAAATAACTTCTTCCGCATTTTTATCTGGTGGGAATACCGGATAGAATACTTTTACAATTACTCCTTTGCTTAGTATAAGCGTTACACGATTATAAAAACTCATTCCATTTGCCTTGATTGATAGCAGCGGTAAGCTCAGTGCTTTTTTTAATTGAAGTTTATCGTCACTAACCAGCTCAAAAGGTAAATGCAGCCGGTTCACTTCACTTTTTAAATAGGTTCGATCTTGAGTGGAAAGCCCAAAAACATGAGCATTTAGTGCAGAAAGTTCCGCTTTGTGATCGCGAAAGGCACACCCTTGTGGAGAGCAGCCTCGGGCACCTGGGATTGCATCCCATCCCTCAGGGTCGAGATTGTCGTCCGATGACCGAGGATATATATAAAGAACCGTGGTTTCTTTCAAGTCAGCAAAGTTCACGTTGCCTTCGGTGGTTTCAAAAGAAATCGAAGGGAAATACCGCCCAACAAGATGGTCGCACGCGCCATCATCTTCGGGAACAGGTAAATTATCTGGGAGTTTTGGATTAATCAAGTCATTCATGGGTTGAAGGTTCTTTCTTTTCTACTTAAAATTGGTGGCGCCTAACAATCGCGCTGAGAGCGACCAATGTGTCTCGGGCTGTTCATTGGTTCCTTAGATAAACGGAGGGCTCAATTGTTCGGCGGCCAGCATCCGTTGGACGGCGGGACGCGCCAGCAGGCGCTGAAGGTAAGGTCCTAGCTGAGGTTTGTCGCGTGCCGGGCGGATATCGAAGTGGCGGGTCCAGCGGCACAGGGTGAAAACATAGGGATCCAGCGCGCTGTAGGTTTCTCCCAGCAGCCATGGGCCACTATGACGTGCAAGTTCGTCGTCTAGTTGGTTCAGCAGCGGGTCGATGCGTTGTTGGGCACAGGACTTGACTTCCTCGGCGCCGCTGGTGTTGCCCGCGTTGACCCAGCGCCCGGGGTAAAAGTACAGAATTAACGTGCTTTGCAACGTATTCGTGAGCCAGATCAGCCACTTGTAAAAATGCGCGCGCTCGGAGCTGCCCAATGCTGGAGCCAACCTAGCTTGCGGATGGGTGTCGCACAGATGCAGGCAGATGGCTGCCGTCTCATACAACACCAACTCGCCGTCGGTCAGCACCGGAAGCAAGCCGTTGGGGTTGAGCCGCAGGTAGGGTGCGGCCTTATGCGCGCCGTCGGCACGGTCTACCAAAATCAAATCAAATGAATGACCGATTTCTTCCAGTAGCAGGTGAGGCACCATACTCGCAGAGCTAGGGTAATAGTGCAGTTGAATCATAAGGCGTCCTGAGTAGAAAAGAAGGACCGTCGTGCGCGCGTCCGCGGCGGCAAACCGGCGTTAAGCTGCGATCTTAGGCAGAGGGTCGCTGATAGGGAAAACGAAGGACGGACAGAAGAGTACCTTTGTGATCGACCTGTGACTGCGATCAGAAGTCATCGATCTCGCCTTCGTCAATGGCGGCTTATGGCCGTCAATGTGGATTGACGAAAGGCTAGCGTTTAGTAACTTGGTTCGAATCTCGGCTGACGAGCACCTATCACGAAATTCGTTATCAGCTGTCGACCATGATGAGTCGCCGACGTCCGTAATCGGCTTGACGCCCAGGATGTCGTTGACCACACGCCAAGTCCGGCGCCAGGTTATGCTGCTCCAGCAGGTGGCGGAACCGCAGGATCGTCGTCTCGTCGTCTCGCCGGGCAGTCGCATGACCCCCTGGCCGATCTTGACGAACTCGCGGAATAGCGACGTGTCGTGCAGCGCCTCTTCCATCGACGAGTCGCACAGGCAAAGCAACTGCTGCAGATAGTGAATCTGCAGCGTCGTCTCGACCGCGAATGGCGGGCAGCCGGTCTTGGCGTGTGGGCAGAACGGCTCGACTATCTTCACCAGCGCGGCCCATGGCACCACACGCTCCATCTCGTCGAGGAATCTGGCCTTGCGGGTCTTCTTCGTAGAAAGATTCGAGCCTAGGCCGAGTTGATTCATGACGGTGCTGTGAGCGGATGTCATGCCCTTACGGAATGCAAGCCATGGGCCTTTTTTACAGGGCTTCCCTGACCGAAGGTCCCTCGATTCGGCACGTTGTGGCTCAAGCACGGGGCCTTTCGAGTTGCCAGCGCAAGTGAGCCTGGACGGTGGGCCACTCGGCCAGAGTGATGCTGTAGACACAGGTATCCCGCAACGTTCCGTTGCTCGCGCGCGAGTGGCTTCGCAGGATCCCATCGAGCTTTGCCCCGAGACGCTCGATCGCGCGGCGACTCTGGTGGTTGAAAAAATGCGTCCGAAACTCAACAGCGATGCAGTCCAATACTTCGAAGGCGTGGCCCAGCAGAAGGAGCTTGCATTCGGTGTTGAGAGGCCCACGGTGAACGTTCGACGATGTCCACGTGGAGCCGATCTCAACACGTTTGCTGGCGGCATCGATGTTCATGTAGGTCGTCATTCCGACGACTAGGCCTCTGCCGTCTCGAATCGTGAACGGAAGCATCGAGCCGCTTGCCTGTAGGTCCAGGCGGCGGCCGATCTCAGCGTCCATGTTGTCGGGCCCTGGAATAGACGTGTACCAGAGCTTCCACAGTTCGCCGTTGCCGGCGGCCACAATCAAGTCATCACGATGCGCTGCGCTCAGCGGCTCCAGCGAGCTATGTTCACCCGTAAGGTGAACAGGTTCAGGCCAAGAAGCCATCGGTGGGTGTCCTTTCTAGGTTACTGTTTTCAAGTTGGAGAAGTTGAACGATCCCAGTTAGCCGACTGATCAATGCAGACCTATGCGGCTGCTTCGCGAGGGGTGGGCAAAGAAGTCGGTTCAGTTCGGTTCCGAGACCTGCCGTGAAGGGCCCCTGCAGCCGGACAAAGTGGTTCCAGGACGAGAACTGGCGGCCATGGGTGGGGTCGGATAACAGAAGGTGGAAGCCAGCAATAGCCGCGACGTCGGCGTTCAAGACGCCCGTGTCGCCGACTCGGCAATCCGCTCACTCTGCGGGCCGCGCACGCGCGCCAAGTGCGCCCGTGGTCAGCGCGGTGCCCAGCAGAATCACAGCGCACCCGACGAGCATCGTTGGGGTCAGCCGTTCGCCCAGGAATATGGCGCCCCAGGCTGCGGCGAACAGGGGCATCAGGAAGGTGACTGTGATGGCGCGCGCCGCGCCAAGGCGATCGATCAGACGAAAGTAGAGCAGGTAAGCCAGCGCGGTGCACAGCAAGGCCAGGCCGACGACACTGGCCCACGCAGTCGCACTGGGCATGACCGGCGGCCACCACCACAGGGCCGGCAGGGCCAGTGCAATGGTCGCAGCCAGCTGGCTGCCGGCGGCCAACGCCAGTGAGGCCACGCCGCTCAGCTTGCGTTTCGTGTAGTTGGCGGCGAAGCCGTAGCACAAGGTCGCACCGAGGCAGGCGGCGATCGCCACTACTGCACTCACGCCATGTTCCCCGGGCTTGAAGCTGGCGCTATCCCAGGCCAGCCAGAGCACGCCGGCAAAGCCGACGGCGAGACCGGCGATGCGCAGGCGCGTCATCCGGTCGCCCAACCACAACCAGGCGATTACGGCGCCCCACAGCGGAGCTGTGGCGTTGAAGATCGCTGACAGGCCGGCGTTGATGGCCAGGGCGGCGATCGAGAACAGCACGAAGGGCAGCGCGGAGTTCACCACGCCGACAACTGCGATCGTGCGCCAATGGGCCCTCAGCACCGCGGCCTGGCCGC
>Ga0209490_10003803_pt1 | contig 14069 bp, 13 predicted proteins | sample MAT06_FD_187209 | JGI IMG/M metagenome (GOLD analysis project Ga0209490, IMG submission 187209) | Freshwater microbial communities from Lake Fryxell liftoff mats and glacier meltwater in Antarctica - MAT-06 (SPAdes) (version 2) | ecosystem: Environmental > Aquatic > Freshwater > Ice > Liftoff...
CGCTCTATGCCGGTGCGGATTGTCTCTTGTTGCCTAGTCTCTACGAAGGATTTGGCTTCCCAGTGTTGGAGGCGATGGCGTGTGGGACACCGGTTGTCTGTAGCAACGTTAGCAGCCTGCCCGAAGTAGCAGGTGACGCCGCGCTGACCGTTGCGCCCACCGACGATGCGGCGTTGGCCGCCGCCATCCGCCGCGTGCTCGTCGAGCCAGGGCTGGCTGATACGCTGCGCGCACGCGGTTTTGTCCAGGCGGCGCAATTTCGCTGGGATCGCTGTGCGCAGGAGACGGTGGCGGTTTATCAGGAAACCGTGCTACAAAAAGGACGTAGTGCGTAGTGCGTATTTTTCTAGCTACGCATTACGCACTACGTCCTTTAGTACCCCCTGTAGGATTTGAACCTACGACCCACTGCTTAGAAGGCAGTTGCTCTATCCCCTGAGCTAAGGGGGCAAAGATTAAATTTCCTACTATGGCCTTATGCTAGTTATTTTTAACCGCAAGCGTGTATAATGTATGATAATTCAGCGATTTGTCTGAAAATCTGGCGAAAAATGAATTTTACATTTAAAATTTTTCGATAGAGTTTATAATATTTGCAGATAAGAAAAATTACGCGATCAATACATATTATTTTTCATACATTAGTTAATTTTCGTATCATTCGCCAATGGTTTTTAGCATTTTACACTCTAATGTGTATAAATAACTAGCATAAGGCCATACTAGAGAATAATAGCCAACTTGGCGACGAAAGTCAAAATGAGTCCCTAGGTTCTGTTGACATTTGATGAAATACACGGGTGCATGCGTGCGCTGCGCTGAGCACAGATAGGTTAGTTACACGAGACATTATCTGGCTGCCCAAATCACCCCGATCCAGCCGGTCTGCGGCATGCGCTTGTTAGCCCGCCAACGGGAGTTTCAGGCGATAAAGACCCTGCAAACAGCCTATTTCTGCGCCATGCTGAATATCATGGCTGATCAAAATCCAAAAGATCCGCCATGTTCTACTAGTCCAGTGTGGCGGCAATCGTTATACAATCGCTGTACTGCGCAACTGTCTACTTATTGCCGCCGCATTGGACTAGGGATGCAGCGCTACAACTCCCTGGTCGAGATCGTACAAACCACGCACTTCTGCTGGGGTCAACGGGCAATTGAAGAGGGCAAGGTCATCAATCAGGCCAACGAAGTGGCCCATACCTAATCGGATGGTGGCGTTGGCAACATCCCACGTAAATTGTTCGGCGATGCGGCCAGATGCACCTTGATATTCGCCATTGAGATAGAGACGTGCCCGTCCCCCTTGCGCGCTGTTCACGCCATCCCAGGTGATCGCGATGTGTGTCCATTGGCCTTTGGCGAAGGGCGGTTCGGCCACCTTGACCAAGCGCCAGAAGAATTCCCTGCTCTCGCCGCGCTGGTTCGTGACATCCCATTCGCTCTGATTGCCGAAGAATCCCAGCCGCAGATCCGAGGGCTTGTCATTCTTGGTGAAATCGATCCAGATACAGGCATTGCTGTAATCTTTATCCGTCAACTGAAGTGGATCTGAGTATTGACCTGGAATTTCGGCGGGATCAAGATTCATCCAGAAAGAGACGGTGCCGCGCAACAAGGTTGGATCGTACGCGACATTCTGGGCCGCCTTGTAGAGGACAACATGGCTATTCTCTTGGGTAAAGGCTAGCGCAGCGCCAAATTTGCCTTGGCCTTCCACAATCGCCAGCGCCGGCTCGCCGAGTCCTGGCGTAAAGGTGGCCGCTTTCTGCACATCTTGCTCGGTTGTGCTATAGAGTTGTTTATCACCGAGTGCAAAATCGGCATCTGGCCCATTGTCGAATGAGGCATGAAAGGTTAATGCGGGGGATAGGCTGGCCCGCAGCGCGGTGGTGTTATTCGATGTTGGTGTATGGTTCATCATTCAATTTCCTTGTGTCTTTTTAATTGTTTTATTAGAAAAGATGTTCCCGAACTAACGGCTGAAGTGGCGCGTGCTGCCTTTCCCAAAGGGAATCCGTCCCTGAAACTGCGCGCTGAACTGAAGCGAAAGTTTGGCTCTTCAGGAATTCAGGGGGTCGACGAGGAAATCTTCCGGGAAGCTTCGTAACACCCAGGCTATCGTCGAATCAAGCTTCCCGGAAGGCGGTATCTACCCCTTGAGTTCCAGTTGAACCGAAAGTTTTAAGTACGGTTCTCCTTATAATTGCGTGCAGCGATTACTTGTTGACGCAGATCTGCATCGACCACTTGCTTATGTTCGTAATAATAGGCTAGCGCAGCATGAACTTGTGCCAGCGAGATGGCATAGTCCGAGGCAATTTCACTGGGTGTTCGCTGATGAAACAAATGCGCCATTACCACGTCGATTACACGCAGGCCGGTTCCAACAATATAAGGTCTGCCACCGCGCAGCGTGGGAGCGCTGGCGATTAAATTAATACTTTGAATCACTGCTTCCATCTTAGCGATCCTCCTCCTACCTCTGCTTTGATGACGAATTTATAGCATACCGGTTTTTGTCGACAATTGCCAATCGCAATCAACATTGGGTGCATTTTGACGCGACGCCCCCATGAACAGCCTCACCCCGTCGTCTTCTAATTCTCCGCTGGCGGCGCCAACAACCCGGCCAGGATCGCCTGCCGGTCCGTGACCACCGCACCCTTGAGGCATTGCACTAGCAGTTCGTTGGCCGCAAAGTAGTTGCCTAGTTTATTGGTTTGTTCTTCCGTGAATTGCCAATCTTGAGCCAAGCCGCGTGTTTGAAGCACGCGCCAAAGACGGTCGGCGAATTGCTGCCAACCTTGGGCACTCGCGGTAGGCACCGGCACAGGCAAATGGCTCAATTGCTGCGCCAGGTCGGGGAGGCCGGCCTGCTGCGCCAGATCAACTATGCCTATCACCAGTATGGGATAGCTAGTCAAAGCGTCACGAACCATTATATCTTTGCGTTCCAGTCGCGCTTGTGCAAAGATTGCAGCTGTTGCCGAGGCGTAATAAAGCGCATAATCAAAGCCAAGGTCAATTGATAGATTGTTCGCAAGATCGCGAGCAAGAGCAAGATCGAGGGTACGTGCAAGCGCACGAGCACGAGCAAAATCGCGAGCGAGCACAAGATCGCGAGCAGAAGTGAGATCGAGCGCAAGCACTAGGCCAAGCGCGTAAGCAAGATCTAGCGCTCGAACGAGCGCAAACACATAGGCAAGATCTCGAGTGTGAGCAAAATCTTGCGCACGATTACGGGCGAGATCAAGAGCACGATCAAGAGTAAGAAAGATATAGGCGAGATGAACACTAGGCATCTGTTCCTCTTGAACTTTTGCAACGGTAGCTCGATTGTCGGCCCATTGCAGAAGTGGTAACAGGCCAGGGTCATCACCCAATGAGCGGTCGATGGTCTGGCGCATCTGCTCAAAAAATTCATCGGCATTGGCCAGCAGACTGGCTGTCATCAAAAAAACTTCGCGCCAGCGGTTGTCAGTTAGGCGGCTCATCAAGGAAGGGATACGCCCGTTCTCCTTGATATACCAGGCCGTGAAATATTCTTGCAGCGTCAGGTGCGAAAAGCTATAAATGCCCGCCGCCCGCTCAACCAGCAGGCTGTGTTGCGCTTCAATTGCCTTAAGTACATCCAGCCCATCGATTTCGCTTTTGGGGGATGCATTCGGCAATTGCGCCAGTTGCTCACTTAACATCTCCTCTAATTCGCGTTGGCGCAGAAAGTACTCGCCTCGTTCAAAGGTATGAGCGGCGATAGCAGCAAGAATTTTCGTTTTCTGCTGGGGGCGCAATTTGCCATAGGCCGTGGCGTCGCGCTGGCGGCTGCGGCTGGCATCCCAGCGCCGCAACAGGGCGTCCAGCGCGTTTTCGTAAATGTCGATGCGGCTCTCGCCCAAGCTCAAGTTATCGTCAAAGGCCAGGCAGATCAACGAGAGCAGCAAGGGCGTATTGCACAGTTCGCGCACCCCTTGTGTTCGGGTTTGCCCAGTTCTACGAGAAAAAGCGCCAACTTTTCTGGTGCCTGCGCAAACCATTTACCCGCGTATGTCTTCACCTGCGCTTGGGTAAGATCCGCTACTTCCACCTCACGAAAGCCGCGAAAGGTGTGTTCATCGGCGGCCAGGCGACAGGTGATCAACGCCTGTGTCTTGCTATATTTATCCACAAAGTCCTGGATCAGACTGGTCAAGCGTGTGCGCTGCCCGGCATCTTGCTTCACTTCGTCCAGCCCGTCGAAAAGCAGCAACGCCTTACCCTGCATCAGCAGTTGTTCGACAAAGTCACCGGCATTAGGAAAGCCGCACACGTCAAAACGATGGACGATAAAGGCGAACAATTCACCCCCGCCTTGCGTCGCCCAATCGTGCAGCGAGACGAAGATCGGAATGCGTTGGATTGCGCGCCGCCGTGCTGCCTGTACGGTGATGTACTTGAGAAAGGTAGTTTTGCCGGCGCCAGGTTTGCCCAAAATGTAGAGGTTACGCTCCTCGCGCACCAGGGCCACGCCGTTGGTGCGTTTACTTTCGTCTTCCTTGCGTCGGAAGTCGTCGTGGCCCTGTTCTTGTAATGCTTGCAGATTGAAGCGGCGACGGGCGGTGATGTGATCGAGAATGTAGAGGTCGGTGAACAAGTCATCGAGCGGAGCGTCGTGCGTGGCACCGAGAACGCGGACTGTGCCGTAAAGAGCGAGCAAATGGGCACGGTAACTTTCGGCGGCGTCACCCCAGTCGAACTCGATCTTCTTACGCCAGAGCGCCACCTTGCCAGCGTCCACAGCCGGGGTAATAAAAGTGTCCAAGGACCAGGTAACGGCGGCGGCTAACGGTTCGCCAGCCAAGTTGAGATCATTGCTCATGGGGATCACCACCTTACGTTTGTAATTGTTCTTTGGGTTCGCTTGTTTAGGGCGTACGGGTGGTACACGGATAATTTAGCACAAGAAGAGGATTGTCGCAATTCAACTTGCCGCCTATGGGTGTCCCAATCTTTGCCGAATGAATTCGGTGGCTGACAATAGCAAGTCGCTGAGGCGACTTGTGTACTAGTCGCTGAGGCGACTTGCTATTGTCAGCCGCGGGATTTATCCCCGCTGAAAAGTGAATGCTGGATCATTTGCCAACTTGAAACGCCACTGCTATAGTATGCCTATACAACTATGCTTTGTAACACCGCACCAGGCAACAGAAAGGTCGCACCATGCCCAGAACACCACTCTACGATCGCCACGTTGCCATGGGTGGGCGCATGGTCGAATTTGCTGGTTGGGAGTTGCCCGTCCAATACCCGGCGGGGCCTACCGCCGAACACCACGCCGTGCGCACCGCGGCCGGTCTGTTTGATATCGATCACATGGGCCAGTTTGAATTGCGCGGCCCCGATGCGGACCTCTTTCTCCAATTGATCCAGGTATGGGACATCGAAAAGATGGCCCCGTACGAAGCCCATTACAGCCTGCTGCTCTATGATGACGGCACCGTTGTCGACGACATTTTTCTCTATCGCCTGCCCGACCGCTGGTTTATCGCCGTCAATGCCGGCAATCGCCAGAAAGATCTGGCCTGGCTGCAAGCCAACACCCTCGGCTTTGATGTCTCGCTGATCGACGTGTCCGACGACGTTTGTATGTTGGCGTTACAAGGCCCCAAGGCCGAAACCATTCTCCAGCGCTTGACGACGACGGATCTGAGCCAGATCGCCACCCGCACCAGTGCCGAAGTCGAGTTGGCTGGTGGCAACCGGCGAAGATGGCTTTGAGCTTTACCTGCCTGCGACCGCGGCGATTGATTTCTGGGACAAATTGCTGGCCACGGGCAAAGATGATGGCCTGCTCGCCTGCGGATTGGCGGCGCGCGATAGCCTGCGCTTTGAAGCCTGTATGCCGCTCTACGGTCACGAGATCGACGCCCAGACCAGCCCGCTCGAAGCACGCCTGGGCTGGACGATCAGCTGGGATAAAAATTTCTTTGGCCGCGAAGCCCTCTTAAAAGTGAAAATGGAGAAGCCACCGCGGTTGTTGATCGGCTTTGAGATGCTAGAGAAGGCCGTAGCGCGTGAGCACTATGCGATCGCCATCAACGGCCAAGTGGTCGGCCATGTGACCAGTGGCATGAAGAGCCCTACCCTGGACAAGTTTCTGGGGCTGGGTTATGTGCCCGCCGCCACCAGTGCGATTGGCACAGAAATTGAGATTCTGGTGCGCGGCCAACCGAAAAAGGCAAAGATCGTCAAACGACCATTTTATCAACCACGTTATAAATAATGCGTACTGCGTAATCGTACGCGCTACGCCATAAAGGGAGCAACTCATGGCCACCTACAAAATAGACAACAATGTAAAGTATGCCAAAACCCATGAATGGGTGCGCATCGAAGATGGCATCGCGATTGTCGGCGTCAGTGATGCGGCGCAGGATATGTTGAGCGACGTTGTCTTTGTTGAACTGCCAGCCGTCGGCGCAACCGTGCAGGCCGGCGAGCCAGCGGCGACTGTGGAATCCGTCAAGGCGGCGGAAGAGGTGATCGCGCCGATCAGCGGGACAGTGGTGGAAATCAACGAGGCGTTGATCGACACACCAGAGCTGGTCAACGAGCGGCCGTACGAAGCCTGGTTCTTCAAAGTGCAGCCAGATGACGCGCTGGACAAGGAGTTGGCAAATTTGATGGATGCGGCAGCCTATGCCGAGTTTGCGGCCGAGAGCGAACATTGATTGAGGCGTACAGCCATTAAAACTTTCAGCTTGTTACAGACCGGCGCCAGATAGCGCCGGTCTTTTTTATGCACGCGACAACCCTTACGCAAAATATGTCTTTGGGTGCGCAGTGTAATTTTTAGAAGTTGGCAACTGATATTACGCACCTAGCGGCAGCCGGCAGGGATGCCGGCGCTCCCAGGTGCGTAATATCAGTTGCCTAATAGTCCCATACTGGTAAGCGCAGGCAACATTACCCGTTGGATTTGCAAAAGGATTACAGTACTGCAACCTAATTCCATGTATTATTTATAAGGAATTACCAATTGTTTTGGAAACTGCAAGGGTGCGTCTCCGATTTTAGATGAGTGCGTTGCACGCCTTGGCTACCGGATTACCCAATTTACTCACCTCGCATATGGACCTTGGCTTTCCCGTAGCCTGGGTGCAACAATCAAATAAGAGGCAGCCAATGCCAATCTGCAACGCGCTCGAAATGACTTTTTCCTAAAACGTGGGACAAACCCGCCGTTAATTCTGTGCTGAGTTTTGTTCTTTGTAAGGAGAAATCGTATGCAAGAAGCCTTTCTACGTCACGCGTCGCGTTTTGGGATCTTGGTCGTGCTAACCTTGATTCTGGCCGCTTGTCCTGGCGGCGACAGTCAACAACCGGCGGCTGATACGCCAGCGGTGGAACAAGCAGACACGGCGACACCCGTCGCCGGTGAGGCCGTTACCGATACAACAGCCGCACAACCGGCTGCCGAAGGCGTCACCCAATTACAACTGATGGGCTGGTCCAGCTCCGACGCTGAAAACTCCCGTTTACAGCAAGTGGTAGATGGTTTCAACCAAGCCAATCCCGACCTCCAGGTGACGCTCAACCTGGTGCCGGAGTATGACACCCGGTTGCAAACCTCGATCGCCGGTGGCAGCCCACCCGATGTTTTCTATGTCGACAGCTTCCGCTTGCATGATCTTGTACAGGCCGGCGCACTGGCCCCGATCGGCGACCAACTGACCGATCCGGACGACTTTTATGAAAGCTTGCGGGCGGCTTTCACCGTGGACGGAACGTTCTACTGTCCACCCAAAGATTTTAGTACCCTAGCCCTCGAATACAATACCGATCTTTTTGACGCGGCTGGCGTCGCCTACCCGACCAATGATTGGACGTGGGATGATCTGCGCGCGGCGGCCGAGCAGTTGACCAATGCCGACACCGGCGTCTATGGCCTCGTGTTACCGCCTGATTTCGCCCGTGCGATTGCCTTTATCTACCAGGCGGGGGGTAGCGTGGTCAGTGAAGATGGCACGCAGATGACGATCAACAGCCCAGAGGCATTAGAAGCCATGAACTTCTACATTGGCTTGGTGCAAGATGGCTTGGCCGCCAACTTCCCAGATCTGGATAGCGGCTGGCCGGGCGAAGCCTTTGGCAAAGGTCGTGCTGCTATGACCATTGAAGGCAACTGGATTGTACCCTTCCTGGCCGATCAATTCCCAGATGTCAATTACGGTGTTGTCGAGTTGCCCGCCGGACCCGGCGGTGAGGCCACCATGGCCTTCACCGTCTGCTATGCGGTGCCGACCGCCGGTCAGAATCAGGCAGCCGCGATTCGCGTGGTCGATTATCTAACCGGCCCGGAAGGCATGAAGGCCTGGACCGACTTGGGGTTGGCGATGCCCACTCGCGCCAGCTTGCGCGAAGATTGGTTAGCCCAATTTGCAACGCTAGAACCCTTCCTCAATGGCGCTGATTACGCTCGCCCCTGGCAATTCCAAGCCGGTTTCCAGGACGTGCTGGATACGATTAACAGCGATCTGCAAGGCGCCTTCACCAGTGGCGCCACCGCAGAAGATATATTGGCGAATGCCGAGTCAGTCGGCAATGAGGTCTTGAGTCGGTAATTGAGTGAGGAAGTAAGAGCGTGGGGGAGTAAGGGTGATATTTTCTCTTACCCCTACTCCCCCACGCCCTTGCTTCTCTACTCTATCCAAGGGGCGTAACAACAATGGCAACTGGCATTAAACAACAAGACCGCCAAGATACGATCGCAGGTTGGCTCTTTATGGCCCCGGTGCTGATCATCTTTGGCATCTTTCTTTTTATACCGATTTTGTTTGCCCTCTATTTTAGCTTTACCGATTGGAATGGCATCAGTCCGCCAATGGAAGCAAATTTGGTTGGCCTGAGTAACTACGAAGCACTGTTGGTGCAAGGCGGCATTCGCCAGCAAGATTTCTTTAAAGCACTCAAGAACACCAGCTATTTTGCATTGGGTGTTGTGCCTTTACAAACCGCATTGGCCTTGCTCCTGGCCATTGTCGTGAATCAGCGCTTTCTACGCTTCAAAAGTTTCTTTCGCACGGCCTATTACTTCCCTTCTGTCACATCGTCGATTGCCATCAGCCTGATTTTTCTCTTTCTCTACCAACGTAGTGGCTTAGTCAACCGCATCTTGGAGACGATCACCTTTGGCGTGTGGGAACCGATTGCCTGGATGAACGATGCGCGCGGCCTGATCCACATTCTTCTAGGCTGGTTTGGGCTTACCGCACAGAGTGCCGAATGGTTGGGCAACCGCGTGTTGGGTCTTACAATCTGGGACTGGATCAGCGGGCCGAGTATGGCGCTGGCCGGCATTATGCTGATGAATACCTGGACGACGATTGGCACGCTGATGGTGATCTTTCTGGCCGCGCTGCAAGATGTGCCGCGCCCCGTCTACGAAGCGGCGGAGATGGACGGCGCCAACGCATGGACAACCTTTTGGCGCATCACCTTGCCATTGCTGCGCTCCACGACCTTCTTTGTGGTCACGTTGGGTCTGATCGGCACCTACCAGGTTTTTGATCAAGTCTACGTGATGAGCGCTGGTGGCCCGGCCAAAACGACCTTGACAATGGCCTTTATGGTCTACCGCAATGGCTTTCGCAATTCGGAAATGGGGCTGGGGGCCGCGATTGCCGTGCTCCTTTTTATTATTATTTTCACCCTCACCTTGATCCAGCGGCGGATCACGACGGGGAATAATCAGTGATCGGTTATCCGTAATTAGTGGTCAGTGGGGAATGTGACTGCTCACGGGTTAAGATTGTAAAGGAAAAAGTGTATGGCGACTATCGGTCTCGAACGCGTTGAACACACTGGGAAACGGCAAACATTTGACTGGCCTCGAGTGCGCAGTTGGCTTTCCTATGCGCTACTTTTCTTACTGGCCCTAGCATTTCTCTATCCATTTTTGTTGGCTGTCACGACGAGCCTGAAAACCTTACCGGAGATCAATGCGCGGCCAGTAGCGCTGATTCCAGAGGTATGGACGTTTGAAGGCTATGAGCGCATGCAGCGGTTTAATGTGGGACGCTGGGCCTTTAATAGCGCCTTTATCGCCATTTTAGTCACGGCGACCAATGTTATCTTTGCTGGTATGGCCGGTTATGCGCTCTCGCGCATCCGCTTTCCCGGCAGCAATCTTGTTTTCCTGGCCATTCTCGGCACAATGATGATTCCGGGCATTGTCCAGTTGATCCCGATGTTTATTATCTTGAAACAGCTAAACATGATCGATGCCTACAGCGGGCTGATTATTCCCAAGATGGCGACGGCCTTCGGTGTCTTTTTGATGAAACAGTTCTTTGAATCGTTGCCCATAGAAATCGAGGAAGCGGCGCGCATCGACGGTGCTAATCGTTGGCAGATGTTTTTCACCGTGGGCCTGCCTCTGGCGCGTCCGGCGGTCATTGCGCTGATCATCTTTAGCTTTCAGGGCAATTGGAACGAATTTATGCATCCGCTGATCGTGGTAAATACGAACCGAGATCTGTATACGTTACCGCTGGGTTTGGCGCTGCTGCGTGGCGATATGGGTAACAATTTGCAATGGAATGCGATTCTGGCCGGGTCCATGTTGACGACCCTGCCGATGATTTTGATCTATCTCTTTTTTCAGCGTTACTTTATCGAGGGGATTAGCTATAGCGGGGTGAAGGGTTAGGCGTGCTGCGAATTTATTCGCCAGCTTACCACACTCCTTTTCTCGTATCAACAGTACACCTGTACTACCACATTCCGCACACCTGTGCTATCATACCCTGCATGAGCACAGTTCTTCTCCCCCTACCCGATACCTTCGCCTTTAGCCAATCTAGCTTGCAGGCGTTTGAGGATTGTGCGCGCCGTTTTTGGCTGGCCTATGTCGAACAATTGGCTTGGCCTGCTGTAGAGGCCTCGCCCGTACAAGAGCATGAACAGCTAATGCGCCTGGGCGCCACCTTTCACCGGCTCGTTGAGCGCGCCCAGATCGGCATTGATGTCGAGCTCTTAGGCGCAGAATTAGAGCAGCCACTAGACGGCTGGTTCAATGCCTATTTGCGCCATCGCCCGGCGGATCTGCCAGCCGATTTTGTCGAGGCAGAACGCATCCTGACCATTCCCTTTGGGCTGCCAACTGGCGCTGGCTTTCGTCTGGCCGCCAAATATGATCTGATTGCCGCCGAACCCAATGGACGCGTGGTCATCATCGACTGGAAGACCACGCGCAAACGCAGCGATCCGGCCCAGTTGCGCCGCCGCCTGCAAACCATTGTCTACCCGTATGTGCTAGTCGAGGCGAGCGTGAGGCTGCCCTGGGGTCCCATCGAGCCAGAACAGGTGGAGATGCGTTACTGGTTCACCGCTGCCCCGAATCAGCCGGTCGTCTTTCGCTATGACAGTGCCCAACACGCGGCCAACCACACGCGGCTGCATGGCCTGCTCGACGCCATTCTTGCCGGTCGGCGCGAAGCCGATTTTCCGATGATTCTAGACACCGATAGCAACCGCCAGCACCTGTGCAATTTCTGTGTCTACCGCAGCCGCTGCAACCGTGGCATCAGCGCCGGCGACCTAAACGCGGTGGCCGATACCGAGGATTTCTTTGCCATTGATACGGAGACAGCGCTAGAATTTACGCTGGACGATGTGACCGAGTTGGCGTTTTGATCAGGAGATGCAACCCTATGAACAAGAAGATGGTGCAGGAATGGCAAGCTGGTTGGGCAGCCGTTGCAGAGGTTGAGAAACAGGAGCATCAACTGGCGACTGTTACATCGCGTTGGCGAAAATTTAATTCGATCATACGATTGGCTGCTGTGCTAGGCTTGCAGAAAACTAGGCATAGTGACGAAGTCGAAGCCGTACGTGAAAGATGGAAAAAACTCAAGGAGCTTTCCTAATGGCTCTACCACCAATGTTAGATTCGTTCCAAAATGCACTCACAGCTTTACAAAGGCTCCTAGCTCATTTTGACAACCAGGGCACAATCATTGGCGGAATTGCAGTCAGTCTTCTCGCCGAGCCACGCTTTACGGCCGATGCAGATGCCGTTATCCTGGCATCAACAGATGATTTGCCACGTTTAATTAGGTTGGCACGTCAAGAAGGGTTAGTGCCGCGTGTAGACGATGCAGAGCAATTTGCCCGCCGCAGTCGAGTTCTTCTGTTGCGCCACACAGAAAGTGAGATTGATGTGGACCTATCTTTAGGGGTGCTACCCTTCGAAGTCGAAATGGTAGAACGTAGCAAACTACACCAAGCAGACTCGCTCCAGATTCGGCTACCAACGCCCGAAGACTTGATCATCATGAAAGCAGTGGCTCATCGTCCCAAAGATGCAATCGATATCGAAGCCATTATCAAGAGTTATCCCCAGTTGGATAAAAAACGAATTGAATTTTGGGTTCAGCAATTTGCTGACATCTTAGAACGGCCCGAATTGTGGACCGATGTGGCGCGCCTCTTGCGCAAGACAAAATAAAGTCAACTGATCATGCCCCAGGTCTGGATCGTACGCCCACCCGTTCAACCGACATCCGAACTAATCGCCACCGTCGGCGGTCACCCGCTGATCGCGCAGTTGCTGGCACAGCGTGGATTCGATACACCAGGCAAAGCGCGTTCTTTTCTTGACCCTACCTATTACTCGCCCGCCCTCCCGACCGCCTTTTTTGGTGTTGCCGAAGCAGCCCACTTGATCTGCCAGGCGCTGGACGCCCGCCAGAATATTCTCGTCTGGGGTGATTTTGACGTTGATGGCCAGACGAGCACATCCTTACTTGTGGCGGCGCTGCAACGGCTGGCCGGTGTTGACCTCATCCGTTTTCATGTGCCCAATCGCTTTAGCGAAGGCCACGGCATGTTGCGCGACAAACTGGCCGAAAAGCTCGCCGACCCTACCTTTCGCCCGCACTTGATCCTGACCTGCGACACTGGTATCGCAGAGGCGGCTGGCGTAGGCTATGCGAAAGATGAGGGCATTACGGTGATCGTCACCGATCACCATGATTTGACGCCCGAATTTCAAACGTTGCGGCCTGGCCTCGATGCGTTGTGGGGCCAAACCAGCGCCGCGGTCGGGCGCGACAGCGTGCGCAGGGCCGACGCCATTGTCAACCCCAAATTTCAGCCGCTGGGCGATCCACTGCGCACGCTGCCTGGCGTGGGTGTGGCCTTCAAATTGGTGCAAGAAGTTTACAAGCAATGCAATCGCGCCGGCGAAGAGACAGAACTGCTGGATCTGGTGGCGCTGGGTATTGTGGCCGATGTGGCCGAACAGGTGCATGACGCTCGCTATCTGCTACAACTGGGGCTGGATCAATTGCGCCGCACCAAACGGATTGGTCTGCTGGCGCTGATGGAAGTGGCACGCCTCAATCCGCAGACGGTCGATGCCGAGTCGATTGGTTTTCAATTGGGCCCACGCATGAATGCCTTGGGTCGGCTGGAAGATGCGACCGTGGCGGTCGAACTGTTGACCACACGCGACATCATCCGCGCCAGCGGCTTGGCCGCCAAAATGGAGCGGCTCAATCAGGAACGGCGTCTGCTCACCAGCCAGATCACCAAGATGGCGATGGAGATGATCGAGCACGACCCCAAACTGCTCGACTTTAATGGATTGGTGCTTGCCCATCCCGGCTGGCATGCTGGCATTGTCGGTATTGTTGCGGCACGCCTGGCGGAAGAATACAACAAGCCGACCGTGCTCTTGCTCAACCCACCTGGTGTTGCCGCCCGCGGTAGCGCGCGCAGCGTCGCCGGGGTGGATATTGGCGGTGCGATTGCCAGCTGCGGCCACCTGCTGATCGGCCACGGTGGTCATCCTGGCGCGGCGGGGCTAAGTTTGTTGCCGGAAAATATTGACCGTTTTCGCCGGGAATTAGACCGTCAGATCGAAGCGCACCGCGCCACGGATGCCCCGACCGGGCTGATGATCGATGTCGAAGCGCCCCTAAAACAGCTCAACCTGAACTTGGCGGAGGAGTTACAACGGTTGGCGCCCTTTGGTCAGGGTAATCCCACACCGCAATTGTTGGCCCGTAACCTGACCGTAGTCG
>Ga0209490_10003805_pt1 | contig 14064 bp, 10 predicted proteins | sample MAT06_FD_187209 | JGI IMG/M metagenome (GOLD analysis project Ga0209490, IMG submission 187209) | Freshwater microbial communities from Lake Fryxell liftoff mats and glacier meltwater in Antarctica - MAT-06 (SPAdes) (version 2) | ecosystem: Environmental > Aquatic > Freshwater > Ice > Liftoff...
TGCACGGTCGCGCGGCTCATGCGACAGCTGGGGCTGCGCGGCGTCGTCCGCGGTCGGCGTGCCGTCACCACGGTCTCCGATCCGACCACGCCGCGTCCCGACGATTTGGTGCAACGCGCGTTCACGGCGACGCGGCCCAATGCCTTGTGGGTAGCCGACTTCACGTACGTGGCGACGTGGCGCGGCTTCGTCGACGTGGCGTTCGTCATCGATGTGTTCTCGCGCCGGATTGTCGGCTGGCGCGCCTCAACCTCGATGCGCACCGACCTCGCGCTCGACGCGCTGGAGCAGGCGCTGTGTGATCGCGATACCGACGCCTCGCTGGTCCATCACAGCGACCGCGGCTCGCAGCATTTGTCCATTCGCTACACCGACCGTTTGACCGAGGCCGGCGTCGCTCCCTCGGTCGGTCGTCGCGGCGACGCCTACGATAATGCGTTGGCCGAAACCGTCATCGGCTTGTTCAAGACGGAAGTCATCCATCAGCGCGGGCCGTGGCGCTCGGTCGACGACGTCGAGTACGCCACGCTCGAGTGGGTCGCCTGGTTCAACACCACGCGGCTGTTGGAACCGCTGGGCTCTGTCCCGCCAGCGGAGTTTGAAGCGCAGTATTATGCCGGAGTCTCGGCGCCCCCCGAGCCGGTCCTCAAATAACTGAGTCTCCGGAAAAGCCGGAGCGATTCATCAAGATGGATAAAGGGTTATCTCCAAACTCTGCGGCGATGCCTCCCCGGAGAAGTGTGATGATCGCGGTGTTAGCTCCCAACCGGATACCCGTGGCGACGGTGGGTCCCGGCCGCAGTGAAGCACCTATTGAACGCGCACGAGACGAACCGAGTGCGAGGCGAAACCACTGACAGGTGTTCTTCCGCCGCCACACCGTGTCCGGATGCTCGCCCACAACGGATCGGTCGCCGCTTATCCAACCAGTTGTGGCGCCATCACCGAGCTTGTGTCGCCCGCGCGGCCGATCGTGTAGAGCGCGAGCAGGGCGGCACAGTTGCCGCCGTCGACCGGAAGCCTCGTCATCTCCATCTGCGCCGCGCTGGACAGCCAGCAAAGTCATCAATGTTCGCGCATCCGCTCGGTCGACAATAGGGTCAGAGTTCTTGATCGGGTGTGCGTCGACGACGTAAATCAAGGACTCTGACCCCATGGTCCGGATCAAGGACTCTGACCCCATGGACTCTGACCCCATGGTCTGGATCAAGGACTCTGACCCCATGGTCCTCCGACCCCATGGTCCTGCTCGCCCCATGCTGCTGAATTTCACCGACCGGACAGTGCCATCGGCCGCAGCTTGTCGAGGAGTCGCGTGATCTCGCCAAAGTCGGCGGGCTTGATCAGGTGGGCGTCAAACCCGGCCTCGCGTGACTTCTGCCGGTCGTCATCCTGTCCCCAACCTGTCAGGCCGACGATCACGATGGATTTGCTCCACGGGTGCTGGCGGATCTCGCGGCAGGCTTCCAGACCGTTCAGCTTCGGCAGGCCGATGTCGAGCAGAATGACATCGGGCCGCAGCCTCGCTGCCGCATCCACGGCCTCTTGCCCGTCGTGCGCGGTGTGGGTTTCGTTGCCGGCCAATTCGAACAGCAAGGCGAGAGATCTGGCCGCATCACGATTATCGTCGACGATCAGAATGCGGCAGGATGCCAGCGTCGTCGTCTGGCTGACGGGAAGCATGGGGGGCGGCGGTAACACGTCCTCAAAAATCTGGAGCCGAACGGTGAACTGAGTCCCATGGCCAAGTCCTGCACTCTCGACCTCCACGGTTCCCTCGTGCATCTCGACCAGGGTCTTGACCAGCGACAGTCCGATACCCAACCCGCTGACCGAACGCTCCAGCGAGGAATCCAGCTGTGTAAACATCTCAAAGATGCGGGGACACTGCTCGGCAGTGATCCCAATGCCGTTATCCCGCACGCGGATCACGGCTTCATGCCCTTCACGCTCAACGCTCAGCCAAATCTGGCCCCCCTTGTCCGTGAACTTGCAGGCGTTGTTCAACAGGTTGCCCAGCACTTGAGCCCACCGTGTCGGGTCGGCGAAGACATGAGTCGGTTCCGTCGGCATCGCCACCGTCAGCGTGATGTCCAGGCGCGTACACAGTGGTCGGACGACCTCGATTGCATGAAAGACGGCAGACGCCAGCTCGATACGCGTGCGCCTCAGCTCGATCTTGCCCCGGCTGATGCGGCTCACATCGAGCAGATCGTCGACTAGTCGCACCATCTGGCTGACTTGTCGCTCCATCATTGCGGAGGCTGATTGCACCGCTTCGTCCTCCGGGCGATGGCTCCCATGAGATGAGGTCAGGCGGATGATCTGGAGAGCGTTGAGAATCGGGGCCAGCGGATTTCGCAGCTCGTGGGCCAGCATGGCGAGGAATTCGTTCTTGCGGCGGTCGGCTTCCTGCAACGATTTTTCATATCGTTTTCGTTCGGTAATATCCCGGGCGGCGGCAAACACGCCTCGCAGCTTCCGGTCGCGGTCGTGGAAGGTCGATGCATTGTAGGAGACCACCGTTTCCTGGCCGTTCCGGGCGCGGGCTGTCAGCTCGTAATCGGTGAGCTTCCCTTCGCCCAGCACGAGTTTGATCGCCGCCTCAGCTCGTTCGGGGTCGGTAAAACAGTCCTTGAATGGGGCACCGATCAACTCGTCCCGAGTCGATCCGGTCAGTGCCTCCATCTGTTTATTCACGTCCGTGATGATGCCCCGGGGATCGGTCGTCATCAACGCGTCAATGTTCGATTCAATCAACGAACGCGTGTAGAATTGCTGATCTCTCACCGCCTGATCGAGCAGCATGCGCTCGGCTTCCACCTGCTTTCTCGCGGTATTGTCGGTCCCGATCAACAGATAGCCGATGATTTCGTTGCCAGCGTCACGCAAAGCAGTGACCGAAACGATGGCGGGAAAGCGGCTGCCATCTTTGCGGATGTAGGTCAGCTCATAAATATCCTCGATCCCGCGCGAGGCCTTGAACACAAGGGCTTCGAAACCGGGCGTAATTGGAGTTCCCAATTCCACACTCAGGGTTTTCGCACGGGCGATCACTTCCAGCGGGTCCGAGATATCGGCGGGCGTGATCTTGTTCATCACTTCGGCCGCCGTGTAGCCCAGCATTCGCTCGGCACCGACGTTGAAAATCTGGATCACCCCGTTGGCGTCGGTGGCGATACTGGAGAAGTTGGCGCTGTTAAAGATCGCATTCTGTAACGCTCCCGCTTTCAGCAGCGCTTCCTCGGCCTGCTTTCTCGCGGTGTTGTCGGTCCCGATCAGCAGGTAACCGATGATCTCACGTTGAGCGTCACGCAGCGAAGTGACGGAGACGATGGCGGGGAAGCGGCTGCCATCTTTGCGACAGTAGGTCAGTTCGTAAATGTCCTCGATGCCGCGCGAGGCCTTGAACACGAGGGCTTCGAAACCGGGCGTGATCGGAGTTCCCAATTCCACGCTCAATGTCTTCGCGCGGGCGATCACTTCCAGCGGGTCCGAGATATCGGCGGGCGTGATCTTGTTCATCACTTCGGCCGCGGTGTAGCCCAGCATCCGCTCGGCACCGACGTTGAAGATCTGGATCACCCCGTTGGCGTCGGTGGCGATACTGGAGAAGTTGGCGCTGTTGAAGATCGCACTCTGTAACGCTCCCGCCTTGAGCAGCGCCTCCTCGGCTCGCTTTCGCGGCGTCACGTCTTCCATTGCCAAAACGAGCAATTCGCCGTGCTGGCCCGCCTGCAGCTTGCGGGCATTGAGCAGCATCACCCGACGACCGATCACCGGAAACGTGTGCTCCAGCTCGAAATCCTGAAAGACTGAGCTGCGGGGCACAATGTCCTCCAGCAACGTCCGGAGGTCGGGGATATCCCACTGACCATTCCCCAGCTCATAGATGAGCTGCCCCTCTGTCTCCTCGGACGAGACGTGGAATGTCTGATAAAACGCGCGATTGGCTGACCGGACTCGCAGCGTCTCGTCCAGAATCAGCAGAGGCTCGCGAACCGTATCCACGATGTTCTGGGCGTAGGTCTCAAGGCCATCATTCAACGAGTTCGCTGTCATCAATCTACCTTGGTCAGAGCGCTTCGGAGTTCGTCCGATGCAGCTGTTGAGCGCACGAAAAGATCTGACGAAGCGTCCCAACTCTTCGATGAGGCGGCTTGCGTTATGCGGATACTACAGGATGTCGAGCGGCGGAGTGCGGTCTGAACGAAGATCGTTCAGTGGGCCGAGGTTGAGGATAGCCGATTGGGAGAGCGGTTGCGCTTCAGGTCGGCTCGTTCAGGAAACCACCGATGCACGCGCGCAAGGCAGCCTGCGACGTTGCGTAGTCCAGCATGTCGATCAGGTTACTGGCGCGATCCTTACCCGTCGCGCAACGACAAAACTCGACCACGCTGACTTCAGTCGTCACCGAACTGGCGATGAAGCGCTCGCGATGCGCTTTGTCATGCAGCCAGTCGAGATCGGCCTGCGTCGGTTGCCTGGCGCCGCTGTGCACAATCTTCGGATGCAGTTCCACGCGGGTAATGCCAACTTGCCATTCGCATTGTTCTTTAGATGCCCGACCGCAGAGTCGTCGCAGCGGTCGACGACGAATCCCTTGATCGAAGCACGCGCGAGAAAAAAAATTTGCAGGTGGCAGCTCGACAGCGCTGCGACGAATGCCGCTTCCGGGTCAATGCGCTGAGGGTTCGCGAAATATGCGAGGCAACCGAAACCCGCGCCGACGCTCACCACGCGCGACCGGATTTGCCCGGCAGGCGCGATCAGCGTTCGGCCGTTCCTCTCGCGTCAGCCTGGATGGTCTCTTCGCTATTCAGGATGTCTGCTCCTCCACGCTCGTAGAATGGCGTCTTCCCCGCCGTGTGATCCGTCGTGTCGACGATGTCCATGATCTCCGGTGCCACACGACGCACCTTGACCTCGAATCCGCGTCGCAGAGTCAGTTGCGAGGCCGCACAGCCCTGACACCCTCCACTCATGGTGACAAAGAGATTTCCGTCCGTCACGTCGACAATCGAAATCCTCCCGCCGTGGGCCGCGATGGCAGGGTTGACTTGCCGGTCCAGAAGTTCCTGAACGACCGTGCGGACTTCTGCATCGGTGCGCCCGGACGCTCCTGCGGTGCGCGGGGCATCGAGGATGGCCGGTACCCCTGAGATGAGCTGCGCACGAATCAGCGTTCCGATCCCCGATTTCAGTGCGGACCACGATGCGCCTGACTGCTTCCCGACCGTCACGACGTTATCGACGACCAGTATGTGGGCGACGCCTGGCAGCGCGAACAACCGCTCGGCAAGAGGTGAACCAGCGACCAATTCCCTGGAGTGAAAAAAGAAGGGGCCGCCCGGGTGCACCGTCCGGCTGACGGTGAACTTGCACATGCCGGGATCGGCGACGGAAATTTCGGCGCGGATCGTGATCGTCGCTTCGACAGGCATGACATCAGACATCGTCCACCACCCTGGCAGCGAAGAGCTCCGCGAGGGCCCGCAGGTGCTTCGCTGAGTAGATCCCGGTACCGTGGCCGTCGTTCCAGCGGAAGATGATGGCGTAATTGCCCGCGCTGGATATCGTTTGAGGGGCTACGTCCGGCAGCACGCTGTGTGGATCGAGGACCGGCCTCCCGCTCATTTCCTCGACGCAGAGTGCGCACGGACATGCAAGTCGAAGGTCCCGGACGTCGAACTCGTCACAGCGCCCGTCCTCCCAGAGCACGGACAAGGTGCGCGCGTCGCGACGGCGGAAACCGATGGGGGTGGTTGGGGAGCCCATCGGCTGGACTGCACTTTCCACCCAGGCCGGCTCACCCTCGTTCGTTTCCCAGTTCCAGGCGAATGCTCCCAGCGCCGTCGTGGGCAGCGCCTCGAGTCGACTGGCGAGCGCCGTCGCGATCGCGACATAGGCCCGGGCTGCGATGGAGTTCGGCTTGTCGGCCACGATCGGACGCCCCTCGTCCCCACCGGTGACGATGTCGGCGTCGAGCGGAATGGCCCCCAGAAACTGGGTGCCGAGCTCCAGACTCATCCGCTCACCGCCGCCACGGCGGAAGATGTCCGTGTTCTCGCCACAGTGAGGGCAGGTGAAGCTGCTCATGTTCTCGATGATGCCGAGGATGGTGACATTCAAGGTCTCGAACGCCCGCAGCCCGCGGCGGGCGATCTTGAGGCTCACATCCTGCGGCGTCGTCACGATGACCGCGCCGGACAGAGGAACGCTTTGGGCCAAGGTCAGTTGCGTGTCGCCGGTCCCGGGCGGGAAGTCGATGATCAAATAGTCCAGCTGCCCCCACTGCACGGAGCCAACGAACATTTTCAGGTACTTGCCCACCATCGGTCCGCGCAGGATGGCGGGTTTGTCATCCCCGGTGAGCATGCCCATTGATATCGCCTTCAGGCCGTGGCGTTCCGCAGGGACGATCTTCTGGTCTGCGGTGGTCTCGGGCCGCTGACCGGTGGGAAGTCCCAGCATGACGGGGATGCTCGGGCCGAGGATGTCCGCGTCGAGAAGTCCCACGCGACCGCCGAGTTGCTGAAGCGCGAGCGCGAGATTGACGCTGACGGTGGACTTGCCCACGCCGCCCTTGCCGCTGGCCACCGCGATGACGTGCTTGATTCCCGGCAGTTTTTCAGAACCGACGGACGTCTGGGAGAGCGCGTCAGGCGCGTGGTCATCGTGCGGATTGTTGCTCTGCATGCCTCGGGTTCCTTGTGACAGCGTATAAGCACGGGCACGGCGGGCCGGTTCGCATCTCAGCGTGTCGGCGGGTGCGGCGGCGTTGCGCTCTTGAAAGCGTCCTCGTTGATCTTCACGTAATGCTTCTGATTCGCCGGCACATCCATATCCGGAAAAATCGCCGTCACCGGGCATTCTGGCTCGCACGCGCCACAGTCGATGCACTCGTCCGGGTGGATATACAGCATGTCCGGCCCCTCGTAGATGCAATCCACCGGGCACACGTCCACGCAGGACTTGTCCTTGGTGTCGATGCAAGCTTGGGTAATTACATAAGTCACTGGTCGTTCCTGTCGTGAGACATGTGAGGGTGGCAACGCAGTGTGCCCTGAGGCGCTCTGCGATGAGGCACGAACGATTGTTGTTCAGGGTGTGACACGCGGTGGAACACATGATCGATGCGACCGGCGTGATCGTGTCCGACCCGATGGTGGCGCTTCATGCTGTGCTCTCGATCGCGTGCGGGACTTCGTGCGCCGCATACTCGCACGATGTGCAGCCGTGCATCATGTGTGACCGCCGCTCGACGACGCAACCGAGCACGTCCTCGATGAACGCCACCTCGGCGCTGCACACTTCCGGGAACTGCTGCGCGATTTCGCGCAGCGCGCAACTGTGCACGCGGATGAGCACCGCATGCGGCGACGTCGCCTCCGATTCCGCCATGTAGCCGTTATCAGTGAGCATCGCGGCAAGGGCCCGGGCCCGGTCGGCGAGTGGCATCGTGGCATGCACGGGATTCGCCGCAGTGGCAAGCGCCCCCCACCGACGGCGGAAGATGCGGACGACCCCTTCGCTCCCCTGCTCGGCGCGCACGACTTCGAGAGCGTCGGCGAGCGGACTCGCGTAGGAGCTCGGGAAGAGCTGCTCGCCTCGTTCGGTAAGCGAGTACGCGTACTCCGGCCCGCCGACGCCGCGCACTTCGCGGCGGAAGCGCACAAGGCCGGCATTGCCCAATTCCTTCAGGTGTCGACGGAAAGCGTTGGTCGAGAGGCCGAAGCGTGCACCCAACTCTTTCACCGTCAGCGGCTGATCCTTGCGCAGCGCGACGAGCAGGTCGCTGCGCAGGCCCTTGAAGCCAGCTAGAGGGACGGAGGAATAACCCATGATTACCAAACTAGGTCGAATCAGGCTATTCGTCAACAAAAGTGCGTAAGAAATGCTCGTTAATGCAAATTCTCGCTCAAGTCAGGCACCAGTGACCGCACCGGCCATCGTGCGGCACGCGGTCTCACAGCGCCGACACGACGCGGCGCACAACCGGCAGTGGTCGTGTATGGCGGCGTGTCGCTCGCACTCCTCCGCGCAGGCCGCACAAGCATCGGCGCACAGGCGACAGAACTCCGCCGCCAGCGGTCCGCCGCGCGCCATCGCCCGCACCGCTGCGGCGCATGCCTCGGCGCAGTCGCGATCGAGACGGATGCAGCGCGCCAGCTCCTTGACCATGTCCTCGTCGAGGCACGCATCGCTGCACATCTCGCACGCAACGAGGCACTCGACGCATGCTTCGAGGCAGGCGTGATACTGCTGATTGTTCGGACGCAGGAACGTAGCGAGCTCGATGGTGGCCATGAGAATGCCTCACGTGGAATGGTGACGTGCGTAAAACGATCCCTTTTACGGCGGTCCTGATTGCGACGACGACCGCCATGAACCTTCAAGCAATAGTCAGGCCGACCACGGCAACCCATACGGCAGTTCTGCTCGCGCTGAGACTGCGCGCTTTGCTCGCCGACGCAGAGGGTGATCAGGCGAGCGAACTTTCGCGACACGGCGCACGTCGCGGCGTCGCTCAGCTCACCACTTGCCAACTCTGCCACGCGATCTGCTCCTCTTCCTGCGCCGACATGACTCGCACCACCGCAGCGACGTCCCTCACGCCGAGTGCGGCCAGACCGTCGCTGATGCTCGCGCGAATGACGGCGTCGTGTTCACCGATGCCTCCGGTGAAGACCAGCATATCCAGCCCGCCGAGCACCACCATCATCGCCGCGACCTGCTTCCGCACCGAATAGCAGAACATCGCAATCGCGAGACGCGCATCGGCGCTCGTCACCGACTCCGATGCGACGTCGGCGTGCAATACGCGGAGGTCGCCGCTGACGCCAGAGATCCCGAGCATGCCGGACCGCACGTCGATCAGTGACTCCAGTTGCGCTGCGGTGTAGCCGTGTTCGCGCACGACGTACGCGAACACGCCGGGGTCGAGGTCGCCGCATCGAGTGCTCATGATCACGCCACCGGTCGGCGTGAGGCCCATGCTCGTGTCCACGGACTTGCCATCTCCAACGGCGGTCACGCTGGCACCATAGCCCAGATGCGCGATCACCAGTCGCCTCGGTGTATCGTTGCCGAGACGCCGGATGATCGACTCACACGAAAGTCCGTGGAAGCCGTACCGCTCGATTCCGAGTGCACGGAGCTCCCCGGGTAGCGGCAGGGTGCGCGCGATGTCGGGCATGCCACCATGGAACGCCGTGTCGAGACACGCGACCTGGGGAGTGTCCGCAAATGAGAGCTGTGCAGCATCCACCAGTGCCAGCGCCTTCGGTACATGCAACGGGGCAAAGGCTTTCGCGGTCTCGAGCTGTTGCCGTACGACCGCATCGATGCGCACGTGACGCCGCAGTGTCGGTCCGCCGTGCACGATGCGATGCCCGATCACCACAGGCCTCGGCACTGCGTTCGCGGTCAAGGCTGTGGCGATACGCGCCACTGCCTCCTGCGCGTCTCCGACCATCTCCTCTGCCCCGGAGAAAAGTGTCTCGCAGCCGGTCGCGCTGACGTCGTACACGCCGAACTTGAGCGACGACGATCCCGCGTTCAACGCCAGCACTGTCGTCATGTCACTGGCTCTGCCATGGCGTCCACCGCCAGTCACGCACTTCCGGCAAGTCTTCGCCATGCTCGATCACGTACGCCTTGTGCCGTGCAATCGACGCACCATATCGCGCCGTCGCCCCGGCGACGAGATGCTGCAGTCGCGGAATGCGGTGGATCGCGTCCAGTGCCAGCTGATGGCGATCCAGGTTGTTGAGCACGAGAAGGTCGAATGGCGTGGTCGTCGTGCCTTCCTCCTTGTAGCCGCGCACGTGCAGGTTGCCGTGATTGTGACGGCGGTAGGTCAACCGGTGAATCAGTCCCGGATAGCCGTGGAACGCAAAGACAATCGGCGTGTCACGCGTGAACATCGCGTCGAAGGTGTCGTCGTCGAGGCCGTGCGGATGTTCGCTCGAAGGTTGCAGCGCCATCAGGTCCACGACGTTGACGACGCGGATCCGGATGTCCGGGACGTACTCGCGCAGCAGCGTGACAGCCGCCAGTGTCTCCATCGTCGGCACGTCCCCTGCACACGCCATCACGATGTCCGGCGTGACTCCAGTCTGAGCGCCCTCGTTCCCGGCCCATGCCCAGATGCCGGCACCAGTGCGGCAATGCGCAATCGCCGATTCCATGTCCAGCCACTGCCACGCTGGCTGCTTGCCGGCGACGATCACGTTCACGTAGTTGCGGCTTTGCAGGCAATGATCGACAATCGACAACAGACAATTCGCATCGGGTGCCAGATAGATCCGTACCACGTCCGACTTCTTGTTCGCCACGTGGTCGATGAAGCCGGGATCCTGATGCGAGAAGCCGTTGTGGTCCTGCCGCCAGACGTGCGACGTGAGCAGATAGTTCAGCGACGCGATTGGCACTCGCCAGGGGAGCTGTCGTGTCACCTTGAGCCACTTGGCGTGCTGGTTGAACATCGAACCAACGATGTGGATGAACGCCTCATAGCACGAGAACAGCCCGTGTCTGCCCGTCAGCAGGTATCCCTCGAGCCAGCCTTCGCAGACGTGCTCACTGAGGATCTCCATTACCCGACCATCGGCCGACAGATGCATGTCCACCGGTTCGACATCAGCCATCCACGCCTTGCCGGTGAGGTCGATGACGGCGTCGAGGCGATTCGACGCCGTTTCGTCAGGTCCGAACAGACGAAAGTTTCGACGCTCGAGATTGAGGCGCATCACCGTGGCCAGAAACCCGCCGAGTACCCGCGTGGACTCCGCCTCGGCGCCACCCGGCGTCGGCACGGACACCGCGAACTCCTGCAATGACGGCATAGCCAGCGGCTGCATCAACGTGCCGCCGTTTGCGTGAGGATTGGCACCCATGCGACGTGTGCCTTTCGGCGCCAGCGCGGCGATGTCGACACTTACCCGCCCGTCCGCATCGAAGAGTTCATGCGGACGGTAGCTGCGCATCCAGTCGTCGAGCTGACGGAGGTGTTCAGCATTGCGGAACTCAGTGATCGGCACCTGATGCGCACGCCATGTTCCTTCCACCAGCAGACCGTCGACCACCTTCGGTCCTGTCCATCCCTTTGGTGTCTGCAGCACGATCATCGGCCACCGCGGACGTGGCGGTGGATTGCGCGAGCCCGCTACACGCGCCTGTCCCTGAATCGTGCGGATCTTGGCCAGTACCAGCTCCATCGTCGTTGCCAACTGCTCATGCATGACCAGCGGATCATCCCCGACCACGAAATGCGGGTCGTGACCAAGGCCGCGGAGCAAGTCCGTCAACTCATCGCGCCCGATACGGGCCAGCACGGTCGGGTTGGCGATCTTGAAGCCGTTCAGATGGAGAATGGGAAGCACCGCGCCATCGTGGGCCGGATTCAGATACTTGTTCGAATGCCAGCTGGCCGCGAGTGCACCCGTCTCCGCTTCGCCGTCACCCACGATGCAGGCCACGATGAGGTCGGGATTGTCGAATGCCGCGCCGTACGCATGCGCGAGCGAGTAGCCGAGCTCACCGCCCTCATGGATCGATCCCGGCGTTTCCGCTGAGACATGACTGGGAACGCCATAGGGCCACGAGAACTGTCGGAAGAGCCGACGGAGACCCTCGCGGTCGCGCGTGATCAGCGGATATGTCTCGGTGTACGTCCCCTCGAGGTACGTGTTTGCCACGAGTCCCGGACCGCCGTGACCGGGACCGATGACGTTGATCATGTCGAGATCGTGCGCCGTGATCAGGCGATTCAGATGCACATACAGAAAGTTCAGACCCGGCACCGTCCCCCAGTGCCCGAGCAACCGTGGCTTGATGTGCTCGAGGGTCAGTGGCTCTTCGAGCAGCGGGTTCGCACGAAGGTAGATCTGCCCGACCGAGAGATAGTTTGCTGCTCGCCACCAGGCGTGCATGGCGGTGAGCTGATCCGGCGAGAGCATCGGCATTGACTGGCCATTCCGTGCGGTCAAAGGGTGAGCGACCCGACTCCTGCGGCGTTAGCGCCGTTGATGATTGCCACCTTACAGGCGCGCCCGACGCAGCAGTTGCGCATTGATCGCGACGACGATGGTGCTCACCGACATCAGGATGGCACCGACGGCCGGTGTAAGCAGCACTCCCCATGGTGCGAGCACACCCGCCGCGAGTGGAATCGCGACAATGTTGTAGCCGGCGGCCCACCACAGATTCTGGCGCATCTTGCTGTAGGTCGCGCGCGAGAGGTTGATGATGCGCGGCACGTCGCGCGGATCGCTGCGCACCAGCACGATGTCCCCCGCTTCCACCGCGACATCGGTCCCCGCACCAATCGCGATACCGACATCTGCGGTCACAAGCGCCGGCGCGTCGTTCACACCGTCGCCGATCATCGCGACGCGCTTGCCTTGCGACTGCAGTTTCTTAATCTCCGCAGCCTTGCCTTCCGGCAGCACCTGCGCCAGCACGGTGGTGATGCCGACGTCGCGAGCGACGACGTCGGCCACAGCCTGCGCATCGCCGGTCATCATGACCACCTCGACCCCAGCGGCCTGCAGCTGTTTAACGGCCTCGATGGATTCTGGACGGATGGCGTCGGCCACTGCAAACGTCGCGAGCACCACCTGTCCTTCGACAAGCGAGATCACCCCCTGCCCCTGTCCTGCCGCCTCACTGGCAAACGCCGCGAGTTCAGCAGAGGGCGTGGCCTTCAATTCCGCCAGCAGGTTAGGTCCGCCCGCCGATAGGGAACGGCCGGACACCGTCGCACTGACGCCGCGGCCAGGAATCGCCGTGAAGTTGGTCGCCGCCGGCACCTCCAGCTTGCGATCCGCCGCGCTCTGCACGATGGCACGCGCCACGGGATGCTCGGCATCGCGTTCCATCGCGGCGGCCAGGCGCAAGGCGTCGTCTTCGCTGAGGCCCGGGGTGGTCCGCAGTCCAACGACACGATGCTGGCCCAGCGTCAGTGTTCCTGTCTTGTCGAACACCACCGCCGTCAGATTGCGCGCCTCTTCCAAACCACGCCGGTCGCGGATGAGCAAACCGTTCTTCGCGCCGAGTGTCGTCGAAATTGCAAGAACGAGCGGCACCGCGAGGCCGAGCGCATGTGGGCACGCGATGACGAGCACGGTGACCAATCGTTCGACCGCGGTGGCAAGTGAGGCACCCGTCAGCAGCCAGGCCGCAAAGGTGATGGCGCCGGACCCGAGCGCAATCCACGTGAGCCAGAACGCCGCACGATCCGCCAGCACCTGCGCCCCCGACTTTGACTTCTGCGCCTCGGCCACCAGGCGCATGATGCCCGCCAGCGCGGTGCGATCACCGGTCCCGGTCACCTTGATCCGGAGCGAACCCGAGCTGTTCACCGTGCCTGCAATGACCTTGGCTTGCGCGCCCTTCTCGACGGGCGCGGATTCGCCGGTGATGAGCGACTCATCGACCTTGCTCGTGCCGGACAACACGACGCCGTCGGCCGGTACATTGGCACCAGGACGGACAAGCACCGTGTCGCCATCATGCAGGTCGCCAATGGGAACGTCCTCCGTTCTCTCGCTGCTGCCTTCGCCAAGCACACGGACTGCCGTCGTTGGCAGGAGCTTGGCCAGTTCGCCGAGAGCGCCTTGCGCCTGTGCAACCGAACGCATCTCGAGCCAATGCCCGAGCAGCATGATCGTGATCAACGTCGCCAGTTCTTCCCACAATGGCATGGCGGGAAAGCCGAGTGCGACGGCGGCGCTGAACACGAACGCCACGCTGATCGCGAGCGCGATCAGCGTCATCATGGCGGGCCGCCGATCCTTGATCTCGCCTATGGCACCTCGCAGAAACGGTGCGCCGCCATACACGAACAACGCGGTGCCGAAGATCGCTGGAATCCAGTGCGAGCCGGTGAACATCGGCGGTGCGAACCCCAGCGCGTCCGGGAGCATGTGTCCCCAGATCAGCGGCGGGATCGTGAGGAGCAACGAAATCCAGAACTTGTCGCGGAACATGGCGACGGAGTGGCCGGCGTGCTTGTCGTGACTCGCATCCATATCGTGGCCGGCGTGCTTGTCGTGACTC
>Ga0209490_10003806_pt1 | contig 14060 bp, 10 predicted proteins | sample MAT06_FD_187209 | JGI IMG/M metagenome (GOLD analysis project Ga0209490, IMG submission 187209) | Freshwater microbial communities from Lake Fryxell liftoff mats and glacier meltwater in Antarctica - MAT-06 (SPAdes) (version 2) | ecosystem: Environmental > Aquatic > Freshwater > Ice > Liftoff...
AATAGTTACAACAGTAGCTTTGGTTATAGGCTTAGCTGTTGGTTATTTATTTGAGCCTGGTGCAAATGTTAATACCGCTGCAGTTAACAAAGGAGATATTTCTAAATATAGCGGAGCAAGTATTAGTGTATCTTGGTTGCAATTTTTTAAAGACAATATTACCATTCAAGTACTATTATTTGCAATTGTTGGAGGTATTATATTGAGTAAATTGAGACAAAAGGAAATCGTTCTTAAAAAAATATACTGGATTTCAAAATATGTTTTTAGAGGTCTTCATTGGGTGATGAAATTAGCTCCTATAGGTGCTTTTGGCGGAATGGCTTTTACAATCGGAAAATATGGAGTGGCAACTTTAGTGCCATTAGGAAAATTAATGCTTTGCGTTTATATTACTATGGCATTATTTGTTTTTATGATCTTAGGCTCTATACTTAGATATTATAAAATCAGTATCTGGAAATTTTTAGGATATATTAAAAATGAACTTTTAATTGTATTAGGTACTTCTTCATCTGAAGCTGCATTGCCTTCATTGATGGAGAAGCTTGAACATATGGGATGCCATAAATCTGTTGTTGGATTGGTTGTTCCTGCTGGTTATTCATTTAATTTAGATGGTACTTCTATTTATTTATCAATGGCAATAATTTTTCTTGCTCAAGTGTTTCATATTACCCTAAATATGGAGCAAATCATTACCATTATTGGGATATTAATGGTCACTTCTAAAGGTGCTGCTGGCGTTACTGGAAGTGGCTTTGTAATTCTTGCTTCTACATTAACTGCTACAAAAGTAATTCCGGTAGAAGGTCTTGCGCTTTTATTAGGAGTTGATCGGTTTATGTCTGAAGCACGTGCCATCACCAATTTTATTGGTAATGGTGTAGCTACTATTTTTATTTCTAATAATGAAAAAATGTTCGACCGTGGTAGAATGTATAAAGCTTTTAATATTCACAAAGAAGCTTAATTAAAAACTACGAATTGCTCTCACATAACAAGTATTGTCTTTAAAATCATTGTCTCTTTCACCTGAAAGAAAATGTTGAAAAAAGGCAAAATGAGCTGCATATTCAGTAGCACTCCAATAACTAAAACGAACAAAGCCTCCTACTAGATCTTTTTGTTGAAAAAGCAAATTAAGTTCTTCGTCTGTAGGTAATCTCCAGTTAGTATGGCCTCCTATTCTGTATTCATTACAAAACTCCATCGCCTCATTCCAATCGGCTTCACCAGATATATCTTTTTTTGCAGCAATTAATCCTTGTTCACCAGTATCGTCAACCCAAAAAACAATCCCATTCTCATCTTCATCTCCAATATTTATTTTGCCCATAGTTTTATTGAATTATTTTTTCCTAGCTGAATGTATAACAAACATTTTCATCTGTATATCTTTTTCTGGCCGATCCAATTTATTGGTTTTAGTAAAAGCTATACTATCCAAAACAGCTAAACCACTAGTCATTTCCCCAAACACCGTATAATTTCCATCTAAATGTGGAGTACCTCCTTTGCTGGTGTACAATGTTTTTTGTTCTCCATTTAAAGTTAGATTTCGTTTTGCAATATTACTATCAAGTTCAGATTGCCTAAAAGCTGGTTTTTGCACCAAATAAAACTGACAATTGCTACTTTCTTTTGCAGGATTATTGGTTCTAGCTGCTGCTAGTGCTCCTCGTTCATGATAAATATGCTGATCTACTCTAATTTCTGCTGGTATTCTATTTCCTTTTGCTGCACCTCCACCAAGTGATTGATCCGTTTTTGTATTCTTACTATTAGGATCTCCACCTTGTATCATAAAATTATTGATAACACGATGAAACAATAAGCTATCATAAAAACCTTCTTTTACTTTATTGATAAAGTTATCTCTGTGTAAAGGAGTTTCATTAAAAAGCTTAACAACCATATTTCCTTTAGGAGTAATTATTAATACATAATTACAACTGTCTCTTTTTGCTATTATTCTTTTACTCTGCCGAATAGCAATCTTTTCCTCCTTTGTTACTTTTCTAAAATAATGCATCTTACCACAAGAGCTAAGAATAATAATACAAAGAAGGAAAAGATACTTCATCGAATAAAAATATAATTACTTAATGGTTTCTACTACTTTACCGCAACTTAACATTTGATTGCCATAATAAGGGTTTTTTATCTGATTTTCCTTGCTCAACCAATTAGCACCCTTACCATTATTGGCCATAGGGCAATATTGATAATAAGTAGCAGTTTCTAATTTAGCTGATTTTACCAACGCATACATTCCACTTGTTAATTGAATAAATAAATTGCGTTGTTGTTTTAAATCAGCTACTGACATTTGTTGACTTAGCTCTTTTAAATCAGCACCTACTTTCATCCAAACCGAATGTTCTTCACTTGTTAGTTGATCCATTTTAACTGCTTCTAAACTAGTTGCAAATAATTTAGAACTAGCAGCCGTTAATTTTTGATCTGATTTTACTAGAGCATCTTTTACTGCCATATATTGTTGTAAGGCATCTTGTAATAAACTGCTTTCAGTATTATTCGCTAATAAACTTGTGTTACCTAGTAAAAAAAGGCCGATCATGATGATACTTGTGATTTTTTTCATTTTGTTTTTTTTAAATTGATTGAATTATTTCATTGTTAGGCGCCATCCAAAATAGAACATTCTTCCAATAACCGGTCCCCAAACCATTGAAGCATCAAAAACAGGACTAAATGGTTGCTCGGCAGACATAATTACATTTTGCTGAAAAAAATTGGTTAAATTTTCAGCACCAATATACAAATCCATTGGAAACTTTTTACCAAAAGATTTATTAATCTGTGCACCCATATTAATAAAACTGGGTGAAGTAGGTATAAATTGGTCAATTGTAGGATTGGCAGTAGTATTTGGCATTCTTTTTTGTCCATTGTAAGTAATGGTGTAATCGAATTTCCAAGAACTAATAGAATAATCAATACTTAAAAATGCTCTATTGCTTGCAACAAATGGACTTTGTAATAATTGCCCACTATAAGTTGTTTTAACATCATAATATCTATAAGCAATACGGGTTTCAAATTTTGTAAAAGGAGTCATTGTTAACTCTGCATGAAAACTATTTGAGTACGAATTACCTTGAAGATTATAAAACTTAATCTGTCTTGGGTTTTCTAAATCAACTACTACCTGATCTGTAAAATCGTTTCTAAAAAAATCAACACTAAACATTGCATTCCTATCAAACAACCTAATTTTTTGATCAATGCTAATGCCCTTATTCCATGCTATTTCAGGATTTAAACCATAACCGTTATTAGTATTCGGAGCAAGAATATTTACTTGCCTTGCACTAACAAAAACACTCATGTTTTCTGCAAAAATATTAGCTGTTCTTTGTCCACGACCTGCACTTGCTCTAATAATTGTTCCCTTTATTGGCTCGTAACGAATATTTAAGCGGGGAGTAATAAAAACACCAAACAAGTTATTATTGTCGATCCTTAACCCACTTACTGCACTAAATTTTTCATTGGGCGTAAAAGTATATTCAAAGAAAGCACCTGGCACAATTTCTGTTCTAGCATAATTGGTTGATTTAAAATCTTCATTGTATTTATCGTACTGAAAACTTGCTCCAGTTCTAAATTTATGTGCAGTGGTACCAATTATTGACTGATAAATTAAATTACTGTAAACACTTGCTTGCTTTGCGTTATAATTAGTGAATCCAAAATAGGAGTTTTGTGTATGGCTTATTCCTGTAATTTGTAAGCCAATACTTTTATACACTTTTTGAGGGAACACATATCCAATCTTAGCAAAACCTTCATAGCGTTCTGTATTAATGCCAAGCCCATAACTATTAGTGGTGTATTTATCTTTTGCAGGATCAAATTTTGTTTGTCCGCCTATTCTTTCATCTTTCATTGCTTTAATTCCAAATTGCATTAAAAGGCCTTTAGAGTTATCGTACTTATATCGATTAACAAGACTAAATTGATTGCCAGTAGGCAAATCTCTAAATCCATCTTTATTAAAATCAATGTCGGGGTTATTTAAAAAATTATAATGCATTAGCAAACCTGCCGACCATTTTTTACTCAGCTTTGTAGAATAATTTAAGTTCAAATCGGTTTTCCCAAATTGATTCACATATATATTGGCCAATAATTTTTCGCTATTTTCTGGCTTTTTTAATTCTACATTAATTTGACCTGCAATGCTTTCAAAACCATTGGCTACAGAACCAACGCCTTTTGTAAGTTGAATTGATTCTATCCATGGGCCTGCAATTGAATTCAATCCAAGTGGGGTAGCAATACCTCTGGGGCCAGGTAAATTTTCTACTGTTAATTGAGTATAATTTCCACTAAGTCCAAGCAGTTGAATTTGTTTTGAACCAGTTACAGCATCATTATAGGAAACATCTACAGATGGATTGGTTTCAAAACTCTCACTCAAATTACAACATGCTGCTTTTAGTAATTCTTTAGAAGTCATTACTTCGGTTCTAAACGGACTAGTTGTTGCTATATAGCTTGATCTTTGTGTATTGGTGACAGTTACTTGTTTAAGTTGTTTATTGGTAGCCATAACTATTTTAAGTTCTGTAGCATTACCAAGTGTTATTGTGTCGGCAGTATAACCTACATAACTTATTACAAGCTTGCTATCTACCCCCAAATGTTCAATTTCAAAATAACCCAAACTATCAGTTAGTGCTCCTTTGTTTGTTCCTAGCCAATTTATGCTAGCGTTTAAAAGCGGATTAAATTTTCCTTTAATATCTGCCTCTAATACAATGCCCCTAATCATTTGTAATTTAGGAGTTGTAATAGCTTTATCATGTGCAACTGTAACTGAATCTCTATAATGGCAGCATGGCGGCAACTCGTTATAAATTATTTCTTTAGCTTTTTTATTTTCTATATCGTGGCCTACAGCTACAATTCTATTTTGGATTTTTTCTTTAGATACTTGTGAGGGTATGATGGATATGGTTAATATTTTGCTATCTAGATCCCAATCAGCAGATTTTACACCTCTTCCTTTTGCTGCGGTTTCAATCCTGTCTTTACACATTTCGCATAGTCCAAAAACCTTAAAAGAAATAGTTGTATCTGAAATAACTTTACCTGACTGTGCATTTGCAAGAAAGCCCATTATGAGTAAACAAAAAAAGAGTAAATATTTTTTTTTCACGATTTAAAATTTACATGAATATTGAAGATGATACTTAAAATAATATTACAAAAAGGGCAACTAAATTGAATAGTGCCATAGTACTTGTAAAAAATTAAAATATCAAATACGGAAAACGGAGCCTAGTAAATAAATCGGAATATTATTTCTTAAAGGCGGCGGGTTGCAATAGTTAGCAACAGTAGGCAAAATATTAGTAAAAACTACTTGCTCAAAAAAAGGGATATAAAGGTCTACTTGAGTAAAATGTTTAACCAAGTCTAGAGTGTTACCTCCAGAAAAATGAGCATCCTTAACTTTAAAAAATTGATATTTTGTTTTACAACAATTATCCATTTTGCCATCCATGCCACATTTCTTCTCAACACTCGTTGTAAAGGCAATTGAAGTAGATTTTAGTTTATTGCAACAATAAAACTGCTTTACACTAAAGCCAAAAGTGGCAGAAGTATATATTATGAGCAATAATATTAGAATAATCTTTTTCAGTGCACGAAGTTAGGACTAATTTATTCAATTCTTATCTTCGCAGCCATGGGCCAAAAAAAACTGATCCGATTTGAAGCAATTAAATCATTTCCCAATGTGTTGGAATATCCTTCTAATATGGCAGGAAAATGGTCTGAATTCTTTAAAAACGACAATTTACTAACCCTAGAACTAGCTTGTGGTAAAGGCGAATATGCAGTTGGATTGGGAAGAATGTACCCTCAAAGAAACTTCATCGGAATTGATATTAAAGGGAACAGAATTTGGAGAGGCGCTAAAACAGCAATTGACGAAAGTTTAACAAATGTTGCTTTTATAAGATCACATATAGATAAGATAACTGATTATTTTGATGAAGGGGAAGTTAAAGAAATCTGGATTACTTTCCCTGATCCTCAATTAAGGGCTTCGCGTTCTAAAAAGCGATTAACACATCCTCATTTTTTGCGTTTATATCAGCAAATTCTCCAAAAGGATGGATTGATACATTTAAAAACCGATAGCCCTAGGTTATATAATTTTACCCTAACTGTAGTCAACTTATTTCAACTAGAGTTGTTAAAACATACAGAACAAGCTTATACAACAGAAAATATTAAGCCTGAACTTACAATAAAAACGCATTATGAAGGGTTAGATATAGCAGCAAGCAACAAAATTCATTATATCTGTTTTAGAATAAATCAGCCCTTGCCTAAAGAAAAAGATATATTATTAAAAGAATTATTTAGTGAAGAAGAACCTAGTTGAGTCGGTCGACTTTTATTTTGATGACAATGGATACATGGTATTAACTGAACAATATCATGTAGATAAAGGGCATTGCTGTGGATACGGTTGTAGGCATTGCCCATTTGATTTTGAATCTGTGCCAGAGCCTAAGCGCAGTGAATTACAAGCCGAAAGAGTTAGTAAATAATCTAAATTATTTATCTTCAAGCCATAATCTCTTAAAATGGCTCCTAGTAAAAATACCCATAAACTTAAAACCGTGCTTCCAAGTGGGGAAAAAGACATTTCTTTTTTTGAACAAGTTTTTGAAGTTGCTAAATTAATACCCAAGGGAAGGGTAACATCTTACGGAGATATTGCAAATTTTTTGGGAACGAAATCCAGTGCTAGAATGGTAGGGTGGGCTATGAACGCAGCTCATACAATGCCAGATATTCCTGCACATAGGGTTGTAAATAGAAATGGAATGCTTTCCGGGAAAATGCATTTTTCAACTCCAACCAAAATGGAAGAACTCCTAAAAAAAGAAAAAATTAATATAGTAGATGACCAGATAGTTGATTTTGAAAAAAAACGATGGGATCCCTCAGTAGAATTATCTTGACTTATATTTGCGGCAATGAGTTCAAAGCCACAATTACATACCATTTTATCTCCTCGATTATTAGAAATTTATGATGTTACTGATAGTATTGTAGTAATTATTGATGTTTTCAGGGCTACATCTACTATTGCAACAGCCTTATACAATGGGGCAAGCAGAATTATTCCAGTTGATTCGGTTGAAAAGTGTATAGAGTTGGGCCATATTACTGGCGGAATTACTGCCGGGGAGAGAGATGGAAAGATTATTGAAGGCTTATCATATGGGAATTCCCCTGCTGAATATCCAAGGTCTTTTATTGAAGGCAAAACGCTTGTTTTAACTACCACAAATGGTACCAAGCTTTTACATATGGCGCTTCAATCTGGAGCATCAGAAGTAATTACTGGCTCTTTTCCTAATTTATCTGCTGTTTGCGATCATTTAATTAAGCAACAAAAAAATGTATTCTTGGGTTGTTCTGCTTGGAAAGACAGATTTAATTTAGAAGATACTTTGTTTGCTGGGGCTGTAATTGAAAGAATAAAAGAAAAATTCACCATTCATTGTGATAGTAGCTTAATGGCCCAAAATATCTATTCTCTTCATATGCACGATATAAAATCTTTTATAAGGCATACTACACACTGGCATAGGTTGAGTCAATATGGGTTGGAGAAAGATCTAGAGTATTGTGTTAGCCCAGATTTAGCCAATATATTGCCATTTTATCGGAATGGAGATCTAATTACAGGATAATTTTACCAATAACAAACATTTCATCCACATTAACTTTAATTCTCTTCTGTAAACGATTTACTTTCCTTTACTTTTGCAAATTGGTCTTTTTCGACTGATAAAATCTCATGGCACTACCGTATTTAGTTAAACATATATATAATAACGCAACAGAAGAAGTAATCCGTAGAGGTAAAAAAATTCATGCTTTAGGTAACGTTGAGCTAATTGAACACGACGATCTTATGGGCAATGTAATTTTTCGTGTTAAAGATGATGGATATGTTACTTTTTATAAAGTGCATATAGAACAATTCAAAGACCCTAAAACCCTTTCACTTCGCTGTACTTGTCCGTATAATTTATCTGAAGTATGTAGGCATAAAGCTGGCGCTTTGTTTCATTTGCAAGACATGTTGGATAAAAATCTCTTAGGAGATAAAGAAACATTGTACGATCAAAAACATACTGTAGTAAAAATTAAGCTACTCGATTTAAAACTTTTTAGGATGTTAACCTCAACGGAAACATACGATAAAGGTCAAGAATTTCTTAGAAGCAATACAGCAAATTTATTGGAAGCAAAAAACGAAAGGGTAGTTGCCGAAGTTGATTTTGAAGGGGAGACCAAAAGAGTAGTATTGCAAAAAAATGAAGAAAGAAATTTCGACACAAGTTGCACTTGTAGCAGTGAAACAGAACATCCATTATGTGTTCATAAGGTTATAGTATTTTTACAATTATTAAAAAATCACGGTCCAGCTTATTTTGATAGCATTCGTAATTGGGATAAAGAAAAAAATAAATTATTGGCTTTATATGGATATTCTTTGGATGATGATTTGAAAAATAAATTTGAATTTACTTATGCCGATGGAAAGCCTTTTTTACGTGTATTAGATACCACAATTAAAAGGGTTAGCCTAAACCCTGCTGCTAATTTAAGGCCAATGAATGCTGATTTGATGGTTACGGCTGAAGATACTCTCAATGAACCAGTACTAGCAACTATGAAGCTGGGATTAGTAATTACTTTTCAACAACTTCAATATCCATATACTCAGTTTGAGTTGGTTCAAGGCGAGGCCGACGAAGCAAATACTAGGTATATATCAAAAACTGCTAAATTAGATCTTACTAAGTTTATTAATACAGAAGTTTTTTCTGAAGATGATAAAATGTTACTTCAGCAAATTCGCAAATTAATGCCATCAGAGGTAAGCAGGTATTTAAATAGAAACTCTCCTTTTAGCGGTATTTGGGAAAATATTATTCAACAGCATGATGATGAGCTACCTGAAGAAACAAGGCATTTAATAAATGAATACTTACATCCAAAGTTTAAAAAAATATTTACTGAATTAAACGGCAATCCTTTTGTATTTCATTTATCGAATAATAAAAGCTTTACAACAGCAAACTTAGAGCAAGCTAGTTTATCGGATCATTTTATAAGCCCAGAGTTCGAAATAAGTTATACCAACAATCAATATATTGTTGATTGTAAAATTAAATTACCTAATGCAGATTTAAATATCTCCGATAATTCTAACGACTCTCACTTTTTATTTCAACACGATGAACAATTTTTCATTTGGAAAAAACCAGAAGATATTTTGTTAGTAGAAAAATTTCTTCCAACTGGTAAAATTGTAATTGAACCAGAAGACTGGAGTAAGCAATTACAAGATTTTATTTTACCGCTTTCTAAAGAGTATGGGGTTCATTTTACCAATGTTAAAAAAGAAGAAGTAAAGGATGCTAGGCCAGAGTTAAAAATTTTGTTGAAAGAAAAAGGGGAATATTTATTGTTTCAGCCAATTTTTAATTACCGAGGATACGATGTTACCAATACCGATAAAGAAAAAATATTCTTTCCAATAGCGGATAAACTGTTGGTGATTCATCGCAATATTGCTCTTGAGCAAGAACAAATTCGAAGGATAGAATTATTGCATTCGGGCTTTGTAAAACCTGTTGAATCTAATGTATTGGCATTAAAAGGGAAAGATGTCTTAAAAAATAATTGGTTCTTTTTATTTATAGATGCAGTTAAGGAAATGAATATTCCTGTTTTTGGGTTTGAGGCATTAAAAAACTTTAGATTTAATACTGCAAAACCCTCTACTAAAATATTTATCAGTAGTAATACTGATTGGTTTGATGCTAAAATTGAAATACAATTTGGAGAACAAAAAGTAACAGTTGATGATGTTAAAAAAGCATTATTAAACAAACAACAATTTGTTCAGCTTACAGACGGTACTTTGGGTATTTTACCAGAAGAATGGATCAAAAAATATTCATTACTATTTAGAGTTGGAGACGGTAAGGCAGGTGACATGAAGTTGAGCAAATATCACTTTAGTGTAATTGAAGAACTCTATTTGCAACGTGATGAAGAAGAGTTGCATTTTCAATTAGAAGAAAAATATGAGCGTATAAAGGGCAACCATTCAATAAAACCAATTGCTGCCCCAGAACATTTAAAATCTATATTAAGGCCATATCAAGAAAGTGGTTTTCAATGGTTGAATTATTTACGAGAAGTACAATGGGGTGGAATTTTAGCAGATGATATGGGCTTGGGTAAAACTATTCAAGCACTCAGTTTCTTGCATCATTTAAAAGTTGAAAATAAAAAATTGAAAGCGCTGGTAGTTTGTCCCACTACATTATTGTACAACTGGCAAAACGAAATAAAAAAATTCACTCCCTCAATTACTTATTATATTCATCATGGTGGTTTAAGGGTAAAAGAAGGAATTGCCGATCCAAGTATTGATGTTATAATTACTACTTATGGAACATTAAGAAGTGATATTAAACAGTTTGTTGAGGTTAATTTCGACTATGTTATTTTAGATGAAAGTCAGGCTATTAAAAATCCTGGCAGTAAAGTAACTAAAGCAGCTTCTTTGTTAAAAGCTACTAGCAGACTATGTTTAAGTGGTACTCCTTTACAGAATAACACGTTTGATATTTTTGCGCAAATGAATTTTTTAAATCCTGGGATGTTAGGAAGCATGGAATTTTTTAAGCAAGAATTTTCAATACCGATTGATAAATTTGGCGAGAAAGAGCAGAAAGATCATCTAAGAAAATTATTGTATCCATTCATTTTACGGAGAACAAAAGAGCAGGTAGCCAAGGATTTACCAGAGAAGCAGGAGATGGTATTGTTTTGTAACATGGGCGATGAGCAACGAAAAATTTATGAAGCATACAGGAATGATTACCGCGATAGAATTTTAGGAGTTGTAGAAAACCAAGGTATTCAAAAATCTCAGTTAACCATTTTGCAAGGGTTAATGAAACTGCGGCAGATTTGTGATAGTCCTGCTATCATTAAAGAGGAAGAACGATTCCCAAATGTGTCTGTTAAGTTAGAAGAGTTGGGGAGAGAAATAACAGAAAATATCAGCAACCACAAAGCATTGGTTTTTTCTCAATTCTTGGGAATGCTTGCATTGATAAAAGAAAAGATGAAAGAATTAGGTGTTGATTATGAGTATTTCGATGGTAGTAGTACTATTAATGAAAGAGAGCGAGCTATTCAACGTTTTCAAAACGATGATAACTGTAGGGTGTTTTTAATTTCATTAAAAGCAGGTGGAGTAGGATTGAATCTTACAGCAGCTGATTATGTATATATTGTAGATCCATGGTGGAATCCTGCAGTAGAACAACAGGCAATAGATCGTACACATAGAATCGGACAAACAAAGAATATTTTTGCTTACAGAATGATTTGTACCGATACAGTTGAAGATAAAATATTAAAATTACAAGAACGCAAACGCAATTTAGCTCGTGAAGTAATAACAGATGATGAAGGGTTCATCAAAACGCTAACAAAAGAAGATGTTGAATACTTGTTTAGTTAATAACAGATTCTCCCTTTATACCAAGTGTTTCACCGATTTTTAAATCAATATTTCAGTTTATCACAATAGATTGCCTTTCATCTAATATATAATTTATTATAATATTTAGTATTGTAATTTTAGATGTTATTTTTAAAGGAATTATTATGAAGCCAATTTTAACTGTTTTATTTTTTTTGATTGTTGTAATTGTAAGTGGGCAAAGCACTGGAACATTAAAAGGTAAACTAATTGATTCTGTAGGTAAACAGTTGCTTAAAGATGCTTCAATTACTTTATTAGATGCCAAAGATTCTACTCTTGAGGTATTCGGACTTGCCAAACAAGATGGTAGCTTTTCAATCGATAATATTAGTTTAAGTCAAATGATTGTTCAGATTAAGTTTCAAGGCTACGAGAACTATTCAAAAAATGTTACTTTTTCTAAAACAAATACGCTTATAGATCTTGGTACTATTTACATGAAAATATCGTCCAACGATTTAGGTAATGTTACTGTAACTCAATCGCCAATAACCATAAAAAAAGATACAATAGAATTTAATGCCTCTAGCTTTAAAACCAAGCCTAATGCGGTGATGGAAGATTTATTAAAAAAATTGCCTGGAGTAGAAGTTGATAAGGATGGTAATGTTAAAGCACAAGGTGAAGCGGTTCAAAGAGTATTGATAGATGGTAAACGATTCTTTGGAGATGATCCAAAATTGGCAACAAAGAATTTGCCTCCAGATATGATCGATAAAATTCAAGTATTTGATGCATTAAGCGATCAAAGTGCTTTTACAGGATTTGATGATGGTAATCGAGTAAAAACGATTAACATCACAACTAAAAAAGATAAGCGTAAAGGTTATTTCGGCAGAGCTACGGTTGGAGCAGGTGCAGATAAAAATGAAGGATTATATGATAATAGTATTAATCTTAGTCATTTTAATGGTGATATGCAGTTAACATTTACTGGACAAGGAAACAATGTAAACAAGCAAAATTTTAGTGTTCAGGATGCATTAGGCTCTTTAGGTGGTGGATCTTTTGGCGGCGGCGGCGGTGGTAGAGGCGGTGGTGCTATTGCAGGAATAGCCAGTGCTTCAGGTTTATTAGGTACAGGCGGTGGTGGTGGAATTGTTAATACGTGGGCAGCAGGCTTGAATTATAAAGATGATTGGGGAAAGAAAACACAAATGTCAGGTAGTTATTTTTACAATGATCAGAAAACATATAGAGATCAAAATAGCTATACTCAAAACTTAATTCCTGGAGCAACTGACTCTTCTATATTTAATACATCTATTCAAAGTTCTATAACTCAAAATCAAAATCATCGTATCAATTTTAATATTGAACATCAATTTGATTCTAGCAACTCATTAATAATTCGTCCAAATATTAGTTTCCAGCATACAGAATCTCAATCAGATCAAATTACCTCATCAACAAAAGGAAGTTCAAAATTCTTAAACAATTCTAATGCTTCTACCGATAGAATAAGTGATGGGTTTAATGCTAGTATGGAAGCTACATTTCGACACAAATTTGCTAAAAAAGGAAGAACATATTCTATTGCATTTAACCCTGGCCAAAATGTTAATGATGGAAACAATACCAATTTTTCGATCAATAATTATTTTAATCGCCCTATACCATATGCCGATACCATCAATCAAATTGGTACTACTAATAGAGATGGTAAAATAATTGGTGCATCGGTGTCTTATACTGAACCAATTGGGAGAAATCAAATACTAGAATTTATTTATAATTATAATTCTAATATTAATAATTCTGGCACTAAAACATTTGCTTTTAATAAAACCAATAACCAGTATGATATAGTAGTCCCTAATCTAACTAATATTTTTGAAAATACTTTTAATGCTAATAGATTAACTTTAAGTTATAGAATTCAAAAAATTAAATATAATTTAAGCTTAGGTACTGGAATTCAATCAGGAGAATTAATAAGTAAGAATATTACTAGAGATAGTTCTATAATTCAAAATTTCATTAACTTTTTTCCTACTATGAATTTTAGGTATGATTTTTCTAAGACAAAAAATCTTAGAATATTCTATAATGGAAGAACAGGACAGCCAAGCGCAGCTCAGTTGCAGCCTGTAGTAGACAACTCTAACCCATTAAATATTAGAACTGGTAATCCTGACTTAAAACAACAGTTTATTCATTCAGTTAGATTAACCTACAATTCCTTTGATTTGTTTTCTCAAAAAATAATATTTGCATTTATTAATGCAAGTTTCACTGATAATGATATTCAAAATTCAACTGTGTATTTGCCAAATGGCGGACAATTTACTAGACCAGTTAACCTTGGTGGTACATATAACGTAAACGGAGTTTTCAACTATGGCTTTCCGCTTAAAAAACCGAAGAGTAATATAAACCTGACCATGAATTTGGGTAAAATACAAAGTCAAACTTT
>Ga0209490_10003808_pt1 | contig 14057 bp, 7 predicted proteins | sample MAT06_FD_187209 | JGI IMG/M metagenome (GOLD analysis project Ga0209490, IMG submission 187209) | Freshwater microbial communities from Lake Fryxell liftoff mats and glacier meltwater in Antarctica - MAT-06 (SPAdes) (version 2) | ecosystem: Environmental > Aquatic > Freshwater > Ice > Liftoff...
ATTTATTAACGGATGAAATCATTGAGTTCGTTGGTCAATCCAAACGATTTGTCCCCCACTTTCACATTCCGCTTCAATCCGGATCAAACGCAATTTTAAAATTGATGAAAAGAAGATATCAACGCGAACATTATGTTAGCCGTGTTGATAAAATAAAATCAGTAATGCCAGCTTGTTGTATTGGTGTTGATGTAATTGTGGGATTTCCTGGAGAAACTCGCGAGCATTTTTTAGAGACCTATCAATTCCTGAATGAATTAGACATCTCCTACCTGCATGTGTTTACTTACTCGGAACGCGAAAATACGTTAGCTGCTACCCTGCCCAACGCTGTGCCGATGCGCGAACGAAATGAGCGCTCAAAAATGTTGCATATCCTTTCGGACAAAAAGCGCAGAGCATTTTATGAGAAAAATTTAGGAAAATCCTTTTCGGTTTTATTCGAGAATGATGTTGAAGATGGATTGATGCATGGTTTTACTGGGAATTACATCCGTGTTGCAGCAAAGTACGATCCTTTGTTGATCAACGAATTAAAGGCTGCAACTCTTTTGGCAATTAATCAAAAAGGGCATGTGGAGGTAGAGGAGCTAGTTGATAATGGACAATTGATAATGGATAATAGGGCATCTCTAAAAACCCTTGCTCTCATTACCTCAACCCCTGTCCCTTCTCCAAAAGAGAAGGGTAAGCGGAGTTTTTAGAGATGCCCAATATTTAATTAACCATTACCCCATCTTTAATTTCTATTCTGCGATCAGTCATGGCCGCGAACTCTTGGTTATGGGTTACTATCACGAAGGTTTGACCAAAATCATTTCTGAGTTTAAAGAAAAGCTCATGAAGGTCTTTTGCATTATTGGAGTCCAAGTTTCCGCTTGGTTCATCGGCAAAAATTAAAATAGGATTGTTAATTAATGCCCGGGCTACAGCAACCCGCTGTTGCTCCCCACCCGAAAGTTCAGCCGGTTTATGATTTGCCCGATCTTTTAGCCCGAGGGTGTCAAGTAATTGTAACGCTCTATTCTTTAGCTTCCCCTCATCAGTTTTAGCAATAAACCCGGGTATCATAATATTCTCCTGTGCCGAAAACTCAGGTAACAGGTTATGAAATTGAAATACGAATCCAAGGTTCTTGTTTCTGAATTCAGCTAAGGCTTTTGAATTCTGGGCAAATATATTGGTGTTATTAATCTCAACTTTTCCAGTATCTGGTTTATCGAGCGTACCCAGAATATGCAGTAAGGTACTTTTACCTGCGCCAGAAGCTCCCACAATTGAAACTACCTCGCCTTTCGCTATGGCAACATCAACCCCTTTCAATACCGGCAGTGATCCATACGACTTCATTAATCCTTCCGCTCGCAACATGAGTATATTAGTTCTTGAATTAGCAAATTAAAAAAAGTAGCTTGCCCTCCAAAACTAGTTAATTATGAACATCCACGAATATCAGGCTAAAGACATTCTTAAAAAATTCGGAGTTGCTGTGCAAAGAGGCGTTGTTGCCGACACGCCTGACAAGGCTGTTGCCGCTGCGAAGGAAATAGGTGCTGAAACCGGCTCGAAGTGGTTTGTTATTAAGGCGCAGATACATGCAGGTGGTCGTGGAAAGGGAACTGTTAAAGAGACGGGTTCTAAAGGCGTTGTGCTTGCAAAAAGCATTGATGAAGTTTTTGAAAAGTCGAAGGCCATTTTAGGCGGAACCCTGGTCACCATCCAAACAGGTGCAGCCGGCAAGAAAGTAAATAAGGTGCTGATTGCTGAAGATGTTTATTATCCCGGTGAGAATGAGCCCAAAGAATACTACATGAGTATTTTGTTGGATCGGGCTACAAGCAGGCCGGTTATTATGGCCTCTACTGAAGGAGGCATGAACATTGAAGAAGTTGCTGAAAATCATCCTGAAAAAATCGTTAAAGAGTGGATTGATCCATCCATAGGATTGCAACCCTTTCAGGCACGCAAGATTGCTTTTGCATTAGGATTGGAGGGCAATGCCTTTAAGGAAATGATTCGATTCATAAACTCTTTATATGCAGCATACATAGGTCTTGATGCTTCTATGTTTGAAATAAATCCTGTACTAAAGACTTCCGATAATAAGATATTGGCTGTTGATGGCAAAGTGAATTTGGATGACAACGCACTTTACCGTCATAAAGATTTAGAAGAGTTAAGAGATATTTCTGAAGAAGATCCCTTGGAAGTAGAGGCTGGTAAATCAGGGCTTAACTATGTTAAGCTTGACGGTAACGTAGGCTGTATGGTAAATGGAGCCGGTCTTGCCATGGCCACTATGGACATCATAAAGATTTCTGGTGGTGAGCCCGCTAACTTTCTGGATGTAGGAGGTGGCGCCAATGCCGAGACCGTTGAGGCTGGCTTTAGAATTATCTTAAAGGATCCAAATGTAAAAGCGATCTTAATCAATATTTTCGGAGGGATCGTTCGTTGCGACCGGGTTGCCAGTGGTGTTGTAGAAGCGTATAAGAAAGTAGGAAATATTCCGGTGCCTATTATTGTTCGGCTTCAAGGAACCAATGCCGAAGAAGGGGCTAAAATCATCAAAGAATCAGGATTAAAGGTGTTTTCAGCGATCTTATTAAAGGATGCTGCTCAGAAGATAACAGATGTGCTTTCGTAAGTTGGTTTACTTGAATGAAAATGCCTAAATTAGTGGTTTAAAGCTATTCTATGAGAAGACTTATGGTTGTCCTTGCGTTGACTCTAGCAGCAAATTTAACTTTTGCTCAAAGCTTCTATGCTATTAAAAAAGACCGGGCATTGATTCTGGTGGCTGGTACCGGCACATCTACCTATTTTGGTGAACTCGCAAATCCTGGAAATTATATTGATGCAAAACCAAATTTTAATGCCGGGCTTCAATTTTATTTCACCCCAAGGGTAAGCGCCAGAGCCGAACTTACATGGTTTAGCTTGGAAGGAACTGATAACAAGGCAGATGACGATGATAGAAAAGAAAGAAACTTATCCTTTAAATCCAATAACGTAGAACTTGCATTTACAGGGGCGTTTAATCTCTTCGCCAATGGCAATAGATACTACAGACGACCCTATTTTAACGTGTATGGTTTTGGAGGCGTTGGGGTACTTTATATGAATCCTAAAGCCGAATATCAAGGTCAAAAATATGCCTTACAACCATTAAAAACTGAAGGCGTTGATTATAGCAGAATTGGTTTGGTAATTCCTTTTGGCCTTGGTGTAAGACTAAAAGCGGGTCCTAATTTCAATGTGGCGTTTGAAGGTGGCTACAGAAAAACTTTTACAGACTACTTAGATGACGTTAGTACCGTTCACCCCGGAACGGCAGCGTTTGCTGATCCGATTGCAGCTGCCCTCTCCGACAGGAGACCGGAACTAGGAATTGGTGCTGCTCCCGGAGGGACCCAGCGAGGCAACCCAGGCAATGACGATGGTTATTTTCTCCTTAATCTGAAAATTGAATACTACCTACCACTTGATATTGGCGGGCAAAATAACGGAAGAACTTATAGCAAGAAAAGAAGTTCCTTCTATCGCTACAATAAGAAGGGCGGATTTAGGAAATAGGGAATCTTAGATATCGAGAATTTCATACCTCGAGTAGTTGCTTCTGAATTCAGGGATCAGTTCTTTCATGAGTGCAACCATCTTAAGTTCGTTCTTATCGTTTACGAGATCGAAGAATAATTCAACATATCTATTGATCTCCTCATAAGAATGCGCCACAACTTTACCTATTAAAATTTTGTTGTGATGCGTTGGGATTGTATCCTCAGTTTGGTTCAATAGTTCTTCATACAGTTTCTCCCCTTCCCGCAAACCCGAAAATACTATTTCGATATCTTTTCCAGGTTGTAACCCTGATAGTAAAATCATTTTGCGGGCCAAGTCGATAATCTTTACTGGCTTACCCATGTCGAAAATAAAGATCTCGCCTCCTTTGCCCATGGTACCGGCTTCCAACACAAGTTGGCAAGACTCCGGGATAGTCATGAAAAAACGGGTGACTTCCGGGTGGGTCACTGTAACGGGGCCGCCTAGTGAGATTTGATTTTTAAACAATGGAATTACCGAACCATTGGAACCCAATACATTGCCAAAGCGGGTTGTTACAAAAGCGGTTTTAAAATTACCTTCGTCATGAAGCTTCTTATTTAGAGCCTGCACGTACACTTCCGCAATTCGCTTAGAGCAACCCATCACATTAGTTGGGTTAACAGCTTTGTCTGTTGAAATCATTACAAACTTCCGGACGTTAAACTTAATGGCTAAATCAGCTAAGTTTTTAGTGCCTAAGATATTGCAATGAATTGCTTCACTTGGATTCCCCTCCATCAAAGGAACATGTTTATAGGCGGCAGCATGGTAAATTATCTCAGGTTTGTTTTCCTCGAGAATCGAAGAAATCCGATGCTTATTGGTTATGTCTGCTAAATACGGGATAACCTTTACAGAAAATTTTCCTTTTATTTCACGCTCAATTTCATATAATGGCGATTCTGCCTGGTCAATCAATATTATTCTTTCGGGTGCGTAGGCAGCAACCTGACGAACCAATTCACTACCAATTGATCCGGCCGCCCCTGTAATACATATTCGCTTGCCCTTGATATCGTTGATAATTGAGGGATTATTTAGCTGTATGGTTTCGCGACCTAATAGCTCTTCAATATTAATTTCCCTGATTTGACTGATGCTTAATTCACCACCCACCCACTTCTCTACCGGAGGAACCGTTCTTACTTTCACTTTATTCCGCAGGCAGGCATCGACCAACTCGTTTTTTCGATCCAATGAAATATCCCGCACCGTGATGACAAGCTCATCAATGCTCAATTCATCAAAATAATAATCCAGGTTATCCTTACGGGCATCATAGATGTGGGTTCCATCAACCACTTTACCGATCTTATTCGCATTATCTTCCAAGAACCCAACAATTTGCATACGCGGTGTTGAGTCTATCACGTGGCGGGTGATAATGCCCGTTTGACCCGCTCCAAATATTAACACCCGGCTCTTCTTTATAATAGCATTGCGGTAGTAGGTGAATATATATTTAACCAACAGCCTGTAGTTGAAAAGGAACAAGAAGGATGAGAGGAGACTTATGAAGACTACTGAAAACGGAATGATGAACGCTCCGCTAACAAAAAAAGTAATTAAATTTATTGCACCTACCAGGACAACATTCAGTAGCAGCATAAAAAATATCCGCACACCATCTTGCAGACCCGTGTATCTGATAATGCCCCGATAGCTGCCCGTAACAATAATAGAAAGCAGCCCACACGCTGCATAAATAAGAATGCCTTGCTTATAGTTGTTTAGCTGCAGATCAGAACTTAAAAAGTTAAACCTTAACAAATATCCCAACAGCGTTGAGAAAATAATAAATGAACAGTCAATTAGAATGATTACCCAGCGTGGAAGGATTTTTAGGCGCCTGAGTAATGCTGGAAAACTTTTCACTGCTACATAAAATTAGTTCGACTTCTTTCTTGCAATAAGTTTTTTTATACCTAAGATCCCACCCAAAGCAATCAGGATTTCAATCCCAGTAATAGGTACATCCGGTAATGGTGGATCGCCTGGTGGCGGCTGGGCATTTGCTACCGTGAGAACAAGCACGCAAAGCGCTAAGCAAAGAAAGATCTTCTTTCCGGTTTTTAATATTCTTCTCATTTCCGCAAAATCTTAAAGGTGGATACTGAGTTATTTGTCCTGATCAATTTAATCAAATAAAGTCCTGATGGGTGATTTCTCATGTCAATAACTGCTTCGTTGTTTTTAATCATAGCACTCTCTAATCGTACACCGGTATTAGCTATTAAGTCTACACGGTTTATATTATCGGAATTTGCAACTCGCACGGTGAGTATGTCTGAAACCGGATTAGGGTAGAAGCTTACGCCAGTACCTGGAAGGTCGGTCTCCAAACCCGTGATTGAATACTGGCGCGTGCTTGTTGACTTGCAGTTTCCAATGGATACCTCCACTTTGTACACTCCGGATTCTGTTACCGATACTGTTTGCTTCGTTGCGCCTGGAATTGCGGTTTCGTTAAAGTACCAAACATTTCCAGATTCATAACTTGAGGATAAAACTCCGGCTTCGACTTCTGTAACAACCACCTCATCAAACTTAGTAACATCTGCTTTTACTGCTGTTCTTTCGCCCTCACAGCCAAACGAATTTACGGCAGCCACATAAAACGTTTTGGATTTGTCTAGCACTGGTGTTTGCAGCGTATTTCCGATTGCTCCAGCTATTGGATCGGCAGCTGCTAAGGATTCATACCAATGATAAGAACCCGCTAACGGAGCTCCGGATGCAGCTAACAAAACCGAGCCCGACTGGCAGGCGCTACCTTCTGTAATAGACTGAATCTTATAAATATTATCCACAACAACGGTAACGGGCTCATCCAATTCTACTCTTGCATCACAAGTAAGCCTTCTGGCGAAAACCAAAATCGAGTTTTCACCGTCAGTCAATTTAGAAGCATCGACAGAAATACTTAATGAAGAACCGGTTCCAGCAAAACCTTCTGACACAATTGTTCCGCCCAATGAGGCATAGTATAAAACGTTTGATTCGGTAGTTGGCAGCAGGATATTGTATGGCTGTCCTGCACATAATCCGGAATCGCCTTCAGGAATGATTGAACTGTTAATCTCGCCTTGTTCAAAGACAATTTTAAAACGATTGCCATAGGATTTTGTATCACCCGTAACCGAAAATTCATATAAAGCATTTTGTCTTATGTCGATCGCTTGACCTAAATAATCATCGATTAACTTCAACTCCATGGATTGATCAAATGAATCAAACTGACTTAGCTCCAATTGATAAGTACCCGATGTCACATTCGAAACATCCAATTGAATAAAAGACGCGCATCCTAAAGCAGGCAGTGTATTGATCGCATATTTAGTATCACCCGAAACTGAAGACAAATTAAACACCGAATTACTCAGCTTATACGCATCCAACTCCGAATCAAACCGTTCTGTTGCTGAATCCAAAAATCGTATTACGGTTTCATCGCTGATGTTTCCTTGCTTTAATGTCGCACGTACCATGTGGTCGGGTGCGCCTTCTCTGAAAAAAGTAGTCGGCTGACCGGCCACTTTCACATCTTCGGTTGACTGGAAATCAATGGGTCCGCCATCACTTTTCACCCAAAAAGCCTGACCCGCGGCTATATATTGGGAGCCCCCGTTTACTCCTACTCCACCTATATACGTTGCAAATACCGGTGAAGCCATCCCGTTGTCAAGCATGTAAATGGCATTATTTATACCCGTTTTGGTCCATCCAGTCGCTGCATTCCAATCAATGGTAGCAGGGTATGGATTACCGACCAAATTCCAGCCGTCATTGAGAAGGATTGTTGAAGAATTGAAAGTAGTGAAACTGGAATAATCGATTGTGCCGCTGTTGATTGCTCCGCGCACGTCCCATAAGGCCGAGCCGGCTCCGGATATCGGATTCACATTGGCTCGCACAAATAAGGTATAGCCGCGCCCGGAGGTAAGCGTTTCCGTGTTGGCATTAGCCGGAAAATCTTCATACCCGTCATCAACATTATTTCCACCACTTCCATTTGTATCTGTAATCACCGACTCGTTGTATAAAAACATGGACTGATTGGTGAGACATCCGCTGCATGTGCTCGTGCCAGTGAAACTACCTGTAACGGGAATTCTTGCCTGAATTTGGGATACCGGTGCATTCTGCACGGGTGATGAAATGTAACGATATATTCTACCATTATTGCCTGTACCGCCTTCAATAGCCATGTAACGCTGCACGGTTACATTACCTACAACCTGAGCACCATCAGGCAAGGTTGCAATGGAAGCATCAGCCGTAGGCGAATCGGCCGATGATATGAGAGTAAATACACTTGTATTGGAAGCACCATCTGCATCAAAAATGACATTTGCTTCCAATGTTAATACTCCCAGAAGATTTTGATTAGATTCAACTAACACAGCACCGCTTAGGTTTGTGATGGTGATATTATTGAAGTTCGTTACCGTGCTTCCTGAAATAGTTTGCTGAGTAATTCCATCGAATATCACCGTGCCAAAATCATTATTAAAAGTGCCGTTGTTTACAAAATCCCCCGCCACATTGTGAGGGTTAAAGGCTCCGGCTGAAAACGATGTACCTGAACCTATGTTAAGATCACCGCCAATGGTAAGACCAATTACTCCGGTGGTAGATACAGTACCAATTAATCTCAAGTCGCCTGTTATAGAAGTAGTTCCGCCTTGCAGTGTCTTTACCCCGCTGCCCGATAAACCTAAATTAACGTAACCGTTATTATTCACCGTCTGCGCGGCTCCCGTATAATTTACCGTATTGCCAATGGCTGTGGCCGTCATGTTGGTGATACCTGAAGTACCTACAATGTTCAGCACCGCATTGTTGCCTTGCGTGATCCGACCAGAACCACTTAAGGCTGTATTGACTGTCAATGTATTATTGTTTGTCAATACAATGGCTCCTCCCGTAACGGTTACGCTAGGGATCGTAAATGTTCCTGTTAGAGCCTGTGAATTTGTATTAAACGTATGCACTCCCGTACCTGCAGTAAACGTTCCATTGTTGGTAATGCCACTTTGGAAAGTAACTCCCTCAGTTATGTTAGTCCAAGTACCCCCATTGCTGATGGTGACAAGGCCCCCAAAGGTTTTGACGCCCGTAGCTGAAGTAATTGACAAGATGCCACTGGTGCCGCCACCTACCGCAGTGGTGCCTGATACAGTTAGGGTGAATGCTCCAACAACAAATGTTGTGTTGTTGCCTATAGAGAGATTGCCCCCTATCGTTGTCGTGGCCGCCAACGTCTTGTTACCCGTGCCCGACAAGGTCAGGTTGTTATACCCAAGTGCCTGAACCGTCTGTGCTGCTCCGGTATACTCTACCGTACTGCCTGCAACGGAAGTCAATGTTCCATTCGCTGAAGTGAAAATTGATCCTCCTACCTGAAGCAAACCCGCTCCGGTAAATTGTATTGTGCTGCTAACCCCGATCCCGGTTACATTACCACTGATCGTGGCCGTTCCCGTGGAGATAGTCAGCTGATGCCCTGCGCCTCCTGGTGTGGACGTAAAATCAATGCTACTCGCTGTCAGCGTTCCCGCTCCAACATTTAATATGTTTGAACCCGAGACCACTGTCTGAGGAATAGTTATCGCTCCTGAAACTGTTAAGCTGCCTGAGCTGATCGTTAATGTGTTGGTAACACTCGTACCCGCATCAAAGAACAATGCGCTACAGGTTTCTGCTCCTGCTATCGTTACTGTAAAACCGCCCCCGATGTATACAAAATCTCCTGCTCCCGGAGTACCCGCGGCCGCTAAGCCTCCAAACCCTGTGTTCGACCAGGTCGTGTTTAAATTCCACGCTGTGCCAGCGATCGAATAATAGGTGTTTGCGCCCGTGGCAACCGTCACCAATCCATTGCCGCTAAAAAAGGTATTGTTCTGATTTGTCGCTGCTGAAATCGTGCTGCCCCATGTACCCAGTTGCTGAATTGCTCCACCCAAAACAAGTGCATTGGGTGTATGCGTATTCGCGTTACTCAGACTGGCAACTACTCCATTATTAATTGAAAGAGTTCCTACTATCGCTAACGTGGGATTAACCCCAAAGGTCTTGGTTCCCGTTCCCGACAAGGTTACATCATTGAAGGTGGTTGCGCCCCCGGTAATGTTCTGAGCTGCACCATTAAAAATCATCGTACAACCCGTCCCGGTAAATGTTCCATTATTGGTGCAATCACCCCCAACATTGTGTGTGAAGGCTCCTGCAGTAAAAGAAGTGCCTGAACCGATGTTCATTGAACCGCCAATGGTAAGACCAATTACTCCGGTGGTAGATACAGTACCAATCAAACTCAAGTCGCCTGTTATAGAAGTAGTTCCGCCTTGCAGTGTCTTTACCCCGCTGCCCGATAAACCTAAATTAACATAACCGTTATTATTCACCGTCTGCGCGGCTCCCGTATAATTTACCGTATTGCCAATGGCTGTGGCCGTCATGTTGGTGATACCTGAAGTACCTACAATGTTCAGCACTGCATTGGTGCCCTGCGTGATCCGACCCGTGCCACTTAACGCTGTATTGACTGTCAATGTATTATTGTTTGTCAATACAATGGCTCCTCCCGTAACGGTTACGCTAGGGATCGTAAATGTTCCTGTTAGAGCCTGTGAATTTGTATTAAACGTATGCACTCCCGTACCTGCAGTAAACGTTCCATTGTTGGTAATGCCACTTTGGAAAGTAACTCCCTCAGTTATGTTAGTCCAAGTACCCCCATTGCTGATGGTGACAAGGCCCCCAAAGGTTTTGACGCCCGTAGCTGAAGTAATTGACAAGATGCCACTGGTGCCGCCACCTACCGCAGTGGTGCCTGATACAGTTAGGGTGAATGCTCCAACAACAAATGTTGTGTTGTTGCCTATAGAGAGATTGCCCCCTATCGTTGTCGTGGCCGCCAACGTCTTGTTACCCGTGCCCGACAAGGTCAGGTTGTTATACCCAAGTGCCTGAACCGTCTGTGCTGCTCCGGTATACTCTACCGTACTGCCTGCAACGGAAGTCAATGTTCCATTCGCTGAAGTGAAAATTGATCCTCCTACCTGAAGCAAACCCGCTCCGGTAAATTGTATTGTGCTGCTAACCCCGATCCCGGTTACATTACCACTGATCGTGGCCGTTCCCGTGGAGATAGTCAGCTGATGCCCTGCGCCTCCTGGTGTGGACGTAAAATCAATGCTACTCGCTGTCAGCGTTCCCGCTCCAACATTTAATATGTTTGAACCCGAGACCACTGTCTGAGGAATAGTTATCGCTCCTGAAACTGTTAAGCTGCCTGAGCTGATCGTTAATGTGTTGGTAACACTCGTACCCGCATCAAAGAACAATGCGCTACAGGTTTCTGCTCCTGCTATCGTTACTGTAAAACCGCCCCCGATGTATACAAAATCTCCTGCTCCCGGAGTACCCGCGGCCGCTAAGCCTCCAAACCCTGTGTTCGACCAGGTCGTGTTTAAATTCCACGCTGTGCCAGCGATCGAATAATAGGTGTTTGCGCCCGTGGCAACCGTCACCAATCCATTGCCGCTAAAAAAGGTATTGTTCTGATTTGTCGCTGCTGAAATCGTGCTGCCCCATGTACCCAGTTGCTGAATTGCTCCACCCAAAACAAGTGCATTGGATGTATGCGTATTCGCGTTATTCATACTGGCAACTACTCCATTATTAATCGAAAGAGTTCCTGCTATCGCTAACGTGGGACTGACCCCAAAGGTCTTGGTTCCCGTTCCCGACAAGGTTACATCATTGAAGGTGGTTGCGCCCCCGGTAATGTTCTGAGCTGCACCATTAAAAATCATCGTACCACCCGGCCCTGTAAATGTTCCGTTGTTAGCCCAATCTCCGGCTACATTGTGTGTGAAAGCTCCCGCTGTAAAAGAAGTGCCTGAACCGATGTTCACCGATCCGCCAATGGTAAGACCAATTACTGCGCTGGTAAAAACTGTGCCACTCAACGTCAGGTTGCCCGTGATCGAGGTGGTGCCAACCGCCAGCGTTTTCGCACCACTGCCCGACAAACCTAAGTTTACATAATTAACATTCCTAACCGTTTGGGCTACACCCGTATAATTTACCGTGTTGCCACTGGCCGTGGCCGTCATGTTGGTGATACCTGAAGTGCCTCCGATATTAAGCACTGCATTGGTGCCCTGCGTGATCCGACCCGTGCCACTTAACGCTGTATTGACTGTCAATGTATTGTTGTTTGTCAATACAATGGCTCCTCCCGTAACGGTTACGCTAGGGATCGTAAATGTTCCTGTCAGAGCCTGTGAATTTGTATTGAAAGTATGAGTTCCCGTGCCCGCTGTAAACGTTCCATTGTTAGTAATGCCACCCTGAAAGATGATCGCCTCATTAACCGCTTCGTTCCAGAGCCCACCATTATTGATGGTCACCAATCCCGTAAAGGTTTTGGCGCCTGGTAACGCAGTAATGTTTAGGGTGCCTCCTGTACCGGTGCCCACCGTGGTAATGCCCGATACCGCCAAGCCATGGCCCGCGTTTAACGTACTATTATTAGCAATATTAAGTGTAGCACAAGCTGCGGGTGTAGTAATAGTTACTGTAAAACCGCCTCCGATGTTGACAATGTCACCTGCAACCGGAAAGGTACCGATATTAACCGCGCTGACGTGGCTTACTGTAGACCATGTCGTATTGAGGTTCCAGGCGGTTGAGGCTCTAGAGAAATATGTGGTTTGAGCGTAAAGGCCAATTGAGGTCACCCAGAGAACAACCAGCAAGACTAACGGTCGTAGGCAGGGTGCTATATTTTTTTTCATAGGACTAATTTGAATTCTTAAAAATAGCATTAATTAATTTTTTTTCAATATGTCTTCTAAAAAACCCGACCGATTGCGCGATGCTTATCATGGCATGGGGATAAATAGTACGGAAAAAAAGGAAGCTCTTACACTCATAAGTATTCTAAATCTTTCAAATATAGGTGTTAATCAATGAACATAAAAACGTTAAACTCAATACAAATTAATGACCATTTGTAACCTTGCCTGATTTTACCCACAACTCAATTGCTCTTTTACACACTGAGTTACTTGGCATGCAAATTACTTCTTTGAATAAAGTATCGGAGTTGCCATTCAGAAATTTGGGAAAGCTTGCTAAATGCTTCATTTTGTGCAGCGGGTTCCACCCAATTCTAACCTCAATTCCCTCATTTTCAGATGCTTTAACAAAGTTTTTAACGTGGGTTCTGTCATCGTAACGAAAGGCTGATAACCATCGACTAGCGGTGTGACCTGCCAATTCATTCGCTGAAGTAAGTCCTTTACCAACTGAAAGCAGCCTTGAATACTTTTCAAAAACCTGTTGCCTGTTGTGTACCATTGAGGCATCCTTACCTAGTTGTAATAATCCATACGCTGCAGTTAGCGGGCTCATCCGGTAGTTGTAGCCAACCTCATCGAATAGGTAATAAGTCTTTGGAAGCCTTGCCTGTGCAGCCAGGCATCTGATTCTTTTTTCCCATTTTGCCTTGCTTGTGGTTAACAAGCCGCCACCAAAAGCTGTGACTGTTTTATTGCTGTTAAATGAGAAGACGCCAAGATCACCCAACGTGCCAGCTGGCTTTTCGTGTATAGAGGCTCCCCATGCTTCGGCAGCATCTTCTATAACCGGAACGGAATACTGGCGGGCCACTTGCACGATTTTATCCATATCGGCCGGAACTCCATAATTGTGAACTACGATGATTGCCTTAATGCGCTTTGATCGCGTATTGTATTTTCTTAGAGCTTCTTCTAACAGCTCCGGGCAAAGGTTCCAAGTTCTTGCTTCGGCATCCACCCATACCGGTGTTGCCCCTGCATATAATATGGGGTTTACTGAGGCCACGTACGAAAATGTTGGCACCACTACATAATCACCGGGGCCGATATTCAAGGCTGCCAAAGCAAGGTGTAGTGCAGCTGTGCCAGAAGATAACGCTACTACCGGTCTGTTGAGGAGACGGGATGAAGCCAGTTTTTCAAAATCAGTTACGATCTGGTTATGATCAAGCCCCTTGTAAGACTTTAATACGTTGGCGAACCCATCAACATCGATAGGATTATAGGAAAGCGGGATTCGATACGCCATAGAGAATTTGATTTTAGAAAGATAGGGGAAAATAGTAAAAAGTAAATAGTAGAAAGTAGATTGATGAATTACGAATTTTGAATTACGATTTACGAATGGGGAATGGGAAATAGTATTGAGTAGAAAGTAGAAAGTAGGAACAGTTATTTCTGCTGATTCAATTTCTGATACACGAAGCCTATCATCAATAAAATCATAAGCAGTGGATTGACAATCATGCGGTGAATTTGTGATAAGAACGGTGAAGAAAGCTCCGAGTCGCCCTCTAACGAAAGTTTTATGATGAAGTAGATTGGCAGGATAATCATAAGCTCAACTAAGAAAACAAG
>Ga0209490_10003811_pt1 | contig 14049 bp, 13 predicted proteins | sample MAT06_FD_187209 | JGI IMG/M metagenome (GOLD analysis project Ga0209490, IMG submission 187209) | Freshwater microbial communities from Lake Fryxell liftoff mats and glacier meltwater in Antarctica - MAT-06 (SPAdes) (version 2) | ecosystem: Environmental > Aquatic > Freshwater > Ice > Liftoff...
GCGTTTCTTCAAAAGCTGAAGAACAAAGATTCACGCAAGATAGATGATGCCTTTCATCGTTTGCATGAAGAAGTCTTTAGCGAAATAGATTGCCTTACCTGTGCCAATTGCTGTAAAACCACCAGTCCAATTTTTTATCAAACAGACATTGAGCGCGTGGCAAAGGCCTTGCGCCTCAAGCCGGGGGATTTTATTGAAAAGTATTTGCGTATAGATGAAGATAGAGATTATGTCTTAAAATCTTCGCCTTGCCCATTTTTAGATTCAGAAAATTATTGTTCGGTCTATGCCGATCGACCAAAAGCTTGTCGTGAGTATCCACATACCAATCGAAAGAAGATGGTGCAGATTATGGAGTTGACCTATAAAAACACATTGGTTTGCCCTGCGGTTTTGGAAATTGTGGAGAGGATGAAGAAAATCAATTGACCTATTCTCTTTTTTTGTAACTTTCGATATGGAATTTTTAGAAGACCAGCATTTATTCTGGGACGTAGACATTAAAAATTTAGATTCGGAGGGTCACGCACAATCCATTATAGAACGAGTTTTAGAAAGAGGTTCTTGGAACAATATAGAGCAAATAATTTCCCATTACGGAAGAAATCGGATAATTGAAGCAAGTAAGCACGCGGCATGGTTTAGTGATAAGACGATGTATTTTGTAAGTGGTTATTTTAGTATCCCACTAACTGAAATGAGATGTTACGTAAAGAGACAGTCGAACCCAATACCCTATCTTTAATTAGGTCTCTCCAAAGCAAAGATTATTTAAAGGACTTTCTTTTGGTTGGAGGTACTGCCCTGGCTTTGCAACTAGGTCATCGTATTTCTGTTGATATTGATCTTTTCAATAACAAAAAATTTGATGTAGAAGAATTATTGGTACAACTCCAAACAGATTACAAGATTGTTATCCGAAATAGAATGAACCATGCTCTTTTGCTTCAGATAGAAAAAATAAAAACAGATTTCGTATTTCAGCCATCTCAATTAATTCTACCTTCAATTGATGAGGAGGGTGTGCGGATGGCATCTTCTTTGGAAATAGCAGCGATGAAGATAGGCGCGATAACAGCGCGTGGCCGAAAAAGAGATTTTGTTGATTTGTATTGCTTATTAAATCTCTATCCGCTTTCTGATATTTTGAAATCGTTTTTATCGAAGTATCCCGATTCCAGCATGGAACTGGCTATGCGAAGTTTGTTTTACTTCGAAGATGCTGACCAAGATATTGACCCTGCGTGTTTCTTTGATTTTGATTGGAGCAATGTGAAAGACAAAATCAAAAGTGAGGCTTCGAAAATTTAGTAAGGGTTGCCCTCCGGTGCCGGGGCTGCATTCCAACTTGTCGCGCTCAAGTGAGATTGAATTTTTGCTCTAGAGGAGTATACTATTTGTAAGGATCAGTTCATTTATACGTTTAGCTCTGTACGAGCGACCCCTATTCAAGGCATTTAGGCCACTCCTTCGGAGCTTTTGTTTTCATCGCTTTCAAATCGTTTACGTATCGTCCTCGTGGCGAGAGACGATACTCGACATGAACATAAAGTCACGTTCAATTTAGTCTTATGAATTTCTAATTCGCAAAAAGAACTGATTTAAAAGCTCTTTGCTTTCCGTAGCGTAAATTCCTGTTCCTACTTCCGTTTTGGGATGGAGTAATGGGCTACCTGCCAATGAATAGCCCCGCTGAATATCCGAAGCGCCATAAACTAATTTTTGCAATTGCACCCATTGGAGCGCACCCGCGCACATCACGCAAGGTTCTAGTGTTACGTAAAGGGTACATTCGGTCAAATATTTTGAACCCAATTCATACGAAGCGGAGGTAATAGCCAGCATCTCTGCATGAGCAGTTGCATCGTTGAGTAGTTCTGTTTGGTTGTGAGCCCTCGAGATAATTTTGTTCTGGCATACTACTACTGCACCCACTGGTACCTCGCCTAGCTCCAATGCTTTTTTGGCTTCCTTCAACGCCTCTTGCATGAAGTGCTCGTCAGAATGTTTTGGCGACAGGGACATCACTAGTTATTATTTCACTTTTACCGTTTTCATCATCGCCCTTATCGTTTCTTGCCACTCTTCGCGCTGCCCTTTCGGGCAGTTAAATGCGAATACCAAACTGCGATCTTTTTCAATCAGGTATTGAATATACGTATATCTGTAAATGGGCGCCTGCTCCCCTTCCCTCAATTTATTACCATTTACGCGCGATTCGAATTCAAAAAAAATGAATTGCTTTTTGTTGATTGTGCTGATGCCCTGATTGATGAAGTCAACCCGATCGTATAAGTTAGTAATACTAGATTTAAAAAACTTCTGAGCTATTTCAAGATTTTGATCCGGCCATTGCGTGGCAGAAGTTTTCACACTAAAGTCGGCAGTCCGATGGTTATCCGTAAAGGCGGCCAGCGGAGCACGCACAGAAGGGTACCGCTGTACTATGTCTTCGTCTGTCATGATCGCCAATTCGGCTGGTAGCGAAACCATAATCCCTTCTGCCACCTTGGTCTTTACTAGCTTCATAGCTGTAAACCCAAAAAAGAAAATGCTTAGAAAAATCAATCGTTTGTACATAGGTATTTTTTGTAATGAACTGGAACAATCATAACGGATGCGGGAACCTTTTATTAATTTGCAGTCGCAAATTTAATCATTTTGATATGTTAAGGACTCATACCTGCGGGGAACTGCGGATTAGCGATGTAAATCAGGAAGTTACCCTTACGGGATGGGTGCAGCGCCAACGCGACAAAGGAAGCCTAATTTGGATTGATTTACGCGACAGATATGGGATTACACAACTTTTTTTAGAAGAGGGTAAGTCTGAAGCTTCGTTGATTCGGCTGGCCCGCACTATTGGCAGAGAATATGTAGTGAAGGTGAAAGGAATTGTGGCTGAGCGGTTATCAAAAAACGATAAGATGCCGACCGGGGACGTTGAAATAAAATTGACATCCATTGAAATACTTAACTCATCTAAAACACCTCCCTTCACCATTGAAGATCAAACCGATGGAGGAGACGATATTCGGATGAAGTATCGCTATCTGGATTTAAGAAGAAATACCGTTCGCGAAAGTTTGCAACTCCGTCATAAAATGGCGCAGCAAACACGTGTTTATTTGGATGGTCTTAATTTTATTGAAGTAGAAACGCCTGTACTGATCAAATCCACACCCGAAGGAGCGCGGGATTTTGTCGTTCCTTCTCGCATGAACCCAGGCGAGTTTTATGCATTGCCACAATCGCCACAAACTTTTAAGCAATTGTTGATGGTATCAGGCTTCGACCGCTACTATCAAATTGTAAAATGCTTTCGTGATGAAGATTTGCGTGCCGATCGTCAGCCGGAGTTTACACAAATAGACTGCGAGATGTCATTTGTAACGCAAGAAGATATTTTAAAAACTTTTGAAGGCTTAGTGCGTCATCTTTTTAAAACAGTGAAAGGAATAGAAATGTCCTCAGTGCCGCATATTAGTTATGACGATGCTATGAAGTATTATGGTTCTGACAAGCCGGACACTCGCTTTGAAATGAAATTTGTGGAGTTGAATGAGGTGGCGAAAGGAAAAGGATTTATGGTTTTTGACGATGCTCAATTAGTGGTGGGCATTTGTGCAAAAAACTGTGCAGGATATACACGAAAGCAATTGGATGAATTGACTGATTTCGTGAAGCGTCCGCAAATTGGTGCAAAGGGTTTGATTTATTTGCGCTGCGAGACGAATGGCACATTCAAATCTTCAGCTGATAAGTTCTTTGACGAGATTGAATTAAGTAGATGGGCTCAAAAATTCAATGCTGAGGCTGGTGATCTTATTTTGGTGTTAGCTGGTGAAACGGACAAAACGAGAAAGGCATTGGGAGAACTTCGCTTGCATGTAGCCAATCAATTGGGCTTGCGTGATAAGAATAAATTTGCTCCCCTGTGGGTAGTGGATTTTCCATTGCTGGAATGGAATGAAGAAACAAACAGATGGCATGCCATGCACCATCCGTTTACTTCGCCAAAACCCGATGACATGAATTTGTTGGACAGCGATCCCGGCAAGGTGAGAGCCAATGCCTATGACATGGTACTCAACGGCACCGAAATTGGTGGCGGCTCCATTCGAATCCACGATCGCGCCACGCAGCAATTGATGTTTAGTAAACTGGGCTTTAGTGACGAGGAGGCAAAGAAACAATTTGGATTTTTGATGGAAGCATTTGAGTATGGAGCTCCGCCACATGGTGGCATCGCATTTGGCTTCGATCGCTTGTGTTCATTGTTTGGTGGAGTGGAATCCATCCGAGACTTTATCGCTTTTCCCAAAAATAATTCCGGTCGCGATGTGATGATCGATACACCTTCTACTATTTCACAAGAGCAATTGTATGAATTGGGAATAAGCGTAAAGACGAAATAATATGGAAAAGCGATTTATGATTACTCTATTTTTGGTGAGTGTATTTAACTTCTCATGCGAGACCAAAGTGTGTTGCGCCCCACCGCCAGTAACTCCTCCGACTGGTACGATCAGCATTGGAATTACCGGAGATGCAGCCGATGTTCAAACATCTACTATAGCAGGAACAATCTTGATGGGGGGTGGCACTGATGTGGATGAAGCTATCAAATGGATGATCAGTCGAAGTGGAGGCGGAGATTTTGTAGTAATAAGAGCCACTGGCTCTACTGGTTACAATGATTACATCAAACAATTGGGAAACTCCAATTCGGTTGAAACCTTGTTGATTGATTCCCGTGAGAAGGCCAACCTGCCAGAGGCGCGAGAAAAAATTAGAAATGCAGAAGCCCTGTTTATTGCCGGTGGCGATCAAAGCAATTATGTAAACTTTTGGGCGGACACAGAAGTATCCAAAGCCATTCAGTATTTGATTGATACAAAGAAAGTCCCCATTGGCGGTACGAGCGCAGGCTGTGCAGTGCTTAGTGGGTTTATTTTTGATGCCAAGAATGGAAGTGTGATTTCTGCCGAAGCATTGGCTAACCCGTATGGCCCGTTAGTAAGTATTTCAAAAAGTTTCATCACCGTCCCTGAGTTGCAAAATGTTATTGCCGATCAACACTACTCACAGCGGACGCGCCAGGGAAGGCATCTGGTTTTTATGGCTCGCCTCCAGAAGGACTTTAGTGTAACTTCTCCTCTAGGCATTGGAGTTGATGAAAGGACAGCCGTAGCGATTGATGAAAACGGAAATACAAAAATATTCGGATCAGGATCAGCTAGTTTTTTGTTTTCAAACGGAACGCCTGAAGAATGTGAGCCCACAAAAAAATTGACATGGAATAGAGATGGAAAAGCAGTACGCGCTTACGTCATAAATGGGAGTTCAACGGGAACAGAAGGGATCAATACTCTTCAAAATCCAACTAGCGAGCCCAATCAGTATTGGAGCGTAGTTGGTGGAGAGTTGAAAATCAATTAGCAGTTTTTCTATTTTTGTTCAATCAACTTTTGAATTGCCAGGTATTCATCTCGTAACCGAGCAGCTTCCATAAATTCAAGTTCACGTGCGGCTTTTTCCATGGTTTTCTTTGTGCGATCTGCCATCTTAATAAGTTCGTCTTTGGTCAGATACGCGGCCACCGGATCAGCTGCTAATGATTTTTCTTCGTCTTCTATGTAATAGCGCTTCATTCCTTTTTTCGAGTCAGCTACTTTGGTTTGGCCAAGAATTGAGTCAATGGATTTAATAATTGTTTTAGGCGTAATGCCATTGGCTAAGTTATAGTCGATTTGAATTTGTCTTCTTCGATTAGTTTCATCAATTGCCTGGTGCATAGAATCGGTAGTCTTATCTGCGTACATGATCACACGGCCATTTTCATTCCGCGCAGCCCGTCCGATAGTTTGCACCAATGATCGCTGGTTGCGCAAGAAGCCTTCTTTATCGGCATCTAAAATAGCCACCAACGAAACTTCTGGCAAATCCAATCCTTCGCGCAATAGATTCACGCCAACTAACACATCAAATATTCCAAGGCGCAGTTCACGCAGAATTTCTACCCGATCTAGCGTTTGCACTTCGCTGTGAATGTACCGACATTTTACACGAGCACGCTCCAAGAATTTTGTTAACTCTTCCGCCATTCGTTTGGTGAGCGTGGTGACCAACACCCGCTCTTTCTTTTTCACGCGCTCATCGATTTCCTCCAACAGATCATCAATTTGATTTTTGCTCGGCCGCACATCGATGATTGGATCTAGTAATCCAGTCGGGCGAATGATTTGCTCCACTACTACGCCATCTGATTTTCTAAGTTCATATTCTGAAGGAGTCGCACTTACATATACTACTTGTCCTAATATTCCTTCAAACTCATTAAAGGTTAGTGGCCGATTATCAAGTGCCGAAGGCAATCGAAATCCGTAGTCCACCAAATTTACTTTGCGTGATCGATCGCCACCCCACATCGCGCGTACTTGAGGTATGGTCACGTGACTTTCATCGATCACCATTAAAAAATCATTGGGGAAATAGTCGATCAAACAGAAAGGTCTTGCACCGACTGTTCTCCTGTCGAAATAGCGCGAATAGTTTTCAATGCCACTGCAGTACCCCAACTCTCGCATCATCTCCAAATCAAACTCGGTGCGTTCTTTCAGCCGTTTTGCTTCCAAATGTTTTCGTTCGCCTTCAAACATTTCGACTTGCAATACCATATCGTCTTGAATCTCTCGAATGGCTTGTTGCAACATGTCCTTCCCCGTAACGAATAAGTTGGCGGGAAAAATCACAGTCTGCTTTTCATCCGAAATTTTCCTGCCTGAGATGGGGTCAATTAATTGAATGGATTCAATCTCATCGCCAAAGAAATAAATCCGCAACGCATAATCTGCGTAAGCGAGAAAAATATCTACCGTATCACCTTTTACGCGAAAGGTACCCCTTTTGAATTCGGCTTCTGTGCGATTGTATAAAATGTCGACCAGCGCAAAGAGAAGCTTGTTTCGGGGAATCAGTTCGCCAACTTTCAATTGAATTCTATTCTTGCCAAACTCCTCCGGGTTTCCGATACCATAGATGCACGAAACTGACGCTACCACGATGACGTCTCTTCTTCCTGACAGTAAAGAAGACGTAGCGCTTAATCGAAGTTTTTCTATTTCAGCATTGATGGAAAGGTCTTTTTCAATGTAAAGATTAGAGGAAGGTATAAAAGCCTCGGGTTGATAGTAATCATAATAAGAAATGAAATATTCGACTGCATTTTGAGGAAAGAATTGTTTGAACTCGCCATATAATTGAGCCGCTAATGTTTTGTTGTGGCTAAGAATAAGTGTTGGCTTGTTCGTTTGAACAATCACGTTGGCAATCGTGAACGTCTTGCCAGAACCCGTGACTCCCAGTAGAGTTTGATGCTGTTCTCCTTGGTTGACTCCTTTTACCAGTTGTTCAATTGCCTTCGGTTGATCGCCCGTTGGAACATACTCACTAGTAAGTTGAAAATCCATTTATCCTAATTATTCCAAATCGCCCAAGCTTTTTCTGCCTGGATGTGCAGCATTTCCAAACCGTTTTTAATTGTGGCTCCTCGCATTTCAGATTTTTGTAAAAACATGGTGCGAGCCGGGTTGTAGATCAAGTCATAAACATAATGTTTAGAATTGATTAGCTCGTAGTTGATCGGTGGCATTGCATTTGAATTAGGCGACATTCCGAGCGGAGTGGTGTTGATGATCAATGTGGCCGATGAAATGGGCTGGCCGTCTTTCTCCAAATCCTCGTACGAATAATCGCCATCTGTGCTTTTTCGGGAAACCACCTTGTAGGGAATGTTTAATTTTTTAAGTGCCTGACGAACCGCTTTCGAAGATCCGCCTGATCCTAGTACAAGTGCACTGGCGTTTTCAATACTGGGAAACCATTTCTCAACGGTTTCGTAAAACGCATCGCTATCGGTGTTGAAGCCTTTTAGTGTTCCGTTTTGGATTTTTATTACGTTTACCGCACCAATTTTTTTTGCGTCCGAATCGATATCGGTCAGTAGCTTCATGACTTGCTCTTTGTAGGGAACGGTAACGTTAAGGCCGTATAGTTCCGGATTTTCATCGAGCAACTTTTTTAGTTCTTCAACTGTGGCGAGCGGATACAAATCATAGTGATAATCCCTCAAACCCTCGCGAAAGAATTTTTCATCAAAAAAAGACTTTGAAAAAGAATGAGAGACAGACGAGCCGATTAAGCCAAATTTTTTTTCCATAAATAAATAATTAATTAAGGGATGCTTTACTTTTTCCCTTTTTTAATATGCCGATAAGCATGGGAAGTATTGAGATGACGATAATTGCAAGGATTACTTTTTCGAAATTATTTTTAATGATGGGAATATTGCCAAACAAAAAGCCAAGAGAGGTGAGACCAACTACCCAAATAATTGCACCCAGTATACAATTTAGAATATAATTGCGGTACTTCATACTTCCCGCCCCGGCCACAAAGGGCGCAATGGTGCGAATGATGGGTACAAACCGCGCCATGATAATAGTTTTTGCTCCGTGTTTTTCGTAAAATTTTTCGGTTTCCAAAATGTATTCGTGCTTAAAAAATAGAATTTGCTTTTTGCTCTTGATGAAATTTCCTGCAAATCGGCCCACAAAGTAATTTACATTGTCGCCAAGAAGTGCAGCAACAATGAGCAAAGGTACAACAACATATATATTTATGGACGAACCGGGCATAGCTGCAATAGTTCCAGCTGCAAAAAGCAATGAATCTCCTGGCAGGAACGGCATTACGATTAAGCCTGTTTCTGTAAAGATGATCAAAAAGAGAATTGCGTAGGTGAGCGTACCATATTCGTTCACCAGCGAAATAAGATGCTGATCAAGATGGAGAAAGAAATCAATTAAAAATTCCATCCTTTTTTAGTCTGCTTCAAATGCAGGAGTTGATTTATCCTTTTTGCGCTCAAGACCCAAAAAGTGCAAGAACGTATCGCCCCGTAGCCCTAAACGAATAGTTTCAAGCGGGATAAGTTCATTGGGGGCAATATTTCCCAAGTTTACATTGGCTCCTAGAAGTTTTATGAACCAAACCTGTTGTGCCTTCTGAGGCGCTTCCCAAATAATTTTTTCGAACGGAATTTTTGTTAGAATTTCTTGTACCAACCCTGATCGAACTTCTCCGGTAGAGCGAAACAAACCAACATTTCCACCTTCGCGTGCTTCACCAATTACTTTCCAAGCACCTGCATCAAGTTCCTTTTGCATCAAATCAATCCATTGATAAGGAGGGATAATTTTATCCGCATCCTTTGAACCCACTTCTGATAGTACTGTTACTTGACCGGAAAGTTTTCTGATGTATTCTAGTTTCTTATCGTGATCCAAATCAATTGATCCATCGGATACTTCTGCGAATGTCATTCCAAATTCATCCAATACTTTTCTGTAATCGTCAAATTGATCTCTTATGATAAACGCTTCAAAAAGCGTTCCGCCAAAATAGCAGGGGATGCCGGCCTCTTTATAAACTTTTAGTTTCTCTTTTAACTTAGGCGTCACGTAGGAAGTGGCCCAGCCCAATTTCACAATGTCAACATGGTCAGCCGAAATGCTCATAAAGTCTTCCGCTTCGCGAATGCTTAGGCCTTTATCCATGGCCATGGTAAAGCCCGAATCCCTGGGCTTTGTGGTGCGCTCAGGTAAATTTTTAAGATGATAATTCATTAGGAGTTTTCTTTTCTAAACTGATCAATGATTTTGTAGAGCGCTTTTTGTGTTTCTAACTTCGGGAAGAAGTCAAACAAGATTTTGTGCCCTTCAAAGTCCAAAATTAACGCATTTTCTAGATATGTAAAGGCTTCTTTGAATTCGCCCGCCTCGATCAAATAAATGGCCATTCGATAAAGAAAGTCGGGTTCTTTAGGAGCATCGGCCATTCCTTGCAGCAACACATCGGTTGCTTTCTTGGGCTCGCCTTGTTCATAATATATAAATGACCAATTGAGCCATATTTCTTTATCGTCCGGAGCGAGGTTAGCGGCTTCTTCGTATGCGCTCATACTCGAGATGGTATTGCCGATCTTAAATTCTGCATGCGCTGCCGCTTTCCAATATTCCGGATTGAGGTGATTGATTTTTATTGCTTTGTTGAAAAAGTGCAGCGCTTGGTACCATTTCTCCTGTTTTTCCAAACAGCTACCAGCCCCAAACCAAGCTTCGTCATACAGCGAATCTAGTTTGGCCGACTTTTGAAAGTATTTAAGTCCCAAATCAAATTGCCCCATGTTTTCGTATGCTGCACCAATGCAACAATATACTTCCGGGCTCGGGCCTTCTATCTCAATCGTTTTATTAAATTCTTCAAGGGCGTCTTTGAATTTTTCTACGTTCATCAACGAATTCCCTAAATTGAAATGAGCGGAAGCGAAACTATCATCGATTGCTAATGCATAACCATAAGCATCAATGGCCTCTTCAAACTTTTCCAATTTGTTGCAGACAATTCCAAGATTGTACCATGCCGCAGATGAATATGGATCTTCGTCAATAAACTTTTTGTAATAAGACAAGCTTCCGTCAAGTTGACCAGCCACATCCAAGCAAAACGCTAGTTCATATAAGGAGCCTTCGTGATTGATATTTTCTTCAATGGACTTTTTATATGCATCAATCGCCTTTTCATAGTCTTCCATGCTTTGATAAGCCAGACCAATATTGTAGTAGATATCGTCCTTTTCGTCATCGGCAAAAGAGAGCACGTCCTCGTAAAGTGCAATTGCTTCTTTATGTTTTCCTTGAAGTGAAAAGACAGATCCGATGGAAAGAAATATTTCAATGTCCATTGGATGAAGGTTGCGCGCCTTTTCTAAAAGCTCCAGGGCTTCTTCATACTGTTCTAGGTTGGAAAGAATCTGTGCTTTGATGGCGATAAGGCCGGTAGAGAATGGGAATTGCTCCATTGCTTGATTGACTGCTCCTAAAGCTTTCTTAAACTTCAGCTTTTCCATATAGTGATCTACGATCACTTCATAGGCGTCAACATCAAAATATCCTGTAGAATTGGCCCGTAGATTTTCCTCGTATCGCTTGATCAACTCCTCTTCTTCTTCCCTCTTTCTGAATTCGTGGCTCATCGGTCGAAAGGTTTTTCTAAAGTAAGAAATTTTTACGGTAGTAAAAATTTTGCCCCATTATTTTAACAAAGTTCTTTCAATAAAAAGTCAATGACAAGTTGTGTTTGTTATTTGTTTATGCTATACGTCTGTTGGTAGTATTCGCAGCAGCAATCCAGCGTTTCAGCCAGTTTTCGGTATACCATTACTAATTCAACGATGGATTTTTGATTGGAATAAGTAAAATTCTCACGTGTTGATTTGATCGATTCCCGGGTGATTAAAGGCCTGATTGAGAATAATAGGCACCTCCATTCTTCGAGTCGGGCGAAAAGTGATAGTAGACGGTGGTTGACTTTTATGAAAGGACTTCTTTTGTTAAACCGCTTTGCCACTTCATCAAATAGCTCTTTGTACGATACTGTTCCACCACTGGCGATGAATTTTTCTCCGGGGAAATTTTTCTCAAGAAGTTTGAAAATTAAATCAGCCAGATCCCTACTGTCTACATAGTTGAATTGACCCTCGCTATAGAATTTGTTTTCCTGCCAGATGTATTTAAAAATTTGAGAGCTGCTCTTGTTCCAATCGCCAGGGCCAAGAATAAAAGAAGGGCAGATGATGGATGCGTTCAACCCCTCCTCTAAGCCGCGGTAAACCTCTAATTCTGCTAGGTATTTTGATCTTCCGTAAGATGAGTTGAGGGCACTTTCTGCCCATTTGTTATGCTCGTCAATACTCGTTATTCCCTTTTGCCTGCCTAATGCTGCAACCGAGCTGATGTGAATCAATTTTTTAATACCAGTCGAGAGGCATGCGTTCACGACATTTTTAGTTCCTTCTACATTTACTCGCAAAAGAACTTCCGCCTCTTTGGGATGAAATGAAACCATGGCGGCAGCGTGGATGACGGTCGTTGCGTTTTCAAAGGCTTTGTTCAATGAGACTACATCTAGAATATCACCATCAATCCATGTGATTTGAGTGTTCCATTTTTCTAGGAAGGTAGTATCACTTGTTTTTCTTTTCAGTGCAACAAATTCGGTTTTTTCTACAATTAATCGTTCGATGATCGCACTTCCCACTAAACCGTTTGCTCCTGTAATGACAATCATGTCAGATAGTATTGTTGAGCAAAGGTAACGACATCGCGCGTTGAACGTACTTATTTGACCAAGCTTGTTTTAGTGCGAGCGCTTGCGAAGGATTATGACAATCACTTCCTAAAAAGTCCACCCATCCTTTTTCGATAAACTTTCGTGCCATTTTTTGGATGGAACTCGAGTAGTATCCAACGATGGATAATGTATTCAATTGAAATAATACGCCACGGTTTCTAAGGTCTTCTGCTTTGGCCATTGTCATGTAGCCGTATCTTTCAGGATGAGCCAAAATCAGTCGATACCCTTGTGAAGTAGCCTGAAAAATAAATTCTTTTAACTGAAGGGGTTCACTCACGAAGTTTGTTTCAAAGAGCAGGTATCGATCACCAAACGTAAGCAGCGATTCTTTTTTGGTAATTTGAGCGAATAGATTTTCATCAAGGTAATATTCTGCAGCAGCTTGAATATCAATTTCGATTTTTCGCTCAGCTATTAATTTTTTTAATTCTTGGTGTTTTTGAATAATTTCACTAGGCTTATTCGGGTAGGTGTCACTCATAATATGCGGAGTGGTGATAATTCGCTTGAACCCGAGCTCGAGAAAACCTCGAAGCACTGTTTCGGCTTCCTCCCAGTTTTTTACGCCATCGTCAATCGCAGCAAGTAGGTGCGAGTGGATATCCGTATGAAGCGGATTTTCGATAACTGATTTTCGTTTGCTAAAGAAGGAAAGCACTATGCATTAAATAAATTTCTCCAGCCGCCTAACTTTGGTTTGTCTTCGTAGTACCCGTACCCGTACGATTTCCCGGAATCTGGCAACGCATTTAGTACGACCGCCAGATTAGTGAGTTTATGGATCGTGGCGATGCGACTGAGATTAGTTAAAAATTCTTTCTTCGAATAGTTGGCCCGTATCACATAAATAGAAAGGTCTGACTTTTTCATTGCCATAATTCCATCGGTAACAAGCCCCACGGGCGGGGTATCAATCACGATAAAATCATATACCAATCTGAGTTCATCCAATAGGGTGGTAAACTCGCCATTGAGCAATAATTCAGAGGGATTTGGTGGGTGCGGACCGGCTGGCAAAAAATGAAGATTCTCCAAATCAGTATTTTGAACGGTTTCTTGCCATGTATTTTTTTTGATCAATACCGTACTCACTCCCTTGTATGAATCTTTTGAAAGAATGGAGCTTTCATTTTTTTGCTTTCGCATATCCAAATCGATCAGCAGGACTTTCTTCTTCGACATAGAAAGAACGCCTCCTAAATTGGTAGCCAAAAAAGATTTTCCTTCACCGGAGATTGTCGATGTGATGGTGATAATTTTTTTGTTTCCACCGATCGTAAAAAAATCAAGGTTCGTTCGCAGCGAACGGATTGATTCACTTACTCTCGATTTTGGATTATCCACCACCTGAAAAAGAGCAGTTGTTTTTCTTTTGGTCATCGGGATTACTCCTAACAAAGGAACCTGAACGGTTCTTTCAATCTCTTGGGCGCTGGTGATTTTGTTGTTTAAGAGATATGCAATACCTATGAAGAAAAAATTCAAGACAAGACTTGCAACTAATCCAATGCCCATAATCATATACTTCTTTGGTGAAATAGGTAGGGTAGGCAAAGTAGCCGGAGACAAAATTTTAAAATCGGGAGTGTTTCCTGCTTGCGCGATTTCGAATTGCGCTTTGGATTGCATCATCGAAAGATAGAACTCCTCATACAACTTATAGAAACGCTGATTTTTGGAAAACTGAGTATTTTTGTCGGGCATGGTAGCAAATTCTTTTTCCAGCCTGTCTTTTGTTTGTTTGAGTTCTATCAAATTTTCTAGCCACTCTTTTTTAAGTTCAGTAACTTG